>Ga0208528_1000061_pt1 | contig 9394 bp, 8 predicted proteins | sample SF_Rice_5C_80N_3_FD_185619 | JGI IMG/M metagenome (GOLD analysis project Ga0208528, IMG submission 185619) | Rice paddy soil microbial communities from Twitchell Island, California, USA - SF_Rice_5C_80N_305 (SPAdes) (version 2) | ecosystem: Environmental > Terrestrial > Soil > Paddy field/soil ... | reverse complement strand
GCGCGCCGATTTCACCGCGCCAGTTATTCCCGCATCCACGCTGGAAGATGGCGCGCAACATAAACTTATCGAGTGCGAATATTTCACGCTCGAAATTTTGTCGGCAAAAAATAATTCCATTTCGCTCGATACGCGTGGAGAAAGCTTTCATGCCATCACGGTCATTGAAGGCAAAGTGCAATTGAAATCTGAAACAGAAAATATTGTGCTTGAAAAATTTCAGACCGCGCTCGTGCCCGCCAGTTTGGGACGTTATGAATTTCACCCATTGGAAAATTGTCGAGCGTTAAAATCAAATCCATGAACATTCCGCAAACCATCACCGAAATCTTTCAACAAAAATTTGGACACGCGCCCGCACACATTGTCCGCGCGCCGGGACGTGTCAATTTGTTGGGCGAACATGTGGACTACAACGATGGACTCGTCATCCGGTTGCGATCGACCGCGCGACGTACATCGCTTTCTCGCCGAAAGATGCGCCCCAGACCGCCCTCGTTGCGACGGACTTTGCCGAAGAATCTTTTTTCACGCTGACAAATTTATCTGCCAAACTCCAACCTGATAATTCTCCGCTGCCCGAGTGGGCGAAATATCCGGCGGGCGTGGCATGGTCATTGACGGAGAAAAATCTGCCGGTGAAAAATATGCAAGCCGTGTTTGCGTCTGACGTGCCGCGCGGCGCGGGATTAAGTTCATCGGCGTCGGTGGAGCTAGCTTTCGCCGTGGCATGGATGACCCTCGGCGGCTGGAAACTTTCTCCGATGGAGTTGGCGTTGATCTGTCAGCGTGCGGAAAATAAATATGTCGGTGTGAATTGCGGCATCATGGATCAATTTGCGTCGGCGTGCGGCGTGAAAAATAAATTGCTGCTGCTCGATTGCCGTTCGCTTGAATATCAAACTTTGCCTTTGCCGAAGGATGTTGCCATCGTCATTGCCGATACGTCCATGCGGCGCGAATTAACCACCAGCGAATACAACAATCGCCGCGCCGATTGCGAAGAAGCGGTTCGCATCATTCAGAAAGATCTGCCGGACGTGAAAGCTTTGCGCGATGTCAGCGTGGAAAATTTTAATCGTCTCGCGCAAAAACTTCCGGCGCAGGTCGAGAAACATGCGCGGCATGTTGTGGAAGAGATCGAGCGTACGAATCGCGCTGTGAAAATCTTGCATGATGGCGATATCGTCCGCTTTGGAAAATTGATGAACGAATGTCACGCGAGTCTGCGCGATTATTTTGAAGTGTCGATTCCCGAACTTGATACGATGGCGCGCATCGCGCAGTCGCTGCCGGGGTGTTATGGCGCGCGTTTAACGGGAGCCGGTTTCGGTGGGTGTGTTGCGGCGCTCGTTGCGCGGGATCATGTTGAAGCGTTTGCCAAAAAATTGGCGGACGATTATGAGTCTGAGACGAGACGTCATCCAGAAATTTATATTTGTGAAGCATCTGATGGCGCGGGCGAAATAAGCAAAGTTTTTTAAAGCAAATTTTCCTGCACCAATAATTCGGCATTGTAGATAGAGCCGCCCGCCGCGCCGCGAATGGTGTTGTGCGAAAGCACGACGAACTTCAAATGAAAAAGCGGATCGGGGCGCACGCGGCCAACGACGGTGGTCATGCCTTTGCCGGTCATGCGGTCGAGGCGCGGTTGAGGACGGTCGGCTTCGTCGCGGACAACGATTACGGGCTTCGGTGCTGAGGGCAGATCGCGCGCCGCGGCTTGCGCTTGAAAATTTTGCAACGCGCGAATTGCATCTTCGGGCGAAACAGGATTTGCAAATTCAACACTTGCGCAAAGCGTGTGACCATCGATGACTGCCACGCGATTCGTATGCGCGGAAAATTTTATATCGGCCAATTCGATTTTATGATCATTGAGTTTGCCGAGCATCTTGCGCGGCTCCCATTCAACCTTTTCTTCCTCGCCGCCGATGAATGGAATCACATTATCGTTGATGTCCATCGAAGAGACGCCAGGATAACCCGCGCCCGAAAGCGCCTGAAGCGAAACCGCAAAAACTTTTTTCACGCCGAAAGAATCATCGAGCGCTTTGAGCGCGACAGTTAATCCGGTGCTCGTGCAATTTGGATTGGTCGTGATGCATCCGCTCCAGCCACGCAGCTTGCGCTGCTCTTTGACCAGCGCGATGTGGTCGGCGTTGATCTCTGGGAGGAGCAGGGGCACATCGTCTGCGCGACGATAGGATGATGCGTTCGAGCAAACTGCGAAACCAGCTTTTGCAAATTGCGGCTCGAGATCCTTAGCGAGATCGGCGGGCAAGGCTGAGAAAACGATTTTCGCCTCGAACGATTCCGGCGTGGCGGGAACGATGATCATGTCGCGTGCATAATCGGGCATGGGTTCGGCGAGCACCCAGCGGCATGCTTTTGAAAATGGTTGTCCGATGGAACGGTCTGAAGCGGCCAACGCCACAACTTTGAACCACGGATGATTGTCAAGCAATGAGATGAATCTTTGGCCGACGGAACCTGTCGCGCCGATGACTGCTACGGGAATTTGTTTCATAATGACTCCTTTGATTTTTCGAGTAGGGGCACAGCATGCTGTGCCCCTACAAATTAATTGACGATCATTTCATGCAATGCTTTGACTGCGTTCTCTGTATCTTTCGCATCCACGACAAGACTGATCGAAACTTCGGACGAGCCTTGCGCGATGGCGAGCACGTTCACATTTTTATTTCCCAACTTGCTGAAAATATTTCCAGCCACGCCGGGCGTGTGACGCATTCCTGCGCCGACCACGGTCACGATGGTCACGTCATCGGTTGACCAGACGCGGTCGATATCATCGTCTTCGAGTTCGTGCGCGAAAACTTTTTCCAGCGATGACACAACTTCATGCGCAGTTTCAGATGGAACCGCAAAACAAATGGATTGCTCGGATGATGCCTGCGTGATCAACGGCACGCTCGTGCCCGTCGATGCAACTGCGCCGAATGCCCGCGCCGCCACGCCCGGGACGCCGAGCATACCGCGCCCTTCGATGGTCACCAACTTTTGTTTGCGGATGGCGGTCACGGCTTTGACCACTTGTCCGTTCACGGGCTGTCCATTGCTTTTGACGTTTGCTTTCAAGCGCGTGCCGGGATGCGACGGATTGAACGTGTTGCAAATTCTCAAACCGATACCTGCGTCCACCACCGGGCGAATCGTTTTTGGATGCAAAACTTTTGCACCGTAATAAGCTAGTTCCGCGATTTCACTGTAACTGATCTCGGGCAATGTTTGCGCGTCCGGCGCGACACGCGGATCGGTGGTCATCACACCGTCGACGTCGGTCCAGATCCAGACATCGTCCGCAGGCAGGACCGCGCCGAGAATGGCCGCCGAATAATCGCTGCCGCCTCGTCCCAAAGTTGTGATCACGCTATCGGGCGTCGCGCCGATAAATCCGGTCGTGACCGGAACGATTCCTTGATCCAAAATTGGATTTAATTTTGCGCGTGCTTTCTCGCGCGTCACATCGAAGTCGGGATGTGCGTTTTGAAAATGAGAATTGGTGACAATTAATTCTGTCGCTTCGATGGCTTGGGAGGAAACGCCCAAAGATTCGATCACCCCTGTTAGCACGTACACGCTCATTCGTTCCCCGAGCGATGCGACCGCATCCAACGCGCGCGGACTGGCTTCACCGAGCACACCGATGGCGCGGCATAAATTTCCAAACTCACTGATGAAAGATTTTATTTTTTCTTTCAAATCGGCACAGCGTTTTGCATCCGCTATATGCGTGTCGATAATTTTTTCGTGGTTTGCCAGCAAAGATTTTTCTGCATCCAATAAAGTTTGCAAATTTCCTTTTGATGCTTGTGTGGCGCAATCGAGCAAAAGATTCGTCGCGCCCGAAATCGCCGACGTGACCACGACCACACGCGGCCAATCCTTGCGCGCATCTTTGACGATTTGCGCGGCCTTGGACATTGCATCCGCGTTGCCGACCGACGTGCCTCCAAATTTCATGACGAGCGTTTTCGATTTTTCTGCCATGTTGTTTTCTCCTAAAAATAAACAATGGGTTTGTGTCCTTCGTGTTTAGATAAACAAAAACGCCTCACGTTTCCGTGAGGCGTTGTGCGCTGTGATGTAACTTTGTTCAGTTACTTCTGACCAACCACAAATGCCTCACGGAGAACCCGGAGGTAGTAGTCATGGTCATGGTACCGAAACAATAGCTTTTCATGTTAATTGGGCGCAACTATACCACCCAGAGTTAATGTCGTCAACGGTGTATAATGCGGAAATTTTATTTTTGGATACAGATATGAATCTCAATCAGCAATTCGAACTCATTCGTCAATCGGCAACTGTTGCGATGGCCGACCGGATTCTCGCGCTCAAAGCCAGCGGCCATAAAATTATTGGATTGCAAGTTGGCGATCCGGATTTTGGGACTCATCCCGCGATCGTGGATGCGGCGCTCAAGGCGATGCAAGATGGGTTGACTCATTACGGTCCCTCCCGCGGCTACCCGGACCTGTTAGCGGCGATTGCAAATAAGCTGACTCGCGACGAAGGCGTTTCCTACGACCCCGCCTCCGAAATCATTGTGACGCACGGCGGCATCCATGCTTATTATCTTGCACTACAATCCATCTTGAATCCCGGCGATGATGTTCTCATTCCCGATCCTACCTGGGCGACACATTCCAACATGGCGATCATGTTGCGCGGAAACGTAATCCGCGTGCCCGCGCCTGCTGAAAATGGATTCATTCCTTTTTTTGAATCATGGGAAAAAGCGTTGACGTCAAAAACAAAAGTTGTTATTTTAAATTATCCGTCCAATCCAACCGGCGCGTATCCAACAAAAGAATATTTGCAAAAGTTACAAGACTTTGCTGCTAAAAATAATTTATGGATCGTCAGCGACGAAGTGTATGGAAGTTTATATTATGGTGAGCGTCCAACATCTGCAGCGGCATTCGATGGCGCAAAAGAAAGAACACTGCTCGTAAATAGTTGGTCCAAGTCTTATGCGATGACTGGCTGGCGCGTTGGATTTTTGGCTGCACCCAAAGCGGTAATTGATAATGCGTTGAAAGCCGGACAAAATTCCATTACATGTGTTGCACCGTTCATTCAAAAAGCCGCGGCGTTTGCAATGAACGATCCCGCGATGCAGGAATTTACCGCGCACATGCGCGCCGGATATTCTCGCCGCCGTGAATTGGTTTTGCGACTCGCTCATGAATTGGAAAGCGATAAAGTTTTGGTCACGCCGCCGCAGGGAGCATTTTATTTTTTCCTTGATATGCGTACTTTGAAAATGTCATCGGTGGAAATTTGCGAGCGGATTTTGGAAGAAGCTGGCGTTGGACTTGTGCCGGGTTCGGCATTTGGTGAACAAGGCGAAGGCTTTGTCCGCATGACAATCGCCGCTTCGGATGAAGATGTCGAAGCGGGATTTCGCGCGATTGTTGATTGGGCGGAGAAACAGTAGGGGCGAGGTCATCTCGCCCGATGGAGAAAAACATGAAGGTTGCGTTCCAAGGCGAACCTGGCGCATATTCTGAACAAGCTGTGTTCAATTATTTTGGAAATGTCGAAACTGTTCCCTGTGAGTCGTTCGATAATGTGTTTGATGCCGTCAATTCAGGCAAAGCCGACACGGCGTTGATTCCCATCGAAAATTCTTTGGCGGGAAGCATCCATCAAAATTATGATTTGTTATTGAGAAATAATTTGCACATCGTCGGCGAATATCTTTTGCGCGTGCGGCATTGTCTGATCGCGAATTGCGGTGTGAAAAAAGCGGACATCAAAAAAGCCATCAGTCATCCGCAGGCGCTGGGGCAGTGCGCCGGATATTTGCGCGCGCATGGAATCAAACCTGAGCAAGTTTATGACACGGCAGGCAGTGTAAAAATTTTGAAAGAGTCTGGTGCGCGGGATGTGGGGGCAATTGCGTCGAAGCGGGCGGCGGAAATTTACGGGATGGAAATTCTCGAAGAGGGCATCGAAGATAACACGGAAAACTTCACGCGTTTTCTCGCCGTCAAAACGGAAGCCGTTGTCCCGGAGAATGAGGCGAAGACGTCCATCGTGTTCACGTTGAAAAATCAGCCGGGCGCATTGTTCAAAGCGTTGAGCGTGTTCGCGTTGCGTGATCTCGATCTGACAAAAATCGAATCGCGTCCGCTGCAAGGCAAGCCGTGGGAATATTTATTTTATGTGGACTTCATCGGTGCGACGCACGAAGATACCGTGCGCAAGGCGCTGGATCATCTCGGCGAATATGCGATGATGCTGCGCGTGCTGGGATCGTACCCGAGGTTTAAAGGATAACGGGGGAGTTGCCAGCCTAAAATCAAAATCATTTTTAACTTGACAGGATGGAAAATGTGTTCTAAAATGTTTTTATAAAGAGTAACCAAATGGTTACATATTAGGTGAACATGAGACGAGATACTTTTCAAGCAATTGCTGATCCAAATCGCAGAGCCATCTTGAGTCTGCTGGCCGCTCAAAAGTTGACCCTGAACGGCGTGGCCGAAAATTTTCGAATCAGCCGACCAGCCGTTTCGCGGCACATCAAAATTCTTCGGCAATGTGGGCTGGTGGCTGTCGTCAAACAAGGCCGCGAAAGATATTGCGAAGTCCGTTTGGATAAGTTGAACGAAGTATCGGATTGGATTGCACAGTCTCGTCAATTATGGGAACAGCGCCTGGATCGCCTTGATGAATATGTGCAGGTTATGAAAGCAGAGGCCAAAAAGAAGAAACCATAAAATTGAATCAAGCGCCAACTGAGATAACTTTATTCGATTACGAGAGGAGCATAAAATGTCTGATAACACAACTTATACAGAAGATGTCGTTGTAAAGCGCATCATCGACGCACCAGTGGAATTGGTGTGGAAAGCATGGACGGAACCCGACCATGTTATGCGTTGGTGGGGACCGAAACATTTCACATCGCCTTCATGCAAAATCGATCTGCGTGTCGGCGGTAAATATATTTTTGGTATGCGCGCGCCGAAAGAAATGGGTGGACAAGATTCATACACTGCTGGCGTCTACAAGAAGATCGTTCCCATGGAGCTTATCGAGTTTACCCAGGGCTTGGCTGATAAAGATGGCAATAAAATTGATCCTATCCAGGTGGGTATGCCGCCAGACTTTCCAGAAGAGATCCGCACCGTTGTGACTTTCAAGCGCGTTCGCGGCGATATGACTGAACTAACGGTCACGGAACATGGCTGGAAACCGAGCCAGATGATGGTCTTTGCCATCGCCGGTTTGCATCAGTCCGTGGATAAATTGATCGAAAGTCTATAATAAATTTTTGCTAAAGGTGAAAAAAATGAATAAGAATATCTTTAAAAGTATTGGTGCTTTCATCGCAGGGTTGGTGGTCATCTTTGTCCTATCGTATGGAACGGACGCTGTGTTGGAGTCGATGGGAATACTTTCACGCGGATCATTGCCGATGTACGGCTCGGAACTGTTGATTGCCTCGATACTGGTTTATCGTCTTGTTTATAGCGTGATCGGATGTTATGTCACAGCGAGGTTGGCGCCGAATCGCCCAATGAATCATGCAATCGCGTTGGGCATATTCGGATTTATCGGAAGTTTCGCTGGTGCAATTGCTGGTCAGAACCTCGGTCCGACCTGGTATTCATGGACACTTGTTGCACTCGCTCTTCCATGCGCGTGGCTTGGAGGAAAAGTTAATCAATTAAGTTTGAGCATAAGTTGATCGAAGCAAGTCGTAGCTATAATGCTTTGATGTTTGGTAAGACTCTTGGATTGAAAATCCCAAGAGTCTTTTAAAATTATTGTGATTCAATTAAATCAAAAACTCACCCTTGACGGATTTCTGTTTCTGCCTATAATCGGGCGAAATACCTAAAGCCAATATGAATCAAATCTTCAGTCTCTCCCTTATTGTCGTCCTTATTTCGGTCCTTATTATTAAGGACCTATTTGTGGTTAGGATGGCAACAGTGAGAGTGAAGAAATAACTCACTGTAGTAAGTTCAAAGAGCCGCCCTAACCACGGGCGGCTCTTTTATTTTATCTATTCGAGGAAAAGAGCCATGCGTTCAGATACGGTTAAAAAAGGATACGACAAAGCACCACATCGCGCTTTATTGCGTGCGACGGGCGTGAAGGAAGAAGATTTTGGCAAGCCGTTCATTGCGATTGTCAATTCGCATGTTGATATCGTTCCGGGTCATGTTCACTTGCAGGAATTTGGCAAGCTGGTGAAGGATGCCGTGCGCGCCGCGGGCGGAGTGCCGTTCGAATTCAACACCATCGGCGTGGATGACGGCATTGCGATGGGACATATGGGGATGAAGTACTCGCTTCCTTCGCGGGAACTGATAGCGGACTCCGTTGAAACGATGATCGAGGCCCACCGATTCGACGCCATGGTCTGCATCCCGAACTGCGACAAGATCGTGCCGGGCATGTTGCTGGCTGCGATGAGAGTCAATATCCCGACCATTTTTGTCTCGGGCGGACCGATGGCCGCCGGGAAAACTCCCGATGGCGAAGCGATTGATTTGATTTCTGTGTTCGAAGGCGTGGGGGCATTTTCAGCTGGAAAGATCGATGAAAAGCGTTTGTCTGTTTTGGAAAAATTTGCATGTCCATCGTGCGGTTCGTGTTCAGGGATGTTCACAGCCAACTCGATGAATTGTCTGATGGAAGCCATCGGGCTGGCTTTGCCGTTCAATGGATCAGCGTTGGCGAAAACAAAAGAGCGCGAAGATTTGGCGCGCAAAGCCGCGGCGCAAATTATGGTTTTGCTTGACCGTGACATCAAGCCGCGCGACATCGTCACGCCTGAAGCGATTGATGATGCCTTTGCGCTGGACATGGCAATGGGCGGTTCGACCAACACAGTATTGCACACGCTGGCGTTGGCGAACGAAGCAAATGTGGATTATCCGTTATCTCGCATCAATTCCGTTGCTGAAAAAGTTCCGCATATTTGCAAAGTTTCTCCGGCAGGCAAATGGCACATGGAAGATGTCCATCGCGCTGGCGGCATTCCCGCCATCTTGAATGAAGTCCAGCGTGCCACGAACATGCTGCACTTTGACCGTGTCACAGTCAGCGGCACGACGCTTGGAGAATCGATCAAAGGTTGTGAGATTCAAGATGATGATGTGATTCGTCGTTATGAAAATGCACATTCCAAGCGCGGCGGATTGGCAATTTTATTTGGCAATCTCGCGCCGAATGGAGCGGTGGTTAAAGTCGGTGGCGTGAGTGCGCCGATGATGAAGTTCAGCGGCCCAGCAAGAATTTATGAATCACAAGATGAAGCATTGGCTGGAATCCTGGCGAAAAAAGTTCAACCCGGCGATGTGGTGGTTGTCCGTTATGAAGGGCCGAAGGGCGGACCCGGCAT
>Ga0208528_1000060_pt1 | contig 9525 bp, 8 predicted proteins | sample SF_Rice_5C_80N_3_FD_185619 | JGI IMG/M metagenome (GOLD analysis project Ga0208528, IMG submission 185619) | Rice paddy soil microbial communities from Twitchell Island, California, USA - SF_Rice_5C_80N_305 (SPAdes) (version 2) | ecosystem: Environmental > Terrestrial > Soil > Paddy field/soil ... | reverse complement strand
CAGTTAACTTGAAACCCTTCAATTGCTCAGGGCAAACTTTCAACCTTGAACCTGCAACTCATTAAGGAGGCGCGCGACATCGGCATTCTGCGCGAGGAGGCAGATCACCGCCTTGAAGCTAAAATTAATTTTTCTGTTCATTCGTGCCTCCTTTCATGATTTTAGAATCGTGGGGCTTGCTCTGCAACATCGTCAGCAAGCTGACTGACTCCATAATAAAACAAAAATTCCTTCATCCACATCAGGGACGAAGGAAACCTCCGCGGTACCACCCGGCTTACGTTTTCAAGCTGGAACGTTCAAACGTTCAAACCTGCAACGTCACTTTGATCGCTATAACGGGCTTTCCCGTGGATGACTACTTCGTTCACCATCCAAGTCTCTCTTGCGAGCGGCAGGCGAGTTCGGTCTTGTAAGTGTCCCGTTGACACTGTGCTGGGCTTCCACCTCGCTTTCCCAACTCGCTGACGGGATGACCTACTACTCCTGTCCTGACTTTTATATTTTCGCCATTATAGCACAGTAGGTCACGTTTCAAACGTGACCTACTTAGTGGACCCAGGGGGATTCGAACCCCCGGCCTTCTCAATGCCATTGAGACGCGCTCCCAACTGCGCTATGGGCCCGGATGAATGAATTTTCTGTAGGGAACAGTGGACCTGAGGGGATTCGAACCCCTGGCCTCCTCAGTGCGATTGAGGCGCGCTCCCAACTGCGCTACAGGCCCGTGAACAAGGCGAAGGACATTCTACTTGAGGCGGATAGGGATGTCAAGCACGCGCTCGCTTTTGCAGGCAGAGACCTTCTATAGATTTTCTACACAGTTTTGTCACTTGACGTTCACCCGCCCTTCCTATAATCGCCTTATAAACAAAATGGATCTGGAGAAAAGATGAAATTATTGAAAACGAATTTTTGGCTCGACCTTTTTATCTTCGCCGGTTTCCTAGTAGCGCTCCAGCCGCGCATGACCGGTATTGCCATCCATGAATGGTTCACGCTGGCGGCGACCGCCACACTGATTATCCACGTCATCCTGCATTGGGATTGGGTGGTCGGCGTGACGAAAAAGTTTTTCAGCAACTTCTTCCACGTTTCGCGTTTGAATTACATCGTCAATCTTTTGCTGTTTGTTGGATTTATCACCGTCATCACCAGCGGACTTGCCATCTCGCGCAGTGTCCTGCCAACTTTTGGACTTCAGATCGATGCAAGCCGGACCTGGCGCGAGATCCACAACCTGTCATCAAACCTGACCTCTTTGCTGGTCGCCGTTCATTTCGCACTACATTGGTCCTGGGTCAAGAATACCTTCAATCGTTTGTTCGTCAAGCCATTCCAGCGCCAGGCCCCTCAAACACAGCCCCAGCCTGTCAACGCTGTTTCAATGAAGAACGCCGGAACACTGTAAAAGAAAGCAAGACTGACATGTTCAAATCGATCCTTCTTTTCCTGTTGATTTTAGCGGTTGCTATTGCGGTCGGTGTCGGGATATTCCATCTCATCCAACCTTCGGGCGGAATCGCTTTTAGATCGGGTAATTCGTTCGGCGATTTCGGAGGCGATGGCGGTTTTCGCGGCGGCTTCAATTTAGTTGGCGGGCTGTTTGGAATTACCGGAAATTTAATTCTGGTGACGATCATCACGTTCATGGTAGTGTCGGTTCGAAATATTTTTTCGAGACAACCTGAACCAATAACGAACAAGTAAGACGTTTCTTCTCCTCCTGTTTAAGTTCGGCGGCATGGGCGTGTCGCCGAACTTTCATTTAATTATGGAGTGCGGATTTAAATCCGCACTCCAAACACTTGCCAAGTGGGCGACTTTTATTGTATAGTTTATAAAACTTTTTGGGATGGGACATATGGAAAACACGAACAAGCCTGTTTATCGAATTACTGATCTTCACGAAACAGAACGTCCGCGCGAACGGTTGCTTTCGCTCGGCCCTCAGGCGCTGACCAACGCCGAATTGATCGCGATCCTGTTGCGGGTCGGGGTGAGAGGCGAGAATGCGGTGACGGTGGGACAACGTCTGCTTCAGAAATTCGGCGGCTTGAGTGGACTGCATCGAGTCCCCATCGAAGAATTAATTAATCAACATGGCATTGGTGAAGCCAAGGCCGCGCAGATCAAAGCCGCGATTGAATTGGGACGAAGGCTCACGCTCGAAGCGCCGGAGGAAAGGCCGACCATCAATTCACCGGCGGACGCGGCGGCGTTGGTGCAATATGAAATGTCGGCGTTGGAGCAGGAGCATTTGCGCGTGCTGTTGCTCGACACGCGCAATCATGTTTTAGACATTGTCGAAATTTATCGCGGATCGGTGAACACGTCGCAGGTGCGGGTTGGCGAAGTGTTCAAGGCCGCCATTCGACGCAATGCCACCGCGCTGATCGTTGTCCACAATCATCCCAGCGGTGCGCCAAGAAGCATGTAGGTAGAGAGTTCCAAGCGGAACCCTGCACGGAGTGTGCAGAGTGGCTAGAGGGACAGGGGCGAAGACTCGAAGCAGAATCGCTTCTGAAGCTCCCTCGACAATGTGGCAAAGGAAGCCCTAATCTTCCCGAGGCTGCTAGCCAGAGTATCGCCACGGTTACGAAAGAAATGGTTGTTTGAAGCGCCGCAGGTTGGAACACCCGCATTACGTTAGGGCGAGGGTGTAGTCATCGGATTGTCCATCTCAGATGGAAGGACAAAATCTCGCTAGGATAGGAAACCAGCACTCCAAAGCAATCTGGTCTTCCCCGATGACGAGCGAGACAATGAGTCGAGCAAGGCGTACAGACCAAACCTACCGCGATATGAAGACGCTATCTACATGAACTTGGGAACCATGTGCAGTTCTCCTGCAAGGGAGTAGGTCAGCTTGCGACCATATGCCACACATGGGGCGGAGCCTTCGTAATAGTCAGAGGCAGGGAAAGCCTGCCACATGGCGAAGGAAGGCAGTTGAATTTACATAGGCTAATGCAAACTAAGACGGAGAAAGGACGTATGAGCCAATCCAAGATGTCCCAAAAGCAAACAAGCCTGGCACTGGCAGCACAGGAAAATCCACAACATCGCTTCACCAATCTATATAGTCTCATGCATTGGGACTACTGGATTCAATGTGCAGCCGAAGCCGTTCTGGCACGACCTGGAAGCTCAACGGCAGGTATCGATGGCACAACACGGGATAACTTCAAGAAGAACTATGAGCAAGAAATGCAGATGCTTATGGAGTCTCTCAAGAAGAAAATCTATCAGGCTCAACCTGTCCGAAGAGTGTACATCCCGAAGGCGAACGGGAAACAAAGACCGCTGGGGATACCGGTTCTCAGAGACCGTATTGTGCAGGAAGCACTGAGAGCCATTCTCGACCCCATCTATGAAGCGGACTTCCAACCCTACTCCTTTGGTTTTCGCAAAGGTCGTCGCACAATGGATGCCATTGCGGTCGTTATGTCATTGACGGGACCAATCACAAAGTACTACTACGTGATTGAGGGTGACATCAAGGGCTACTTCGATACGGTACATCATCGCAAGTTGCTCAGCATTCTCAAACAGCGCATCGCAGACAAAGACATCCTAGACCTAATCTGGAAACTCCTCAAGGCTGGTGTTATGGAAGAGGGACTCTTTGCACGCACCCAAACGGGCGTACCACAAGGAGGGGTCATCTCTCCACTGCTTGCCAACGTCTACTTGAACGAGTTCGACAAGTGGGCAGAAGCAAAGTGGAATCTGTCTCCCTATGAGAAAGCCAGGAGACGACAAGCTGGAAAAGGCAACTACCGCCTCGTCCGTTATGCGGACGATTTTGTTGTGATGAGTAACGACGATATCGCCGGAGTACAGCAAGCCAAAGAGGAAATCCGAGAGTATCTCAAGACACAACTCCACCTTGAACTGTCCGAAGAAAAGACGCTCCTCACCCATGTCAACGACGGGTTTAACTTTCTGGGATTTCACATCCAGAGAGCCAAACCCGAAGGACGCTGGGTGGTGCATCTTCGACCGGCAGAAAAGGGCAAAGAGCGAGTCAAGAAGAAACTCAAAGACCTGACTTCCAGAGGCTGGACATGGATGGACGAATATAGCAGGTTGACCACCCTGAATGCAATTGTGAAGGGCTGGGCGGAATACTACAAGTACACCAGCCTGCTCGCTGACATCGAAGACATCACCCGACACACGTGGTTTCGATACCTCGGCTGGCTTCTAAAGAAACATAAAGGTAGTCGGAAACATAACCTGATTGCCACCAAGACCAAAGTCATTCACAACAGAACGCGCTGGACAGCCAGCATACGTGAAGGGGAGAAAATCCTCGAAGCGTACCAGTGGCTACCCTCCCCAAAGGAATTGCAGAGACGACGATACTACCAGAAGGGCAAGGATGGATTTCCTCATCCCTACTTGATGGAAGAAGAGTCAGCTTTGCTGGATTATCCAATGGGAGAAACCGGGCCAGAGGAAGCCATCTACATGGCGACCATCGGGGCAAGCAGTAACCGTGCCTCACGCAACGAGCCGCTTGAACTTGCGGAACTCAAATTGCGAGCAAAGATACGGGATGACTTCAAGTGTGTACGCTGCGGCTCTTCCGAGAACCTGCGCGTGCATCACAAGAAAGGCACAAAATCCCACAGCCTCGATAACCTCGAAACTCTGTGCCTGAAATGCCACAAGGCTGAACATGGTTATCGCCAGACCAATTAACAATTCAATGGAAAGCCGGATGAGGCGAAAGTCTCAAGTCCGGTTTGGAGAGAGGGGTGGGGAAAACCACACAGAGCAATCTGTGCATGGCGTCCCTGCCCCTACTCTACGCGACCCGACTCCCAGCCCCGACGATGTGGCCGTGACGCGCGCTTTTGTCCAGGCCGGGAAGTTGGTGGACGTGGATGTGCTCGATCATTTGATCATCGGTTTGGGAAAATTCGTTTCGATGAAGGAAAGAGGTTTGGGGTTTGGGTAAAAATAAATTAATTAAGATAACGTTATTTCTAATTTTCGCAATTGCTATTGCTGGATGTAATCACGGTAGCGATTGGGATATATATCGGGGAAACTTAGAGCGTACTGGTTATAGTACAGATAACAAATTACCATCTGGCCAATTTGACTGGAAATTCAAAGCGGACTATGAATTTCTGTCTTCACCTGTGATTTCCCAAGGGATGATTTTTGTCAACGGTACAGGCGGCTATGTATATGCCATTGATGAAAATTCTGGTCAAAGAAATTGGATATTTAACCGGCAAAAATCGGGAGGTGGTTCTCCTGTAATCTCGAATGGCATAGTATATGTTGGCGGCTTCGATCATTTTCTCTGCGCTATAAATGCAAAGACTGGAAAAGAAAAATGGAGATTTGAAACAGGCGACATGATCATTTCTTCACCAGCAATATCAGAAGGGATTGTATATTTTGGCAGCTACGACGGATATTTGTATGCTGTGAATGCCGATACGGGCCAGGAAAAATGGAAATTTAAAACTCAAGGTCGCAAACAGCCATTTAGTGTTTATGATGCAGAAGCAGATTATGAAATAGTAGGCGCTATCGGATCATCGCCTGCCATAGTAAAGAGAATTGTTTATTTTGAAAGCCATGATGGTTATTTATATGCACTTGATGCCAAAACGGGCGTCGAAAAGTGGAAATTTAATGTAGGAGCCTTTACTTCAGGTCCTGCTGTATCAGATGGGTTAATATATGTTGGAAGTAGCGATGGTTATCTTTACGCAATAAAAGATAATGGTCAGTTAAAGTGGAAAATCAAAATACAAGATTTAGCATCAGTTTCATCTGCAGCGATAGCAAATGGGATTGTTTATTTTTCCAGTTCTTATGAATACCAAAATCACAACAATTATTACATATATGCGGTTGAAACCAAAACCGGCCAATCAATTTGGAAAATTCAACTTTCATCAAGCGCTCATGAATTTACGATTGCAAACAATGTGCTTTATTTTGGTGATGATAACGGTATTGTTTTCGCATTAGATGCTAAGTCGGCTAAAGAATTATGGAAATTCAAAGCTGATAGCGCAATTTATTCAGAAGTAGTAATTGCGTACGGTAAAGCATATTTCTCGACTAAAGATGGTTATCTTTATTCATTGCGGTAAAAGCTGTCTTTCCAATTAACTTTTGATTTACCCGCCTGTGCACATTCATCCAAGTGGCGAAGCGGTGAATATCGAAGTGTTGAGTCATCTCCTTTCGGCCTCAGCCGCTTGAAGTCCGCGAGAGAACGGGGGTTGGAATCCGCTTAAAAATCCGCACGCGATAATTGGTCAGGCTCTTTCTGCGGAAGTATAATTCCGGCATTATTGCTCCGCCCAAAGGAGAGCCTCATGTACGATAAAAAGAAACTGGAAGAATTAAAAGATTCGCTGGAACAGTGGGAAGAGACCAGCCTGCAAAAAACGTTGGCGTCCATGCCGGAACGTCAGAAAAAATTTATCACCACCTCTTCTGAACCGATCAACAGACTCTACACTCCGCTGGATGTGGCGGATATGGATTACGCCTCTTCACTTGGACTTCCGGGCGAGTACCCATTCACGCGCGGAGTCCACCCGACGCTTCATCGCGGCAAACTGTGGACGATGAGAATGTTCGCGGGATTCGGAACGGCGGAAGAAACCAACGCGCGCTTTAAATATTTATTGGATCAAGGACAGACTGGACTCTCCATCGCGTTCGACCTTGCGACTCTCATGGGTTACGACACCGACCAACCCGAAGCGCTCGGTGAATTTGGAAAATGCGGCGTGGCAGTTTCGTCGCTCAAGGACATGGAAATTTTGCTGGATGGAATTCCGCTCGATAAAGTGTCAACCAGCATGACCATTAATTCTCCTGCCGCCATCATCTGGGCCATGTACATCGCCGCCGCAGAAAAACAAGGCGTGCGTTCCGACCAGTTGCGCGGCACGATCCAGAACGATATTCTCAAAGAGTTCATCGCACAAAAGGAATATATTTTTCCGCCCGAACCTTCGATGCGCCTCGTGGTGGACACGATGGAATTTGGTTCGCAAAAAGTCCCGCAATGGAACACCATTTCAATTAGCGGATACCACATCCGTGAAGCCGGTTCGACCGCCGCGCAGGAATTGGCATTCACGCTTTCTGATGGACTCGAATATGTACGCTGGGGCATTGAGCGCGGCATGGATGTGGATGAATTCGCACCGCGCCTTTCATTCTTCTTCAACGCGCACAATGATTTCTTTGAAGAGATCGCCAAGTATCGAGCGGCGCGTCGCATTTGGGCGCATGAGATGAAGGAAACATTCAAGGCTAAAAATCCGCGCTCGTGGCTTTTGCGTTTCCATTCGCAGACGGCTGGTGTTTCGTTGACCGCGCAACAACCGGAAATAAATGTGGTGCGTGTGGCAATTCAAGCATTGGCCGCTGTCCTCGGCGGGACGCAAAGTCTGCATACTAATTCTCTGGATGAAGCGTTGGCACTTCCATCTGAAAGCGCAGTGACAATTGCCTTGCGCACGCAACAGATCATCGCCGAAGAATCGGGCGTGACGAATACGATTGATCCGCTCGGCGGCAGTTTCTTCGTCGAGGCGCAGACGGATCGAATCGAGGCTCAGGCTTACGATTATTTCCGCCGCATCGCGGACCTCGGTGGTGTGATCCCGTCAATCGAAAAAGGCTTCTTCCAATCTGAAATCTCAGACGCGGCCTACCGCTATCAGCGCGAGATCGACGCGGGCGAACGCAAGATCGTTGGCGTCAACGCATATGCAGAGAAGAAACCGCTCAGCATCCCGATCCTTGAAATGGACCCGAAAGGCTACGAGCGTCAGGTGGCACGCCTGGCTGAAGTCCGCAAGACGCGCGACAATGGCCGCGTCGGTCAGACGCTGGATAAACTCCGCGTTGCATGTCAGGGTACGGAAAACACGATGCCATATTTATTGGATTGTGTCCGCTCATACGCAACGCTTGGGGAAATTATTCAAGTGATGAAAGAAGTGTTTGGGAAATACGAAGAACCGAATTGGATATAAAAAAGTAGGTCACGTTTCAAACGTGACCTACTTTTTTATCTCGCTAAAGTCTTTGTCATCTCATAATATTCGAGATTCGCTGTGCGCTTGTGGCTGATGACATCTTCCAGCGGAATAAGATCGATACCTCGGCTTTTGAGCCCGGTCATAAAGCCAGACTTGCCTTCCAGCAAGGCTTCAACAGCTTTCAATCCCATTCGTGATGCAAGCAGACGGTCATACGCGGTCGGTGATCCGCCGCGTTGAATATGTCCGAGAATGGTCACGCGAGTTCTGAATCCGACATCCTTGTCTTCCAATGCTTTGGAAAGATCGGTGGTGCGAATGCCCGAACCTTCGGCATTGATGATGATGGCATGTGTCTTGCCGCGCATGTATGCGTCTTCGATGGTTTTTGCAACTTCTTCAACAGTTATCGGGACCTCAGGGATCAGAACGATCTCTGCACCGCAAACGATGCCGGTCATGGCGGCCAGATAACCACAATTGCGTCCCATTGTTTCGATCAGGAATGCGCGGCGATGTGACGATGCCGTGTCACGCAATTTATCCACGGCGTCCATGATGGTGTTCATGGCCGTATCCGTGCCGATGGAAATATTCGTACCCCACACATCGTTGTCGATGCTGCCGGGAATGCCCACAACTTTTATGCCTTGCTGATGCAAAGCGTACGCGCCCTTGAGCGAACCTTCGCCGCCGATCACGACCAGTCCATCCATGCCAACTTCATTCATCTTGCGGATGGCTTCGCGCTGTCCGTGCGGTTCCATGAAGCGCGGACTTCGGCTGGTTTGCAGGATCGTGCCGCCGCGCTGTAAAATTCCTCCGACATCGCGCGCGCCCAAGGAACGGAATTCGCCTGTCAGTAAACCTTCATAACCGCCGGTAATTCCAAGCACGTTGGCGCCATGTGTCATGGCTGTTCGCACCACGGCGCGGATGGCCGGATTCATACCGGGCGCATCCCCGCCCGATGTCAACACCCCAATCGTAAAGGGTTTATTCATATCCATAATCTTTATTCTTTCTCTTCTTCTCTTTTAATTTGGAAATTATCGAAATCACGCGCCACACTCACGTTCGGGTGAATGGACTGTGCTTCTTTCAAAACATCCTTCTCGCGATAACGCCGCGAGATATGCGTAAGAATTAGCTTCTTAACCCCGGCTTTTACAGCCAGTTCCGCGCCTTGTTTGGCTGTCAGATGCGAAAACTGTTTTGCCATTTCGGCTTCGGTGTCGGTATAGGTTGACTCGATCACCAATGCATCCGCATCGCGGCAGACATCAACCAGATTATCGGTTTGTCCGGCATCACCCACCACGACAAGTTTCAAACCTTTTTGAAGCGGACCCAGCACATCGTCCGGTTTGACGCGTTTTCCATCCGACAAAATAATTTCTTTTCCAGCAACCAATTCGCCTCGTTCGGGACCGAAAGGCACGCCCAACTCGTCAGCCTTTTCCGCCAAAAATGGGCGGCGTGA
>Ga0208528_1000058_pt1 | contig 9927 bp, 10 predicted proteins | sample SF_Rice_5C_80N_3_FD_185619 | JGI IMG/M metagenome (GOLD analysis project Ga0208528, IMG submission 185619) | Rice paddy soil microbial communities from Twitchell Island, California, USA - SF_Rice_5C_80N_305 (SPAdes) (version 2) | ecosystem: Environmental > Terrestrial > Soil > Paddy field/soil ... | reverse complement strand
CCTTCGATCACGGTTCCATCTTCTAAAACGAGAGTGGCAAGTTTCATTTTATCGGCTCCTAAATTTGGCCGATTATAATGTCTAAACAAATTATTGGATAACCGTTCCGTTACCAGCCAACGCATTCGAGATCGGGTTTTGGATTCGTCCGTCCGCGATGATGACTCGACTCACGCCGCCTTTCAACGCTTCTTCTGCACCCAAAACTTTTTTCTTCATGCGACCTTGAGCCGCTTCACTCGCCGCCGATAATTGACTCTGCGGCAGTTGCCGAATGAGCGTTGACTCGTCTGGGAAGTTTTTCATCAAGCCTGGAACTGCAGTGAGCAACAATAAAGTTTCTGCCTTCAAAGCAGACGCGACCATCGCCGCCGCGCGGTCTGCATCAACATTTAATGCTTCGCCCTTTTCGCTGACAGCCACCGGCGCGATCACTGGCAGATAACCCATATTCAGCAACACCATTAACAATTCGCCATTAACCACCTCGATCTTGCCTGTGTAATCGTCTCGGATAATTTTGCGTTTGCCGTTTTCAATGGACTGGATTGAATCTTTTCGCGTGGCTTGCATGAGCTTGCCATCGAGTCCGCACAGCCCAAATGCGTTGACGCCAAGCATCTGCAATTGCTCCGTCAACAACGAATTGACTTTGCCATTAACCGCCATTAAAAATATTTCCAACGTTTTGCGGTCGGTATATCTTGATGTATATCCCGAAGGCGACGTGATCATCTTTGGCGGCGCGCCGAGACCTTCGCCGAGGGCATTCGCTTCAGCTGATCCGCCATGCACAAAGACAAGTTGCTTGCCTTGCTTCAATAATTCTGCGGCGTCATTACAAATGGCAGAGAAGTCGACCCCTTCAGTTCCACCAAGTTTCACAACAATAATTTCATCCTTCATAATTCATCCTTCATCCTTAAATTGGATGCAACCCCATAAACTCCAGCCCAAGAGCCTCGTCCCATCCCATCATCAAATTCATACATTGAACCGCTGTGCCCGATGCGCCTTTCATCAGATTATCAATCGCGCACATTGCCACGATATGCCCGTTGTTCTCGTCCAATTCAAAACCGAGATCAGCATAATTCGAGCCAGCCAAAATCTTCGGCTCAGGGACTCGATAAATTCCACGCTGTTCCTTGACCACGCGCACGAACGGATTTTCATTTGCAACTGCGCGATATGCTTTCCATAAATCTTTTGTAGCCATACCTGGTTTAACTTTTGCATGTGCCGTCGCCAACACGCCGCGCACCAGATCAACAGCAGTCATGGTCAATGAAACATCTTTCACGCCCAACTCTTGAATCACTTCTGCGGTGTGGCGATGACCGAACGCGGAGAATGTCCGAATCACATTCGCGCGTTCTGCATGAAGCGATCCGGAATTTCCTTCTGTGCCGCCCTCCGATGAACCAACTTTAATCTCGATAAAAATGGGTGAAGACAAATCCAGCAAGCCTGCTTTGACCAGCGGCAGTAATGCAAGATTGCTTGCGGTGGCGTTGCATCCCACTCCGCTGACATAATTCGCGGTCGCGATTTCTGAGCGATGAAGTTCGGGTAATCCATAAACGAATTTGCTCAACCACTCAGGCGCAGCATGTTTTTCGCCGTACCATTTTTCGTAGAAGTCAGCGTCTCTTAAACGGAAGTCCGCCGCGAGGTCAATGATTTTAGAAGCGAGCTTTGCATATTCTTTGATATGGTGTTGCGCCTCGCCATGCGGTTGGGCGAGAAATAAAATGTCAACTTGTTCGAGCGCGGCTGGATCGCTGAACTTGAGTTGAGTCCGCTTGCGAAGATTCGGATGGACTTGATAAACGTATTCACCCAAATGCGAGCGCGATGTTACTTGTTTGATCTCGATGTTTGGATGATTCAACAAAAGGCGAAGTAACTCTCCGCCGCCATAACCCGAACCGCCGATGATAGAAACACTTATCATAATTGCTCCTCAAAAATCTTAAACACGAAGGATACCAAGTACACAAAGAGAAAAGGCCTGAGAAGTTTTTTCTTCGTGACCTTTGTGTCCTTTGTGTTTAAATCTTTTCTTTTGCCACACTCATCACATAATCCACGATCTCGCCCGCGATATCAATTCCGCTGACAGGCTGCATCGTGTGAAATTCCATCGTGTGATTGATCTCGTTGACTACGAGTCCCTTTTCGGGATGTTCGACCAGATCAACTGCAAGCACTCCGCCGCCAACAGCTTTTGTCGCGCGCAGACATAAATCTTCGATCTCGGGCGTGATCGGACACAACTCGCCTTCGCCGCCGCGCGCCGTGTTCGTGATCCAATGCTCGGACTTGCGATACATCGCTGTCAATACTTTTTCTCCGATCACAATCGCGCGGATGTCGCGTCCGGGTTTCTCGATATATTCTTGAATATAGAAAACAGAATGTTGCACCGAACCCAAAGTGGATTTGTGTTCCAGCACCGCTTCCGCTGCATCGCGGTCATTGACCTTTGCGAGCAGTCGTCCCCATGAACCGACGACAGGCTTCAGCACAACCGGATAACCAAACGCTTCGATTGCTTCGAGCGCGGCCTCAGGCGTGAACGCAGTTATGTTGTGTGGCTGCGGCACACCGTCACGTGCGAGCGCGGCGCTGGTCATCAACTTGTCGCCGCAGACTTCTGCCACCGCCGCGGTGTTAACCGTTGGCACGCCGAATGCATTCAACAATCTCAACGCATACAATCCGCTGTTGTAACTGATACTGCGTTCGAGTACCGCGTCGTATTGCTTCCAGTGTTCGGGCTTATCCAAATCAAAATGGATCGCGCGGTCATCGAGTCGGTCATAATCAATGCCGCGTTTTTCCATCGCGCCGAAGATCCATTTTTCTTCAACACGCACACGCGAATACAAAACGCCAAGCTTTAATCGTCGTTGCATAACCATCTCCTGTAGGGACGCAATATATTGCGCCCCTACAAATACTTATAAAAATTATTCGCCCCAATCTTCTTGTTCCATTGGCGCGAGTTGCACCGCAGCGGGATCAATCGAAATCACTTCCAAATCCACGCCGCAATCGGGGCAGACAAGGATCTCGCCAACTTCGGTACCAGCAGCCAATTCGATCTGGCCTTCGCATTCAGGACAAGTAACAGTAGCCATTTTTAAACTCCTTTGATTTTTTGAATTTGATTTTTGACCGATTGGAGACTTGTGCCGCCAATCGCATTTCTTTTTTCGATGGATTTCATCGGGTCGAAAACTTGATATACATCCGCTTCAAACGCGGGACTGAGAGTCTGATACGCTTCGAGCGGCATTTTCTCCAGTGAGACATTTTTCTCGCCAGCCAGGCGGACGGCTTTTCCCGCTATCGCATGAGTCTCGCGGAAGGGGATTCCTTTTTCAACAAGATAATCTGCCAAGTCAGTTGCCATCATGGTTGAGTCAATTGCATTTCGCATTCGTTCAGGCTTGGCAGTGATCGTCCGCAATGCGCTAGCGATGACGGGCAGAATCGCCAGCAAAGTATCCGTTGCCTGAAAAACAGGCGCTTTATCTTCTTGCAAATCTTTGTCGTACGTGGAGGGCAATCCTTTGAGCGTTGACAATAATCCCGTAAGCAAACCGATCAATGTGCCGGCCTTGCCGCGCGTGAGTTCAAACATATCGGGATTCTTTTTCTGCGGCATCAAACTTGAGCCAGTTGAAAACGCATCGGACAGTTCAAAGAATCCAAACTCGGCGCTGGTGTATAAAACGGTTTGCTCGGCCAGTTTGCTGAGATGAATTCCGATCATCGTCGCGCAAAACAGAAACTCAGCGGCAAAGTCGCGGTCTGAAACGGCGTCCAAACTGTTTGGAGCAGGTTCGGCAAAGCCAAGTGACTCAGCCAACACGACGCGGTCAACGTTGACGGGTGTGCCCGCGAGTGCTCCACAACCTAATGGCAAAATTGAGACGCGCGAAATTAAATCGTTGATGCGTTCGTGATCGCGCTGCAAAGGCCAGTAATGACTCAACCACCAGTGCGCTAACAAAATCGGTTGCGCGCGTTGAAGGTGGGTGTAGCCGGGCATGATCGTCTCGCCTGATTTTTCAGCTTGCTCCACCAACGCGGACTGCAAATCTTTCAGCGCAGAATCTAATTTTGGAATCGCTTGCAACATCCACAATCTGAAATCAGTTGCGACTTGATCGTTTCGGCTGCGTCCGGTGTGGAGTTTGCCAGCGGTCGAACCAATTAACTCAGTGAGGCGGCGCTCGACGGCGGTGTGAATGTCCTCGTCGGAGGGGGCGAAGGTAAACCGTCCCGAAGAAAATTCCTCTTTAACGGTGGCCAGCCCGAGCGCGATCGAGGCGTGCTCTTTATCCGAAAGGACGCCCGCTTTGTGAATCGCATCTGCCCATGCGAGACTTCCATCCACATCTTGAATCGCCATGCGCTGATCAACAGGCAGGGACGAATTTAAATCCCAGGCCTGATCGTTGAGTTTGGTTGAAAAGCGTCCGCCCCAAAGGGTCATGTGTGCTCCTTGAATGTAGTCACGTTTCAAACGTGACCCACGAATTAATCGCGTTTGAACTTTGAATAATCTGGCTTCGGCATATCGATGCCGGAGACAGGCAGGCCGTTCAACGCGCGGACTTTCATGCTCAAACCAAAGAGCCGGATGAAACCCTCGGCGTGACTCTGATCGTAAACATCTTCCTCGCCGAACGTGGCGAAATCTTCGCGATACAAACTGAACGGAGATTTTTTACCGGCCGTGATGATGTTGCCCTTGTAAAGTTTGAGTCGCACGATGCCGGTGACAGGGCCTTGCGTAGAATTGACGAACGCATCAATTGCTTCGCGCAATGGTGTGAACCACAAACCGTTGTACGTGAGCTCGGCATATTTCACTGCAACCATTTCTTTGAAGTGCATGGTCTCGCGGTCGAGCACGAGCGACTCGAGTTCGCGATGAGCGTAAAGCAGGATCGTTCCGCCGGGAGTTTCATAAACGCCGTGTGACTTCATGCCGACGAGTCGATTCTCGACGAGGTCAACACGTCCGATGCCATGCGCGCCGCCGATGGCGTTGAGCGTGGCGACAATTTTTGCAGGCGAAAGTTTTTCGCCGTTGACCGCGACCGGGTTGCCGGTTTCAAATTCGATCTCGACATACTCGGCTTGTTCAGGCGCGTTCTCGGGTGATGTCGAAATTTGATACATCACTTCTTCAGGTTCGTTCCACGGGTCTTCGAGCAGACCGCCTTCGTGCGAAAGATGCCAGAGATTTGAATCGCGGCTGTAAATGGATTTAACGGTTGCAGTCACGGGCACGTTATGTTTCGCGGCGAAAGCAATCGCATCTTCGCGTGAGCGGATGCTCCATTCGCGCCACGGAGCGATGATCTTGAGTCGCGGGTCGAGTGCCATCACGGTTAACTCGAATCGAACCTGGTCGTTGCCTTTGCCGGTTGCGCCGTGAGCAATCGCGTCTGCACCGGTTTCATGCGCGACGTCCACCAGATGTTTCGCGATTAACGGACGGGCAACAGATGTGCCGAGCAAATATTTGTGTTCGTACACGGCGCCCATCTTCAGCATCGGGAAAAGATATTCGCTGGCGAATTCTTCCTTCATGTCATGCAACACAAATTGATTTGCGCCGCTCTTGATCGCCTTCTGTTCAAGCCCCGCCAAATCTTCATCGCCCTGACCGACGTCAGCACAAAAACAAACGACTTCACAGCCATAGTTTTCTTTCAGCCACGGGACGATCACGGATGTGTCCAAGCCACCTGAATAGGCGAGGACCACTTTCTTCACTTGCGGTTTTGGTTTGGAACTCATTTGCCTTACTCCTTGTTTATCGAAAAATAAAAACAGCCCTCCGAGAAGGAGGGCTGTTTTGGTTGACTTATGCGTGTCTATCAGCGCACGTTTGCGTTCACGTCATCCAAACAAAAAGCTCCCAGCCTTCTCAGGGAAGTGGGCTTCGGACGACGGGTACGCGGGAGTGCAAATGCCGTAAACATATTGGGCGGTATTCTACTCGAAAAGAAAAATGTGTCAATGATTTTGCAGCACCAATTTTGTGATTGCTCGTCGTCCGAAATTAATTAAACTTTTTGCATTGCCTGCTCCAAAACGTAATTGACCATCTTCTCCGGGATGTTCGCGCCAGTGGTTGCGATGCTGTTGCGAAATTCCATCGTATGATTAATTTCGTTGATGGTGAGTCCGTTCTCGGTCTCGAAAAGATCGAGCGCAAGCAATCCGCCGCCGACAGCTTTGGCGGCGCGATGACACAAATCTGCGATCTCATCGGTGACGGGACAATTCGTCGCAACGCCGCCGCGCGCGGTGTTGGTGATCCAGTTTTCGGACGAGCGATAAATGGCGCAAATACATTTATTGCCAATCACGAAGGAGCGGATGTCGCGCCCGGGTTTGTGGATGTATTCCTGAATATAAAAAACTTGATGATTGATTCCGAGCGCGGCTTTATGCTCGACGAATGATTCTGCGTCGTGACGATTCTCGACTTTCGCCAGCAGACGTCCCCACGACCCGACAACAGGTTTGAGCACGCATGGATAACCGACCGCTTCAATCGCCATCAAAGCGGACTCCTCGTCGAAGGCCATCACCACTCTGGGAGTTGGGATTCCGTTCTGCACAAGGATTTGGCTGGTGACGTATTTATCGCCACAGCGCTCTGCAACTTGCGTGCTGTTGACGACTTTAATTCCGTTGGCTTCGTAAATTCTTGAAATGTAAAGTCCGCGCGAATAAGAGACTGACCGCTCGAAGAGCACATCCACTTCTTCAGGGACAGATGAAATGTCGAAGAAATGGTCGCCATCGTTAATGCGGACAACTTCAACGTCGGAATGTTTTTCCAATTCATCGAGCAAATATTTTTCTTCGGCGCGCAGACGGGTGTATAAAAATCCAACTCTCAACATGATTTCTCCTTTTGTTTTGGAGCGCAAAGTCTCCAGACTTTGCATATCCGAAGTCTGAAGACTTCGGACTCCGTCATAATCTTTGAATGACTTTTTCTGTCGCTCGGTTGGTTGTCAACGCACCGCCTAAATCTGGCGTTGTTTCATTATTTGCGATGCAAGATTCGACGGCGTTTCTCAAACGTGATGCTTGTTCAATCTCGCCGAGATGATCAAGCATCATGGCCGCGGCGAGAAAAGTGGCAACGGGATTTGCCTTTCCAGTTCCAACTAATGTTGGCGCACTGCCATGGACTGGCTCAAAAACTGCCGCATCTTTTCCGATGTTGCCAGATGCCGCCACACCCAATCCGCCGACGAACATGCAGGCTTCATCGCTGAGAATATCGCCGAACAAATTGGTCGTGACAATCACTTCAAATTGCTCCGGCGCGCGGACGAGTTCCATGGCGCAAGTATCCACGAGCATTTCGTTCATCGTAATGTCGGGATATTCCTTTGCAACTTCAAATGCAACTGTGCGAAACAATCCGCAGGTTTGACGAAGCACGTTGGCTTTGTGAACTAGGTGAATAGATTTGCGTCCGGCTTGTCGAGCCAGGTCAAATGCCTTGCGGACGATTCTTTCTGAACCTTTACGCGTGATGACTCGTTCGGTGATCGCGCGATCCCCATCATCTTCAACGCGCTCGATGCCTGAATACAATCCTTCCGTGTTTTCGCGGACAATGACCATGTCAATGCCAGCGCGTGATGACGCGTGTGGAATGGATCGAGTGGGGCGCAGGTTGGCGTATAAATTCAACGATTGGCGCATCCGCACAACGGGCGAAAAATAATTCGGTATGTTGGGTGGCGTGGTCACGGCGCCGAAGAGAGCGGCGTCAGCGCGGCGAATTTCATTGATAGTGGAATCCGGCAGCGGTGAGCCTGAGCGTTGATATTCGCCGAAGCCGATTCCGCATTCGATGAAGTCCCATTGAATCGGGAGTGCGGTCAACACGTCCCGCGCAGACGCGATCACTTCGGGGCCAATGCCGTCGCCGGGCAAAAGACAAATGCGGTGTCGCGTCATGACATCAAATCCTGAATATCATGTTCTTTCAAGAAGTTGACGATGCCGCCAGCGTCCGCAATTTTCAAAACAAAATTTGGCAGCGGGCGCGCTTGATATTGATGTCCGTTGGCGCGATTGAAAATTTCTCCCGTGGAAAGATTCACGTCCACATCATCGCCTTCTTTGATATCCGCGACGGCTTCGGGGCATTCAAGAATCGGCAGGCCGATGTTGATTGCATTGCGAAAAAAGATGCGCGCGAACGATGGCGCGATGATGCACTTCGCCTGCGAACCTTTGATCGCAATCGGCGCGTGTTCGCGCGATGAGCCGCATCCAAAATTTTGTCCGCCGACGATTACATCGCCGGGCTTTACATTTTTTGCATACTCAGGCTTGATCTCGCAAAAAACATTTTTCGCAAGTTCAAGCAGATCGATCGTGATGTTGAAACGTCCGGGAATGATCTCGTCCGTGTTTAAGTTTTCGCCAAATGTCCAGGCTTTTCCCATGAGGCTCTCCTTTTGTTTTCACCACAAAGGGCCACAACGGTACGCAAAGTTTTTTTCCTTTGTGCTCCTTCGTGTACTTCGTGGTTAAAGATTTTTTAGATATTCGCGCGGGTCAGTGATCTTTCCTGTCAACGCAGTTGCTGCAGCAGTCGCAGGGCTTGCCAAATAAACTTCAGATAACGGGCTTCCCATGCGCCCGATGAAATTTCGATTCATTGTGGTCAATGCGCATTCGCCCGCCGCAAGGATTCCGCCGTGACGACCGATGCACGCGCCGCATCCCGTTCCGGTCACGGTGCAACCGGCATCCATCAAAATTTCGATCAAGCCATTTTGCATCGCCTTTTTATAAATGCGTTGGCTGGCCGGCGTCACGATCACGCGCGTCAATGGATGTACCTTCTTGCCTTTCAACATGTTCGCTACAATTTCAATATCTTCGTAACGCGCGTTCGTGCAGGTGCCGATGTAAACTTCGTTCACGACCAACCCCGCGACTTCTTCCAGCGGCTTGACGTTATCCACGTCAGGATGACACGCGACTTGCGGCGCAATCTTCGACGCATCGATCTCGATGACTTTTTCATAGCGCGGATTGACTGGACCAAACGCTTCAAACGGACCCTTGGCCGGAGTCTGGCTTGCGAGATAATTGATCGTCACCGAATCCGCTTCGATGAGTCCGCACTTCGCACCGATTTCCGTGGACATGTTCGGAAAAACGATTCGTTCATTCATCGGCAGACTGCGGATGTATTCACCGCCGAATTCAACGGAGCGATAGGTTGCGCCATCCATGCCAAGTTTGCCCGCGATGTAAATCATCACATCTTTTGCATAGACTCCATGTTGAGCTTTGCCCGTCAACTCGATGAGAATCGTTTCAGGAACTTTGAACCAGCATTTGCCCGTAACCCACGCCACAGCAATTTCCGTCGAGCCGAGTCCCGCGCCGAACGCGCCCAGCGCGCCGTACGTGTTCGAGTGCGAGTCCGCGCCGATGACGATTGCGCCCGGTGTGATGAATCCTTCCTCGATCATCACCTGATGGCAAACACCTTGATGAAAAAAGTTTGGCAGTCCTTGCTCGTCAACGAACTCGATGATCTTTTTGTGATTCTCTGCCGCCAAAACATTCGGCGCAGGATAAGCATGATCGAGATGAAGCACGATTCGATTTTTGTCGCGAATCGGTTTGCCGATCTCGCGGAATGCCTTAATCGCCAGCGGCGTGGTATTGTCGTGGCTCATGATGTAGTCCACATCGAGTAGAAGGATTTCTCCAGCCTGAACGGGACGGCCTGCTTTGTGCGAAAATATTTCTTCGATTAATGTGCCCATAAAATCTCCTTTTTTGTTGGGGCGAACGGCCGTTCGCCCTTACTTTCCATTTCCGTTATATTTTTTCAATACC
>Ga0208528_1000056_pt1 | contig 10110 bp, 12 predicted proteins | sample SF_Rice_5C_80N_3_FD_185619 | JGI IMG/M metagenome (GOLD analysis project Ga0208528, IMG submission 185619) | Rice paddy soil microbial communities from Twitchell Island, California, USA - SF_Rice_5C_80N_305 (SPAdes) (version 2) | ecosystem: Environmental > Terrestrial > Soil > Paddy field/soil ... | reverse complement strand
GTTGCTGCTGGATTTCGAGTCATTGTCCCCGACCAGCGCGGATATAACCTGAGCACCAAGCCGCACGGCGTGAAATCTTATTCGTTGTCAATATTGGCAAACGATGTGCTCGGTCTGATCGATGCGCTTGGCTACGAAAAAGTTTTTTTGGCGGGACACGATTGGGGCGCAGTCGTTGCGTGGGCTTTGTCGATTTGGAATCCGGAACGGTTTTATAAGCTGGCGATCCTGAATGTTCCGCATCCTGCGGTGATGACACATTTTCTTTATCACGATTTGGAGCAAATAAAAAAATCATGGTATGTATTCTTTTTTCAACTGCCTTGGCTGCCAGAAATGGGAATGGGGCGGGATAATCTGCGCGGCGCCGAACGTATTTTGCGCGGAAGCGGAAAACTGCACACGTTTACGAACCAGGACATAGTTGAATATAAAAAGGCCTGGTCGCAGACTGGCGCATTAACCGCTACAATTAATTGGTATCGGGCTGTGGTACGTCATCAGCCTAAACTGCCGAAAGACTCGCGTGTAAAGATTCCGACTTTGATGTTATGGGGCAAACGCGACGTTGCGCTTAGTCATCGTATGGCGCAGCCCAGCATCGACTTGTGTGACGATGGCCGTCTCATCTTTTTCGAAAATGCCACACATTGGGTTCAGCACGATGAAGCGGATGCGGTCAATAAGGAATTAATAGAATTCTTTTCCAGTTAATTTTATGGAATGCAGACGAGCGCTGATGAACGCAGAAAAAAAGAATCCGTGTTTTCCGCAAAATCCGCGTCCTGTTTTTTTTGAAGCAGAAAGAAGGCAACGATGACAAACAAAATGCCGGTTTTATTTGTTGGTCACGGCAATCCAATGAACGTGATGGAAGACAATGAATTCTCGCGTGCCTGGGAAGCTGAGGGAAAATCGCTACCCAAGCCGAAAGCCATTCTATGTGTCTCAGCGCACTGGGTGACGCGCGGCACGCTGGTCACTGCCATGGACAAGCCGCGTACCATTTATGATTTTTATGGCTTCCCGCCGGAGATGTATGAGATCCGTTACGATGCGCCCGGTGCGCCTGATCTTGCCGAACAAGTCCGCCGCATCATCAAGAATACCGAAGTCAAGCCCGACCTTGATTGGGGACTTGATCACGGTACATGGACAGTGCTCAAGCGCATGTTCCCAAAAGCGGACGTGCCTGTGATTCAAATGTCGTTGGATGCGAACATTGAGCCGCAAAAACATTATGAACTCGGCCAGCAGTTGAAGGCTCTGCGCGAAGAAAACGTGCTCATCATTGGCAGCGGTAACATTGTTCATAATTTGCGCATGGCGCGTTTGGATATGTCAACGGCTTATAGCTGGGCAGTGGAGTTCGATCAACGCATAGCGAATTGGATCACACAAAACGAGCACGATCCCATCGTCCATTTTGAAAAAGGCGATCAGGCTGCGGCGCTTGCCATCAACAGCGCGGAACATTATGTGCCGTTGCTTTACAGTCTGGCACTCAAAGATGAGAATGAACCAGTCTCATTCTTCGCCGAGAAAGTGATGGGCGGCTCGCTTTCGATGAGGTCAGTGCGGATCGGTTAAATGGATCGCCCTTATGTTCACATCAATGTTGCCGCGACGGCCGATGGAAAGATAGATACTTTCGAAAGACGCGGTGCGGCGATTTCATCTGCGCAAGATAAAAAACGCGTGGATAAACTTCGTGCTGAAGCCGATGCGATCATGGTCGGCGGGCGGACATTGCGCGATGAAGACCCAAAGCTGACCGTTAAATCCGAATCACTGAGAACCGAACGCCTCGCACGCGGACTTCCAGCGAATCCCGCCAAAGTTGCAATTGCTGCGCATTTGAATTTCAAACCGGATTCGCAATTTCTGAGAGCGGGCCCTGCGCGAAAGCTTGTGTTCACAACAGAACAACCAAACGCGATACAAGGTTCCTGGCTGGCGATAAATGAAGCGGAATTATTCATCAATGAAGGACTGCAAGTAAATCTGAATTGGGTGCTGGAGACGTTAAAGAAGTTAGGGATCAATCGTCTGATGGTCGAGGGCGGCGCAACTTTGAATTTTGAATTGCTCCGTCTTGGGCTCGTGGATGAACTGACAATCTTCGTTGCGCCGATGATCTTCGGCGGAGAAAATGCCCCGACAACGGCGGCCGGTTCAGGTCTGGTAAGAAGCGCAGCGATTCCTTTAAAGCTGGTCAACGTCGAATCGTGGAGCGATGGCGGCGTGGTATTACAATATAAATTAGAGAGGTCGAAATGACAACAACAAGTTTGCACGAACAAATGGAAGCCATCCTGGCTGAGAATGAAACTCACAACTGTGAAGGCATCGGCAAGAATAAAGTTTGCGTGAAGGTGGTGGCAATGGCGGAATTGCCATCACGCTTCGGCGATTTTCATATTGTGGCTTTTGCAAATAACCGCGATGGCAAGGAACACGTTGCCATCATCAAAGGCGATGTGATCGGCGCGGAAGATGTGCCGGTGCGTATGCATTCGGAATGCTTGACCGGCGATGTGATCGGCTCGCTGCGATGCGATTGCCGCGACCAGCTCGAAGCCGCACTCAAGATGATCGGACAGATGGACAAAGGCATGGTGCTTTATCTGCGGCAGGAAGGCCGCGGTATTGGATTGATCAACAAGATCCGCGCCTATAGTTTGCAGGATGAAGGCATGGATACGGTTGAAGCGAATCTGGCGCTCGGCTTCCGCGATGATGAACGCGATTATGCCGTGGCCGCGCATATGTTGATGTCGCTCAAGATCAATTCGGTCAAATTGATTACCAACAATCCGAAAAAGATCCAGCAGCTCACTGAATACGGCATCAAGGTCAGCGGACGCATTCCGCACATCATGCAGCCCAACGAGCACAATCTTTTTTATCTTCAAACCAAGGCGGCCAAGTCCGGCCATTGGATCGACTTCAGCGGCAAGGAACATCTCGATGAACAACCCGACCGACCGATCATTCAAGGCATGAGCAGTGAACAGATTCGCATTCTGGAAGAAGACATCTGGGAATAAAAATGTTGGATAAACGTGTCTTTGTCATCAGCGGCGCAACTGGCGCAACCGGAAAAATTGCCGCGCGTGCATTTGCCGAACACGGCGCATCGTTGGTTTTGTTGGGCCACGATCAAAATAAATTGGATTCTCTCGACCGCGAATTGGATCTGCCCCCTGGGCGTTTTCTGACATTCGTGGCTGACCTGCGCCAACCAGCCTCGGTTCATTCCGCCGCCGAAGCGGCCACCGTTAAATTTGGCCGGATCGATGGCCTGATCCATCTGGTCGGCGGTTGGACAGGCGGCAAGACCATCGCCGAATCTCCAGCGGATGATTTCGAGTCGATGCTCAGCCAGCACGCCTGGACAACATTCCATCTCTTTCAAGTTTTTGGCCCGCACATGGCCGCCAACAAATGGGGACGCGTGATCGTGGTCTCGGCTTCGACAACCAATCATCCGCCTGCGAAATCAGGTGCATATGTTGCGGCCAAGTCCGCGCAGGAGGCGCTGGTTTTGACACTGGCCGAGGAGCTAAAGGAATCCGGTGTGACGGCCAATGTTATCCAGGTCAAATCCATCGATGCCAACCACAAAGGCAAAGGCACCACGCCTGATGAACTGGTCGCTTCGATGTTGTATCTTTGCTCGGATGAAGCTGGAAAGATCAACGGAGCGAAAATACCGTTGGCAGGTTGATAATTTATTGATTCAACCCATAAAATAATGACGAAGAAAAAATATTTTGCGTGTGGGTCTAACGCGTTACGACGGATTTTTTTGTGACCGTGTTCTGTTCACTCAATTTGAAATATCTGCATTGATTGAAAACATCCCGGAAAATATGCTATCATGTTTGTATAGTACGTCGAACGGGAGTTCAAGGAAGAATTACCATCAGTAAGTTTATTGATGTAATTCATTCGTTTGAGCTCCGAATCCAACCTAACATCCAGAAAGGATTTGCCATGAACATCTTTAACACCATTCTTCAAAAGCTTGGAATTCAGAAACCTGCAGAAGCCGCCAAGCCTGCCACAAATGCTCCTGCCACAAATGCTCCTTCCACCTTCACCCCAACTGCCGCATTCGACCCCAAAGGTTCTGCATCCACACCAGCTGCGGGTTTTTCCACTCCGCAAACAGGTTCACATACTCCTCCGGCTAACGTCCCGATGGTTGATGTGATGAGCAAGCTCGAGAAGCTTTCGGGCAACTCCGGGCTGGATTGGAAGGTCTCCATTGTGGACCTGTTGAAACTTTTGGATATCGATAGTAGTCTTGATGCCCGCAAGCAGCTTGCAACCGAACTGTCCTGCCCGGCAGACCTGATGGGTGATTCCGCAAAGATGAATACGTGGCTGCACAAGACTGTGCTGCAGAAGATCGCCGAGAACGGCGGGAACATTCCAGCGTCGCTTCTGCATTAGTTACTTCGCTTAATCTGAGCACTGTTTCATACAGAATTGGCCGACTCGATCATTTGAGTCGGCCAATTATTTTTCATCGGGATTATCGATCAGGTCATTTACGCCGAAGACCTGTTCGTAAAAGTTCAACAACGCACCGGCCTTTAGCTGAAATTCAGCCTCTGCACTTTCTTGTCCGGCATTCTTTTTCGAATATTCAAGATGTGCAACCAAACGCTCACGAAAGTTCCTGCTTGTTGAACTGGGCAAAAGCGTTTCCAACACATGGATCAATTCTTTTGTCTGTTCAATGGTTTTTAACGCGTCAGGCAGTGATGTGTTTCCGCTAAGCATTTTCTTGAGCAGTTTACATTGATAGGCGCGGCAAACATGCGGATAGTGTGGAGAGTCGTGGATTGTGCATTGGCCCTTCCAAAGCGGGCAGGGATGGCTAAAGCCCCGTTGTCGGGGATCAGACCGAAATACATTCATCCCCAATGACTCAGCGTGGTCAAGTTCGGAAGGCCTGAGTTTTGCCCAGATGAATAAATGACCGGTGCAGCACAATCCACAGGACTTGCACAATGTATTGGCTTGAGATTCGTTTGTCTCGTCAATACCAGTCATGCCCGAAATAATATCCCAGGCATGGATATTATGGAGGGGTAAAATACAACCATGCCTCCGAAACTTAGCCCACTCACGGAACAATTGGTCAATAGGCTGTTTGCACCGAATGATCAAGCCGAAGCCGCCCGCCGTCTGGTCGATGAGTGCGGGAACAATCTTCCCTTCTGTAAGGACAATGACGAGCACCAATTGGAACGTCTGCGATTTGCAGCGTTGCGGGTCAGCATTGGTTATCTCGATGCATTACAGGAAGCCATCGAGCAGGCAAAGACCGATTGGCGTGACTTGTTGATGTGGGCCGGCTTTGCAGAATCCCTGACCGCACATCAGGAGTGGGCACAGCAGACGTTGAAGGGCAACTCCAACCCAATGGTGATCATTCTGATAGGTTTATCCGGCTCGGGAAAAACAACGATCGGGACCCGGCTCGAGCGGGAACTGGGATGGAAGTTTTTCGAAGGCGACAACTTTTACTCGGCCGATAATTTCAATAGATTGATCCATGGTCAACCCATTCCTGATGATGATGTCGAAGCCTGGGTGCGAAAGATCCGGGATTTGATCGAAAGGCATGTGGCGAAGAAGCAGAATGCGATCTTTGCGTGTACGGCATTGAAGCAATCCCAACGGGATGCACTTCACACCGCCGAAGAAGTGCATTTTGTTTATCTGCGCGGCACAGTTACACAGCTTGAAGAGAGACAAAAAAAACGCAAGATGCAAATATCAAACCTGGAAAGACTGGCGTATCAATCGTCAGTCTTTGAAGAGCCGCATAATGCATTGGCCGTGGACATAAGCGATCCGCCGCAGGAAATCGTCAAATCAATTCGCAAGGAAATGAAAATATAAAATATTCAGAGCTTGTCGCGGTTTACACTTCGGCTCTTCTGCCTGGTGATATGGAGATAGCTATCTTTATGGTAGAGATCGACATATGATTGTCCGGAGATAAAATGGAATTCTGGTATTCAAAAGAACTTGGTGATGGAATAATGGCATCTATGCCATCGGATGAAATTCAGGAAGCTTTTCTGAAATCGTTTATTGCAGCGGGAAGGCCGCTCAACATGGCCGTGTTTACACGTTACGAATCGGAAGGCCGGTTGCACTGTGAAGTGACGGCATATTTCTCTCCCGCCGCGGCCGATGTGGCAAAAGCTTTTGACGCGGAGCCGTGCGAGAAACCATCCCGGACGGGATTAGGGTTGCTGGCCGGGGACGAGCGCTCATGGTCGACGCTTTTTCCGGAAAGCGATTGATAACATTACTTGTCTTTTTTATAGTGAAAAGATTTAGATAGAAACATGCTGAAATAAGGCATCTTGTTATACGGGGAGAATTTGATGTACGATATAAAAGTGGACTTTGTCGCTTTTATTTTCATTTGTTGCGGGAGGGAAGAAACATGAATAAAAAGTATGCGAACCGTATATGGATTGTCGTTACTGCTTTTGCTCCGATTATTCTGGCGTGCAGTCTTGTTACAGGGGCAGTTCCAGCGGCAACATCGACGCAGGCCTCGTTCGTCCTTCCGACAGGCATTCCTCCTCGAACAGTGGTGCCATCGCCGACAAGCTCTCCTGAACCTACCATTGAAAGCACGCCGATCCCATCACCTATGCTTGCTATTGTCCCAACTATCGTTCAAACTGAAATAACCAATCCGTTGATGGCAGATATTAAAGACTATTATGGAAAAGGGTATTTGCCATTTGAAACTGGCCAGCTCTATAATTTGGATGACTTTTCAGAGACGAAGCCTTCCGTCAAGATCTTCGATTTCACTCGCACGGGACAACAATCACAGGATTTTGCTCTATGGGCTGATATTGAACTGGATACTACGGGTTCAACCACTTATCCGAAATATACCGGGTGTGGGTTCGCTTATCGCGTGCAGAATAACAATGAGGGATATACGGCGATTCTGACCAATGATGTTGTCCGTGTGAGTCATTGTACAAATGGGCTAAGTCAATGTGAGCTTTTTGGAACGACCCATGGAACCGGGAACGTTGATGTCCGCGACCGAACGAAAGTGCGTTTTTCACTGGCTGTAAACAGAGATCATGCTTATGTTCTCGTAGATGGAGTCATGGTCGGTCAATACACCCTGTTTACAACAAAATTACTGGGGATGGGAGATTTGTATTACGGTGTGGTCTCGGATATCAATGACGAATATTGGACTTCCTGCAAGATCACCAATGCCCAGTTGTGGGAGTCAACTCCATGACTCGACAAACATTGAAGTAAGAGACCGCTCCTTAAATACAGATAAATTTTGATTCTTGATAGGAACAATCTCAAAGACGTTTTCAAATGCTTTTCGTTTATATTTAAATTAGCGATTTACGCCGCTGATAATGCAAAAGATAGGAGCACCAAAATGCAGAACAAGATTCTTGTTACATATGCCAGTCGAGCAGGGTCCACTGCTGAAATAGCGGATGCCATTGGTAAGACTCTCATTGAGGGTGGGGCGCAAGTGGATATATTGCCGATGCAGAATGTTAAAGACCTATCAGCTTATGGAGCGGTAGTTGCAGGCAGCGCCATTCGTGGGTCAAAGTGGCTGCCGGAAGCGGCGCAATTTATACAATCTCATCGAGTGGAATTGGCGCAGAAACCTTTCGCCATGTTCACAGTATGTATCACCATGGCAATGAAAAATGCGGAGAACTATCGCACGGGTGTATTGGGCTGGGTTGCACCAGTCCGGGCCATGGTCAAGCCGTTGAGCGAAGGCCTCTTTGCAGGAATGTTGGACTTCAGCAAATTGCCGTTCAATTGGGATACGCTTATGCTGAGTTTGAGTGTTGCATTGGGGATTTTCCCGCGCGGCGATCATCGCGACTGGAAGGCGATCCGCGCCTGGGCTGAGGGGTTAAGGCCTGCCTTGGGTGTGTAGATAACCAGCCTGCCAATTTAATGATATTGTAATCAAATAAGGAGTCTGACGGTATGAAGATTGTTGATGATGTGTACATCGTTCCCGGGGTAATAGCCAACCCGTATATTATCGTGGATGCGGATGGGCTGACCGTCATCGATGCGGGGCTTCCACGTAGTGAGAGAAAGATTCTTGCATATATCGCCAGTCTCGGCAAATCTGCACAGGATGTAAAGCGTATCATTCTTACTCATTCCGATTTTGATCATGTGGGCGGTTTGCCTGCTTTGCAAAAGATGACTGGCGCTCGAACCTATGCCAGCCAGGTCGAAGCGGACGCCATTGCGGCTGGTAAGTCTTCGCGGCAGATTAAGCCTTCCGGTTTTTCGATACGACGCCTGATGTTTAGCTTGATGAGTCCGTTTATGAAAGCCGTGCCATTTCAGGTGGATGGAATTCTGACCGATGGACAAGTGCTTCCGGTACTTGGCGGCCTGCATGTAATGGAGACTGCCGGTCACACACCCGGCCACATCTCCTTGTTTGCTCCATCAGCAGGAGTATTGTTCTGTGGTGATTCGATGGTAACGGACTCAACCGGAATACACGGTTCACGTCCAGGTGTGACATGGGATCAAGCCAAGGCGGCAGATGCCGTGAAAAAACAATCGGAGCTTGGCGCGCGCATTGTATGTTCTGGGCACGGCCCGGTCGTGATGGGTGCGGTCGGTAAATTCCCGGTTTAGTCCGGCCTGATTCAAGATTGAATCTTAAAGAAAGTACGGGCGACTCTGGTTGCAAGTGATCCGGTTATATTCGTCACACGTACACCTCACAATTATGCAAATCTCACTTAATTGACGCATCCTATCCTTGCATGTATAATCTTTTCACTGCCCCTATCTGGGGGGCTTTTGTTGAGGAGTTATGGCGTTACGCGGCAATCTACGCGATTTTACAATAACCCAGTTGCTTAACCTGATCAATCTGGCGCAGAAGACCGGCACGTTGATCGTGGACGGGCCGAGCGAACAGGCGCATGTCTCTTTCCGCGATGGGAAGTTGGCTTATGCGCGCATTGGCAAGGAAGATAACGGACTGGCATCGGTTTTACATAAGGGTAATAAACTGAATGCCAACCAGTATCGCACCATCTCTGAACGCGCTGGGAACATTTCAGATAAAGAACTGGGACTGTTGTTAATCAACGCCGGATATGTTTCGCAGGAAGACATCCTGCTTAATCTGCAAACTTATTTTACCGATGTCATTCGCCGCCTCTTTACCTGGGTGGAAGGTTTCTTCCGTTTCGAGAATGAAATCCTGCCCCCTGAAGACCGCATCAATGTGCGGCTCGACCTTGAGAATCTAATCATCGAAGGCTCGCGTCAATTGCGTGAGTGGGAACAATTACAGGACGAAATCCCCAGTCTCGACCTGGCACTAAAGTTCACTGACCGCCCGATGACCAATCTCAACTTGAGCGTCGAGGAATGGCGTGTGGTCAAGTTTATCGACCCGAAAAACTCCATGAAGCAGATTGCCGGTGCGGCCAAGTTAAATGATATGGAAATCCGCCGCATCGTGTATGGATTGATCCAGGCTGGGTTGGTCGAAATGATTCGCCCGCAGAGTATTCAAAACCATAATGCCAGGAATTATCCGTCGCAGGATAAGGAAGAACAAAAGAACCTGATCAATAAATTGATCGGGCGTATTCAAAAGTTATAATTTATTTTGCACAACGTTGTTGCGAGGAAAGCAATCCCCTCGTAGCGACAACCATATTTTTTGTTTTCGCTTTTTTTCTAATTTGTTTCGGAAGGACAGAAGTTATGCAGACGGTCAAAATGGTGGTCACAGGCCCTTTCAGCGCTGGCAAGACGCAGTTCATTCAGTCTGTCAGTGAGATTGATGTGGTCGCGACCGAACGAAAAATATCTCACGAGGCCGAACGTTCGGTCAAGGATGCCACGACGGTCGCAATGGACTTCGGGCGCATCACAGTGGACGAGGATCTTGTCCTATATTTGTTCGGCACCCCGGGCCAGAAACGCTTCGACTTCATGTGGGAGATCCTGTCCGAAGGAATGCTGGGATTCATTGTACTGGTCGATTCAACCCGCCCCGAAACCTTTCGCGAA
>Ga0208528_1000055_pt1 | contig 10116 bp, 8 predicted proteins | sample SF_Rice_5C_80N_3_FD_185619 | JGI IMG/M metagenome (GOLD analysis project Ga0208528, IMG submission 185619) | Rice paddy soil microbial communities from Twitchell Island, California, USA - SF_Rice_5C_80N_305 (SPAdes) (version 2) | ecosystem: Environmental > Terrestrial > Soil > Paddy field/soil ... | reverse complement strand
TCGCGGACTTGATCCACTTTCAAGGTGCCGCCTTCAGAGTCGGCTTGGATGATAGTCAGGTCGGGGTGCTGCATCGCTTCGATCTGTTTGCAGTCGCGGCATTTGCCGCATGGGATTCCCGGCTCGATAGTCTGTGTGCAATTCAAAGCTTGGGCGAAGCGCAAAGCCAAAGTCCGCCGCCCCACGCCCGGAGGTCCCGCGAAAAGATATGCATGACGCGCGGTGTCATGCGCGACGTGTTGCCGCAGCATATCCACAGCCCATTCATGCCCAAGTAGATTCCAGTTTTCAGTCATCGGTTGTAATCGTAAATCAAAAATGGGAAATCGTAAATCTTAATCTCTGCCATCACGTAAACGCAAAAAAGATTCATATCGTTCGACGAAAATTTTTCCAGCCTTCAACGCAGCCAATACCGCGCAGCCCGGTTCATGTGTATGTGAGCAATCGCTGAACTGACATTCCGCCACGAGTGGCGCAAGCTCTGGAAAATAGGCGTCAATCTCTTCGGGATGTGTGTCCCAAAGTGCCAACGATTTCCAGCCGGGCGTATCGGCCACATAACCGCCATCCTTGAGCGGAAATAATTGGCGCACAACAGTGGTATGTTTGCCTTTGTCTATCGCGGCGCTGATCTCATTGACTGCGAGTCCGAGCCCAGGTTGAATGGCATTCAACAAACTCGATTTGCCCACGCCGCTTGGCCCAACCAGTGCGGAGATTTTATTTTTCAACGCATCATGCAGTTCATCCACGCCAATATTTTTTTCTGCAGATGTATAAATCACGCGATAACCAAGCGCCGCATACATTCCAAAAATTTTCTTCGCATCTTCAACTAGATCAGATTTATTGGCAACAATGATCGGCGGGATCTTTTGTTTTTCAGCGATGACCAAAAATCGGTCGAGCATTTTTAATTTCGGACTTGGATTCGCACACGCGAAGACGAACAAAGCCTGATCGGCATTAGCCAGCAAAATTTGCTGGTACACGCCTTGAGGTCGCGGGTCAAGCCGGACGATGGCCTGCTTCCGTTCATCGACTTCTTCGATCACTCCGGAGCCATCATCCAAAACCGTGATGCGGACATGATCTCCGAGCGCGGCAATATCGCCAATAGCTTTGCCCTGCTTCAATTTGCCGCGCAACTGGCAAACAATCAGGCCCAATCCAGTTTCCACTGTAAAGAAACCGGATTGGGCCTTGATAATTAAACCTGAGCGAATTGCTTCCGTCACAAATTTCGTTTACGGTTTTGTTTTGGTCGGGATGCCGCCAAGCGGCGTTGGTGTGTAGAGCGGCGCACCAAAACCAGATGAGAACCAGGGACGAGACTGAGGTTTACCATAATAATAGGATTCAATCATGGCCCTGAATAGTGGAGCAGCCCAATCGGAACCTTCGCCTTGATTCTCCAAAACAACAGCTATTGCAATATCGGGCTGGCCGGTATCCTTTACATCATCTGTATAGCCCGCAAACCAGGCATGTGAATTTCCATTACCCGATTCAGCCGTGCCAGTCTTTCCATAAATATTGAAATTCAATCCGATGAAACGATAATATGCAGTCCCAAGCGGATTGTGAACAACACTGAACATTGCATCTTGAAGCGTCTTGAGATTATTCGATTGCAAAGGCAAAGTACCAGTTGCCTCAGGCTTAAAGACGCTCACCGGATCACCCTGAACCGGGATAATCTTCTCGATCAGTTGAGGCCGGTACAATGTTCCACCGTTACCGATGGCAGCGATCAAACGCGCCACTTGAAGAGGCGTCACCGTGACTGTTCCCTGGCCGATGGCCTGGTTGGTTGCGTCGATCGGGTTGGTAGGTATATCGATATTTCCGGATGCTTCAGGCACAACATTGATACCGGTCGGCGCACCGAGACCAAAAGCACGCGCCATGTTGGCAATATCGCCTGCGCGATTGTTGTTGTAAAGGTCAAGACCGATGTGCCAGAAATATGGATTGCATGAGCGCATCAAACCTTCGGGCAGAGTCAATAGACCAGAGGGTTTGCTATCCGATGTATCACATTGTTTACCAGCCGCCTGACGATTCTGACAATGTGTCCACGTCCAATCGTGCAGGACCGGGCCGCCATATTTTTGGAGCTCGGTGAAATCATACTGGCAATCATATGTGGTTTGAGGCTCGTACAGACCACTATCCAATGCGGCGGAAAACGTGACGACCTTAAAGACCGAGCCGAGAGGCAACTCGCCCTGTGTAGCGCGATTAACAAGAGGCTTATCCTGACTATTAAGCAAGTCACTCATCAAGTAGCCATTGTTGAAATTGTTGGGATCAAACAAGTTTGGGTCATAGCCAGGCGAAGAAGCCATTGCCAGCACGCGGCCAGTATCGCGCTCGACAACAACTATCGCACCTTTAAAACCCTGCAAGACAGTTTGCGCGTTTTCCTGCAAGCTTTGATCAAGCGTTAAGTAAACCGAGTCGGCAGGCTGAGGCTGACTTTCACCTAATTTAGCTTTCAGATTGCCATTGGGATCGACCACCCAAAGCGTGCCACCATGTTTGCCTGCCAAATAAGGCTCCATTGATTTTTCAATACCAGCCTGACCAATCCGCTCGTCGCCGCGATAACCTTTGCGGCGATATTCATCCACTTGTGCGGGATTAATAAGTTGCATATAACCAAGCACCTGTGGTGCAATGCCCTGATTAAAATATATGCGCGATGTATATGGAGTAACTGTCAGACCGCCAAGGCCCAGATTCAAAACGCCTTTGACTTCACTCGCAGCCGCGTCACAAATCGCAACATACCAGTCGGGACCCGCGTTCGCATATTTGGCTTTGATGGTATCCTCTGGAATCCCACATAGCGTTGACAGTTCGCTAACCAGAACTCCTTCAGACCTTCCGTTTAAGTTACCGGGGGTAATTCCCAACGCGTACGCATCCGCCTGACCAACGATGGGCAGGCCATTGTGGTCGTAGATGTTGCCGCGGGCGGGAATTTGGTAATCCATTTTCAGGGTGTTGCCACCCGCCAGTTCGGGCAGGATTAGGCCATCGTCCCATTTGAGGCGCCACTGTCCGGCCTCAAGGATGAAATTCGCCACCATGTCGCGTTGGATATCTCCAACCAAAGCAGTGTGATAGATAACTCGAAATCCAACCTGTGCGGTGGATGGAGTGAGTAATTGAGTCAGCACTTGATAATCCAATGTGCCTGCGCTCATGGTATTAAGGGCGTCATTATATTTTTTGCTGAAAGCATCCTGAGTTATCGCGGCCTGACTTTCTTTCGATAACAGACCATACATCGCGGTGTAATCGCCATTCTTAAGTGCATCAAGAAAGTTATGCATGGGCGCCTCAGCATCCGGCGCATGAGTTATGCCAACCGATACAGTGGGTAATGGCGTCGATGTTGGGAAGAGCGAAAAGCCCGGTTGAGGCGTGCCGTTGACCGTAGTCGGTGCGCAGGCAGCCAGCAAAACAAGCATCAGGATCAATTGAATCCAGCGAAATGGTTTCATGCGTTTACCTTTTATCCAACCTGTTCACCGCGCAAGATCGAGCGCGAGACAGGACATTGATAATGCAAATAAATTTGACAATTGTTCGGAATATCGGCGTTGGGCGTGACGTCAAGTTTTCGCAGAGCACGCGTGAGATGACACAAAGGCAATCCCATCACGGATGCAAAACAACCGCTCATATTTTCCACCGGTTGAAAACGCGAATGTTGAATGGCGTAAGCCCCGGCTTTGTCAAGTGGATCACCGGTGAGAACATAAGCGCTGATTTCATCGTCGCTGTAATTTCGCATGGGGACGTCCGTCACGCACACCTCGGTGATACTGCGTCCATCCTTCACACTGAGAACCGATAGCCCGGTATAGACCTGGTGCGTGTGTCCGCGTAACTGTTGGAGCATTTCCACAGCGGCAGCTATATCCCTGGGTTTGCCAAGAATCTCAGTGCCATCCACCACGGCGGTATCAGCAGCCACGATGATATGTTCAGTACGAGCATTGGCAACTGCTGCATGAGCTTTGGCTTCAGCAAGTCTCCGCACGTAATCCGCAGGTGTCTCTCCCGGATTCTGACTCTCATCCACATCTGGGACGGAAACACTGAACATCCAGTTCCCCAGTGCGATCAATTCCCTGCGGCGCGGAGAGTTTGACGCCAGTAAGATCAAAGCCCGTTCAATCACGGCAAGATTCTAACACAGTATAAAAATGGTCTTCATGCAGGACTCATGTGAGCATGTTAAAAATTTAGACGGTACTTTTATTGAAAAAAAGAAATATTCCACTGACCGACAAAATTATTCTTGCTGTATACAGGATACTTCGTACTTACATCATGGATATATGATGACGACGGTTATGTTGCGAGTGGTAAAATGTGTCTAGACCAAATTTTAACTGGAGGCAGGCGTGAAGGAATTAAAAGATCGGATTCAACGTGATGGACAAAGTCTTGGAAACGGGATTCTCAAAGTAGATAGTTTTGTGAATCATCAGGTCGATGCGACCTTGATGGACGCCTGCGGGAAAGAATTTGCACGACGCTTCGCAAATATTGGCGCAACAAAAGTGTTGACAGCCGAAATCTCAGGCATCGCTCCCGCGTTGACAACTGCGCTTCACCTCGGACTTCCAGTGGTGTATGCTCGAAAAAGCAAACCCATCACCATGCCTGACCAGGTTTACCTGACGCTGGCCCCATCGCACACCAAAGGGCGCATGGTCGAGTTGATCGTCTCGCCCGAATATCTTCAAAATGGCGAAAAGGTTTTGATCATTGACGACTTCCTCGCTTCTGGTGCCACCATCCTCGGTCTCGTCCGTCTGGCGGAAGCAGCCGGTGCGAAAATCGTCGGCATCGGCGCGTTAATTGAGAAAACATTTGAGGGCGGACGCGATGCGCTCAAACCGGTTGGGGTGCCGATTGAGGCGCTGGCCTGTATCACATCATTGGACGATGGGAAAATAACCTTCAGTTAAGCTGGCTGTGTTCAAATTTTTGATCTGGTTTACAAACACAATCCCTGGCCAAATATTGACCGGATGGATATTTACACACATGAGTTTTGCAATTCCCGTTCAGCGCTTGCGTGAGACAAAAACCTTGATGGCTTTTTACCACCCGAAGCCGGATCACCCGTTCCACGTTTTAATCGTACCGAAGAAAGCTGTCTCAAAACTGATGGATCTCGATTCAAGTGACACGGCCTTTCTCACGGATCTATTTTCCACAGTACAAAGTTTGGTACAAGAATTTCATTTGCCTGCCTATCGCTTAATTGTCAATGGCGGCGAATATCAAAATGTTCCACAGTTGCATTTTCATCTTATTTCAAATGTAGGGGCGGATGAACATCCGCCCCTACGGGATTAATTTATGGACTCCATTGCAATTCTCGATTTCGGTTCTCAATATGCTCAACTCATCGCACGGCGTGTACGCGATGCGCATGTTTACTCTGAACTTTTTCCGTGGGATGCGCCCGCTGAAAAAGTGTTAGCGATCAAACCAAAAGCTTTTATCCTTTCCGGCGGACCAAAATCTGTTTACGAAGAAGGCGCGCCTTATATTCAAAAATTTATTTTGGATTCCGGTCTACCCATCCTTGGAATTTGTTACGGGATGCAGGCGTTAACTCATGCGCTTGGCGGACAGGTCGACTCATCCGCGCAGCGCGAATATGGTCAGGCGGAAATCCAACCATTAATTCGCGGCACGATGCTGGATGCGCTCTCGCAAGTGTGGATGTCACACGGCGACCGCATCACCAAAATGCCGCCGGGATTCGTGGCACTGGCAAAAAGCGGGAACAGTCCGTTTGCAGCAATGGGAGATTTTCAAAGAAAATATTTTGGTGTGCAATTTCATCCAGAAGTTCGACACACACCAAACGGCTCGGAATTGATCAAACATTTTGTGACCGATATCTCCGGCGTCAAACCGGACTGGACGCCGGAATCCATTATCGAAGATGCTGTGGCCCGGATACGAAAACAAGTTGGCAATGAACGCGTGTTGGCGGCTGTCAGCGGCGGCGTGGATTCATCTGTCGCGGCGGCGCTGGTTCATAAAGCCATCGGCGATCAACTCGTGGCTGTCTTCGTGGATACCGGTTTATTGCGTAAAGATGAGCCTGAACAAGTGATCTCTACATTCCGTGAGAAGATGCACGCTGAATTGGTTGCGGTCGAAGCGGGCGCAGATTTCATTGGCGCATTGAAGGGCGTGACTGAACCGGAACAGAAACGAAAAATCGTCGGTGAGAAATTCATCCGTCTGTTTGAAGAGCAGGCCAAGAGTTTAGGCAAACCGCGTTTTTTGGTACAGGGAACGATTTATCCAGATGTGGTCGAGTCGTCCGCGCCGGATCGCAACAAAGCTGAGAGAATCAAAACGCATCACAATGTCGGCGGATTGCCGGAGGATATGCAGTTCGAGCTGGTCGAACCGCTTAGATATTTATTCAAAGATGAAGTGCGTTTGGTCGGTGAAGCACTCGGGTTGTCGGAAGGGATGGTTTGGCGGCAGCCGTTCCCGGGGCCGGGCTTGACCGTACGGTGTCTCGGCGAAGTGACGCACGAACGCGTCGCAAAACTACGCAATGCAGACGCCATCCTTTTGGAAGAATTGACCAAGGAAGGTTTTCTCGGAAAAGGCGGACAGGTTTCACAGGCATTTGTGGTGTTGCTTCCAGTCCGCTCGGTGGGTGTGATGGGCGACCAGCGCACCTATCAGGAAGCGGCGGCTATCCGCGCCGTATCGACTGAGGATTTTATGACGGCTGATTGGGCACGCCTGCCGTATGAACTTTTGGCACGTGTGGCGAATCGTATCGTAAACGAAGTGGACGGAATCAATCGGGTCGTGTATGATATTACGAGTAAACCACCCGCAACAATTGAATGGGAATAAGTTGATTAAGATTAAAGTGAACGAATGACCAATCAAATCGAACCTCATCGACCGAAAACGACAATTAAGCGCAGCCCGATTCCATCTGCGCCTGTGCACCCACTTGCGGCGCTCACGACCGTTGTATTGGATAATATTTTCGGTGTCATCGAAATTGCAGATCCTCTTCTGCTTCTACTCACCGGTTTGGCAGTTGGAACGATCTGCACTGTAACTGTTGCTTTTGTACAACGGTTTATGGCAAAAGATGAATGGGGATCATCCATTGCCAAGGGCCTGGTGATGGGCGTGATCGCAGGTGTTCCTTATCAGGTTACCGGCACTGCCGCCGGCGGATTATTCCTGGCTTGGGCCGGGATGCATGAATGGATCAAGCTGCCGTCTTCAACGGGCACTTCTAGCAGCGATGACCATGACATCATCGATGTGGATCCGAAGTAAGTGATCATCGCGCCAATTTCCTGACCAAGGGATTATGGAATTTTGCAGAATCTTAAACAAAGCACAGAACGAAAATTTGCATTATCCTTGGTACTCAGCAACAAATGCGTAAATTAATTCTTGCAGTTCTCAGCCTAATTCTTCTGTTTGGATGGGGCTTGCCCATTCGCGCACACGCGCAAGCGCAAGCCGAAGCCGATCTTTATCCAGTAGACACATCAGCATTCCCAGTGATGTCGTCATTCCTGGATGTGTACGACGCTTCCGGTCGTTTCATTAGCGGACTCAAGCCCGGTGACGTGACCATGCTCGAAGATGGCAAGCCGCTCCCGGTTCAGGAATTGACCGAGATGGCGGTCCCGGCGCAAATCGTAATTGCGATCAATCCCGGCCCCTCGCTCGCAATCCGCAACGCACAGGGCACACCTCGCTTTCAATCAGTCGTGCAGGCGCTCAACTCATGGGGACAGAAACTTCCTGCCGATTTGCCAGACGATCTGAGTCTTGTGACAATTGCCGGGCCGATCATTTCACACGCCAGCGCAAAAGACTGGCTGGTAAGCCTGAATGCCTTCCAGCCTGATTTCCGCGCCACCACCCCCAACTTGCAATCGCTGGCCAGCGCCATTGACATTGCCGCCTCGCAGGAACCGCGTGTTGGAATGAAACGCGCCGTGTTGTTCATCACTCCGCACATGGACGATCCCAACATCGATACGCTCCTGCAGCCATTGATTCAAAAAGCCCAGCAAAATCGCGTGCATGTTTTCGTCTGGTTTGTTGATACTGACGTTTATGCGGCCACTACCAGCGCGGCTGCGTTTAACAATCTGGCCATGCAAACCAACGGCGGCTTTTTCGCTGCCACAAACGACACACAACCTTATCCCGATCCCGAAACCTATTTCGCTCCACTGCGAAGATTGTATTCCCTCAAATACAATTCGACTACAACCACTGGCGGCCAGCATACCCTCAGTATTCAGATCACAAGTGCGGCTGGAAAAATCCAATCAGCGGATCAAACTTTCACGACAGATATTCAGCCGCCCAATCCGATTTTTGTACAGCCGCCTTTACAGATCGTGCGCCACCCACCTGATAACGATCCCTACAATGACAAAATCCTTTTGCCCGATACGCAGAAGATCGACATCATCATTGAATTTCCCGACAAACATCAACGCCCGCTTGTCCGCACAACATTTTATGTAGATGGCGTGATCGCGGCAGAAAACAAAACCGCGCCGTTCGATACATTCACCTGGGACATCAGCAAATACAATATCAGCGGTGAACACAAGATCATGGTCGAAGCTGTGGACACGCTGGGGCTGAGTAAAACCAGCATGGAGATTCCGGTCACGGTCACAGTTGTCCAGCCGCCGCACGGTATCTCTGCCTTCTTCGCAAGATATAAACAATACATCACCTACGGCGCAATCGGCCTGGCCGGGTTGGTTTTGTTATCCATTCTCTTCCTCGGAAGTATGCGCTCATCATTGGCGCGCAGACGAAAAAAGCGCAAGGCTGCAGGCGATCCGCTTACACAACCTATCCCGGCGACCATTGAACCGGTAACAGGCCGGATCAAAAACGGGCACACCGCAAATGGGCGCAACTCAAAAATGGATGCACCCGCCTGGCTCCAACGCCTCACACCTGACCTGGCAGTGGCCTCCGTTTCGCCAATTCTCATCACCGAAAAAGAGATCACCTTCGGCTCTGACCCGGTACAATCAACTTATGTTCTTGATGACCCATCCATCAGTCCGCGCCATGCGCGGTTGGCTCAAACTGAGGATGGAAATTATCTTATAGCCGACGCAGGCACAGTGGCCGGCACCTGGGTCAATTTTGAGCCGGTGGGAAAAGCGGGTCATCCGCTCCAACATGGTGACGTGGTACACTTCGGCCAATTAATTTTTCGCTTTGAATTAAAGGATCCGCCTCTCGCAACGGAACCCAAAATTATCAAAGAGACGCCCTTGTCATGAATCGCTCTCAGCGCCCCCATCTAAACGTCGCGGCTTTAAGCCATGCCGGGATGTCTGGCAAAAATAACGAAGACCGATATGCTGTTTCTTCATTTCTCGGCCAGGATGAAATGCCGGTGCTGTTTGCCATTGTCGCAGACGGTATTGGCGGTCATCGCGCTGGCGAAGTAGCCGCCGAACTGGCGGTTAATTACGTTATCGAAAAAGTCTCTGGAAGCAATGGCAACAAGCCGCTCGAGATCATGGAGTCTGCCATTCACACAGCCAGCCAGGCAATAGCGTCGCGTTCTGCCAGCAAGACCGAGCAACGCGGTATGGGTTCCACTTGTGCGTGTGTGTGGATCGAAGGCGACAGGCTCTACACAACTTACGTTGGCGACTCGCGCATCTATTTAATTCGAGATGGGAAAATACAACGTTTAACGGTGGACCACACCTGGGTCCAGGAAGCGATCGAGAAAGGCATCATCCTGCCAGAGCAGGCACGCGACCACCCAAATGTGCATGTCATCCGCAGACATCTGGGATCAGTCGAATTGCCGCAAGTGGATTTCCGTCTGCGGCTAAGTGATGATGACAACAACGAGAAGGCACAAAAAAACCAGGGGACAATTTTACAGGCCAATGATATTTTATTGATCTGCACTGACGGCTTGACCGACCTTGTTTGGGATGATGAGATTTTACGTGTGGTGACAACACGCACCAGCCTAAAATCGGCGGCAGAAGACCTGGTGGCCCAAGCCAA
>Ga0208528_1000054_pt1 | contig 10188 bp, 10 predicted proteins | sample SF_Rice_5C_80N_3_FD_185619 | JGI IMG/M metagenome (GOLD analysis project Ga0208528, IMG submission 185619) | Rice paddy soil microbial communities from Twitchell Island, California, USA - SF_Rice_5C_80N_305 (SPAdes) (version 2) | ecosystem: Environmental > Terrestrial > Soil > Paddy field/soil ... | reverse complement strand
TAATGTCAAGATGGATTCATTGCGCCAATTTTTTGAGTCGCTTGACTTTGCCAACATCGAAACTTTTATCGCCAGCGGAAACGTCATCTTCGATGCAAAATCGTCAGATATAAAATCACTCGAAAAGAAAATCGAAAAACATCTGAAGGAAAATCTCGGCTACGAGGTTGCCACCTTCGTCCGCACCGACTCGGAACTGGCGGAGGTTGCAAACTATCAAGCCTTCAAAAAATCTGAGATGGATTCAGCGGTGGCATTCAACGTTGCGTTTTTATCTGATCCGCTCGACGATCCGTCCGTGAAAAAATTGATGGCATTGAAAACCGACATCGATAATTTCCACGTCCACGGACGCGAAGTTTATTGGCTGTGCCGCAAAAAGCAAAGCGATTCCACTTTCTCGAACGCGGTATTGGAGAAGAAGCTCGGCCTCCGCTCGACGATCCGTCAGATGAGCACCGTCCAAAAGATGGCGGAGAAATATTCACCCTGAAAATTTTATGGATATAAATAATCCCATCGTCAAGCTTTGCATGGAAGGCACACGCGCTGAATTTGAAAAGCGGATCAACGATGCACGTATCCTTTACCAACAAGCGTGGGACGTATCAACCAATGACTATGAAGCCTGCATCGCCGCCCATTACGTAACCCGCTTTCAAGAGTCGCCGGAGGAAACCCTCCGCTGGAATCAGCTTGCGTTGAAATACGCAGATAAAGTCAATGACGAGCGCGTCAGGGATTTTTATCCATCGCTTTATGTAAATTTGGGACATTCTTACGAAGTGCTCGACAACCAAGTTGAAGCCCGGAAATATTATGATCTTGCAGCAAATCTTGGCATCATTCATACCAACGATAGTCTCGAATAGGCAGGCTAACCTGACATTTTTGGAAACCCACCCGCGATTACTTATACAAAAGTTCAGATTAAATCTCCTGTCCCTATCAGGAGATTTTTCTTTATAATCACAACATCCCTCGCCAAGGAGAAAACAATGAAAGCAGTTCGATTGATTCAAGTCGGTCAGCCGTTGGAGATGCAGGAAATTCCCGTACCCGCCATCGGAGAAAAAGATATTCTTGTGAAGGTTCGCGCGGCAGGCATCTGTCACTCGGACGTTCATTATCGCGCGGGCCTCTCCCCCGTCCGACCGCTGCCGATGACTCTCGGCCACGAAGTTGCGGGCACAGTTGAACAAATTGGTTCGCAAGTCACAAATGTAAAAATCGGTGAACGAGTCTGTCTGCATTACAACATCACTTGCGGCGATTGTTATTATTGCAGTACCGGCAACGAACAGTTCTGCGAAAATGTTTTGATGTTCGGACATTTCACGCAAGGCGGATACGCCGAATATATTTCCGTCCCGGCACGCAATGCGATTCATCTGCCCGACGAAATTCCATTCGAGCAAGGCGCGACGTTAATGTGCGCCTCGGCCACGGCTTTTCATGCGCTGCGCAAGTCCAAGTTAAAGGCCGGTGAAACGGTGGCCGTTTTCGGCGTGGGCGGACTCGGTCTTTCCGCCATCCAACTTGCGAAAGCTTTTGGTGCGCTGGATGTTTTTGCAGTGGACATCAACGCGGATAAATTGAATCTCGCCGCGCAATATGGCGCGACACCGATCAACGCATCAAACACGGACCCGGTAGCGGAGATCGTTAAATTAAATCATCGCGGCGCTGACGTTGCCATCGAGATGATCGGCCTGCCGCAAACCATGAAGCAGACCGTGCAAAGCCTGAGCCTGATGGGGCGCGCTGTGATCGTCGGTTTGGGAAATCGTCCGCTTGAGATCGACACATATCGCGAATTGCTTGGAAAAGAAGCTGAGGTCATCGGCTCGAACGATCATCTTCTTCAGGAGCTTCCACTTTTAGTGGACATGGCTCGACGAAAAATCCTCGACACGTCGCATGTTGTGACGCGCACCATCCCACTGGACGCTGATGCCATCAATCAAGCCATGGACGCGCTGGAAAAATTCAGCGGTGATGTGCGGACTGTGATCGTCCCATAAATTCCCATGTCGTTGCGAGTCTTCGAGAAGCAATCTCCCGTATATTGAGATTGCTTCTCGAAGACTCGCAACGACATGAGTTTGTTTCTCCTGACCAAAATCAAGAGATTTTTCTTTATAATCATCTCATGAATACTTCAAACTACCAGCCAACCGTTACGATCATCGGTGGTGGACCGGCGGGACTCATGGCCGCCGAGGTTTTGATTCAAGGCGGCGCAAAGGTTGACATCTATGATTCCATGCCATCGCTTGGACGAAAATTTTTGATGGCTGGCAAAAGCGGACTCAACATCACGCATTCCGAGCCCTATGAAAAATTTGTCACGCATTATGGAAAGAAGCAAAAAGAAATCGAGAAATATCTAAAAGATTTCACGCCGGACGATCTACGTGCGTGGGCAAAAGAACTCGGCGTGGAAACTTTCGTCGGCACATCGGGACGAGTCTTTCCGCGCGAGATGAAAGCCAGTCCGCCTTTGCGGGCATGGTTGAAGCGATTGCAAAAAAGCGGCGTGACGATTCATCCGCGCCACAAATGGCTCGGCTGGGAAAAAGATTCTTTGTCCTTTGAAACGCCGGAAGGCAAAATAAAAGTCAAAGCCGATGCAACTGTGTTGGCTCTCGGCGGCGCAAGTTGGCCGAGACTCGGTTCCAGTGCAGAATGGGTCGATTGGCTCGAGCAGGCTGGAGTCAAAGTTGAGGCGTTCCGTCCGTCCAATTGCGGATTCAACGTCGAGTGGTCAAAGTTCTTCCGCGAAAAATTTCATGGGCATCCGATCAAGTCTGTGATTTTGACTTTTGAAGATTTCAAACAGCAGGGCGAATTCGTTGTGACGAAACACGGCGTAGAGGGAAGTTTGATCTACGCCGCATCGGCGCGATTGCGCGATGAAATCGAAGCGAGCGGCAAGGCAATTATTCATCTTGATCTCGCACCTGCATTTTCACAAAAACAAATCACCGAAAAATTATCGAAGCCGCGCGGCTCGCGTTCGATGGCAAGTCATCTTGAAAAAACGATTGGCATCAAAGGCGTGAAGGCCGGATTGCTCCACGAATTTTTGCCAAAGGAAATTTTTGCCAACGCTGAAAAATTATCTGCGGCGATTAAAGATTTATGCGTGCCGTTGATTTCTCCGCGCCCGATCGCGGAGGCCATCAGCAGCGCGGGCGGAATCAAATTTGAAGAACTTGATTCACATTTGATGCTCAAAGAACTTCCGAGTGTTTTCTGCGCCGGTGAAATGCTGGACTGGGAAGCGCCCACCGGCGGATATTTGCTGACGGCTTGTTTTGCCACTGGCCGTGCTGCTGGCTTCGGCGCATTGAAATATTTAAAGATTTAACCGCGAAGACTCGAAGAAGTGTCTGAAAACTATTTTTTAACCACAGATAAACACAGATGAAAAGAATTTTGGGGATATGTGTTTATCGATTCATCGGCGTTTATCTGCGTTCATCTGTGGTGAATGAAGAATTTCAAAAGCTTTCTAACTCAAAGACTCAAAAGAAAATTTGTGACTTTGTGCCTTCGTGGTAAATCCGCGTACTAAAGTTATAATCGGCGCCATGACCATCCCCGACAAAATAATCAGTCTGCTCGAACTCAAACGCAACATGGGCGAACGCGGCTCACGCAAGTTCATCGCCTACAAAGGCATCGTCTATGATGTGACCGATTGCCCAAAATGGAAAAACGACCTGCACGAAAATTTGCACTTCCCCGGACAGGACTTGACCAGCGAATTTCCCGATGCACCGCACAAAGAAGAAGTCTTCAAACATGATTGCATCAAAATAGTTGGCAGGCTTGAGTCGTAAATCTTGAGAATCAAAAAGACGCTGTGAAGCGTCTTTTTTTAAAGCACTGTGTATCGTTTATTGACCACTAATTTGAACGTTTTGTTTTAGCGTCCAACCTTGATAATGAGCGCCGTTCCGGTCGTAAGAGATGAAAAGCCATTTGCCCTGGGTCTGCAAAACATCTACTTTTGTTCCCAAAGGCATGGTGTCCATCACTTTTGATTTTTCATCCATCTGCTCATACAACAATGTATTATCTGAAGTTATCAATCCTGGCGTAGCGGGCATTGTTGTCGACGGTTGAACTGTAGCTGGCTGCACTGAAGGTGCAACAGTGGGCGCAGTCTGTGTGCCATCCGCTTTGGTTGTTTCAATATACAACATTCCCAGACCAATGATTGCAACCAAGATTCCCATGATCCAGGTAGTACGGCCGGGCTTTACCGAAATTTTCTCAATGTTCAGAATGCCTGCTCCGGCCACGATTAAGAAGAAGCCTAAAACAGACAGAAATACGCCAAGGTAACCTAAAGGAGAAGAAATGGGAATGGAAGGCATGAGTTTATCCTCGCTTAAATTTTATAGACACTATACAACGATTGCAGGTCTTGTTCAAGGGTAAAATATTTCTGTAAAATCGATTAACTTTGCATTTAGGAGTTTCATGTGTCCCAACGTAAATGGTGGCAAACCGCAGTTTTTTATCAAATCTATCCGCGCTCGTTCGCTGATGGAAACGGCGACGGCATCGGCGACTTCAAAGGCATGGTCGAGAAACTTGATTATCTGAAAGACCTCGGCGTGGACGCGCTCTGGCTTTCGCCGCACTTCCCCTCTCCCAACTGGGATTGCGGCTACGACATCAGCGATTACTGCAACGTCGCGCCGGAATACGGCACGCTCGATGACTTCAAAAATTTTCTCAGCGAATCACACAAAAGAAATCTCCGCGTCATCCTCGACCTCGTTTTGAATCACACCTCCGACGAACATCCGTGGTTCATCGAATCAAAATCCAACCGCGATAACCCGAAAGCCGATTGGTATGTGTGGGTCGATACGCCGCCCAACAATTGGCAGTCCTGTTTCGATGGCGATGCGTGGACATACGTCCCTGAGCGCGGCCAATATTTTTATCATTACTTCATGAAGCAGCAGCCCGATCTCAACTGGCACAATCCCGAAGTCAAGAAAGCCATGTGGGATGCTGTCCGCTTTTGGCTCGATCTCGGCGTGGACGGTTTTCGTCTTGATGCGCTCGGCACGATTTTTGAAGACCCGAATCTTACGCCGCATAACGTCCCGATGAATCTCGCTGAGTTACGTCATTTTTCGGATGTTGCAAAAACGCCGAAAGAAATCAAACTCAGGGAAAAATATTGGCACGACATGTTCAAGAATCAATGGGGACAGCCCGGCGTCCATGAATTAATGAAAGAATTGCGCGCTGTCCTCGATAAATATGATAGCGACAGAATGTTGGTAGGTGAAGACGACAACATTGATTACATGGGGGACGGCGAAGATGAATTGAGTCTGGTTTTCAATTTTCCATTAATGCGTACCAAGCGCATCACACCGGACCATATCCGGCGCAACCAAAAAGAGCGTTTGACTCGTCTGGAAGCTTTGCCCGCCAAAGGCTGGGCCTGCAACACGCTCGGCAACCATGATTGTTCACGCATCCACACCAACTTCGGCGACAAGATCCACGATGCAGAGTTGGCGCGTCTCAACGTCGCCCTCGTATTGACTTTGCATGGCACGCCATTTTTATATAACGGCGAAGAGATCGGCATGACCGATTTCATCATCACCGATCCGACCAAACTGCGCGATACGATGGCGACCTGGTATTACGACAGCCTCGTCAACGAGTTGAAGGTCGATCCAGCGGAGGCCGCCCTCCGCGCCGGAGAGATGACGCGCGACAAGAATCGCACGCCGATGCAGTGGAGCAATCGTCCCAATGCGGGCTTCTCGCCGGATGGTGTCACAACGTGGCTGCCGGTCAATCCGAATTATGCGAACGAAGTCAACGTTGACGATCAGAAGAAAAATCCATATTCGCTTTTGAATTATTACAAGCGATTGCTGGCCGCGAGAAAAGAATCGCCCGCGTTGATCGAAGGCGATTATTTGCCATTGCACGTCACCGCCAAAAATTATTTTGCCTTCCTGCGCCGAACCGAAACGCAGACTATTCTCGTCCTGCTCAATTATTCCGACGAACATCTCACGTTGGATTTTTCGCGCGTCAAAGACCTGAAAGAAAAAATATTGCACGGATTATTTTCAAGCAGTGGGAATCCGCATAACGAAAATCCGAAGCATATTTCGCTCGGCGTGTACGAAGTTTTTATCTCAGAAGTACAATAGAGAGAATGAAAGTCAAGCCGAAAATTTTTCAAATCCGATCATCCCGCTTTGTCACCCTCTGCGGACGGATCTTCCGCAACACCGACCCACGCTATTTTCCAACCGTGAAATATCGCGGCCGGACTCTTTATCTCTGCACCGAAACCTGCCGCGACGCCTTCCTCGCCGACCCGGATCTGTTTTATAAAACACATCGAAATTCCGAAAAGGGAAAATAATTCGCATTATATGATTCCCTGAGCAAAGCGAAGGGTCTCTATTTCAAAAAAAGATGCTTCGTTACGCTCAGCATGACATGACAAAAATAAAACAACTTTAGAAATGGATGTTGGAATGTTAACTCCACAAAAAGCCATTCACTACGAAAGATATGAATTCAAGAAATGGGAATCGCACGATGCGGAAACCATCGTCGAGACGCCGGTTTCTTTGACTGTCAACGGCGATGTATGGATCTCGTTCATGTGCACGCCGGTTAATCTTGAAGCGCTGGCAGTGGGATTCTTATTCAACGAGGGAATCGTCCAAAGCATGGACGAGGTCGCGGATGCACGCGTCTGCGAACACGGCGATAACATCGATGTGTGGCTCAACCATCCAGCCGAGCAACCGACTTCGTGGCGCAGAACTTCAGGATGCACGGGCGGCGTCACCGCGGTGGACTTGTTAGCGAAACCTGATATTTTATTTAACGGCGACCGGCCCAAAGTCGAGCCTGAGGCGATTGGGCGTTTGGTCGAGATGCTGTTCGAGTCGCAGGAGCTTTATCGTGAGACCGGAGGAGTCCACACATCTGCGTTATGCGATGGCGAAAAAGTTTTGCTGTCAGCGGAAGACATCGGCAGACATAACACGCTCGATAAAATCGCAGGCTTGTGCCTGATGGATAACGTCTGGCCTGAAACGCGCATTTTGATGACGACCGGCCGCGTTAGTTCAGAGATGCTGCAAAAAGCCGCGCGACTCTCCGCGCCCATTTTGATCTCGCGTACATCGCCGAGTTCGCTTTCGATTGACATGGCTAAAAGATACGGCATTACTTTGATCGGCTACGCACGGCGCAATCGATTCAATGTTTACTCAAATTCACAGCGAGTTGGACTTTAGAGGCAGATATGAAATTCAGCGCCCGCCTGCAAAACACCGCAAGTCATCATGACATTTTACTTAAAGCTGGTGAGAAACAGGAATCAATTGCCATCGCGCCCAAGCCAACCGGCGGATCGAGCGTGTCGGGCGGCGAGTTACTTTTTCTAGCGTTGGCAACTTGTTATTGCAACGACATTTATCGAGAGGCCAACAAACGCGGAATCAAAGTGGACAGTGTCGAGGTCGAAGTCAACGGCGATTTTGAAAGCGAAGGTCAGCCCGCCAGCAACGTCACGTACCAAGCCAAAGTCAAGGCGCAAGCCAATGATGAGGAAATTCTCGACTTGCTAAAACATACCGACACCGTCGCCGAAATCCAAAACACAATTCGCAAAGCGATTCCTGTGACACTTCAAGTTTAAAAAATCGCAGTTCAAAGCAGAGTTGGTTTAAGAGCACGAATTTGCTATACTAATTACAACTAATTTCATCATGAGAGGAGAAAGGAATATGGCTACCGTCAAACAATTGCTCGATGCAAAAAAGAATGAAACCAATTATTCCATCGCGGCGGATGAAACAGTCTTGCGTGCATTGCAGATCATGGCTGAGGCAAATATCGGCTCGGTACTGGTCACTGAAAAAGATAAGATTGTCGGCATCTTTACTGAAAGCGATTACGCTCGCAAAGGTGAAATCATGGGGCGCGTCGCAAAGACAACTCCTGTTAAGGAAGTGATGACGGGGAACATGTATACCGTCACAATGGACACATCCGTTGAACAATGCATGGCGCTGATGAAAAATCATCGCATCAGCCATCTGCCCGTCGTCGAAAGCGATCAATTGGTCGGCATCGTCTCGATGACTGACGTCATGAACTCGGCAGTATCAGATCGCGAAAGCGAGATCAAGGGCTTGGAAAATTACATCCTAGCTTCCGGTTTCGCGACTTAGAAATTGAATAATTTTTTATAAGCATCACAAGTCTTGCAAATCTCTTTTGATTTGCAAGACTTTATATTTATCATGTATTCACCATGCGATACATACCGGACTATTTGGTAAAATCACTCGCATGTTTCGCCATCCAACAACTTACATAGTCCGCGCCATCATTGTTATTATTCTTTTGACGCTTTGCATTTCAGCCTGTTCAGCGACTGCGGCCAATACATCGCCAACTCCCACTTATGATCCTTTTGTTGAGCTGGCCGGGACAACAGTCACAGCCGACCCAAACAGGACATCCACTGCGGCACCCACACGGACTCCCGGCCCAACATCGACCTTTGCGCCTCTTTCAATCATCATTCCAACTCACAATCCCAATCTTCCTTTAACCACACCCACACCAGATACTCTCAGAAAATTACCAACTCCGCGACTTAGTGCGAACCAGTATTCTGTTCAAGCTGGCGACACTTTGGGCTCGATTGCCCAGCAGTATGGAGTCAGTGTGGATGCATTGATGCAAGCCAATAAAATCACTGACGCGAACTCACTTGCCATCGGACAGGCACTCACCATCCCAGCACCTGAACCAGACACACCCGGCCCATCCTTCAAGATCATTCCTGATTCGGAATTGGTTTATGGCCCAGCCAGCGCACAATTCGATGTTGACGCTTTCGTCAAAAATCAAAACGGTTATCTTGCGACCTACACACAAGATGTTGGCACCGAAACATTGACGGGCGCACAAGTTGTTGTGCGCGTTTCTCAGGATTATTCAGTTAATCCACGTTTGTTGTTGGCATTGCTTGAGCATCGCAGTAACTGGGTTACAAATGCCAACCCGGCTCCAGGGTTAATTGATTATCCATTGGGCTTTATCGAACAAAGTCATCAAGGTTTATATCATCAGTTGGCATGGGCAGCCAATGAACTCAATCGCGGATTTTATCTATGGCGCGTCAACGCAATCAGCACATGGGTGTTGACCGATGGAAGCGTTGTGCCGGTCGATCCATCCATTAACGCCGGGACGGCAGGCGTGCAAAATCTTTTTTCCAAGCTTGATGATCGTGCCACATGGGATAACGATGTGGTCGCTTTCGGTCTTTTTAAAACTTATTTCTTTTTATTCGGCAATCCATTTGATATGGCAGTTGAGCCGCTGATTCCATCCGGGCTGACCCAGCCGCTAATGCAGTTACCCTTCGAGCCTGGAGTGACGTGGGCATTTACTGGCGGGCCGCACGCCGGTTGGGATTCCGGTTCGGCCTGGGCCGCACTCGATTTTGCACCGCTGGACGGCGCAGGCTGCGCAGTCAGCAACCAATGGGAAACAGCTGTAGCTGATGGGTTTATCATCCGGGCCAAAGATGGTGCAGTCATCGAAGATTTGGATGGCGATGGTTACGAACAAACCGGTTGGGATGTCCTTTACATGCACGTTGCTGAACAGGACCGCGTCCAGCCCGGTACTTATGTTTATGCCGGTGATCGCATCGGCCATCCATCCTGTGAAGGCGGAATCTCGAATGCAGCGCATCTTCATCTGGCCCGCAAATACAACGGCGAATGGATCGCGGCTGACGGCAACCTGCCATTCAATTTGGAAGGATGGATTTCCAGCGGCACAGGCACGGAATATGACGGCTATTTAAAACGCGGCACATCCGCACTTGAGGCCGCTGAGGGCGTCAGCGAACTAAATCAAATTTCGCGATAGAAAACTCATTCCCTCACATTTCCATTTAATCAACACAGGTATAATTCTCGCGACGGATTCCAAGTGAAACAACTTTTCCCCGTGTTACTCATCGCATCCTTGCTATTGACCTCCTGCGGGCATACCGATTCGCTATGGGGAACGTATTCCACACCAACTGCGGAATATTTCATTCCCACACCGTTCACACCGGACCCGCCAACGTCCACCGAT
>Ga0208528_1000053_pt1 | contig 10307 bp, 9 predicted proteins | sample SF_Rice_5C_80N_3_FD_185619 | JGI IMG/M metagenome (GOLD analysis project Ga0208528, IMG submission 185619) | Rice paddy soil microbial communities from Twitchell Island, California, USA - SF_Rice_5C_80N_305 (SPAdes) (version 2) | ecosystem: Environmental > Terrestrial > Soil > Paddy field/soil ... | reverse complement strand
AATGAAGATCACATCCCCGGCCAGCCCTCGCACCTGGTCAATACCACGCGTAATTACCAGTTCGCCTTCAAGCACAACATCCACTTCATCATAAGTTAGCGTCCACGGAAATTCGCCCTTATCGAGCGTCATGTAACCTGTCGCCATCGGTGACTTATCATCGGCCGTGACTACATCTTTTAACCGGACGTTTGTGCCCGGTGTGGCCAGACCTTCACCGAATGATTCCAAGGCAACGCCTCCGCCGCGTACGACTTTCAGCGGCGGCAGACTCGGGATGATGATGGGCGCTTCTTTTCTGGACCCTGAACCGGGTTCCACGCCACGAATCACTTTTACGCCCAGAGTGTACGCGACATCGGTCGCCTCGGGCGTGATGATATCTCCCTGTCCTAGAACGAGTGTTTCAGAATGCTCTCGGGCGAGGCGACGAATATCGTCAGCAGTGAATAATTGACGTGGCATGAGAAATCCTGCAGGATAAATAGTTATCCTGCACGGTTTTAACCGCTAAGAACGCGAAGCGCGCGAAGATTTCCAAATTTTTTCTTTGCGGTCTTTGCGAGCTTTACGGTTTAACGACCGCGATTACTTTTCTTTGTTGCGTCCGCCGAAGGAACCCTTGGTGTTCTGGGGCAGGATCATTTCGACATCGGAATGGGGGCGAGGAATCACATGCACCGACGCAAGTTCGCCGACGCGTTTGGCGGCAGCTGCACCGGCATCCGTTGCGGCCTTGACCGCCCCAACATCACCGCGCACCATCACTGTCACGTACCCGCCGCCGACATACTCACTGCCGATCAGCGTAACATTGGCGGCCTTGACCATCGCATCGGCGGCTTCGATTGCACCAACCAATCCTTTGGTCTCAACCATTCCAAGGGCGATCATGGAAACATCTACTGGCATAGTCGTACTCTCCTTTGAAAATGTTTTTTCCGATTAGACATCGGATGTCAGGGTTGGAATTTTTCAAGCCCTGAAATCTGAGTTCTAATCACTTATCGCGCTGAGCGGATGACTTCGTTTTATTCGAAGTCCGCAGTCGAAGCGCCCTTCGACTTCCGCTTCGCGTCCGCTCAGGACGATAAAATTATTTCTTCAACTCCATCAACACTCTCTTCACGATTTCTTCGACCTGTGCATCCACATTACCCGAACCAACTGAAGCCGGCGCGGAATAACCTGAACCGCTTGAATAAGCCCGTCGCTGGGTAGGATCATCCGTCGAGCCGGGAGCAAATGCCTGGTCTGGAGCGACGCGGATTTCGTAGGCGAGCCGCTTGACATTATATAAATGATGCACGCTGATGTTATCTCCTGTGATCGCGCCACCCACACCGCCGGAGCCAAGAGTCATCGAAGGCATCACGCCGGTTGTGAATCCTGTCGCACCCAGTGTGCCCCAGGTATTGACGAGAATGCGGAAGACTGGTTTTTCCAGGCCAAATTGCATGATGACATTTTGATCTTGTGCGTGGATCACGAGCGAGTGGCCGCGTCCGCCATAGTCGATCAATTGAAGACTTCGCTCACAACCTTCCTCCCAGCCATTGACCTCGTACCAGCCGAGAACAGTCGTGAGTTTTTCACCTGAGAGCGGATCTTCCGGACCGACCGCACGCAACTTACAGACAATAATGCGTGCCCAATCGGGGATATTAAAGCCGTACATTTGTGCCAATTGCTGCGGGCTCTTTCCAACCGCTTTTGGATTTGGCAGATGACCGACGAACAAATTCTTTTCGAGAATTTTTGACATGGCCGCGTCAGCAAAGTATGCGCCCTCGGCTTTCATCAATTCTTCGAGTTGCGCAGCGATGGGTTTATCAGCCACGACAGATTGTTCGGTGGCGCAGATCACGGAATGATCGAAGGCCTTTGAAGCCACGATATATTTCGCGGCGCGTTGGATATCAGCCGAGCGGTCTACATAGACCGGCACATTACCCGGGCCAACTCCGTAGGCTGGTTTGCCAACTGAATGTGCAGCGCGCACCATGTCCGAGCCGCCAGTGGCGAGAATCAACGCCACATATTTGTGCTTCATCAATTCCTGAGTGCCGGGTAAGGTGATGCGCGTCATGCAGGAAACCAGGCCCTTCGGCATTCCAGCGCGTTCGCCAGCTTCGGCCATGATGCGGATGGTCTCAGCCGAACACTTTACCGCAAACGGATGCGGTGCAATAATGATTGCATCGCGGGCCTTGACCGCGATCAATGTTTTGAACATGGCGGTTGACGTTGGGTTGGTGCTTGGGGTCAGTGCGGCGACTACGCCCATCGGCCAGGCAATATCATATGTGCCTTTTTCTGGATTATTGCGGATGACGCCAACAGTCGGGATATTCTTCATTTCATCCCACAACATTTTGGATGATAGAAGATTCTTTAAAACCTTGTGCTCGGGAACTCCATAACCGGTCTCTTCCGCGGCCATGCGAGCCAAAGGAAGGGCGGCATCTGCAGCAGCTTGTGCCATCGCTTCACAAATGCGATCCACCTCGGCCTGAGTGGCATGCAAAAATTTCTTCTGTGCCTCGCGCGCCTGGACTGCCAGCGTGCGGGCTTCTTGAATGGAGAGAAGATCGTTATCGAGTTCGGCCATAAATTTACCTTTTTGGAGTCCGAAGTCTCTGACTTCGGTTAATTTCAAAAGTCTGGAGACTTTTGACTCCGTTTATTAATAATTAAATGGATTGCTTGCTACTTCCAAAACTTTATTTTGAAATGCGGCAACAGCGGCTTTGCAGGCAGGTTGATCGCCGGATAGCATAACACCCATGTAGTTCGTTTCAGAGGGTGGCATGGTCAAACTTGCGATTTGTACATCAGCAGCTTTAAGCGCTGCATCCAGCGCAACCAAACCTTCATTTGGCGGCGCGACCAAATATGCGATGGGGGAGCCGACTGGGATGTTACAAACTTTCGAGAGATACGTTCCCGTGCGCGAGATCAGGTGCGGGAAGAATGCGATGGATGCATCCTCGTTTGCGGAATACCAGATGGCTTTTGTTTTGATGTAATCCACTGCGGCATTGAGTCCGGCTCGGACTTCGGCGGGATTGGGTCCCGCTAAAATCGCCATGATCTCGCCTGACAACAACCCCGAAGTATGCTTCGTGCCCGCATAGAATGAACGCGCATATACGACTTCAACATCTGCCATCTTGGTGGCTTCATCAATTGCCGTATAAGTTACGTCATCATTATCCACACTGAGCAGACCGATGGAGCGTTGTTCGGATGTCAGCTTGAGTTGTTCCGCGAAATTACGATCCACTTGCGGGATCAACTGCACTGCTGTAGGAGTTCCAAAAATCGGATCGAGAACTGCCATCATTGCTCCTTACTTTGCCATCTTCAGTTTCACGCCGGATGCCTGATTCTTGCGCATCTTTTGAGCGATCTGTACTACGAACGCGCCTGCTTCAAGCGGATTGGTTCCACCGTTCTCGAAGATATTGCAAACCACATCACGGTCGGCGTCGGTGTCGCCGTATTTCGGTTTGTAGCCCATATAGGCGCTCATGGATTCGGCGCGTCCAAGTCCGGGACGTTCGCCAATCAACAGGATAACCACATCCGGTTTGATCAACTCGCCGACATCGTTCATCACGCCGACGCGTGCGTGTTTGATGAAGAACGGTGTGCCAAACGTCAGCCCGACAGATTGTACGCCCTGTTTGATAACCGGGAACATCTGGCGCAGATTGGATTCTACCGCTTGTGATGAAAGCCCGTCTCCAACCACGAGTTGAATGTTGATGTTCTTCTGGCATTTTTCGTTGATGATGCGCTTTGCTTCATCGTTTAACAAACGTCCGAGATCGGGGCGTAAAAGATATTCCTGTTTGCCGCCGGTGACTTTCGTTTCAACTGTGAACAGGCCAAATTCATCCAGAAGCTTTTGATCCACATCCCGATATAAAGCATCCTGTGTAACGGCGTGATCGCCTTGGAAAAGGAGGAGCGATGCGGTTCGATAACGCGGTCCCGCGCGTCCAACGCCGATGCGCGCTGTAGTAGATGCAACCAGGGCATTCAATCCACTGGGGTCTTTTGGATTCTTAACGAGCGGCTTATAGCGCAGTTCAGGTGCAACCGGGTCGGGCAAATCAATGTTGAGGCTGCCGCTGAAAGCCGCCGCGTGAGGTTTAACGGGAACGGCTGAGGCCGAGGCAGAGGTCTGTGAAACGGTAGCAGGTGTAGCATCCGAAGAAGAAGCGATGGGCTTTACTGCGCCCGAGGCTTTCAATTCGCGTACAACAGCTTCTACAATCGCGGCAATTTTGGCGTCATCCATAGTTCATTTCCTTACCGCTTGAGAAAGAAGGATGCGTCGCCGGCTTTGTCGGTGAGTATACCGTTCTTCATAATGCCGATGCTTTCAAGCCATTCTTCAAATTCAGGGGCAGGGCGCAAGTTAAAGAGCTGGCGCAGGCTGGCCGTATCGTGATATGAAGTGGATTGATATGACAGCATCGAATCATCACCCATTGGCAGAGCCATGAAATAGTTACAGCCTGCGGCAGTGAGCATAACGGCTAGATTCTCGATGGCATTCTGGTCGGCTCGTGCATGGTTAGTGTAGCACGCATCCACGCCCATTGGAATGCCGGTCAGTTTGCCCATGAAATGATCTTCAAGCCCGGCACGCTGAATCTGGCGGGCATCATAAAGATATTCGGGGCCGATGAAGCCGACCACAGTGTTGACTTGAAATGGATGATAGCGTTTTGCAAAGCCATAGTTGCGGGCTTCAAGCGTGAGTTGATCCCAGCCATTATGGGCATCTGCTGAAAGAGCCGAGCCTTGGCCAGTTTCAAAGTACATGAAGTTCGGACCTTTTGGAAAACAATATTTTTTGGCGAGGGCATAGGCTTCATCCAACATGCCGACAGAAATGCCGAAGGAGTCGTTGCCCCTTTGCGAACCGGCGATGGATTGGAAAACCAGTCCAACCGGCGAACCGGATTCCATGCATTTCATTTGTGTAGTGACGTGCGCCAGTATACAATTCTGCGTAGGGATATTCCAGGTCTTGATGACATCGTAGGTCATGTCGAGAAGACGTGCGACAGAAGAATATGAATCGTCCACTGGATTAATGCCGATGACCGAGTCGCCGGAGCCGAAAGAGAGACCTTCATAAATCTCGGCGCGGATGCCCTCGGGCGAGTCGGTGGGGTGGTTGGGTTGCAGGCGGCTGGACAAAGTTCCGGGCGTGCCGATGGTGTTGTTGCAATATGCGGTGACGGGAATTTTCTTGGCCGCATACATCAAGTCCATGTTAGACATCAGCTTGGTAACGCCTGCGATCATCTCGGCTGTGAGACCGTTTGATGAACGGCGGATCATATCTGGACTTGTGGTGTCCGCCAAAATCCATTCACGGAATTCGCCAACAGTTTTGTCTTTGATTTCACTATAAATGGATTCATCTACTGCGTCTTGAATAACGCGCGTGATTTCATCCTGGTCATAAGGAATGGCTGGCGTTTCGCGCAAGACGCGCATGGGAACTTCGGCCAGCACCAAACGCGCAGCCACGCGCTCGACAGCGGTATCAGCACTGACACCCGCGAGGCGGTCACCGGATTTCTCCTCATTGGCTTTGCCCATGAGGATGCGGATGTCTGGAAATTCGTATGTCTTGCCGTGCAGTTTGGTGCGGAGGAGCATAAATGCCTTTATTGGTACTGCAAAAGATGCAAGAAGTTTAACTACAGATGAACACAGATAATCTCTTGTGGCAAATGCCTAATGATAAAAAATCAAAGTCTTTACGCTCAACGGAACGACACGTCCATCCATGAGAGGCGTGCCGACATCAATGTAATCGCCTTCTGTTAAACCGACCTGATCAATAACTAGTAGGGAACGTTCAGGCGCGAGACCTTTTACGGTTTGTCCCAAAGCCTGGGCATAATCTCTTTCAATAATCACCACCAACGGACGTTCTCGCGGCATACTGCTGGCAAACTCGCGCAGTCCATTTGCGAGTTGAGAGAGCGAAGTATAGTCTAAAGACCTGTTCAATTCAAGCGCGACCGCAAATGGGTCAGTGGCGATGTTCACGTCCCAGCGGCGGGTCGCGTCGGTAATCGCCGCCGAAACGGTGGCCGGCTGCAGGTCCGATTGAAGCGCAGGACGAATGACTGGCACATTTTTTATCGGCAGGATTTCGCGTTCCGCCCAAATTGTTGAGCCGGAAAGAGTCACTGTCTGCGTGCTGGCGCCTAAAACAGTCGCGCGTAAAGTTTCGGATGGCGGCACAACTTCATACGAGTTCAAGACCGGATGCTGTCGTAACGATTCGGCCAGCAATGGGCCGACATCATCGTGAAGTGTTGCGTCGGTGACCGAATTGATCTGAAGCGGTTCGTAATAATAATGTCCGATGCCGCCTGAAAACATCAGTGTGGTGCCTTTGCCTGAAACGGGTGTAGGCGGCGTGAGATAAATTTTTTGTGCGAGCGGCGATGAAGTGCCTTCGACAAGTTCAACGGTCAGGTCGGCCATGCGATTTGTGAAGCGCCGTAAATCTTCAAGCGAAGGTGACATTCCGGCTTCAAGCTGTATTCCAAGATCGTTCAGGATTTCTTTGGCGGGATTTGCGATATGACGGACAAGGCCGCTTCCGTGCTCGACCTCGAGGATGCGCCCGCCAAAATTCATTGCCGCCGCGCCGATAATATTACCGAGCCGAAACGTGACGCTGTTTGCGCTTCCGCCGCCAATATCGATATTGGTGACGGATGTGTAATGCTCCTGCGAGTATTTTGCCGCGCCTGCGCCGCGTCCTGCGATGAGACTTTCCACATTCGGTCCCGCTACGCTGACTACAAATTCGCCAGCCAGACCTGATAGCGCGCGTAAAATCTCATCGGCATTCTTTTTCTTGGCAGTTTCACCGGTGATGATGACTGCACCCGTCTCGACATTTTTTGGATCGACGCCTGCCGCAGCATATTCACACCGGACGATTTCATTTAATTGATCGGCGTCGACCGTTTCATAATCTTTGAGTGGTGTAAAAACGATCGGGCTTTGATAAATGACTTCGCGCCCAGTGATGTTGATGCGCGGAATTTGGCCGGGGCGGGCCACGTCGGTTAGGCTGAGACGTGAGAAGACGATCTGCGTGGTGGTGGTTCCCACGTCGATGCCAACGGACAGGAGTTTGCGTGAATCGCTCATAAAAAAGATTCGTGTCATTGCGAGCGAAGCGAAGCAATCTATTTACACGAGATTGCTTCGGCGGAGAAAACCGCCTCGCAATGACATAAGGAAATATTATTCTTTTCTGTAAGTGACTTTCCCGCTCATTTCCAATGAGTCGATGACGCCAACGATAACAGAGTCAATGGGCGCGTTGGTGGTTTGATTCGTGTATCGAGCGGATGAGCCGTCTGTTACCATGACCAGATCGCCGGTCCCTGCGCTGACCGTGTCCACGGCGATGTATGGCTCGCCTTTGACTTTACCTTCTGTGTCGGCGTCGCGCACGATCAACAATTTGCGTCCGCGAATGGATTCATCTTTGATGGTTGAAATAGTCGAACCAATTACAAGAGCAATACGCATGGCATCCTCACTGGGAGAATTCTTAATGTATCAAGCTGAATTTCACTGATTTTACAGGATGAATGTTATTTGGGCAAACCAAAACGGATAATATCTAAATCGGGAAAGGCGCGGCATCCCATTGCGCGAGATGCCGCGTTTTAGTAGGTGATAACAGACTTAGCCGGTATATTTCCTTTCGATTTCGGTATTCCGTTTGCCTTCCGGGATACCTTGGAAGTGCGCGCGCTTATCATCCCATATGCTAGCCGATTATCTTATTCGCTTTGGAATCTTTTACCAACATCCATAAAGCGATTGCCATAATGAGTCCGCTTAACGCCGATGCAATGAAAGTCGCATTGAAGCCAATTACATCGGCCAGCCATCCGCCGATTATAGGCGCGATGATGGTTGCTGGAGCGGGGATTGTACTTGCCATCCCAATGTAAAGCGGGCGGTCTTCGTCATTCTTTGCAAAGCTGACGCTAAAAGCAAGCGGGACTGTCCAAATGGCGATGATGGCAACAGCTTCCAAAACAAAGATCCCATAAAACCAATTGGTTGAGGGTGCCTGCCAGGCGAGAAATTCACTAAGCGCCGCGCCCAATGCTCCGATAAGCATTACGCTACGGTGACTCCATTTATCTCCCCAGCGTCCCATCAGCGGACTTAATATGATCTGTGCGAGAAGCAGAACGGAAACCATAATACTGGCTGCTGCGTCGCTCATGCCGAAATGTTGGACAACATAAATCGTGTAAAAGGAGAATCCCATTGCCGCAAACTGGCTGATGATTCGTACCAGCAGAAAGGCGCGAAAGTTTCCATCGTTTTTTAAAATACTCAGGGCTTTTTTCCAAAGGATATGAGTGTGATGGATTTCTTTGGGTTCACAGACTGGTTCGCGCGTGAGCGAGAGAAATATGAATGATATGACCATGCTGAAAAAGGTCAGGGTGAAGAGCAGGCTGAAGTTGAATGGTTCCGCTACTTTGTCCAGAATGAGCGCAGCCGCAATTGCCGAAAGTCCTGCCGCACCGTTATAGGCCGCGGATTGTGTTCCAAAAAAAGTTCCGCGTAATTCGTCCGGCATTACTTTTGAGATCATACTCGCCCAGGGATTGGCCGCGAGGCCAGCGCCAATCCCTTGCCAAATAAGCATCAGCAAAACCAGAATAAGAGCGATGCTTGGCGAAATTTTTAAAAGGAAAAACGCAATGGCGGCCAGACCGAGGAATGGGACGCGTTCACTGATGGTCATGATCAACACGAGAGGCCGGTAGCGCTTCGCACGCGACACCCAACCGGCGGTGAACAATTGAGGCAATTGCCAGCCGACATTGTGGATGGCAGGCACCAGCCCGATAATTAGCGCCGAATCGGTCAGATGGTGAACGAAGAGAGGGATGACTGCCGCAAATGAGGCAAATCCCATGCCGAGGCCAAAAAAGCTGCCGTCCAGCAGGCCAATGGCAAAGTTGAATTTTAGGTGTTTTCTGATGTAGGCTTCGATTGCGATAGTCATGGTTGGATTTTACATTGAAGAGGTGGATTCCGCTCCCTCTTGACAGAATAGACGAATTGTATAAAATAAACGAACGTTCGTTCGTTTTTATAAGGAATTATATGACTGAAGAGACCATTACCAAAGGTGAGCGTACACGTCAGGCGATCGAGGATGCTGCTCTGACTCTATTTCTTAACCATGGTTACCACGCCACTTCGATGCGTCAGATTGCTGATCGGGCTGGGTTGGCATTGGGTGGTATTTACAATCATTTTTCCAATAAAGAGGAAATTTTTAGCGGTATCGTTATGGATAAGCATCCATATAAGCGGGTATTTCCTGTCATCATGGCTGCGGAGGGGGAGACAGCTGAAGATTTTATACGGAGCGCGGCAAGTGCCTTGGTTTCTGAGTTGGGCAATCAACCTGATTTTGTCAAATTGATGTTTATCGAAATTATTGAGTTCAACGGAAAACATGCATCTTTAATGTTGCGCGAGATTGGGCCAAAACTTTTGCCAGTCTTTGAACGTCTTGTAAAAGTTCGAAAAAATTTAAGAAAGATTCCTCCAGTTGTTTTGATGCGTTCCTTCATTGGGATGTTTTTCTCTTTTTACGTGACTGAGCTATTTATTGGCGATACCCCTCTCAAAAAAATAATGCCTAAAAATAGTTTTGACCTTTTTGTCGATATTTATCTACATGGTGTTTTAAAGGAGACCGAATGAATTCAAGACTTATTTCTATTATTCGCAAAGAGTTTATTCAAATTTGGCGGGATCCTCGTACTCTGGCTCTGATTATTGTCATGCCTATTGTGCAATTGTTTTTGCTGGGATATGCTGCCACAACCGATGTCAAAAATATTTCTCTGGCGGTCTGGGATCAAAGTCAATCAGCACAATCGCGGGAATTTATCGATGCCTTCCGCGCCGCTAATTATTTTCAGATCAACTATGCGGTCGGTTCGGAACAGGAATATCGAACCCTGATTGAAACCGGAAAAGCGCGCGCGGCCCTGATCATTCCTGTGGATTATGCCACCCGCTTACAGGAAGATAATGCTCAAGTCTCGATAGTTTTGGATGGATCAGATGCAACAGTGGGTGGTACGGCACTTTCGACGGCCCGGCTTATTGGACAATCATACGCAACCAAAGTGTTAACCGACCAACTTGCCCTGACGGGACGCAGCGCGACCATTACTCCGCCAGTGGAAGTCCGC
>Ga0208528_1000052_pt1 | contig 10321 bp, 7 predicted proteins | sample SF_Rice_5C_80N_3_FD_185619 | JGI IMG/M metagenome (GOLD analysis project Ga0208528, IMG submission 185619) | Rice paddy soil microbial communities from Twitchell Island, California, USA - SF_Rice_5C_80N_305 (SPAdes) (version 2) | ecosystem: Environmental > Terrestrial > Soil > Paddy field/soil ... | reverse complement strand
CACTGAACAACCCTGCCCGCTAAACATTGCATTTGACACTATGCGATTATTATCAATTAGTAGATCAATTTGTATGTGATCGCCGCACGACGGGTTGTCATCTTTGTGGCTCAAATCGGGATTCTGAATTACCCCTTTATGCTTTGGCGCTCTATATCGTTCAATTATTAAATCAGGCATAAATTCCTCTTTTATTTTTTAGCAAAGATACTTTGCAATTGAGCAAGTTTTTTATGACCTATTCCTTTTATTCACAACTTCGAGAAACGGCAATATAGGATTCTCCAGATCATATAATTGGAGTGCCTTGCTACACGTTCACAAATGATTTCTGCAGCTTAGATATTGCAACAGCAGCCGATATATCTAGGGTTGTTTCGAATTCTATTTTTGGAATACCTTCTGTTTTCTTGAATTTTTTTCCCGAAACCATCGTGGATCGGAAATCCGCTACAGCAGCTGCCATTAATAAAACATCGGCATCACCTGATGCATCCAATACAGCATCTGACATTTCTTCAGTGGTATGAACTTTTAACGTTTTCGCACTAATAGGAGCGGGCAAGGAAGTAGTTGCTGTAATTAAAATAACTTGTGCGCCTAGGTCAACAGCTGCTTGGGCCAGAGCTATATATAATTTTGCTTCTGTTTGAATTATTAGAGATGCTAGAAAAAGGGCGTCAAAAACATCATAAATAGGCGAGCCCATTATTAATAATCCAATACGCTTATTCTTGATGGATGAAATACTTGTCATTCAATACCACTCTTTCGATATCGACAAAACCTAGGTGTCATTAAGAAGATTTCGGTTTGTGTACTACTTGGTGGTCACCTTTTTCCACTTTACCCCTTCACTTGTATCGTAGATTTGAATCCCTTCTGCCAAAAGCTTTGTGCGGATCGCATCTGCCGCAGCATAATCTTTATTAATTCTATAATATTCCCGCTTCTCAATAAGCTCACGTAATTGATCATTTAATTTATCATATCCATTTTCAAAACTCATTATGTCAAGGAAAATATTAAATTCCCGGAATAAATCAAGAGTGCGTTTACCTGATTTTCCTTTTAGGTTTTGTGTCCGAAGAAAATCAAAGATTTTTGCAAAAGCCTGAGGAGTATTGAAGTCGTTGTTCAGATCATTTATTACGCCTGTTCTGAGATTTGCAATTTTTGCATCATCTTCTTTGTCGTCATAATTAGGGTCGATACTGAATATAAAATCATCAATCCTTTTGACCGTGTTCTTAGCTTGTTCCAAAACAGCATCGTTGTAATCTATAGAAGCTCGATAATGTGAACTAATAAAGAAAAAACGTAACACCCGATATTCATAATTTGCAAGAGCTTCCCGAATTGTCCTAAAATTACCCAAACTTTTCGACATTTTTTGAGTTTCAACATTCAAAAAACCAGTGTGAAGCCAATATTTTACTAATGGTTTTTTTCCTGAAGCTGCTTCCATCTGTGCTATTTCCGCCTCATGGTGAGGAAAGATCAAGTCAACAGCACCACCATGAACATCATATTGTGGACCAAAATGGGTTTCAGTAATGGCAGTATCCTCAATATGCCACCCAGGTCGGCCGGCACCCAGTTCGGTCACCCAGTATGGTTCATCTGGTTTTGATGCCTTCCATAGGCAAAAATCGTTCCAGCTCCTTTTGTCTCTACTATCATCTACGCGACTTACTGAATCTTCCTCTTTGAGGTTTGTACGACCTGATAATTTTCCATATTCAAGAAATTTGGTAATCTCATAGTAAATGCCGTCAGCTGTTTGGTAGCCAAACCCCTTGTTAAGGAGGGTCTTTACTTGGTTGACTATTTGTGAAATGTAATCGGTGGCGCGCGCATATTTATTTGCTGACACATTGTGGAGTGCATTCATATCTTCCAGATAGATTGCCTCAAACTCCTGCGCAAGCTCTTTCCATTGGATTTTTCGTTCAAGTGCACGCTGGATGATCTTGTCGTCAATGTCCGTTATATTCTGTAAATAATAAACATTGTATCCTTGCCATCTGAGGTATCTGACAATAAAATCAAATTGTGTATAAGTCTTTGCATGACCAAGATGCGGGAAATCATAAACGGTCGGCCCGCACACAAATAGGCTTACATTTTTTTCATGCAACGGCCTGAATTCTTCAATTTCTTTTGTCAGAGTGTTATAAACTCGTAGGTTACCCATTTTTTGCCTCGTATAAGGTTTTTAGAAGCCTTTTCTTGATTAATAAGAATTGCCGCTTATTTAATGAGGAAAGTCAACTGCCAGAAAATCTTTTGACAACTTTGTTTAATGAAGATACTAGTTTGTCAATTTCTTCAAATGTGGAATACAGGTAAAAACTAGCACGTGCTGATCCGGCCGGCATACCCAATCGATCATGCAGTGGATGGGCACAATGTAACCCGGTACGAATACAGAGGCCTTCTTCGTCCAAGCTAAATCCTATATCTTCTGGGTGGACTGGAAGACTTTCATCGATTCTTAAAGTAAAAGTCGCGATTCCGCCCTTGTATTGAGCGGCCGGTCCATATAACGTAATCCCTTTTACTTCGCTTAAGGCCTCCAAGGCGTATTGAGTAATTTCTTGCTCATAGCGTTCAATTTTTTCCATCCCTACCTTATTCAAATAATCCACTGCCACGCCAAGCCCTATTCCCTCAACGATTGCTGGAGTCCCTGCCTCAAATTTCCATGGAAGTTTATTCCATTCGGCGCCTTTCACCGTTACCTTCTTGATCATATCTCCACCAAACAGAAATGGTGGCATCTCTTCCAACAATTCTTTTTTACCGTACAGAACACCTATACCAGATGGCCCCAGCATTTTGTGCCCTGAAAATACTAAGAAATCACAGTTGATATCTTGCACATCCACCGGTAGGTGCGGAACACTTTGTGCACCATCAACTAGGATTTTTGAACCTACATCATGTGCCATCTCCGCGATTTTTTTCACTGGGTTTATGGTTCCCAGAACATTTGACATATGTGTCACCGCAACAAGCTTAGTCTTCTTGGATAAGTATTTTCCTAGCTCGTCCATGCGAAGTAATCCTTGTTCGTCGATATCGATGTACCGAATCGTTGCTCCTTTTTGCTTAACCAATTCTTGCCAGGGTACCATATTGGAGTGGTGCTCCATGATGGTCGTGATTACCTCATCACCTTGATTAATATTTTCTTTTCCCCAGGTTTGTGCGACCAAGTTAATGCTTTCCGTTGAATTCCGGGTGAAGATAATTTCTTCATGGCCATCTTCTTCGGGTAGTTTTGTTGTGCGTGCATTTATAAAGTTGGCCACCTTCTTCTTTGCCAATCCGTAGTCTCTCGTTCCACGAGCGCTAATTTCATACACGCCACGGTGGATGTTAGCATAATACTCTTGATAGCATTTGTTCATTGCTTCAATTACCTGGTTCGGCTTTTGCGAGCTTGCCGTACTGTCTAGAAATACCAAAGGTTTATTCTTGTGGACTTCCTGGCCAAGGATTGGAAAATCTTTTCGAATTTCGTTTACATCAAGAGAAAAATTACGTTGAGCAGTCATTTTCTATCTCCTTTTTTATTTTGGATTTCAGAATTTCAACAAGAGGCGGCGACGGGACTCGAACCCGTGATGGCGATTTTGCAGATCGCTCCCTTAACCGCTTGGGTACGCCGCCTTATTACTCAGACCGGAAAATCTTCGATACAAGTGCCCTTCCTGTACCACTAAAAATATCTTAAACTTGTCTGTATTGTTTCCCCCTCAGAGCCGCGCGGTTTTCCTACTTCCCCATACCGCATGGCTCCAAGCCGTTTTCGACTTTCTGCTTTATATATCCCATCCGCCTTATTCAATCTTTCATGACTGTGCTGTATAATCAGAAAATATTAGGTTGAAATCTCGCCAGTTATATTGTGCTGTTTTGCCTAATAGAGACGTTATTCATTCGAAGTGCTATCCAACTGATGAAATTATTACAAGCCAATGCCTCTCAAAATTGACGACATTAAAGCCGAAATAGAAAAGGAACTTGAAGATTTGGCAATACAAAAAGGATCTGATTTGGCCGAGAAAATCAGACCGATTCTCTATACCAACTTGGATCGAGGTCGCATTCAGGTTTTCATTGAGGGAAATGTAGACTTGATTAACAATTATGTGCAACATGTCACTGATCGTTATGAGATTCTAAATCCGGTCCTTCATGAGCTTCAGGTAATAAGATCAAATAAGGCATGGGATCCCTTGTTCGAAAAGATGTTGAAGTGGGCTTATAATTTTCTCAAAAAGCGCTGTCTTAATGAGAACATGGTCACACGGGAAAATGCCGCAGAATGTGCAACCGAAGCTGCTGTGATTATTTTAAAAGCCTATTTCCCTTATGATACAGAATTAGATCCATGGACGCAGGTCATACTCCACCATGCTTGCCAAAAATTTATAAGGAAAAACAATCGACCGACCAAACTTGAAACGAGTCTTGATGAGCTTGAAAGTGAGTTTGAAAAACTTAGGGATCCAACAGTTCAAGAAAAGGTTATTCAAAGAGATTTGCATCTTACATTGTCTTTAGCCATGAAGGAATTGCCAGAATCACGTCGGGAATTAATTGAACTCATGTACTTTTATGGGTTCTCGGTAGGGGAAATTGCAGAGAAAATGGGAAAAAGTGTTGGAGCAGTCTACAACTTACACTTTAATGCTCTGCATGAGCTTCGAAAGATTCTTGGCCGCAATAGGGATAATCTTAATGGGTAAGAAAAAAGAACAGCCGAATTTTTCTAAAAATCAGGAAGCCGCCAAGATGCTGGGTGGCGACTTGAGTAAATTAAATACTCAAGCTCTACATGGTTTAACAGCCAGTGATGAAATGCTATCTCTAATAGTCAGCGAAGCAATCAAGGGAGTCGATATTCCCAAGCGATACCCAACCTTCTATCGAAGACTTCTTAGCGAACCGGATCTAAGACAAACCTTTTTGGATTTACTAGAAATCATTGATGATGAAAATAAATCGACACCTTTTCTTAAAACGATCCCGACTGACCTGGATTTTCTATCTCAACGCTCTCCTGAACCTAAGCTTAAAAAACTCAATCATAATAAATGGCTGATTAGCTGGAGACAGACTGTTGAACAATTACAGGCAATCTTCTCTCCTCCGGCTCTTGCCTCTCGAAAAGTTCTCTCTCTACTTGACGATCATTGGTTTGTGCTCTTACGTGAAGAAATAGCTATTGAAGGCTCACTATATACCATAGATCTGGAAAGTGTCTTTGCCGAGGAAAGGAATGAGGCGCTCTCCACGTTCCTAAACCTAGCAGTGACACTCGAGACTGGCAATAATTTGTCGAATTTTCCAATAAAGGCTACTTTAAAATGGGGTTCATATCAATCCTCGCTTTTGATTACTCGAGAAGGACGCTCGAGATTCCCTGACATTCCTTTTGCTTCTATTTTTGATAGCAAACTCAAGATGGTTACATCAGAATTGGACTTTAGCTTAGAAATTGCCGAATGATTAAACTGTATGAATCGCGATGATCAATTTCAGGTTTATTTGAATTTGGCAAATGCGCTTTTTGAAAATCGAGTTTCTAAGCGCAGTTTTTTAAATTTTATTGCAAAGCTTCCTCCTCTTGAAAAAAGTCTCCTAAACAAATTAGCCGAAGTTGCGGAAGGTTTTGCATTAACCGAACCCCGCCGTGGCTGGGCCATTGCGTATGTAGCTGATCAAGCAGCCACTTCACAAAAATGCGAGCCCTTCTTAAAATCTCTGGCGGCCTGGTACTTGGGCCGCGCCTCAAATCATTGGGGACAACCGAAACGGGTTAAAGCTGCTATCATCCGGGCACGTCGAGGATTTCGCAAGCTCGGGGAGGCTGGTTGGGTCGCAGCATGTGACTGGCAATCAAATATTCTATCTTGGACTAAAAGTGATATTGTTCGATCCGTACGAGAATTACAGCAAGCTCTGACTGATCTTCGGCAAGAAGGCTTTGTCCAATTTGTCCCCGATTGCCAACGTTCGCTTGGTTATGCCCAGGTTATGATTGGTGAATTTGAGCAGGCAAATGAGAATTTTTTAGCAAGTGAGGCTGCATTCGCTGCCGAGGGAGATGCCCTTAACCAAGCTCATTGCTGGCTTAATAAGACCAGCCTTCTCCGTCGCAAAGCACGTTTTGATGAGGCTGTTCAGATATTAAATAAAGCGCTCACGGTCTTTGAAAATACCTCCGCCCTTATCGATATAGCCCATGTCTATACTCAACTCGCGCTAATCTATCTTTTAAGAACAGAGAATCTTTCAAAGGCAATCTCCCATTTGGAAAAAGCCAAACAAATCTATAACAAAGCTGACCTTGAGCTGTGGTGGGCGGACTGCACAACAATCCTGGGGGCAATCTATATGCAAAATGGCCAATTCGAAAAGGCGGATGGACTTCTAAGGCATGCGAGGCCGAGCTTCACTCGCCATGGCGTGCCTGGCCTACTGGCCGACAACTTAAATGATAGTGGAAAACTTAATATGTTAAGGGGTAGACCCAATATCAGTGTGAGACAATACAAACGCGCCAAAGAATTGTACGAAAAGCTAGGGGCCAAATTTCCGGCAGCCATTGACGATGCGAATCTCGGTGAAGTGTATGGTCAGGTCGGTCAATACCAAGATTCTTTGCACTACCTTGAACATGCAGTCGAAAGCCTCGAGGCATTCGGGAACCCTCATCGATTGGGATCCTGTGAAAGATATATAGCGATGATCTGGTCTGAGTTAGGTCTTCCAACGCTGGCTCACGAACATTTGGATAAAGCTGAGGTCTGTTTTGAGAAGACAAAGCAGAAGGCATTGCTTTCTTCAGTCTATAACTCTCGGGCCAGAGTTTATCTCCAGCAAAGTCAACCGACTGAAGCGATAAAGTGGTTGAAAAAAGCTCTTTCCTTTTCAGAAGAACAGGGGTTACACCCTCAAGCAGCACTTTCAAAGCGGCTTTTGGGGGAAGCCCTTCTCGATGGCGAGCAAACCGAGGATGCAGTGAATTACCTGAGGCAAGCGCTCTCAGACTTTATTGAAATGGGGATGGTATTCGAGCATGCGGCCGTTTTGGTAGATTTAGGTTTCTATTTTGCCAAAGTACACGATGCTCACTCAGCCCTAGATGCCTTTACTGAATCTTTACATCTCAGTCAGGCAATATTCCCGGAGATCGAGTGGAGAGCCCAAGCGGGTCTAGCCGACTTGGCAAGGATGGAAGGGAGGATTCAAGATGAAATTCTTGCGTATCGTCTTGGGTCAAAAGCTCTATCAAAAATTCGACGGAACTTCTGGCAGGCTTCATTAGTAGGGTCTTATCTGCAATCTCCATCCGAATTTTTTGATAAAGCTATAACTCTGGCCGGCAAGATTGAATCTGTTGAAGATGCGTTGGAGTTTATCGAGGAAAATAAAGCGACCAGTTTTCTTCAATTATTATCAATGTCACCAACATTTGGCGAAACAAGGAAAATCCAGAAGCTAAAAGATATCAAAGGTCAAATTGACCGCTTGCAGGCACAAATGAGAGTATCGTTTGATGTAACTTCCCCCTTGAGATCCGAATTCCAGGCTCGCCAATTAAAGTCCGAGTTGATCGAAAAAGTGAATCTGTACAATACAAAAATGGATCAAATTGAGCGGCAAAATTATTTCAGTAACGAGATTATGGTAAATCCGGGTTTCGACCCAACTGTTTTTAGAGAATTCGCAACCCATATGCTGGGAAATTCCTGGGTAGCCTTGGATTATTACATTTTGGACGATGAATTAATAATTGTAGCGATTACACCAGACAGTACAAAGATCCATGTGGTTCCTCTCTCAATGAGGATCATTATGTCTATCGATATAGTTACACGACCCAGGCATGATGCGTCATCTCCCGCCCTAACAGAACGGGATTTAAAGCTCCTTGGTAATTTATTGATACCAGCACAAATCGCTGAATTACTTTCTCCGAACACTTATCTACTATTGGTTCCTCATAAGAGTCTGCATAGAATTCCCTGGGCCGCTCTCCAACTGAGTCAGGATTCCCTACCCTTAGTGTATACCTGTATCCCGGGTATCGTACCGTCACTGCGTGGATTGATCTCTATTTGGAAACGACCTGCCTTACAAAGTTCACCTTCTAAACATGATGGACTGCTTGTCGGTCTTTCCAATTTCCAGGGTCTGCGGCGTGACCTGCCTTTTGTTAAAGATGAACTTCTTGCCCTTAATCAGGACCTAGGTTCCCGTGGATCACTACTCGCTGAAAAAGATGCGACATGGGAGAATCTGAAGAGGTTGTGCAATAATTACGGACCCAACCAAGGGAATGTGGGGTTGTCCAGGTTCGATTGGTTACATATAGCCAGTCATGTTTTCGCCGATACACACTCTGGACGTTTAAGCGGGATTGCACTGGCAGATCGCGATGTTTGGTTGGATGAATTGACGAGCTTGGCTCCTTTGCCTAAACTAGTGAGCTTCTCTGCCTGCAACAGTATTTATAGCTACGTCTACAAGGGGGATGAACATGTAGGCCTACCTACCACCTGCTTGGCAGCGGGGGCCGATTGTGTTGTAGGTAGCATATGGCCCATCCTTGATGAGCCGGCAGCAGAATTCTCCATAGCGTTTTACGACAATTACCATAAAGGATCGTCCCCGGCTTTGGCAGTTGCTCAGGCACAAAGAAAAATGGCAAGACAAAAAGAGCCAATTTATAATTGGGCCAGTTTTGTTAGTGTAGGCGTACCTTGATTAGCAACCTTGAAATTTAGAGAGTTGATGGATATACCAGAGATAAACAATATAGTTGGTACGGGTAGCAAACCCGTACCAACTATTCCCCAAGTCAACAGGTCAAACTAATGGGGACCGACGCCACCGCCGGAACAACCATCACAAGCCAGTTCGCGTGATGCGGCAGGGGCAGTCACTTCAAGACTGATGGAGCTGGAGCTTTTGTGGTCAGCATGCAGAACCACATTGGTAATCAATCCAGATGCAACCAAGGTTACAATCAGGATTGCCAAGACCAGCACCGCCACAAGCAAGAGTGAGAACGTGTTGATGCGTGCCATTGAGGCCTCCTTTCGTGAGAATGGAGGGCTCGTCGGTGGGGCGCCCGGTCAGTTACCTGACTCTTATAAGACACGCAACAGGGCCACTCAGTTGGATTGGAAACGTGCGAGTTGTGTTAGCTAACAGTGGTCATTATCAGTTTGAAGCCTGCATTCAGGTGATGCGAAGATGAAACAGGATGCACCAAAATTGATGCAACTAGTAGGAGGAAGACATGGCGAAAGACAAGCAAAAAGAAAAAGCCCCTTCATTTGGCGAATTACTGCGTCAGTATCGCCATAAAGCTTTTGATAAGGATTCCAGAGAACCCATGTCGCAGGGACAATTGGCCCTTAAGCTATATGATCAGGCCGGCTTGATCATTGACCGCAACAAAGTAGGAAAATGGGAAACAGGGCGTATTCTTATTCCGGCTACTGAACGGAAAACACTTAATGCAATCATCTCTGTTCTTTTGAAATTTAGGGGCATAACATCCCTGGATGACGCGAATCTGTTGCTAAAAGCAGGTGGGTATAAAGCCCTGGACATTGATGAAATTAATAAAATCAACCCGGACTGGATGCCTGCCCGCAAAGAAATTTCACTTCAAGATGAGAAATCTCCCGCACAAGACGTAGCAGCAGCGGGGCTAGAGGCATTGCGCGATATAACCTTCAATATCAAAGCCAATGAACCTCTTCCCATCACTCTCCGCATCCCAAAATTTGGTCCAGGAAGCGCTCCGCCTCCCCCATCCCTTATTATTGGCAGGGAAGATGATCTTCGTAATCTAAAAGAAAACCTAGGCATCTCAGGAAAATCCAAAACGACCATCCAAATTCTTACAGCCATCAAGGGCTGGCCAGGAGTGGGAAAAACCACCATTGCATCCGCGCTGGCTCAAGATGAAGATATTAGGAAGGCCTTTCCTGATGGAATCCTTTGGACTTCGCTTGGACAGGAACCGAACCTGCTCTCCGAGATTGCTGCTTGGGGACGTGCCTTAGGTACAGATGAATTATTGCGCGCCCGGACTTTGGAAGAAGCTCAAGCCCAGTTGACCGCATTGCTCCGAAACAAACAGATGTTGCTAATCATCGACGATGTCTGGGAACCCGAACATGCTAAACCGTTCACCGTAGGGGGGCAAAACTGTGCCATGCTGATTACCACCCGACGGGATGATGTTGCTAATGCACTGGCTCCTTCGGCAAACAGTATCTATAGG
>Ga0208528_1000051_pt1 | contig 10351 bp, 6 predicted proteins | sample SF_Rice_5C_80N_3_FD_185619 | JGI IMG/M metagenome (GOLD analysis project Ga0208528, IMG submission 185619) | Rice paddy soil microbial communities from Twitchell Island, California, USA - SF_Rice_5C_80N_305 (SPAdes) (version 2) | ecosystem: Environmental > Terrestrial > Soil > Paddy field/soil ... | reverse complement strand
TCATGACCGTTTACATATTCAGCAAGCCTGGAATACAATTAGAGTGCTCTCATAAAAAAACAGCGCATCGGATTAGTTCGGGTTGTGTTATAACTGCCAGACTTGCGTAGGACAAGACATTATCTTGTCCTACTTTTTTTAGGAGAGAATCTTTATGAGAAGACGAGTTGTTGTGACGGGGCTGGGATGCGTCAGCCCGTTGGGATTGAATCTTAATGAAACCTGGGCGGCTTTGCTGGCGGGAAAATCCGGAGCGGGACCAATTACGCGCTTCGATGCCAGCAAGCATAAAACAAGATTTGCGGCGGAAGTCAAAGGCTTTGATCCGGTAGCTTTGTTCGGCACACGCGAAGCGCGTAAGATGGATCGCTTTGCACAGTTCGCAGTTGCTGCCGCGCAGGAGGCGCTCGATCAATCTGGTTTGCAGATCACCGAAGAGAATCGTGACCGCGTGGGTGTGGTGGTTGGAACTGGCATCGGCGGCATCACTACCATGATCGAAAATTATGAAGCACTCAACGAGCGCGGCCCTGACCGTGTGAGTCCATTCCTGATACCAATGATGATCGCAGATAGCGCGCCGGGAATACTTGCTATTCGCACCGGCGCACGTGGACCAAATCTTGCCCTGGCAACGGCCTGCGCCACTGGTTCGAACGCGGTTGGTGAGGCGGCGGAGATGATCTGGCGCGGTGCGGCCGACGCCATGATTGTCGGTGCATCCGAGTCGGCGGTTGTGCCCTTGGCGATGGCTGGCATGAACGTAATGACGGCTTTATCGACACGCAACGAGTCGCCTGAAACGGCTTCGCGTCCATTCGATAAAACCCGCGATGGATTCCTAATGGGCGAAGGCGCTGGCATGGTTATTTTGGAATCACTCGAGTCGGCACAGGCGCGTGGAGCGAAAATCTTGTGCGAGTTTTCTGGTTATGGCGCATCCGACGACGCATATCATATCTCAGCCCCTGCCGAGAACGGCGCTGGCGCGGCGCTCTCCATGAAGCTTGCGCTTGAACATGCCGGATTGAAACCGCAGGATATTGACTATATCAATGCGCATGGCACGTCCACGCAGTTGAACGATAAAAGCGAGACAGCCGCGATAAAGACGGTTTTTGGCGAATACGCTTATAAGGTTCCGATTTCTTCCACGAAATCCATGACCGGACATTTGCTCGGTGCATCCGGTGCAGTGGAAACCGCCATCTGTGCCAGGGTGCTGATGGAAAATATTCTGCCAGCGACGATCAATTATCAAACCCCTGACCCGGTTTGTGACCTGGATTATGTTCCAAATACACCGCGCCCGGCCAAGCCTCAACATGTAATGTCCAATTCATTTGGGTTTGGCGGGCACAACGCGACCATTGTCATGAGTCGTTTCGAAGGATAATTTTTAGCGCAGATTTCATCGATCCCCCGCGCTGAAATAATTAGGAGGCTTATGCCTTACGCACATATTACGGGATGGGGTATGTCTGTCCCTGATTCGATTCTAACAAACGACGATCTTAGCAAGATCATTGATACCAACGACGAATGGATCCGCGACCATACCGGCATTCGCGAACGTCATATTGCAAGAGAGAATCAATTTCCGTCCACTTTGGCGGTTGCAGCGTCTATCAAGGCTTTGCAGGTTGCGAATCTCAAACCAACTGATATTGATCTCATCATCTGCGCTACTTCTTCGCCAGAATATATTTTCCCAGCAACCGCCTGCTTGATCCAGGATGAACTTGGGGCAACCAAAGCGGGCGCTTTCGATTTGTCGGCGGCCTGTACTGGTTTTATTTATGCAACCAACATGGCGGCTCAATCCATCCGCAGCGGCTCGATCAAAAATGCGCTGGTGATCGGCACGGAGACTCTTTCGCGTTTTGTAGATTGGAAGGATCGCAATACTTGCATCCTTTTTGGCGATGGGGCAGGGGCATTTGTTTTGCAATCCAGTGATCAGCCTGGCGGAGTACTGTCTGCCGTGATGCACTCGGATGGGTCCGGCGGTGACGCGCTATCTTTGCCCGGCGGCGGGAGCCATACTCCTGCATCTGAGTCGTCAGTCCATGAAGGTAAACACTATATCCACATGGATGGCAAAAAAGTATTCCGCTTTGCCACACGAGTCATGGGGCAGGCAGCCAAGGAAGTGCTTGATCTTGCCGGTTTGACGACAGATGATGTTCAATGGATCATCCCGCATCAGGCAAATTATCGAATTATTGAAACCGCTGCAAAGTATCTTAAAATGCCTTTGGATAAATTTGTGATCAATGTGGATCGTTACGGGAATACGTCCACGGCATCCATTCCGATCGCGACAGTCGAAGCCATTGAAAAAGGCATGCTCAAAAGTGGCGACAAGATTGTGTTGGTTGGTTTTGGGGCTGGGTTGACCTGGGGGGCATTGGCGGCACAGTGGACCGGGCCGTTGCCAATTGAACGCAAGGTTCATCCCGAGAGCTACCGCACTTGGGCGCGGACGCGTTCGTTCCTGCGACGCATCGTGCGTTTGATCGAAAGCCTGATCTGGGGCCGCGATTCGTAGGCCGTGTGCAAATTCAGAACAATTTTGATCGGCTGGTATAGTAAATTTTTGCCGGTTGTGGTAAAGTAATTCAAAAGGAGTAATTATGCCGTTTGATTTGGGTATACCTGAACTGCTCATCATTCTGGTGATCGTTGTCTTGTTATTTGGCCCTGGTCGTATAGGTAAGGTCGCTGGCGAGATTGGTAAGGGCATTAAGAACTTTCGCGACAGCCTTGGTGGCAAAGACGAGACAGATCAGAATAAAGAGCAGCCGCAAGACTCTGATAAAAAATAATTCAGCAAAAGCTCCCTGCATAGCAGGGAGCTTTTTGATTCATAATTGAGCTTGTAACTCTTCGGGGGTGGTTACTGGTCGATTGCAAACAAAATGTTCGCAAACGTAAGCAGTGGCTTTTCCATTTTTGAGCGTGCGATCAAATAAAAGTGCAGGTGTATTGTCTGATGGAGGATAGGCAGATGCGGCCACCACGCTGTTTGGTCTGTACTCGGAGCGGATCACATTCAATAAACTTTGCGCGTCGCTCGCCTTCGCATCAAACACGACTGCAATCTGCTGACCGTTATTGATGGCCAGGTCGGCGGCTGACAGCCAGCGTGCGAAAGCTGTCGGGTAACGTAGTGCGGGGTTGGTAACAAGTGACAATGTTTTTTCGGCGAGATCGCGATATTCGCCTTTATCGGTGAATGCCGCAAGTTTCAGTAAAGCCTCGCAAGCCAGCGCATTGCCGGATGGTGTGGCATTGTCCTGAATATCTTTGGGGCGGATCAACAAATTTCTGCTATCACTTGGTGTGTCAAAAAATCCACCAGCTGGATCAGAGAAGCGCGTGATCATTTCCTCTGCGAGTTTTTGCGCGGTCGCAAACCAGCGATTATTGAAATCGGTTTGATAAAGTTCAAGCAGGCCAATGATCAGGGCCGCATAGTCATCCAGAAAAACTTCATTGGTGGCTTTTCCGTTTCGCCATGAGCGATGAAGTTTGCCATCGACATAGAGAGTCTTGAGTAGAAAATCGGCGCTGCGCGTAGCCAGGATAAGGTAATCTGACGCCTTTTGTCTATCATCAATAAAACGTGATGCTTCAGCAAAAGCATGAAGCATGAGTCCATTCCAGGCAGTAATTACTTTATCGTCGGTGTTGGGACGAACGCGTGAAGCGCGGGCAGTGAGTAGTTTGTAATGGCAATTCGCTAGTTTAACGGCGACCTGTTCCTCGTCTAGTTTGAAGCGGCTTGCGAGTGTTGCGTCATCAAGAGCGCGTTGTAAAACTGTCCTGCCTTCCCAGTTGCCTTTTTCAGTAATACCATAAGCGGCAACAAAAAATTCAATATCTGAATCATCAAGGTTTTTTCTGATCTCGTCTTTTGTCCAAACGTAAAACTTGCCTTCTTCGTGTTCCGAATCTGCGTCGAGCGATGAGTAAAAACCGCCATTTGGATGGGTCATTTCGCATGCTACAAAATCAAGCGTTTCGATGACGATACGTTTGAAAAACGGCTCATGCGTGATTTGCCAGGCATGGAGGTAGGCGAGTGCAAGCTGGGCATTATCGTATAACATTTTTTCGTAATAATGCACCTAATCGTACAAGCGGAGTTTTGTTTTCAGCACGGTTATCGGTCGGTAGTTATGGTCTGATGGCTCACTAAAGGTTTGAGTTACCCGCTAGTTGGGTCTCCATCTCAGTTGGCGAATTGACTGGTTGCAAACAAACAAATCCTTGACACACGTATGCTGTTGGAAGATCATTCAATAAAGGTCTATCCTTCAACAAGGCTGGCGCATCTGGCTCCGGCGGGTAATTGGAAATTGCTGTTACCTGTCGGGGCCGAAATGTTTTCCAGAGGGTGTCCAACAATCTTTTTGTTTCGTTACGCTGTGAGTCGCCGATAATTGCCACCTCGCGAGTCGGACCGACAGCAAAATCAGCAGCGCACAGCCACTGGGCGAAAGCCGTTGGATAGCGTGGCATCGCTCCATATACTGAGGAAAGCATCTCCTCGGCAAGATCTCGCCAATCCGTCCGATCCCCATACGCTGCTAACTCGAGGAGGGCGGCAACAGCAAGTGCATTCCCAGATGGGGTGGCATTATCCTGAATATCTTTCGGACGTACAAGGAGGGTTTCATGATCATCGCGTGTGTCGAAAAAACCTCCATAAGGGTCAGCAAAGTGTTCAACCATTTCATCGGCGAGTTTTAAAGCCGAAAGATACCATTCCTTGTTCGGATCGGATTGATACAACGCCAAAAGCGCCAAGACCAGACCAGCATAATCTTCCAGGTAGGCATTGTGCATTGCTTGTCCCTCCCTCCAGGATCGGTATAGTCGATCATTTGTATATAGATTGTTCAACAAGAATCGTGCGTTATGAATGGCAACTTGTAGATAATCCTGCCTATTAAGATAACGTCCTGCCTCTGCAAAGGCTTTGAGCATCAGGGAGTTCCACATTACCAGCACCTTGTCATCGGTGGCGGGGCGGATGCGTGAACTTCTTGCTTCTAAAAGTTTTGCATGACATTTGGATAATTTCAGCAGAAGTTCTTTTTGCTCCATTTTGAAGCGAGCCGCAAGTGTGGAGTCATCCAAGGCACGTTGCAGTATGGTTTTACCTTCCCAATTCCCGGATGGGCTAATTCCATAAACGGTTTTGAAAAGATCAAAGTCTGAACCCAGAATTTCCTTAAGTTCATCATGTGTCCAGACATAGAATTTTCCTTCTTCACCTTCTGAGTCGGCATCTAAGCTGCTGAAAAATCCACCTTCCGAATGGGTTAATTCGCGCAGGACAAAATCCAGCGTCTCCTCGCAAATCCTGCGGTAGTCGGTGTTGCCGGTGATCAAATACCCATGTAGATATGTCAATGCTAATTGGGCATTATCATATGTCATTTTTTCAAAATGAGGCGTTCTCCAAAAATTATCGACGCTATAACGGGAAAAACCACCACCGACAACATCATACATCCCACCGCGTGACATTGCGTTCAATGCATGGGTGATAGCCTTTATGATTTGTTCGTGTTGAGTTGTATCAGTGGTTGCTCGGCGTAAAAGAAATTCGATGGTCATGGGTTGCGGAAATTTCGGTGCAGAACCCCAGCCTCCATACCCCCAATCGTAAGAATCAAGCAGATTCTTTATCGCTACTTCGAGAACTTCTGTGGTTATATCATCTTTATTATCGGGCTTGTGTATGTGCGGACGAATATGTTCGAGAACTTGATTTCCAACTCGATTCACTTCTTGAAGGTTTTCATGCCACGCTTTAACAATGTTTGACAATACTTCTTTAAAGGAAGGCATGTTGTATCGTCGAACGGGTGGAAAATATGTGCCGGCAAAAAAAGGAAGCAAGTCGGGTGTGAGGAAGACAGACATTGGCCAACCACCAGAGCCAGTCATGGCAACGGTAGCTTGCATATATATTCCGTCTATATCTGGACGTTCTTCTCGATCCACTTTGATGCTAATAAATTCCTGATTCATCAGTGATGCGGTTTCAGGATCTTCAAAACTCTCCTCCCTCATACGGTGACACCAGTGGCAGGCAGCATAACCAATACTCAGAAAAATAGGCTTATTTTCAACTTTGGCTTTGCTCAGCGCTTCTTCACCCCAAGGATACCAATCCACAGGATTATTTGCGTGTTGAAGCAGGTAGGGAGAGTTTTCCGAGACAAGATGGTTAGGCATGGGCAACCTCTATAGTAGACTAAAAGCGAATTTGTTGAGAATTATAGCCCATGCGAATAAGCGATAACTGGCAAATTTTAAGCAGGATTTATGTTGGGTATTATTGTTTGCGGATACTTATACTCGTATACCAGATTTGTACCACGTAGGGCAGATCCGATTGCGGTTGTAATCTGGAAAGTTGGCGGAGTTTGATACCTTTCCAATCATCAATGATGCTTCGGTTATTTGTTTTCAAGATATGATGTGTCTCGCCACTTACCTCAATGCCTTCACCTTTATTCATTGTGTAGTGTACAGATAAGCGAGACGGACATCCGATATCCTCGCCCTGCAAAATATCAAAACTGTTTCCACCCTGCCATTCAATGTCAGTTGATGCCTATTTGCTGTGCCTGCTCTTCTCCGAACTGCATTCCATTTAGAACATGACCGGATAGGATTAGCATGATCAGTCCCAAAGCCACGGATATATGAATTTAAAAACAAGCTATCGAGAATCTTAGTTCTGCCACGCGTATACTTGATTTCGACCTGATTGTTTGGCGATGTACAACGCCTAGTCTGTGTGCTGAAACAAATCGTCCAGTGTCTTTCAACTCTCGTCCAAAATGGCTATTCCTAAACTAATGGTAATAGCCAGTAGGCTTTGATCTGTATCGATTGAAAGATCGACCATGCATTGGCGAAGGCATTCGGCTTTTTACTTTCGATATTGATCACCCCTATAACATGCTCTCCAATTTTTAATGGCACACACAATCGGACACTTCATCCTTTCATTTTATATCAATTCTCCATTAGGTACTCTGTGGTTGACTTTCTGTCTTCTCAGGTTTAGACACTCTGATAAAATGGAAAGCAGAAACGTTTCAGTATTTTGAGTATCACCAGGGTTTTACATTATTCCAAAAAGCGAAAGCACCTGTCTGGTACCCTCCCATGAGTCGGAACCTTCTATGATTCTGCGGTCTGCACCAACACCAACTGCTGTTCCTTCCATAACGCCTACAATAATATCTTCGCCAGCACCATTATTAACCGCAACTCCACTCTAATCCAGTCTTAAGACCTTACATGCCCAGACTCAATAACGTTAATGGAACATCCAGAAAATTTTCTACCCAAACAAGCCTTGATTCCTATGGTTGGAGCATTTGTGATATTCTGCGCCGTTCCAATAGCGCGGGCGCATTGCAATGCACAGCCGAAATCAACGAGTGCCGTCCGCGCTATTATGTCAAACGTTTGCAGATGAACTTTAACCCAATAAATAAAGAAGGAGGAAGTTATGAAACATCTGGTTGAATTTCCATTGGAAGGTTCCGAAGAAGTCATATTTGTTGAAGTTGAAGAAGATGAAGAAGGAAGCATTGCAGAAGCGTCAAGCCTCGGCGAGAAAATAGAAAGAGCATCCCAAACTTTGGAGGATTCTCTCCAGAAAATCAAACCTGCCGCAGAAGCGGTTATTAAGAAATTGAAAGGCTTGAGCGATCCGCCCGATGAAGTCTCGGTGGCCTTCGGCCTGAAGCTTAGCGCTGATGCGGGCGTTATCCTTGCCACGTCCAGTATAGAGGCGAATTACACAGTCACTGTTTTGTGGCGCAAGGAAAACTCAAAGCACACGGCGAATAGGAAAGTCAAGAAATCCAAAAAATAGCTGCAAAAAACAAGCAGAGGCCATATGACTCAAGCGTTGCAGGATATCCGAAACTTTACTGTCATGATTCAAGATGCCAAAACCGGCAACCTGGCGGGAACAGGCTTCATCATCCTTTCAGATGGGGAAAAGGTCAAAATTGTCACTGCCGCACATGTTGTCAATGCTATCTTCAAAGTTCCACACCCCAGATTGGTAATCGGGGAAACAGTGGGTGTTTATTTTCCACAGGCCAGGGAACTCTCCCTATCAGATCGCAGGAGAAAGGCAAAAGTTGAAGCCTGCTTGGAAGAATACGACGATGATGTAATCCTGCTTGCGTTGCAAGGAAAAGACCCTCGACCAAGCTTCTTTCAAAATCAAGCCATCCTCGGCGTGGCTGAACCGTCCCATAAAAACCCATATATCAGTTATGGATTTCCTGATATCGGCGCTTATCCTGAGTCGACCATTGACGGAAGGATCGTTGACCTAACCCCATCCCATAAACAAGGAATTTATCAGTGTGAAGTGGTCGAGCTAAACGCCAATAGCAAAGCCGCAAAAATCAGAAGAGGCATGAGTGGCGGCGCAGTATTGGATAAATACCGTAACTTGGTGGTTGGTATTGTCACTTCTTTTGTTGACAGTTCCTTATCCAGCAAGGCATGGGCCGCTGATTGCAAAGTATTATCATTCAAGCCTTTTGGTCTTAATCTCCTGCACGATGTAAATCCGGTAGGCATACCCATGACCCCCGGCCAGGCTTTTAACAGAAGAGCATATGTAAGTGTCTCGAAACCCGGCTTGGAGCTTGTGGATGCGCCAAAATCTCTCAAGCACTGGGTTGGGCGGAAAGACTTGCTTGAATCCATACGAAAAGCATGGCGTGATCCGGAATGCAACTTGTTGGAACTAGCCGGTTTTGGCGGTCAGGGAAAAAGTAGTCTTGCTAAAAAATGGCTTGAACTCTTTATATCGGCAAAATCCGAGTCGAAACCAAAGGGAATATTCTGGTGGGATTTTTATCAACATAAAAACCTGGATGAGTTTGCAGAAAAATTACTTTCATTTTTGAGCATAAGTTTGGGGACGCGCGTCAAGAGGGGTTCGTTATATACCAAGTTCCGGGAAATCGAAAATCAATTGAAGGATGGTAGTTTCCTGCTTGTCCTCGACGGGTTTGAAGTGCTCCAATTTCAAGCAGGTGATTATTACGGCGAAATCAAAGATAACGATATGCATAGCTTTATGACCTATCTTGCATCGGAAAATCATCACTCGTTTGCCATTGTCACCACGCGCGTCCCACTGCTTGAATTGGTCAATAAGATCTACTATCGGCATATCGATGTGGATGAGATGTCAATTGAAGACGGTTATGTCTTATTGAAAAAACTGGGGGTAAAAGGAAGCAAGGATGAGATATCTGGTTTGGTTGAGAAATGGGCTGGTCACCCACTGACATTGACCCTGCTGGGTACCTATATCTTCGAGAAATATGGTGGTGATCTCAGTAAGTTTACCGACCTTCCCTCACCTGAACTTGATGAGCCTCAATATGAACGATTGCGCCGCCTGCTAGTACGCTATGATCAATTCTTTGCCATCGACGAACGCAGGTTTCTACAAATCTTCTCTGCTTTCCGTTCGACAGTGGATACGAACACGTTGCGAGATTTGTTTATGGATGATGAAACGGAGACAACCAAATTATTAGCCAAACTGAGCAGGGAAAAGTTTTCCGAGTTGGTACAGCGGCTTGTAATCCGAGGCTTTATCCGGGAAGCTGAAATAGTGTCTCATTCAGGGACTGGAAAAAACAAGAAGGCAACGGGTAAGGCGTACAATGCGCATCCTCTTGTCAAAAACTATTTCTATGATTCCATGAGCACCAAATTGCGAAATGCAATCAATACTAGAATCTTGGAATATATTCGGACGATAAAAGTCCCGAAAAGACCCAAGACAATTGAACAAATGCGTCCCGCATTGGATGAGGTATATTATCTTTGTGAAACAGGACGGTATGATGATGCCTATCTGGCGTATCAGAAAAAAGTGGCCAAAGTTGATTTAGTGCCCGAAGATGAGACGGGTTATCTGACAACTGTTTTGTCGGGTTACCAGGCCGATCTTGAACAATTGGTCCTTTTCTTTCCCGATAAGGATTTGAACAATACTCCAATTTTGAAAGATCCCCGGGATGTGGCAGATGTTCTTTTAATCACTGGTGTGGATCTGGAATATTTAGGAAATGCGAATCAAGCATACGGCCTCTATGAAAAGTCTGCGCAAATTGGGATTAAGAATAACGAGTTTGAGTATGCAACCTGGTCCTATGAAAATCAGGGTACCGGTTTGATCTCTGCTGGTCAAATGATCGAAGGTGTGAAAGTATTGGAGAACGCTCTCCGGTACACTCGAAAAATAAAAAGCTGGGCACGTGAGTCGATG
>Ga0208528_1000049_pt1 | contig 10595 bp, 8 predicted proteins | sample SF_Rice_5C_80N_3_FD_185619 | JGI IMG/M metagenome (GOLD analysis project Ga0208528, IMG submission 185619) | Rice paddy soil microbial communities from Twitchell Island, California, USA - SF_Rice_5C_80N_305 (SPAdes) (version 2) | ecosystem: Environmental > Terrestrial > Soil > Paddy field/soil ... | reverse complement strand
GTCGTTCCCACGAATATCGACCATGATTGGGTGACGGTCATCACGCGACTCGCCATAATGCGCCGAGACCTGCGCCTGCATTCCCATGTGGAAAAGTAATTTAGAAATGGTAGCTTCGGTTGCATCCAGGATGGCATCATGTTCGTGAGATACGGATTCCACTTTGGGTGCAGACTCAGCCTTTTTAGACTCGGCCCTTTTAACGGGAGCCGCTTCCTTTTCCGGGCGTGAAGCGGGCTTCTCCGTTTTGGGCGGACGCGTGGCTTTGGGCTTTTCCGGCGCAGGCGGAGGCGCAACCGGTTCAGATCCCGGCGGCGGGTTAACCGTTAGGCGCACACGCACCTGACGTCCACCCAACCCGAACAGACCTTTGTTGCCCGCGTCCAAAACTTCAACCGAGACAGCGTCAGCAGGCAATCCAAGTTGAGCCAATCCTTGTGCGAGGGCTTCTTCTACGGTAGGAGCGATGATTTCCAGCGTTGTGCGTTCGGCCATATTGACCTCCCTTGTATTATTTTTTCTTACCGTCTGACAAAGCGGGTTTGGCACCCGGTAAAAGATTGCGCCAGTTGACACGGCCCATCATTGCATATTGTATGATACCCAATACGTTACTGGTAACGAAGTAAACCGCCAAACCCGAAGCATAATTCAATACCAACCAGCCGAGGAACAATGGCATGTAGACACTCATCATGCCTGTCATTGCCGCGGTCTGATCGTTTGGGTTGCCAGTCGAAGGAGGCGGCATGGTTAACTTGGTTTGAAGATAGGTGGTAATTGCCACAATAATCGCCAGTGTCGGAAAGCCATATGGCAGGAAGGATAATGTGAACCCGGCAGGGAAGGGAATCCCTTCAGGGCGTCCGAGATCCATCCAAAGAAAACGACTGTTAAGCGGGATCAGCGTTGAGATATTCAAGAGCCATGGATAAATACTGCGTGCCAAATCAAGCAGCCCCAATGGCGTGGCGGCCAGTGCGCGTGTAATACTCTGATATAGGCCGATGATGATCGGGAACTGGATAAGCGTCGGCAGACAGGATGCAAAAGGATTAATGCCGCGCTCCTTATAAATACGCATTTGTTCCTGCGCCAGCTTTTCTTTATCCTTGGCGTACTTCTTTTGAATGTCGATCCATTCTTTATCGCTCTGCAAATCCTGCATCACCTTGGCGCCCTTCAACTGCTGACCATTAAGTGGCCAGGTGATGAGACGAATCAAGATGGTAAAGAGAATGATCGCAACGCCATAGTTGTGGCCGAGAACATCGTAGATCCATAATAAGGCGTTTGTAAACGGATTAATAATAAGGAGATCCCACATAATGACTTCCTTTATTTGCCTGTAAATTTCCAGACCACATTGCCACTATTATTCAACGCTGCCAATAAAGAATCAGCGCCCATCGGGGCAACGAGGATGAGATTACCGGACACGACCGGTGTGGTGTAAATCTTTCCGCCAATGTTGGTGCCAACACCCCAGGCTTTGCCACTAACCCGGTCAAACGCATAGGCCGCTCCGGATTCAGTTACAACAACCACTGTGCCATCTGAAAGAATCACGGGACTTCCGGTGATCGGCCCATCAGGCTGAACATCTGGCCAGGCATTTTTACCGTTAGGTGCACCGAATGAATAAATATTACCACTGATGTCTGCCGCATAAACAGTATCGCCATCCAGTGCGGGCGCATCCCAGACCCAATCTTTTGTATCAGCCGTCCAATGCACGGAACCATCGACAGTGCTGATCGCACTAACCTTTTTAGTGAATCCACCAACGTATAACGTCGAGCCATCCGCACTGACAACGGGTGAGCCAGGTACAGAACCGCCCAGATCCACTTTCCAGGCAATCTTATGTGCTTGAGGATCTACAGCATAAAGAAAGTGATCCAATGACGTCACGAAAATCAATTTGCCGTTGGAGACGGGGGCAGCCCACAACGAATGACTAATGGGCAACGACCACTGGAGTTCACCTGTGGCAAGTTTAAGAACATAAAGTGTGCCATCATTGTTGGCAGCATAAATCATGTCTCCCACAACAAGAGGGGAAGCAATCCATTTATCTTTTGCTCCTGTAAAAGGCACAACCCATTTCTCTTTACCGGTAGCCGGGTCAAGACTGAGGAGAGCCTGATCCGTTCCTGCACTTGCAATAAGTAATTGCCCATCGGGTGTAAGAACGGGAGTAGCAAAGAATTTTGGAGTACCGGCTTTATCAGGATATTGCCAGACTTTGACCCCATCACTCAGGCGCACTGCATAGACGTTGTTACCATCAGCGAGATAAGCATTATTTGCATCGGCGGCGAGACCAGGCCAACTGTTCACAGTACTGGCGCCGCCGGCGCAGGCACTCAACAATATTGCGCCGAGCAATACTAACGAGATTAACTTCAAACGTTTCATTGGATAATTTCTAACTCCTAGGGAACCGGGTCATACCCACCGGGATTGAACGGGTTGCAACGAATTACGCGCCAACCCGCCATCAACGAACCTTTCAAGGCTCCATGTTTATAGATTGCCTGATATCCGTAATGAGAGCAGGATGGATAGAAGCGGCATGTGCCTTCCGGCAGGCCGGGCGAGATGGTCATCTGGTACAAACGAATTAAAGCCAGCAACGGCAGGCGCGCCCAATTGCGCGGCGTGCGCGGCAAATCCCGCAAACGCGGCTCATTGGGATATTCATGTGGTAGATAAAATTCAGGTTGCATCGTTTGGGGAGAGCAATTCAGCGCGGCGTAAAACTGTCAGCAGGGCTTCACGGGTTTGGGCCAGGGTGGCGGATGAAAGTCCGGGTCGTGCTATCAGGATCAAGTCCCGGCCAGAGGCGAGTAAAGGAATGATGGGCCGCATCGCTTCGCGCATCAGACGTTTGGCCCGATTCCTTTTCACAGCCGTTCCCACTGTTCGACCAGCGGCCACACCGACACGCACTTCCGTTTCTTCTTTCGCCTGCACTACTAACACAATAAGCGGGTGGGCAAACGATTTGCCGAATCGCCGCACCCGCTTGAAATCTTCCGACCGGGTCAGGCGGAATTTACGCTGCACCCGCACCTCATTGAAAGAGGAAGTATGTGTTTCTCGTCACACTGATAAAGGTCTACCAGTGTATCCGCTTCACATGCTCATTGGCTGTAACAGTTAATTTGTAACGCCCGCGCGCGCGGCGTCGCTTAAGAACTGCGCGCCCATCGGCCGAAGCCATGCGCTGACGAAAGCCATGCACGCGCATGCGGCGGCGGATCTTGGGTTGATATGTACGCTTGGTCATGAAATACGTTCCTCACTTACTATTGATGATTGCAAGTCCCAATTGGGAACTAGCCAGCTATTTGGAGAAGCACGGTATTATACCGTAAAGATTCCGATTCGGTCAATTTCAGATTCTCTTCTCCGCTTTTTTCGGAGCTTCGCGCGTGGGATAAACCGGATGCGCCAATAAAGTAGCCAGTTTCTGTGCACCCTCAGGGCTGGCGACAGCTAATATCTCATCGCCTTCCTGAAAAGTGCTGTCACCGCGCGGCAGAGTCATTTTGCCATCGCGTATGATGGCCGAGATGACACAATGCTCTTCCAAACCCATGTCTTTCAAAGCGACGCCGATCCCCTTCGCCCCTGCCGGGACTTTTTCTTCCACAACAGAATAGCGTCCGCGTCGGAGTTTGAAGAGAGTCATCATATCGCCCAACGACATCTCCTCTTGAATGAGATGCGCCAACACATCAGCCTGATTAAGAGCCACATCCACATGAAATGTGTCGTTGAACAACCAGGAGTTGTTCGGATTATTCACACGCGCGATCGTGCGCGGCACTCCAAACACAGTTTTGGCAATGAAGCATAAGGACAGATTGGTTGAATCTTCACCTGTGACCGCGGCTACCACGTTCGCTTCACGCAGACCAGCCTGCTCCAATGCGTTCGGGTTAATCGGGTTCCCCTCGTAAATCACCTCAGTTGGCAGATCCTGATGCAAATGGGCCAACAAGGGGCGACGATTTTCAACAAGCCGCACTTTATAATCCTGATTAAGAAGGAGACTGGCAAGTCGCGCTCCAGTGCGCCCGCCACCGGCAATTAATACAAACATATTATGCCGCCTTTCCAGATAGACGGGCCGTCAATGCGCCTATACCGTCAAAGGTGGTGCTGACGTATAACACGTCATCGACTTTCAACCGCGTTTCCGCTTCAGGCAGGGACGAGGAGCCGGCTCTCGCTAAAGCAACCGGATAACACTTCTTGATCGGATCCAGCAATTCCTTCAAGGTGTGATCATTCCAGGCATCAGGGATGATCGTTTCATAGACTTCCACTTCTCCATTGCCAGCAGAATAGACCGCTTTATGTGATGGGTTGTTTAACAGCTCTTCCACACGCTGGGCTCCCCAATAAGTGGAACTGACAATCTGCAACCCAAATGCCTCAAGAACAGAGCGCAAATCCGGGTCGTAATTTCGCACCACCACGATCGGGACATTATAGACAGTACGCGCTGTGTGGGCCACAACCGCATTCAGAGTATCAGAGTTTGTAACTGCGGCCAAACCATAAGCATCTTTAATGCCGGCACGCTCCAATACATTTTCTGCCAGACCTTCCCCTTCGAGGGTACGACCGCGAAACTCGGAATGCAGACGATTGAAAGCATCGCGATTACTATCCACAACAACAACTTGATAGCCGCTCTTAAACAGGCGGAAGGAGAGCTCCGCACCAACGCGGCCGCATCCAACAACAATTACGTTCATAAGCATTACTCCTCTTCCTTTTCACTTTCCGCTATATGGTAGGGAACGTCGGTAACAACAACACCATGTTTTTCCAGGAGCTCACTCCGTAAAACATTGGCAGTTTGCATGTGCAATAGATTGTGAATTCTCTTCGATGGAATAAATTGCGGTACAACAATTGTAATCGTTTCATTTGGCTGGCGATGGTCAATAATATCTGCCAGATATTTAAGCAATGGCTCGACAAAAAGACGGAATGGAGAATCCAGGATCACCAATCGAGTTCCCTCTCCCCAGGTAACCCATTTCTTCTGGACCTTTTCAGTTTCAGCAGCGTCTATTGAGACATGGACTGCGGTAACATCGTCTGAAAGAAGGCGTGCGTAGCGCAAGGCATCCATGGTTCCTTGATGGACTCCACTGATCGGCATGATGACTCTATGGCGCGCATGACGCGCTGGCAGTCCGTCAAAATCATCAAGGGAAAGATGGTCAGCCAGATCGTGATAATGACGATGGATGGAGAAAAAGATTGTCACGAGCAACGGGGTTAAGAGAAGAACGACCCAGGCACCCTCGCGGAACTTCGTCACAGCAAAGACTACCATCACGATTGCAGTACATAGCGACCCAAAACCATTTACAAACATTTTAAATCGCCAATCGCTTTCGTAACGAAGCGTGGACCCCGGTTCGACAATCTCTTCACCTTCCTTAAGATGCCCTATCTTCCACCATCGACGCGCCATCCCAGCCTGCGAAAGCGTAAACGACAGGAACACGCCGATCGCATAAAGCGGAATAAGCCTGGTAACACTGGCCTGGAAAATAATGATCAACGCCGATGCAATAATGGAAAGAACGATGATCCCATTCGAATAAACCAGACGGCTCCCACGGAATGTCAATTGGCGCGGCAGAAAACCATCGCCCGCATGCAAGGCGCCCAAGCGGGGGAAATCGGCAAAGGCTGTATTGGCAGCCATGATCAGGATTACTGTCGTCGCCCAAATCGTCCCCAGATAAAGCGGACCGCGTCCATCAAAAACTGTGCGAGACAATTGCGAAACAATCGTTTCCTGTTCCGAAAAAACTGCGTTGATCTGTCCGGTGAGATATGAAATGCTAAGAAAGAACGAGCCAAGGATAAGAGACATCCAAATTAACGTAATCCCTGCATTACGACTACGTGGTTCCTTGAACGCAGTGATACCATTAGAGATTGCTTCCACGCCAGTCAGCGCTGTTGTGCCATTCGCGAACGCATGCAAAAGAAGGAACGGTGTGACAACGCCAAGGGTGTTTAAAACCGTAAGTTCCGGAGGTTCCACCACCTTCCCCAAAGTACCGGTCAGGAGGCGGAATAGACCGAATCCCACCGTGGCCAACATCATCAGCACGAAAAAATAAGTGGGGATGGCAAACATGGTGCCCGATTCTTTCACGCCGCGCAAGTTGATAAGCATGATTAAGAGCACTGCTCCAACAGCAATCTCGACACGATACGGGAAAAGGCCGGGATAAGCCGAAACAATCTGCGCCACTCCCGCCGAAATGGACACAGCCACTGTGAGAATATAGTCCGTCAACAGAGCCGCACCTGCTGTTTGAGCAGGCAGCTCGCCAAGATTATCGCGTGCAACAATATAGGCGCCACCACCACCTGGATAGGCATGGATTGTTTGTTCATACGAAATCGTAACGATGCCAAGCAGGATGATGATTGCAACCGAAATCGGGAATACATAACCAAATGCAATCGTGCCTGCCGCCGCCAGCACACCGAGAATTTCCTGTGTTGCATAAGCAGTGGATGAAAGGGCATCTGATGCAAAGACGGCCAGGCCTATGGCCTTGCCAATGGTTTGGTGTGGAGCATCAGCGGTCATCAAAGGACGCCCAATCAACCAATGACTAAATGAACGGGGCGGGTTATAGTCGCTGGCGCGCCGCATGATCTCGGTCTGTTTTTCTTCAGGGGTTAGCATTCAACTCTCTTACTACCTACAAAAATAGGCCCTCGCTGGGCGAGGAGCGAAAAGGATTATATTACAAATCCAAAGGTCGCGCCGCCGCTAGGGAATCTGATAGGGCACATCTGTAATTACCACACCCGGCTTGGAAAGCAACTCCTGACGCAGCATGTTAGCAGTCTGCATATGAAGGGCATTGAAGATTTGCTTTGACGGGACAAATTGCGGCACAACGATGGTTATGGATTCGTTTGGCTGTCGGTTGGCGAGAATTTCCTCGATGTAGCCCAGTAATGGTTCCAGAAAGAGGCGGTACGGGGAATCAATAATAACGAGACGGGTGCCTCTTCCCCATATTCCCCATTTGTTATGGATTTTTTCCGTCTCGGCCGGGTCCGTTGAAATGTGGATGGCGGTCACATCATCAGACAACATGCGGGCATAGCGCAATGCAGCCAGCGTCCCCTGATGCATACTGCTGACCGGGACAATCACACGATGACGCCCTGTATATGGCGGCGGCTCGCCATAACTATCCAACGAGAGGCGATGAGCCACGCCCATGTAATGTCGATGGATAAGGCTAAATATCCCAATAAGAATCGGCAGCAGAATTAAAACAATCCATGCGCCATCGATGAATTTGGTGGTTGCAAATACAAGCATCACTACCGCTGTGCACACCGAGCCAAAACCATTGATCACCATTTTGAATTGCCAATCTTTCTCGTATCGGAGGATTGAACCCCGCTCTTTGATTTCCACGCCCTCTGCCAAATGACCAATCTTCCACCAACGGCGCGCCATGCCAGCCTGCGACAGTGTAAAGGAAAGGAACACGCCAATCGCATAAAGAGGAATAAGACGCGTCACACTCGCCTGAAAACCGATGATCAGAACCGATGCGATGATCGCCAGTGACATTATTCCATAAGAATAAACCAGGCGACTACCACGGTACGTTAATTGGCGAGGCAAAAAACCATCCTTGGCAGCCATTGCACTCAAACGCGGAAAATCTGCAAAGGCCGTGTTAGCCGCCATAATAAGAATAATCGTGGTAGCCGAGATAATCAACAAATAAGGAATATCGCGTCCATTAAAAATGGTACGGGCAATCTGGGAGATGACTGTTTCTGTTTCCGAAGGGACAGCCCCGACTGCGCGTGTAAGGTATGAAATTCCCAAAAATAATGAACCAAGAATGAACGCCATCCAGATCAAAGTAACGCCTGCATTATGTGAACGAGGTTCCTTGAAAGCAGTGATACCGTTGGAAATAGCTTCCACGCCGGTCAATGCCGCAGTGCCGCTTGCAAAAGCATGAAGGATAAGAAATGGTGTGATTGCTCCCAATGTTCCGCTAAGAGCTTCCACATCAGGCGGATCGGGTACGGTTCCCAATGATCCGAAGAAAAGTCGGCCAAGACCAAGCCCTACTGTGATGTACATCATCACAACAAAAAAATAAGTCGGGATGGCAAATGCCGAACCTGATTCCTTCACCCCGCGCAGATTGATCAGCATAATAAAGGCGATACAAGCCACCGCGATCACAACACGGTAAGGAAATAAATTCTCGTAGGCTGAAACGATTTGAGCCACGCCTGAAGCAACCGAAACGGAAACTGTGAGTGTGTAATCCAACAGAAGCGCGGCGGCAGCCATCAAAGCCTGGAACTCGCCCAAATTATCACGCGAAACAATGTACGCGCCCCCACCATCCGGATAGGCATGGATAGTCTGTTCGTAAGAAAGCGACACGATGGTCAGCAAAATAACAATCGCGATGGAAATCGGGAATACATACCCAAATGCGGCTGTCCCGGCCATGGCCAGAATAACAAGGATTTCCTGTGTTGCATACGCGGTGGACGATAAGGCATCCGACGCGAACACAGCCAACCCAATGGCTTTGCCAATCGTCTGATGTGGCGCGTCAGCAGTTTGAAGCGGACGCCCAATCAGCCAGTGCCCAAAATTTTTGGGCGGCTTATATTCTGTCGTTCTGTGGATAAAAGGAGTGGGCTTATTGTCTTCTGGCGTAAGCATGATAGGTTTTACATAAAGATGCCCTCGCACTGGCGAGAGCGAGTGAACATTATATTACAGTTTTGATGCTAACCAACTTTTGATTCGGTTGGCTGTGTCAAAGGGATTTGCAGGAAGAAGATGCTTCCTTTACCCAACTTGGATTCCACCCAGACTTTACCGCCGTGACTCTCTGCAATCGAGTGGACGATGGCAAGTCCCAGCCCAGACCCATGTTGGGCGCGCGCTTCGCGCTGTTTGCCACGATAGAATTTCTCGAACAGGCGCGGCAAGTCATCAGGTTCGATACCAATGCCAGTATCTTCCACTTCAAAGATCATTGCGTTATCTTTTGCCTTCACGCGGACAGTGACACTTCCTTTTTCAGGAGTGTATTTCAAGGCGTTCTCAACCAAATTATAGACCGCCTGGTGTAACAAAGCCTGATCCGCTTCAACTGTCTGCGGCATGTCTTTGGGAATTTCAACATTGAAACCAATTTCTTTTTGTGTTGCCTGCATTTGTAGGGCGCTGGTAACGCGCTCTAAAATATCCAATACTGAGACGCTCTCCAGCTGCAAGCCAACGCCAATTTCGATGCGGCCAAGGTCGAGCAGGGTATTAACCAGCCGCGACATGTTCTCGACACCGGTAACGATCTTCTTGACATAATTCTGCTGCTGGTCATTCAAATCACCAACCATTTCGAGCATGGTGGCATAGCCGCGCATTAATGTCAACGGCGAGCGCAGATCATGGCTGACCGTCGCCACAAATTCAGACTTCATCGTGTCTAATTCTTTGAACTTGGTTACGTCACGCAGGATACAAACACGCCCCACAGAACGTCCATCTGCAACAACGGATGATGCCGTCGCAAGATACGTTCGATTATCCGGCAGAATCACTTCCACCGATTGTTTCTCGCCGCTGGCCAATAAAAGATCGAGCAGTGGTTTTTGTTGGATTACTTTTTCAACGGTCTGCCCATGCACTTTTTGAATATTGATTTCAAGCGATTGTCCGGCAGCGCGATTGGCAAGCAAAAGATGATTCTGTTGATCGGTAACGAGCACGGGATCGGGCGTGGAGTTAATGATCGCTTCCAGTTGACGGCGCGCCACTTCAACGTTCAGGAAGAGGCGGGCGTTTGCAACCGCCAAGGCAGCCTGACCAGCCAGTGTCGTCACGAAACGCACGTCCGCTTCAGAGAAATTGTGCGCCTGTTCGAACGCAGCCCACACCACGCCGTAATAACGATTCTCGTGTCGCAAGGCAACCGCCAGCAAAGCCGCAGGTTGGGCACGCTTCGGGTCCAGAGTCATTTCACGAGTCCGGGAAAGATTCGAGAAAACGATGCGCTCCTGTTTTTGCGCCATCGTCAAAATTTGATCATCCAAATATGCGTATGCATCTTTTGCTGAACCAACTGCGAAGCGTGACGGAAGTTCAATGGGCGTTTCAGGCAAAATGGATGGCAGTAGCACCACGCGGACAGCGTTCGCACCGATGGATAAAACCGCTTCGAGCACCGGCTTGACCGTATCCTGCATCTCGAGGCTGGATGCCACGCCCTGGCTGACCACCAACAGACGGTTGAGTTCATCGAGGCGCGCCGCCAGACTGACGCGCATTTGCTCAAACGCGCGCCGCAACTGACCGACCTCATCCACACCTGTCACCTGGAGCGGATGATCGAGTTTGCCATCCGCGATGCGGTTGGCCTCGACTGCCAGATTTTTCAACGATCCGGTAATGACGCGCAACCCCACTCGCAAAGAGATGAGCGCTACAACCGCCAATATAAGAATCATCATGAATAGCGGAATGGCTA
>Ga0208528_1000048_pt1 | contig 10613 bp, 9 predicted proteins | sample SF_Rice_5C_80N_3_FD_185619 | JGI IMG/M metagenome (GOLD analysis project Ga0208528, IMG submission 185619) | Rice paddy soil microbial communities from Twitchell Island, California, USA - SF_Rice_5C_80N_305 (SPAdes) (version 2) | ecosystem: Environmental > Terrestrial > Soil > Paddy field/soil ... | reverse complement strand
TGCGTAAGCAGATAAAATTCCAACCGCCATCCAAACCGACTCCAGGCCAAGCCCGCGAATAAGGATGTTTTGCAAACCGTTCATCGCCCAGGCTGACGGCATAGCCTTGCCAATTGCCGCGAATGCGCCACCGGTCGATTCAAGCGGAAACCATGTTCCGCCCAAGGCAGAGAACAGGAACATGGCGACCATCGAGTACAGAATCACTTGTTGTTCTTCCTTTGCAACGACGCCGATCAATAATCCCATCGAAGCAACCCATAATCCCAATGCCACAGATAAAAATAGAGTTCCAAGCGGCTCATGCAGGTAGTTCACTTTCAAAACGAACTGCCCGAACACGACCAGCATCGCGGTCTGCAAAAAGGTGATGGCGAACATAGCCAGCATATGCCCAGCTACGATCTCCCATGGCTGCATGGCAGTTGTGATCAATCGTTGCAAAGTCCGTGACTTTTTCTCCTGCACCAAAATTTGCGCAGATGTTACCAGCCCGAAAATTGCAAACTGCACCAGAATACCGGGCGATGATTGATTGTACGGATTGCCGCCAGTCCAGTCTGGGGATGTTTTTGCAACGGCTTGCTCGATCTTTACCAGTGAAATCTTTGATGCTTCATTCCATTTGCTCCAAGCTAATTCAAAAGCTGTGCTTTGCTCATTAGCTGGCTTGGCCGCGCCGACAATATCCACTGTTTCGCGACTGATCTCCACCGCACTCATTAATTGGGATACCGGCACTCGCAGCAATTGATAAAGCGACTGCCCTTGTGCAGAGGTTGTATCTGCAATCAGAGTCAGTTGCGCCTCCTTCCCCGCTGACGCCTGCTGGCTGAACCCAACCGGAATTATCAACACCCCGGCCACGTCGCCTTTATGCAATGCGGCCATTGCATCGATGTTATTCATGCTCACCACGTGCATGGTTGTTGAAGATGCCAATCGTGCAGCAAATGCTTTGTTCAACATTGCGTCAGGTTCAGGATTAACTATCGCCAGCGGAATACGAGTATCTGTGTTTGTATTACCGTTAGTATTTCGATAGGCAAATCCCATAAAGAAGGTGAAGGCAATTGGCATCACTACCAGGAACAATAACGAACGTTTGTCGCGGAACATCTGCGAAAGATCTTTAAGGGCCAGATCGAAAATTCTCATTTTATTATCTCCAAATCACGCAAACCGTTTTCTAAATGCTGTCGCACCAATGATGAACATGACAATTCCCATGCCAACCATGACTGCGAACGGAACCAGCAAATCGCCAGCGGACTGTCCATCCATGACCATGCGCCAGGCCTTGAGCACCCAACCTTGCGGCGTGAAGTTGGCGATCATGTTGAAGGCAGCCGGCATTGCGTTGGGAATATTGGCCGTGAATAATCCGCCGAGCATTCCCAATGCGGTCAAGCCGCCGCCGAGGACAGGTCCGCCCTGGCGCGAGTTCTTGACAAAAGCAATCAGCAACACACCCAGTCCGGTTGCTGCCACAACTTGACCTGTCAAGGCCAATCCAACCCCAACAGGCTCGCCCCAATTAATTCCGAAAGCATAATGACCTGCGACCATCAAAACCGATCCCTGCAGAATGACGGTTAAGAAAACGGCTATAAACTTACCGGTCAGAATGGATATGCGATCAGTCGGCGTGGTGAATAAGCGCGCCAACGTTCCTTCTTCGTCTTCGCGCAAAATGGACATCATCGAATATGCACCTGTGAAGAAGGCAAAGAAAATCATTTGCCCAGCCATCGTCAAGCCCATGATCTTTTGAATCGGATTCGCTGTTTCGCTTTCGCCTGCCGATGGAGCGACCATTACAAACGCGGCCTGGTCGGGATGATGAAAGAGATTGCGTTGAAAGTCCGCGTACCAGGCTGTGTAATGCGCGATCCAGGTTGGGATTTGTGTTTGATCGATGGCGATTCCATTTGCCTGCTGACGTTCCATAAAAGTCTGCAAGGCGATCCCACCGCCAGAGACTCCATCCACCATCATCGTGACCATGTTCTGCACAACAGCCGGACCAATGGATAACGTCGGGTCGCTGATGACCAGTACCTGCACATCCTTTTTGCCATTGAGAAAATCTTCGCTGAAGTTTTGCGGAATGATGACCGCCACGCCGATCTGCTGATTATCCAACGCGATGCGTGCCGATTTTTCATCAGAGTAATCGCTGGCAGTGATCCATGACTTGACGCTGTCATCAAAAAACATAGAGCGAATATTTTGGCCGAGTGGGGCAGCGAGCGGAGAGTTGGCGGGCAAAACATCCAGATCGACAACGCCCACTTTAACAGCCGGCATGCTCGAAGTCCCGCTTGAAGCGCCGCCAAAGGCGAAATAGATCAGCCCGGTTAACATCAATGGTGCAATAACCATCATCCCGATTGCAAACGCGCTACGAAACGAACGAGTCAGGTCTTTAAAAGCAATATCCAGAATTTTCATTTCAATCCCTCAATGCGCGACCAGTGAGATGCAGGAACACGGTTTCAAGATTCGGTTCCTGAATATCAACCGACGTGATGCGAACATTGGCTTTCGATGCGGCATCGAATAACCGCGGCAAGACACGATTTGAATCATCAACCAATGCTGTAACTTTTCCATCCAACGAATCGATTTTCGATACGCCTTCGACCTTGCTCCAAAATGGAAGAATATTTTCGCCTTCAGTGTTGAGCGTGATATCAATGCGTGTTTGTTCGCCAACCATTTTGATCAACTCGTCGTGCGTGCCATAAGCTATGATTTTGCCTTTGTCCATAATGGCAATGTGATCTGAAAGCTCGGCGGCCTCTTCCATGTAATGCGTTGTGTAGAGCACGGTCATGCCTTGACGATTGAGTTCTTTGACGTTGTCGAGGATATGTCGGCGCGACTGCGGATCGATGCCGACGGTCGGCTCATCCATGATGATGACGGCAGGTTTATGCAGCAAAGCAGCGCCGATGTTGACGCGTCGCTTCATGCCACCCGAAAACTTTCCAATGTAGTCCTTTTGCCGATCTGCCAACCCGATAATATCCAGCACTTCATCCACGCGGGTTTTCAACGCTGCGCCGCGCAATCCATACATCTTGCCCCAGAAGATCAAATTCTCGCGCGCCGAAAGATCGGGGTACAAGGCAATATCCTGTGGTACCACGCCTAGACTTTTCTTCGCGGCTTTCGGTTCTTTCGTGACAGAATGTCCCATAATGGATGCATCGCCATTGGTTGGCGCAAGCAAGCCGGAGAGCATGGAAATAGTTGTGCTTTTGCCTGCGCCATTTGGCCCGAGCAGACTCAGGATTTCACCCGAGTCTGCGTTGAAACTTGCGTTTTGCACGGCCTGAAAATCGCCAAATGATTTTTTGAGCTTTTCGACTTCAATAGCATTCATTTTTATTTCTCCGTAAATTGCAAAAGAGCCAGAAGCACCAAGCCGAAACCAAGAAACATGATGCTTGCCGAGTTGGTAGCCGCCCCCAAAATATTCAGCACAACGACGGCAACTCCCATGGCAAGTGCGACGGCTTTAAAAACAGTGTTGACCAAATTTTTATTCATGATATTCTCCTTGTGTTTTATCTGCCATCAGTATATGCAAAGCAAATATCTGCCGCCATTGCTCCTTCGGGAAAACGGACACTGCTCTTTCGTACACTGTCCGCTCGGACAATAGCCGCAGATTCTATAATCGGATAGAATTTGAACATCATGCAATCGAAATTCTCCCCCAGAGTTGTTGAGCAAGACTATCGCATCTTCTTTGCTTTCCTGACATTCGTAGTGATTGGGATGTATATCTCAACACTGGTTACACAGCCGACCCTACGAACGTCCTGGATGGTCATTCCATACACACTGTTGCTCGCTCTACACATCATTGTTCATTGGAATGTCAACCGTATTGTTCAAAATCGAAACCGTGTCGTCTGGTATATCCTCGGCCAAAGCGCACTGGCTTTTATCATTATCAGCGTGGCCGGCAATGCCGGCATGCTCTTTGCTCTTTACATGGCGTTGATCGGCGAGACGATTGGCATTTTAGGTCTCAACCGTTGGGGAATTCTCTCCGTACTCTTTTATCTTGCACTTTCATTCATAAACCTTATTTTGTTTAAAGCTGAGGAAAGCACTTCTTTCTGGCTGCTCGTTTCCATTCCCACTGTCATTTTTGTCGGCATGTACGTGACGCTTTATACCCGTCAGGCCGAGGCGCGTGAGCAGGCGCAAAAATTGGCTTCTGAACTTGAACTTGCCAATCGGCAATTATCTGAATATGCCGCGCGCGTCGAAGATCTCACCATCGCCAACGAACGTCAGCGCATGGCGCGTGAATTGCACGACACACTTTCGCAAGGGCTGGCCGGTTTGATCCTGCAACTCGAAGCTGCGGATGCCCACCTCATGAACAATCGGAATGACAAGGCGCGTACAATCGTTGCCGACGCGATGAAGCAGGCGCGCGCCACACTCACCGATGCGCGGCACGCCATTGATGATCTTCGTAAAACTTCTGCGGATGATCTGGACTCTGCCCTGCACCTTGAAATTTCCCGTTTCACGGATGCCACCGGCATCCCCTGCAGTTTTCAAGCGGATCAGATTCCACCGTTAGCGGACACCGTTCAAGAGACCATTGTCCGCGCTGTGGCCGAGGGACTCACCAATGCTGCGCATCATGCACAGGCGCGGCAGGTGGCAGTAAATGTTGGGGTGAAAGATAAAAATATATTGGTCACGATTCAGGATGACGGTCAGGGTTTTGATGCGGATGCAATTCCATCGGGACATTATGGTCTGCTTGGAATCCGCGAACGCGTCCGATTAGTGAACGGCACGTTCGAAATCCAAAGTGAGAGTGGCAAAGGTACGACCCTAAAAGTTCAGATGCCGCTATGATAAAAATTCTCATCGCCGACGATCATCTCATCATCCGCCAGGGGTTGCGCTTGATTCTCGAAACCGAAAATGATTTCGAACTGGTCGGCGAAGCGTCTGATGGCGCTGAAGCGTTGATACTTTGCAAAAAATTAAAGCCTGATGTTGTGCTCATGGATTTGCGTATGCCCAACATGGACGGCCTGACTGCCATCGAGAAACTTCGCATCGAACAACCGAACATCGCGGTTGTCATTCTAACCACTTTCAATGAAGATGATCTCATGTTGCGCGGGTTGCAGGCGGGCGCGCGCGGTTATTTATTGAAAGACACTGATCGCGCCGCTTTGTTCAACACCGTCCGTGCCGCGGCGCGCGGCGAGACTTTGCTCAAGCCAGAGATCATGGCACGCGTCTTATCGAGGAAGAACACGTCTGTGGCAGAGACCAAATCAACTGAACCTGCCAACTTAACGGAGCGTGAACAGGAAGTTCTCGAAGCGGTCGCCCGCGGTGATCGCAGCAAGGAAATTGCCGCACAACTCGGAATCTCCGAGCGGACAGTGAAGGCTTATCTGGCAAGTATTTACAGCAAGTTGGGAGTCGATTCGCGCGCTGCCGCGATTGCAGTCGCCGCACAAAAAGGCTTTCTGTCAAAATGACCAGGAAAAAAACATAAGTTGCCCAGCAGAAATTGTGTGCACATAAAACAAAAATTTATTTCTTTGCGGCGATGCAATCTCCAGCAGTTCTTGGGATTGCTTGGGGGAGAACTCCTCGCAATGACGTGAGCGTGTGCTTTTTTAGGCACTGGTATAATCTCATCTGCAATCCTTGGATCAATCGAAATGCAGGAGAATTTGTAAATGAGGTCTTTCAGCCATTGGACACCGCGCTACATCGGGAGCCGCATCGCAGAAAAATATTATTACACTATACATCCCGACCATCCCTGGCTGACACAAACAGCAAATGAAATACTTTTCACCTATCTAAAAAAATCGGATGTGGGTCTCGAGTTCGGCAGCGGACGCAGCACTTTATGGTTTGCAAAACGGGTCGGACATTTAATCAGCGTGGAGCATGATAAAGCCTGGTTTCAAAAAGTCTCGCAGACATTAAAAGACAACAACCTGAATAATGTCGATTATCGCCTTCATCCAAGAAATATGGCGGATGAACAAGGCGGCGAAACAGATTATGTGAAGGTTATTCAGGACATAAAATCAGACAGCATTGACTTTGTTCTGGTAGACGGCATCTACCGCGACTTCTGCGCGCTGGAATCCATCAGAGTGATTCGTCCCGGCGGCGTGATGATCATCGACGATGTTCATCGCTATCTTCCGAGCGATTCAACTTCTCCGTATTCGCGAACTCTAAAAGATGGGCCAAAAGGCCAGACATGGGAAAAAGTCTATGAGACGATTTCTCAATGGCGAAAAATCTGGACAACATCCGGCGTCAGCGACGCGGCATTTTTCTTCAAACCAATTAATTAGAACTTCTCTACTACACAAATGACAAAACCGAACCGCCAAGCACGCAAAGATCGCAAAGAGGGCTTTTAAACTTAGCGTCCTTTGTGTTCTTCGCGGTAGACAAAAGAATCGAGAACTCTTGGATACTCCAATATCACCCATTGAAAATTCTTTGGCCGATCTCACATTCGACCAATTGCCGACGCGTTTGCGTGAAGCCGCAGTGCGCGCAGGATGGACTTCGCTCATGCCGGTCCAGGCACGCGCGATTCCATATTTGCTCGCAAAAAGAAACATGATGATTCAGGCACGCACCGGCAGCGGCAAGACGGGCGCCTTCATTCTGCCAATGCTCGAACGGCTCGACTCGTCACACGCAAATTGTCAGGCGCTGATCCTCGTCCCAACGCGGGAGCTTGCCAAACAGGTCTGGCAGGAAGCGGAAAAACTTTTCGGGAGTGAAGGCTTAAAAACGGTGGCCGTTTACGGCGGAGTCGGATACGGCCCGCAAATCGACGCGCTAAAGCAGGGCGCTCAAATCGTGGTCGGCACGCCGGGACGCGTCCTCGATCATTTGTTGAAACGCACACTTTCTCTTGAGCATTTAAAGATGTTGATCTTCGATGAAGCTGACCGAATGCTCTCGATGGGCTTTTATCCAGATATGCAAGATGTCCAGCGATATCTTCCCAAACGTTCCATTAATACCTGCATGTTCTCAGCCACATTTTCTGATGCGGTCATGCGCACCGCGCGCGAGTTCATCCGTGAGCCAGAGTTTATCAGCCTGAGCAGTGACCATGTTCACGTGACCGACACCGAACACATTTTTTATCTGGTCGAAGGCATGGACAAAGATCGCAGTCTCGTGCGACTGATCGAGATAGAAAACCCAACCTCGGCCATTATCTTTTGCAACACTAAAGACCGCGTGCATTATGTCTCGACCGTCCTTCAACGTTTCGGATATGACGCCGATGAATTAAGCTCCGAACTTTCACAGTCTGCGCGCGAACGAGTGCTCGAGCGCGTCCGCCGCGGAACCCTGCGGTTTTTGGTCGCTACAGATGTCGCGGCGCGCGGCCTCGACATTCCCAGCCTATCTCACGTCATTCAGTATGAGCCACCCGAAGAACTCGAAGCTTATATTCACCGCGCCGGACGCACAGGCCGCGCGGGCGCAACCGGCGTCGCCATTTCATTGATCCATAAAGGCGAGAAGTTCACGTTGGAACGAATCGCAAAACAATACGAGATCGCCATGCAGGAGCGCCCCATCCCCACCGATGCAGATGTGGCCGCAGTGGTAACTGAACGCATGACGGTTCTGCTCGAAGCGCGCCTGCGCGGACGCGATAAATTGCAGACTGAACGCAGCCAAAGATTTATACCGCTCGCACACAGCCTCGCCGAAAACGTGGATGAGTCAGCCATCATTACCATGCTGCTCGACGATTATTATCAGCAGACTTTACACATGCCTGTGCCACAACCTTCGAATGCTCCCGTCTCGGCTGAAAAACAAAGATCGAATCCGCCTCAACGCAATCGCGGCAGGCGAAATCCGCACAGACGATAACATGACCACCCGACTCTATCTCATCCGCCACGGCGCGACATCGCTTTCAGCCGAGGATCGATTCTCCGGTGCAGAAAACGTTTTCCTGTCCGATGAAGGACGCGCACAAGTACAGCATCTGGCTGTTCGCCTGGCAGACAGCAAAATTTCCGCCATCTACGCCAGCCCCTTGGACCGCACAATGGAGACCGGTCGCATGATCGGCCAGCCTCTCAAAATATTAAATCCAATTCCATGCGAGGGTTTGCGTGAGATCAGTCACGGACACTGGGAGGGACTCAGCCGCAAGGAAGTGGAAACGAATTTCGCCGATGAATATTACGCCTGGGATTCTGACCCTTTTACTTTTGCGCCCGAAGGCGGCGAATCTGGAATCAGTGTGCTGGCACGCGCCCTGCCCATCATCCGCGAGATCGTTGTTAAACATAAAGATGAAAGCGCGGCAGTTGTTTCGCACAAAGCCACATTGCGGATCATCCTCAGCAGTCTGCTCGGTTTCGATGTACGCGGTTACCGTGACAGACTCGACCAGGCCCCGGCGTGTTTGAATATCGTAGATTTCAAAGATCCCGTCCGCGCCCGGCTGATGCTATTCAATGATGTTTCACATTATGCCGACCGGCCGTTAAGTCCGCACGAGCATCTATCCAAATGGTGGGATGTAAATGGAACATCAGCAAATGAGTAAGCCATTGAGCCTTACGATGTGACAAGTGCTATAATTAGTGAAAAATATCATTACAATTTAACAGTTTCTCCACAACAAAAGATATTCGGCTATTTTCCAACCATCTACCTATTCTCCCATGAAGCGGCTGAGAGGCTCACAAGCGTGGCTACTAACAGGGTACATTGCCGTTATTGTCTTTATCTGGCTGATCGAATTCCTGGATTTACCTCACACTCTATTGGGTGCAGAGTCCACCACTCTCAATCTGGAAGAAGCATTCCTTGAAACAATTTTCATTGTAATTATCTGGGGCTTTAGCTGGAGTGCAATAAGATATTACGAGGGGCAATGGATTAAGGCAACCGCTGAACTACAAAAACTGGCATTCACAGATAGTCTCACTGGTGCACTGAGCCGGAGAGAATTTTTGACAAAGGCCGAAAAAGAATTTCTGCGCGCCCAAAGATTCGACAGGCCCTTTACCTGCGGAATTATCGATCTCGATGCTTTCAAATCCATCAATGACAACTTCGGACATTTGATCGGCGATAAAGTACTGGCGGCATTTGCACAAGTTGCCCTAAACAACATCCGCCAGCAGGATTTTATTGGACGGCTGGGAGGCGACGAATTTGGTATCGCCTTTGTGGAGGCCGAAAGAGAAGATGCGCAGATCATTATCCAACGCATTCATGAACAGTGGGACAAAACAAATCTTTTAAGTGACGACGGAGCAAAACTGACGATCAGTTTCAGCGCGGGCATTTCTTCAATCCACAACAAGAATGATGAACTTATCGATTGCATCCGGCGCACAGATAAAGCACTGTATGAAGCAAAACAGCGGGGGAAGAACAGAATCGAATATGTATAAGCGATACTATATTGTCTCGACCGATGAAGTCATGTAGATAAAACTCCTGCAGTTTTTTGCCAGCAGGAGTTTTATTATTACGCTACAATCAGGTTTAAAAACTATCTCATCACCGGAGTGGAAATGAAAAATATTCTTGCCTATCTTGAAAACCATACGACAAACATCCTCGCGGACATTGAAGCGTTGGTGCGGATCGAATCGCCATCTAATTATGTGGAAGGTATCAACCGCGTTCAGAACCTGACCGAAAGCTGGCTCGCCGAATTCGGACAGATTCACCGTCACCCCAGTTCGACCGGCGACGTGGTACACGCCCACATTCAAGGTCAAAGCAATGAGCGGATCGTGTTCCTTGCACACATCGACACAGTTTACCCGGTCGGCGCATGGAGCAATGTATGGTCAGTTAAAGGCGACCAGGCTTTCGGCCCCGGAACTTATGATATGAAGGCCGGTGCAGTCCAGGCGCTGTGGGCGTTACGCGCGCTAAAGTCACTCGGATTAACTCCATCTTCCAGCATTGACTTTCTGTTGACTTCAGATGAAGAAACCGGCTCAGAAGCAGGGCGGCCATATATCGAAGAGCTGGCAAAAGGAGCCAAAGCTGTGTTGGTGCTGGAAGCGCCATTCATGAATGGCGATCTCAAGGTCGCACGAAAAGGTGTGGGCGAATATAAATTCGATATTTACGGCAAAGCCGCGCATCAGGGACTCGAACCGCAGAACGGCAAAAACGCAGTTGTCAGCGCGGCGCATCTGATCTCTGAGTTGGTCAAATTACAGGATTGGGAAAAAGGTACAACGCTCGGACCGAACGTCATTCAAGGCGGGACGGTATCCAACGTGGTGGCAGATCATGTAACTCTGGAAGTTGATCTGCGCATCTGGACATTGGATGAAGCCGAACGTGCAGACAAGGCTCTGCGCGCCATTCAACCGTTGGACGGCACGCGTTATGAGATCAGCGGCGGATTGAACCGTCCGCCCATGGAGCCGACTGAAGGCTCGCTGAAATTATTCGATGAAGCCAGAAAAATTGCGAACGAGATCGGATTCGATGTCGGTCAAGCACGCGTGGGCGGCGGCTCGGACGGTAATTTTACATCGCACCTTGCGCCGACGTTGGATGGC
>Ga0208528_1000047_pt1 | contig 10652 bp, 13 predicted proteins | sample SF_Rice_5C_80N_3_FD_185619 | JGI IMG/M metagenome (GOLD analysis project Ga0208528, IMG submission 185619) | Rice paddy soil microbial communities from Twitchell Island, California, USA - SF_Rice_5C_80N_305 (SPAdes) (version 2) | ecosystem: Environmental > Terrestrial > Soil > Paddy field/soil ... | reverse complement strand
GGCGAGCCCGGCGGCCGTGAGGGAGGCGCTCGCGCGGCCCGAGGTCGCCTGCGTCGTCGTTCCCGAGGCGCGGCGCGACCTGCTCGACCTCGACCTGACCGAGCTGACGTATGGGTAGCGGGCCGCCCGTCGCCACCTTCTCGATCGCCGCGTGCGATCTCGACGCGGGCCGCTGGGGGGTCGCCGTGCAGTCGAAGTTCCTGTCGGTCGGCTCCGTGGTGCCGTGGGCGGAGCCGGGTGCAGGCGCGCTCGCGACGCAGGCGTACGCGAACCCGCGCTACGGGCCCGACGGGCTCTCACTCCTGCGCCAGGGCCTGGCCGCGGAGGAGGTCGTCGAGCGGCTCGTGGCCGCCGACGAGGGCCGGGACGAGCGGCAGGTCGGCGTCGTCGACGCGAAGGGACGGAGCGCGGGCTGGACCGGCCCGGGCTGCCTCGACTGGGCGGGGCACCGGAACGGCCGCTGCTACGCGGCCCAGGGAAACATCCTCGTCGGGGCCGAGACCGTCGATGCCCTCGCCACCTCGTTCGAGGCGAATCCGCGGCTGCCGCTCGCGCAGCGGCTGCTCGAATGCCTGACCGCCGCGCAGGCCGCCGGCGGAGACCGGCGCGGCCAGCAGTCGGCCTCGCTCCTCGTCGTCGAGCGGAACGGCGGCTACGCCCACCTCTCCGACGTCGTCGTCGACCTCCGCGTCGACGACCACGAGCGCCCGATCCAGGAGCTTCGCCGGCTCTACGGGCTGCACCGGCGCCTCTTCGACGTCACGCCCCGCGAGGACTGGATCGCGGTCGACGCCGAGCTGGCGGAGGAGCTGCGCGACCGGCTGGCGCGCCTCGGCTACGACGGCGATCTCGGGACCGCGCTCGACGGCTGGGCCGGCGTCGAGAACCTCGAGGAGCGGCTCGACGGCGTCGAGGAGGTCGACCCCGTGCTGCTCGAGGCTCTGCGCGAGGCGACGCCGTGAAGGCGCTCCACCTCGACGAGATCGAGGGGATCCCCGTCCTCGGCACGCTCGTCTGGAAACCGGTGCGCAAGTCGCTCGGCGTGACCGCATTCGGCATCAACGCGTACACGGCGGCCGCCGCGGGCGACGAGGTCGTGGAGGAGCACGACGAGACGTCGCTCGGCCACGAGGAGATCTACGCCGTCGTCTCGGGCCACGCGGTCTTCACCGTCGACGGCGAAGAGGTCGACGCCCCGGCGGGCACGCTCGTCTTCCTCGACGACCCGGCGCAGAAGCGCCACGCGATCGCGAGGGAGGCGGGAACGACGGTGCTCGCGATCGGCGGCGTCCCGGGGACGCACGAGGTCTCGGCGTGGGAGCTCTTCTTCCCGGCGCTGCCGCTCCTGCGCAGCGGCGACCACGAAGGCGCGAAGGCGGTCATCCGCGAGGGGCTCGAGGAGAAGCCGGGCCACCCGTCGCTGCTCTACCACCTGGCCTGTGCGGAGGCGCTGGCCGGAGAGCGCGACGCCGCGCTCGAGCACCTGAACGCGGCCGTCGCCGTGGCGGAGCGCTTCGCGGGCTACGCGCAGAACGACGAGGACTTCGTCTCGATCCGCGACGACCCGCGCTTCCCCTCCGCGTAGCGACGGGCCGGGCCGGGCCGGGCCGGAGCACGGTGGCGAGCCACGCCCGTCAGCCGGCATCGCCGGGCAGGCGGATGGAGCCGGCGAGCTCGCGGAGCGCCGGCACGGGGTCGGCCTGCGGGCGGGCGACGAGCAGCACCGCGCCGTGGCCCGGGTCGCGAACGAGCGCGTCGACGAGCAACTGCAGCCCGACGGCGAGCGCGAACGCCTTGTGCGCGTGCTCGCCGCCGAAGGGGACGAGCTCGTCCTCCCCGGCGAGGCCGGCGACCACGTCGCCCCAGGTGACCGCGCCCATCGAGACGTCGACGACGACGGGGTCCCCGGCGGAGCTCGGAACGGCGATCGAGAGCGGACTCGTGCTCGCGAGGCTCGGCCCGCCGGCGGGGTGGCCCAGCCGAGGCGGCGAGGTCGCGGTCAGCAGCGCGACCAGGCCACCCTCCGCGAGCCGCCGCGTGTAGTGGCCGAGCATCCCGGTCGGGAAGGTGCGATCGCAGACGACGAGACGCGCGTCCCGCGGCGGGTCGGCCAGCTGGCGTGCGAGCGCACGCTCGAGCGTGACGTAACCGAGGGCGCCGTTGCCGTGCCAGCGCTGGAAGCCGCTCTCGTCCTCGACCAGCACCGGCTCGGCGCCGGCGACGAAGCCGTCCTGCTGCTCGAGCCAGAGGATGCGGGCGTGGCCGTGACTCGGCTTGCCGCGCTGCTCTGCAGCGTCGAAGTGCGACCAGAGGGCCTGCGCGTCCGGCTCGGGGAGCCCGAGCGCGGCGAGCCGGCGGAGTCCCTCGTCAGCGTCCACGCCTGCGTGCGGCGGCGACCGCGGCGACGCCCGCGAGGAGCGGCAGCGCCAGCCCGGGCGAGGGCAGGCGGCGCCGGGCATGCGGGTAGGCGCGGTCGCTGAACTCGAGCACGGGCCAGCCGCGCGCGGCGGCGGCCCGGCGCAGCTCGCGGTCCGGGTTGACGGCGACCGCGCGGCCGACCGCCTCGAGGAAGGGGATGTCGGTATGGCTGTCCGAGTAGGCTGTGCAGGCGGCGAGGTCGAAGCCCTCGCGCGCGGCCACCTCCCGGACGCAGTCGGCCTTGTTCGCGGCGTGCAGGGCCCGCACCGCGCGACCGGTGTAGCGGCCGTCGCGCACCTCGCAGACGGTGCCGAGCGCGCCGTCGAAGCCGAGGTCGTCGGCGATCGCCTGCACGATCTCCTGCAGGGTCGCAGAGACGATGTAGACGCGATCGCCGCGGTCGCGGTGCTGCTCGACGAGACGGAGCGGCTCCGCGTACACGAGCGGCCGCAGGATCGGCTCGAGCGCCTCGACCACGAGCTCGCGAAGCTCCTCCGGCGTGTACCCGTCGAGAATGCGGAGACCGTCCTCGGCGGCCGCGCGCACCGCCTCGTGGCTCGCGCCGCGCGCCACGAAGAGGAGCTGCCACGCCGCCGCCTTCAGGAGCTGCGTGCGCGAGATCATTCCCCGGTCGCGGAAGGAGCCGGCGAGCGCGAGCGCCGACGAGCGGCGCAGGAGCGTCCGGTCGAGGTCGAAGAAGGCGGCCGCAGCCACGGACGCCTACGCCCGCAGCCCGGCGGCGGCGAGCGCCTCCTCGCGGCCGGGGTAGTCCTGCATGCTCACGATCATCCCGTTGCGCACGACGACGACCTGGAAGAGCCGCGGGAAGAAGCCGCGTCCGCCGAGCCGGCCGAGCCGGACGCCCTTGAGCTGGATCAGGACGCGGTCGCCGAGGTCGATCGTCTCGCCCGGCCGCATGCGGTTCGCGTGGGCGCGCCAGAGGAGCGTGCGCACGATCTGGTCGGCGTCGCGGCACGGGTTCCAGGCGCCCACCCTCGCCGGGTGCCAGGTGGCGTCGTCGACGATCCGCGTGCGGAGCTGCCGGTGGTCGCCCTTTCGCGCCAGCTCGTACGCCCGCAGCACCGCGTCGACGTTCGCGCTGTCGGCCATGGCTCAGCCGACGAGCGGCAGCGACTTGACGATCCCGCCGGGCTCGCGCCGGAGCGCCTCCACCGCCTGCGCGATCGCCACGATCGCCCGCGCCGAGTCCGCCTCCGGGCGAGCCACGACGACGGGCTCGCCCAAATCGCCCTGCTCCCGCAGCGCCGGGTCGAGCGGCACCGTGCCGAGCAGCGGCACGCCGAGCTCGGCCGCCAGCGTCTCGCCGCCGCCCGAGCCGAAGACGTCGCCGCTCATGTTCTCGACGACGCCGAGCAGGCGCATGTTCGTCTTGCGCGCCATCGACGCCGCCCGCGAGGCGACGTCCTGCGCGAGCTTCTGCGGCGTCGTCACGACGAGCACCTCGGCCCGAGGGAGCAGCTGGCCGAGCGAGATCGAGACGTCGCCGGTGCCGGGGGGCATGTCGACGACGAGCACGTCCAGGTCGCCCCAGTGGACGTCGGTCAGGAACTGCTCGAGGGCCCGGTGGAGCATCGGCCCGCGCCACATCACCGGCTCGTTGCCGTCGAGGAAGAAGCCGATCGACATCAGCTTCAGGTCGTCCTTCACCGGCGGCACGATCATCTGGTCGACCGCGACCGGCTTCTGGTGGATACCGAGGATGTGCGGGATCGAGTGCCCGTAGATGTCGGCGTCGAGGATGCCCACGCGGTGGCCGAGCCGAGAGAACGAGACGGCGAGGTTGGCGGCGAGCGACGACTTGCCGACGCCGCCCTTGCCCGAGGCGACCGCGATCACGCGACAGCCGGCGGGCAGGCGGATCACGCCGTCGCGCTCGGGAGCGCCGCCGCGGAGCTTCGTCGTCAGCGCCTGGCGCTCGTCCGGTGTCATCACGTCGAAGGAGAGCCCGACGCCGGTGATGCCCGGCACCTGCGCGAGCGCGGCCTCGACCTGCTCCTCGAACGAGTTGCGCAGCGGGCAGCCGGCGACGGTGAGCACGATCGTGAGCGAGGCGACACCGTCGTGGATCTCGACGTCGCGGACCATGTCGAGCTCGGTGACCGGGCGCCGCAACTCCGGGTCGATCACCTGCTCGAGCGCCTTCAAGACCTGCTCGCGTGTGGGCTCCACGGGTCGAGCCTAGCCGCTAGGAGCCCGCGTCGGGCGGGCCGTAGCGGTCGCGCCCGACCTGGCGCACACGGCCTTCGCGGACGGCCTGGCCGAGGGCCCGGCGGAAGCGTCCGGGCCCCCAGCGGCGGCCGCCGACGAGGCGCTCCAGTTCCCGCCGGTCGACGGTGCCGCCCTCGTCGACGGCGCGGCCGATCGACTCGATCTCGCGGTCGAGCGCGGTGTCGGAGGTCTCGCGCGTGCGCAGCGAGGTCCCGATCATCCCCGGCGAGTAGTAGGGATAGCCGCCGCGGCTCGGGCCCGGGCGATAGCGGCTCCGGCCGGCGCGGGAGCTCTCGCGGCGGCGCCGGATGCGTTCGCGGCGCTCCTCGTTCTCGCGCTCGCGCCTCTGCGCGTCTCGCTGCTCCGGCGAGCGCTCGCCGTCGTCGCCCTCGCCGTCGCCGTCCCTCTCGCCGCGCGCCGGGCCCTGCTCGGCGTCCTCCACCGTGAGGGGCTTGGCGATGTCCTCGAGCGACTGCTGCTCGGCCTTGACGCCGAAGAAGATCTCGACGATGCCGCCGACCGCCATCACGGCGGCGCCGATGAAGAAGGCGATCGCGACCTCGCCCCGGTTCTTCGAGCCGATCAGGTTGCCGAAGAGGAGCGGGCCGGCGATGCCGCCGATGCCGGTGCCGATCGCGTAGAAGAAGGCGATCGCGAGGGCGCGCGTCTCCATCGGGAAGATCTCGCTGACGGTCAGGTAGGCGGCGCTCGCGCCCGCGGAGGCGAGGAAGAACGTCCCGAAGATGAACGCCTCGAGCGCCCACGGCGAGCCGAGCGAGTTGCCCGTGAAGAGGACGGCCATGACCGCCGCGACCACCGCCGAGCCGATGTAGGTGCCGGCGATCATCGGCTTGCGCCCGATCGTGTCGAACAGGCGGCCGAGCAGGAGTGGCCCGAGGAAGTTGCCGACCGCGAAGACGATGATGAAGACCGGGACGAAGCTCGACGAGACCTTGAAGAAGGTCGTGTAGAGCGTGCCGAGGTTGAAGGTCACGCCGTTGTAGAGGAACGCCTGGCCGACGAAGAGCGCCAGGCCGAGGACGGCCCGCCTGGGATAGAGCTTGAAGGCGGTGCGCGCGATCTCGCGGAAGGGGATGTTGTCGCGCTGGCGCACCTCGAGGGTCTCGTCCGGCTCGTCGAGGTCGCCGCCCTCCTCCTCGACGTCCGACTCGATCCCGCGGACGATCTCCTCGGCCTCGTCCTCCCGGCCGTGGATGAACAACCAGCGCGGGCTCTCCGGCACGTTGCGACGGACGAAGAGGACGCCGAGACCGAGGATCGCGCCGAGCGCGAAGGAGATCCGCCAACCGATGTTGGCCGAGAGGAGCGCCTTGTCGAGCAACACGATCGCGATCGCGGAGCCGGCGGCGGAGCCGACCCAGTAGGAGCCGTTGATGATCAGGTCGACGCGGCCGCGCACGCGGGCCGGGATCAGCTCGTCGATCGCGGAGTTGATCGCGGCGTACTCGCCGCCGATGCCGGCGCCGGTGAAGAAGCGGCAGAGGAAGAAGTACCAGGCGGTCCACGAGGCGGCGGTGGCGAGCGTCGCGGCGATGTAGACGCCCAGCGTGATCAGGAAGAGCTTCTTCCGGCCGAAGCGGTCGGTCAGCTGGCCGAAGAAGAGCGCGCCGAGGCAGGCGCCGGCGACGTAGATCGCCGCGGCCGTGCCGATCTGGGCGGTGCTGATCGTGATCCCGCTGCCCTTCTCGGTCAGGCGGGAGGCGATCGAGCCGACGATCGTCACCTCGAGCCCGTCGAGGATCCAGACGGTGCCGAGGCCGACGACGACGAGCCAGTGGAAGCGGACCCACGGCAGCCGGTCGAGCCGCGCCGGAATGTTCGTCTCGATCCGGTCTCGCTCGGCGGTCGCCTCGCTCATGGCGCGGGGGATTCCCGCGTTCTCATGATTTATTCATCGCGGACACGGCTGCTAGCGTCGGCTCGTGCTCGCCTGCCGCGTCCTCGGCCATCGCTACCGCTTCGCCGCCGAAGGGACCACGATGTGCTGGAGGTGCGAGCGCGGTTGCGGCGCGGGCGGGGAGAAGACCTACGCGAGCGCGGGCGAAGCGGCCCGGTTCGCGCGCGCGTTCGACCGCGAGGACAGCGCAGACGTCGGCCGTCGGGCGCCGTTGCTCGGCATGTTCCCGCTGCGGATCTATCGCCTGCTGCGCCGTCGCGGCAGCGCGAGATGATGCACATGTGACCTGGCTCGGCCTCGTCCGGAAGAACCTGCTGCGGCGGCCCGTGCGGACGCTCCTCACCTCGTCCGGGGTCGCGATCGGGGTCGGCCTGATCGTGGCCCTGCTCTCGATCTCGGCCGGCGTCGAGCGCACCGCGGGCGACCTGATCCACTTCGGCCGCGCCGACTTCGGCCTCTTCCAGAGCGGCGTCTCGGACGCGACGCGCTCGCTCTTGCCCTCGGGGCTCGAGGCGAGGGTCGCCGCCGACCCGGGTGTCGCCTCGACGGCGCGGGTCTTCCTCTGGGTGACGACGGTCGACGGCCGGGAGTCCTCGCTCGTGTTCGGGCTCGCGCCGGACGAGTTCCCCGCGCTGCGCCTGACCCTCCTGCGCGGCGACCGCGGCGGGGCGCTCGTCGGCGACGCGGCGGCCGAGACCTTCGGCGTCGGGCCCGGCTCGGAGCTGCGCGTGGCGGGCAGCTCCTTCCGCGTCTCGGGCGTCTTCCACAGCGGCGACCACTTCGAGGACCAGGGCGTCGTGCTGCCGCTGCCGGCCGTGCAGCGGCTGGCCAAGCGCCCCGGCGAGGTGACGACGATCGCGGTCACGGCGAAGCTCGGCCGGCGCCCCGCCGACGTCGCGGCGCGGCTCGAGCACCGCTACGGGATCAGCGCGATCGTCGAGCCGGGGCAGGCGGTCAAGGTCGACACCTCGTCGCGGCTCGTGCTCGACGTCGGCTGGGTGATCTCGGTGCTCGCGCTGATCGTCGGCGGGATCGGCGTCACGAACACGATGGCGATGTCGGTCTTCGAGCGCGTCCGCGAGATCGGGATCCTGCGCGCGGTCGGGTGGCGCGGACGGCGGATCGCGGCGCTGATCCTCAGCGAGGCGCTCGGGATCTCGCTCGTCGCGCTCGCGCTCGGTCTCGCGCTGGGACTGCTCGCGGCGAGCCTGTTCACGACACGTACGGGTCTCTCGAGCCTCGTCTCGCCGCGCTTCACCGCCGGCGTCTTCGCCTGGGGGACGGCCTTCGCGCTCGGCGTCGGGATCGCGGGCGCCGCCTACCCGGTCTGGCGGGCGCTGCGGCTGAGCCCGATCGAGGCGCTGCGCCGCGAGTAGGAGGAGCGGGGCGCGCAGTGTCGAAGCCGCCCTGGATGTCTGACGCGACCGACTGGCCGCTCGGCGAGAGCGTGCGCCTGCCCGCCGCCGTCTCGGCGCGCGCCCCGGCGCGACGGCCGCTGCCCCGCGCGGTCTGGGCGATCGCGGCCGCCGCGTTCGTCGCCGGCGTGCTGGCGAGCGCCGCCGCGTTCTCGATCGGCTGGCGCCACCAGGCGCAGCGCGGGTCCGCGACCTCGGCGGCCCTGGTGGCGGCGACCGCGAAGACGCACTCGCTGCGCACCTCGCTCGCCGACGCCCGCCGGGAGACCGCGCGCGCGGAGACGCAGCTCGCGGCGGCGCGGACGGCGCGGGCGGAGGCGAGGGCAGCGGCGAAGTCGGTCTCGCAGGACGCGACGGCGCTGTCGAGGGCACTCCTCGGCACACGCCGCACCGCCGACTCGGTTGCAGCCGGGGCCGGCTCGGTGGGCGCCGGCGTCGACCGGGTCGCCGGTGAGCTGAAGACCCTCACCGCGTATCTCGCGACGACCCCGACGGCGCAGCTCGACCCGGGCTACGTCTCGACCCAGACGGCCTACCTCGCGAAGCAGCTCGACGAGCTCAAAGCCGCGCGCAGCGGCCTCGCCGCCGCGATCGGCCGCTTCGAGACCGGGACGAAGACGCTCTCGGACCGGGCCGCCGCCCTCGCCGGCACGGACTGAGCCGAAGCCACGTAACACCCGTGTCACTCGGGAGCGAGGCGTTCCCCGGCGAGGGCTCCGTCGCGGATCCGGAGCGTCCGGTCGGCCTGGGCCGCCACGGCGTCGTCGTTCGTGACGAGCAGGATCGTCGTGCCGTGCTCGTCGCGGAGGCCGCGGAGCAGATCGAGGATCTGCGCTCCCGTTCCGGTGTCGAGCGCGCCGGTCGGCTCGTCGGCGAGGAGCAGGCGCGGCTCGTTCGCGAGCGCACGCGCGATCGCCACGCGCTGGCGCTCGCCCCCCGAGAGCGTCGGCGGATACGCGGCGGCGCGCTGCTCGAGGCCGACCTCGGCGAGAAGCGAGGCGGCTCGGCGCTCGCGCTCACCGCGGCCCCGGCGGCCGAGCATCGGCACCTGGACGTTCTCGAGCGCACTCAGGGTCGTGATCAGGTTGTGGAACTGGAAGATGAAGCCGACCGTGCCCGCGCGGTAGCCGGCAGGATCGCGAAGCCGCGTGACATCCTCGCCGCCGACGCGAATCTCCCCGGTGTCGGGCCGGTCGAGCGCGCCGATCAGGTTGAGAAGCGTGCTCTTGCCGCACCCGGACGGGCCGGTGAGGGCGACGAGCTCGCCCGGCGCCAGACGCAACGAGACGTCTTCGAGCGCGCGAACCCGGCCGGCGTCGAAGCTCTTGCCGACGTGCTCGACGACGACGTCGGCGCCGCTCACTTCACGACTTGCACTTTCCAGCCCGCGCTCGCGGGCCGGTACCCCTTCGCGGTCACGGCGGCGTGGAGGACGAGCTTCTGCCCGACGGAGGCCGGCGGGAACGCGTCCTTGCCGGTCGCCGGAATCGTCTCCTTCCAGACGCCGCCCGCCACGGTGTGCGTGCCGACCTCGCCCACCGAGTAGCCGTTGAACCAGAACTGGAGGTGGATCGTGGCGCGCACCGGCGCACCGGTGGTCGCGTCGGTGACCTGTGCTCGGTACGTCCACGCACGTCCGAGCCGGGGCTGGTGGCTGTCGGCGTCGAGGACGACGTGGAGCGCCCGCTTCGCCGTGGGGGCCCGGACGGTCGTCGCAGGCGTGCTCGGGGACGGACTGCCGCCGCCGCAGGCCGCGACGGCAGCCGCGAGGAGCGGGAGGGCGAGCAGGCGCCGCACAGCGCGATCGTACGCCTCCCGGCCGTCAGCGGCGGCGGGCGAGCTCGAACGCCTGGCGCCCGGCGGCCGCGAACGACGCCACGACCAGCGGCAGGAGCCACAGGCCCCAGCGTCCGTGTGCGCGCTCCGCGAGCGCGAGCGAGCCGAGCAGGAGGTAGGCGCCGAGCGTGACGGCGACGATCGTCACGAGCACGGGCCGGACCGGGGCGGGCCGTTCGAGCGGCAGGTGGGACATGCCGGCCACGATCGCGGCGCGCGGGCTCCAGTCCATCGGCCGCTCCCCCGACGTCCCCTGCGGGAAGCTACGGAACGAGGCGGGCGAGCCGCTTCGCGGCGGCGCCGAGCGCGTGCGGCTCCTCGAGCACCGGCGCGTACAGGTCGCCGTGCAGGCGAACCCGCTCGAGCGCGACCTCCATCGGGAAGTCCCGCGGTCGCAGCCCCGGCCGCAGCTCGTCCCAGCGCAGCGGCGTCGAGACGGGCGCCCCGTGCTTCGGGCGGACGGAGTACGCGGACGCAATCGTCTTGCCCCAGCCGTTCTGCCGGTGGTCGAGCAGGACGCCCGCGCGTTTCCGCTTCAACCACTCGGTCGTGACGAGGCCCGGGTGCCGCCGCTCGAGCAGCCGCGAGGCGGCCTCGGCGAAGGCGTACGCGTCCTCGAAGGTCGCGTGCCGCTTGACCGGCGCGAGAACGTGGATCCCGTCCGCGCCGCTCGTCTTCACATGGCCGGGCAGCTCGACCTCCTCGAGCAGCTCGCGCACGTGCTGGGCGACCTCGATCGCCTGCTCGAATCCATCCGGCTCGTCGGGCGGGTCGAGATCGAAGACGACATAGTCGGGCCGGTCGGGCCGGTCGATGCGCGAGTACCACGCGTTCAT
>Ga0208528_1000046_pt1 | contig 10671 bp, 8 predicted proteins | sample SF_Rice_5C_80N_3_FD_185619 | JGI IMG/M metagenome (GOLD analysis project Ga0208528, IMG submission 185619) | Rice paddy soil microbial communities from Twitchell Island, California, USA - SF_Rice_5C_80N_305 (SPAdes) (version 2) | ecosystem: Environmental > Terrestrial > Soil > Paddy field/soil ... | reverse complement strand
CGCGTTCATAATCAACACCATCTTTGGTTACAGCATTTATGCGCTGACGGGTTCGGGCAATTTGGCGGACCAAGCCACCGCTTCGCTGGTTGCGCCTTTTGTCGAAGAAGGACTCAAAGGGCTGGCAGTCTTGATCATATTTCTCTTCTTCCGCAAGGAATTCGATTCTATTTTGGATGGAATTATCTACGCCGGAATAGTGGCATTGGGTTTTGCAGCGACAGAAAACATCTTATACATTTACGGACATGGTTATCAGGAAGGCGGCTGGAACGGATTATGGCAGTTGGTCTTTGTCCGCGTAATTATTGTTCCCTGGCAACATCCATTTTATACAGCTTTCACCGGGATCGGCCTGGCAGTAGCGCGTCTAAATCGGAACGTGCTGGTTAAGCTCATCGCCATATTGTCTGGTTATTTCACGGCGGTTTTTTTGCACGCGTTCCACAATAGCTTTGGAAGTCTCATCGGCGGGATGACCGGCTTTGCGCTCGGCAGCCTGCTGGATTGGTCAGGCTGGTTCTTCATGGCATTCTTTATCTTTATCATGATCGGTCGTGAGCGCGCCATTATGCAGAAACAACTACAGGATGAAGTTACATCGGGTCTGATCTCGCAGGCACAATTCCAAAAAGCATTGTCACCCATGACAATGAGCACAGCCCTTTTCACAGGCGGACCATTGGCAGCGCGTTTCTTCCGCATCTGTGGCGAGCTGGCTTTCAAGAAGGAAGAATATTCCAAGCTTGGCGATGAAGGCGGCAACCTTGCAATCGTTCAAAAACTACGGACCGAATTGGCAACATTGGCTCCACAAGTAAAAGTGTAAACTCAAAACTTCGGAAGCTTTGCAAAGCTTCCGAAGTTATTTATTATCATGATAAAATTCCTGCGCTTGCCCCCGTAGCTCAGTGGATAGAGCGTCGGCCTCCGGAGCCGAAAGCCGCGGTTCGAGCCCGCGCGGGGGCGCTCGATCAAAACCACCGAAAGGTGGTTTTTGTTTTCTCGCATCAAGCCCAACACAGTCCAAACGCATGGATTACAATTAACGCGTGCATAAAAAAAATTTCTTCATTATAGTGCTGGCAATATTTGCATCCGGTTGCGGACTTAACATCGCGCCGGATTCGTCCACGCCGACGATTTTCATTATCACATCAACATTGCCGCCAACCACGCCTCCTCCCCCGACTCAAACGGCTCAGCCTCCGACAACCGCACCCACGCCCACACCCATCGAGGGGACAACATCCACGAAAGTCAATGTGCGCGGCGAACCATCCACTGCTGGCACAACTTTGGGAATGATTGATCCTTCCGCAAAAGTTCAAATCTTCGGAAAAGATCCAAGTGGAAATTGGTATCAAATTGTCTTTGTGCAGGCGTCGGATGGAAAGGGCTGGGTCACGGCGCAATATGTGGATGTCAAAAATAAAGACGCGGTTCCGGTCATTGGGGCTGCACCCGCTCCAACGTCCGTGAATGGAAGCGATTCTTCATCCGGACCAAGCGGAGTCGTTATTCAGCAAGTTAATGTCCGCAGTGGTCCCGGCACGGATTTCAATGCACTCGGCACATTGAATCCAAAAGATGTCGTCACGTTGACCGGCAAGGATGCCAATGGTATTTGGCTTCAGATTGCATTCGTGAACGGGCCAGATGGAAAAGGCTGGGTGACCGCGGCTTACGTGCAAGCCAACGGAACGGAAAGTTTGCCGATTATCGGCGGAAGCGGCGACGTGATTGGCACCGGCACGCCAACCGTTATCCCGCCAACGATCACACCCACGTTGGTCTCTGCGTTGCAGGACAACGATTCACAACAAGCGCCTGCCGTGAACATTACGTTCTCGCCAACAAATACGCGCTCCATAATCTATTCGAGTGATGTGTCCGCTCCAACCGGTGACGCAGAAGATTGGATCCAGTTCACGCCTTATGGCAACGTCATTTCTGCCAACTTGATTTGTACGGGTAATGGCACATTGAAAGTAGAACTTTGGCAGAACAATACACCGCTACAAAACTGGGGAGAATTATCGTGTGGCGAAAATAAAGTGCTGACAGTCAATGCCGGACAAAGTTATCTCGTACATTTAATCGCTCAATCTGTCAGCAGCGGACTGGAATACACACATTACACATTAAGTTTGAGCGCAATGCCTTAGCTCTTTTCGTAAAGACACGAACAACATCAACTTATGGATTCGATCATGGACTAGGGATGTCTTGAAAACAAAATACCAAAACAATTAGCCGACTCGATTGCTTGAGTCGGCTAATTGTTTTATGTAAATCGTTTTAACTCTCATCCCCAAAAAGGGTCATGACCTAACGGCCATATACCTTTAAGAACTGGAAAGCTAAAATCGGCCCATCATTAAAGATAAAAGAGGAGAAAGAATTTATGAAATTTAAAAATCCAACTCGTTTAAGATGGATGTTTGGCGTGCTCTTATTAGCAGCATTAGCATGCCAGACTACAACCGCTACTCCAACAGCTACGCCTGTACCAGCCAGCACTTCGACTCAGAGCACGGCCCCGAGCGGACCGCCCACACAAAATCCCAATGCACCGGTCGATCTACCGACCAAGCGTTTGGATCAGGCTGGCGACATTAATTCATCAGACATGGCAACCAAAAAAGGTGTTTCAGGTGGTGATGTATTCGTTAAAGGTTTATACGAACGTCCATTTAACGCCAACACGATGGATACATATTTCCCATATATTGACATTATCGATACTCAAGGCTTCAAGAATGACACCTGGGGCTACGCCACTATTACCCTGGCAGGCGTGGACAAGAATGGAAGTCTCTCTGCACAGTATGCGATCGAACTGGATCTGAACAAGGATGGCCGCGGCGATTGGCTCATCCGCGCGGACAAGCCGGCATCCACCACCTGGACTACCCAAGGAGTTCAAGCCTGGAAGGATACTGACGGAGATGTTGGCGGCGCTGTACCCGTGATCGCAGATAATAAACCGGCCGGCGGAGATGGATATGAGACTCTGGTATTTGATCAAGATAAAGGTGATTTGACTGATGGTGCGTGGGCACGCATTGCCCCCGAGGACCCTAATACCATTCAAATTGCATTCAAACTATCCATGTTGGGAAATCCATCTTCGTATGCCATGGGCTCATGGGCAGGAGCCAATATCGATCCATCTTCATTCGACAACAACGATCATATGACCCACGTTCAGGCTGGTTCTGCCAATATCCTTGACGGAGTTTACCCGATCAAAGCTCTGGCTGAAATCGATAACACCTGCCGCATTGCAATCGGCTTCGTGCCAAAGGGCAATGAACCCGGGCTTTGTAAAAATATTGTGCCAAGCGAGCCAGGGGCGCCTCCCGTATTAGGATGTACAAATGGCCCATGCCCATATGGTCAAATGCCATATCCGAATTGCATGTGCATTCCCGGCTAAAATTAATTATGGCCTCAATTGGGCGAGCATAACCTGCTCGCCCTTTTTGTTTGTACTGAACTTGTGGAGAATTGTACAAAATCAAATTTTATGGTAGATTTATCACCAAATCCAGTAAGGCGAGGGCACAAATGAATGCAGATAAGATACCCGATATTATCATAGGTCGTCTTCCTGTTTATTTGCGGGCGTTACAACGCATGGCCGAAAACGGGATAAAAACCACATCTTCACAGGAATTAGGCGAACGCGTTGGCATTTCCGCTGCCCAAATCCGCAAAGATGTTTCCCAATTCGGTGAATTCGGCAAACAAGGAACCGGCTATTCAATTTCCTTCCTGATCGATAAATTGAGGGAGATCCTGAACGTCAACCGCATGTGGGATGTAGCCATCATCGGCGCGGGCGATATGGGCCATGCCCTGGCTCGCTACCAGGGATTCACAAACCGCGGCTTTCGCGTGGTAATGATTTTCGACAACGACCCGGCCAAGATCGGGCAAAAAGTCGGTGACTTCACCATTGAAGACATAGCCAAATTGGTCGACCGCATCCGTTCGGCAAAAATCAAGATGGCAATGATAACTGTTCCAGCTTCAGCAGCTCAAGCAGTAGCTGACAAACTTATACAAGCCGGTGTCAAAGCTATCCTCAATTACGCCCCAATTAGCATTAACGTACCAGATAATGTTCATGTCCAACATATCGATCCGGCCACGCATTTACAAAGAATGACCTACTATCTGGATTAATTAATATGCCTGCAACAAAAATGGCTTCCTGAATAGGAAGCCATTTTGATTTTCTAGACCTGCGGCAGGTTACGCCGCAAAATATTCATCATTCCAAGTCCACGTATCGATCCTTCGACAACACACGTCATTGGGTTGTCCACCAAATAAGCCGGTATACCCAGCGACTTGGTCAGCAACTTATCGATTCCGCGTAAGAGAGCGCCGCCTCCGCAAAGAGCTACACCCCGATCAATAATATCCGAAACCAGTTCGGGCGGCGTTTTCTCAAGGACCTTCCGGCACGTTTCGGTAATATCTTTTAGCGGGTCCTGCAATGCTTCGACAATTTCGCCCGTGGTCAGCGTGACAGGACGCGGCAGGCCCGTAACTTGATCCTGTCCCTGCACTTCCATGCTGTTTTCAGTGTCTTGTGGAACAGCCGCTCCAATCTTGACCTTGAGCTGTTCCGCCGTTAACTGGCCGATGATAACCCCGTACTTGCGACGCACATAATTGACAATCGCATCATCCAAATCCAGGCCGCCTTTGCGAAGCGTATCAGCCGACACGATACCATACATCGCCATCACTGAGGCTTCCGTGCAGCCACCGCCTAAACAAATGACCATATTGCCAGACGGCGAACCGATGGGAAGGTCGATCCCTAAAGCGGCGGCCAGGGATTGCTGAATTAGACTCGCTTCGCGTGAACCGGCTTCCATTACCGCTTCGTAAACAGCGCGGCGTTCCACGCTGGTCACGCCATACGGCACAGAGATCATCACACGCGGGCGAAAGACACGCAATGAACCGCTGACGCGCTGGAGTAAATATGAAAGCAGTGTTTCAGTAATTTCATAATCGGCGATGACACCATTGCGAAGAGGGCGTGCCACTTCGATACTGTCAGGCACGCGTCCAACCATGTCACGCGCCTCCTGCCCAACGGCCACCATCTTCTGTGCTTCCACTTCAATGGCAACAATAGTCGGTTCCTGCAAAAGCACCTGAGTGCTGTCTGCAAGACGGGTAAACATGGTGCCCAAGTCAATGCCGAGATCTTTAGAGAATACAGCCACGATTTTTATTATTCCGAGAAACGGGAATTGCTCTTCCGATAGCGTCGCGCAGCATCAAGACGCAAATTGGAGCGTCTCAAAGCTGCTTCAATCGCAAGATATTTATCTGTTTCATCAGCAGGAACGCCTTTTGCCAGAATTTCCTCGGCATGACGTTTAGCGGTCTCAGCGCGGGCCACATCAATTTCCTCAACGTTCTCGGCAGCATCAGCCAAAATAGTTATGATCTCAGGCTGGACTTCAGCTACGCCGCCTGCCACTGCAAACACATCTTCCTTCCCATGGCGACGGACTTTAACAACTCCGTATTTAAGTGTTGTCAATACCGGTGCGTGATGAGGCAAGATACCCATCTCACCACCTGCACCCGGCAAGACAACAATATCCACATCGTCTTGAAAGACGGTACGATCTTGAGAAACTATTTCACAACGAATCGGCATAATTTACATCCCATCATTGCAAGACGGTATTCTTGCATTGAAGCAACTTCCTACCATCTATACTATTAAGATTGCTTCGCAAAGAACACTCGCAATGACAATTAAGAAGCCTTGGCTAATTTTTCGGCTTTTTCGCGCACATCTTCAATCGTACCGGCCATCATGAAAGCCTGCTCAGGAAGGTCGTCACACTTGCCATCCAGAATTTCACGGAAGCCGCGCACAGTGTCCGCGCGTTTGACATAACGACCGTCAATACCGGTAAAGCGTTCGGCCACGAAGAACGGCTGTGAGAAGAAGCGCTCGATCTTGCGCGCTCGAGCAACGATAAGTTTATCATCTTCGCTCAATTCGTCGATACCGAGAATGGCGATAATGTCATTCAAGTCTTTATAGCGCTGAAGAATGCGCTGGACTTCGCGCGCTGTCCGGTAGTGCTCTTCGCCCACTATATTGGGATCCAGAATTCGGGAGGTTGAACCGAGTGGGTCCACAGCCGGGTAAATGCCTTTTTCTACAATGGAACGCTCGAGGGCAATTGTCGCGTCGAGGTGGGTAAATGTCGCAACAGGCGCGGGATCAGAATAGTCATCTGCAGGGACATACACGGCTTGCATGGATGTGATTGAGCCATTGCGCGTGGATGTGATACGTTCCTGGAGCTCACCCATTTCAGTTGCGAGGGTCGGCTGGTAACCCACCGCAGACGGCATACGTCCGAGCAAGGCCGAGACCTCGGAACCCGACATGGAGAAACGGAAAATGTTATCCACGAAGAGCAAAACATCGCGGCCCTGATCGCGGAAATATTCAGCCATCGAGAGCGCCGAAAGAGCTACACGCAAGCGGACGCCGGACGGTTCATTCATCTGTCCATACACCATAACAGTGTCTTTCATAACGCCGGACTCGAGCATTTCACGATAAAGCTGTGTACCTTCGCGCGTTCGCTCACCTACGCCGGCAAATACAGAGTTGCCTTCATGCTCAGTTGCAACCGAGCGAATAAGCTCCATGATGATGACAGTCTTACCGGTGCCTGCACCGCCGAAGATGCCGGTCTTGCCACCTTTGGTGAACGGGGCAATCAGGTCAATGACTTTGACGCCGGTCTCAAAAATTTCGACGCGCGTGGATTGTTCTGCAAAAGTTGGCGCGGGGCGATGGATCGGGTAACGGGTCGCCGCGTCAACCGAGCCTTTATTATCTACGGGCTTGCCCAATACATTGAAGATACGTCCAAGTGTAGCCTGACCCACCGGAACCATAATAGGCGCACCGGTTGCAGTTGCAGGGAGTCCGCGTTGAAGGCCGTCGGTCGAATCCATCGAAACGGTGCGGATTATATTATTGCCCATATCTTTCTCGACCTCAAGAATCAGTGGTTCCCTGCCCTGACGTTCGACTTCGATAGCATCGTAAATATCAGGCATGTCGCCTTCGGGAAATTCCACATCCACCACACCACCCAAAATTTGTACTACACGGCCTGTTGCGTTTGCCATGATTCGTTCCTCCAGTTATTTCGCGGCCAGCGCTTCCGCGCCGCCGACAATGTCTAAGATATCACTCGTGATCGCCTGCTGGCGAACTTTGTTATAAGCCAACTGTAACCCGCTAACGAGTTCCTTGGCGTTGTCTGTTGCATTGCGCATGGCGATCATGCGTGCGGCATGTTCACTGGCCTGCGAATCGAGTACTGCTTGATATACCTGCAGGGCTGTGAAACGCGGGATAATCTGATCCAGTAATTCGCGCATGTCTGGCTCATAGTCATACGCAGCCGCAGGTCCAGTCTTCGCCTGCCCAAAATCCTTCACCAAGCCTTCACCACCCTGAACTTCCAGCGGCAAAAGCTTTTTCATCGTGGCAGTTTGGCGAGCCATATTGACGAAATTAGTGTAAACCAAAAACACTTCGTCAGCTTCGCCCTTCATAAATTCATCCACGGCAAGACGACCAATTGCGGAAACATCGAAAAAGGACGGTGCGGCAGGCAAATTACTGAAATCTGCAATCACCTGCTTGCGGCGGCGAAAGAGCAGGTCACGTCCTTTGCGGCCTACTGCAATATATTTAACGGGAAGCCGATATTTATCGAAATGCTGTGCCGTATAACGGATCACGTTTGTATTGTACGCACCGGCCAAACCGCGGTCACCGGTAATAACGATAACAAGTGCCGTTTTAGGATTGGGGCGATTCGTCAATAACGGATGCAGGCTTTGGCGTCCGGGCTGAGCCGCAACGTGTGTCAACACCTGCCAGGCCTTGGTCGCGTACGAGCGCGTCGCGGTCACCGCCTGAACAGCCTTGCGGACCTTCGCCGCACTGACAGCTTCCAAGGCGCGCGTGACCTGCGAGATATTTTTTACGCTTTTGATGCGAAGTCGCATCTCTCGTGCGGAAGCCATAACTTATGCCTGCCAACCAGCGCGGAAGGCGTCCAGCGCCTTCGTAAGATTTACGCGGTTATCATCCGTGATCATTTTCTTTTCGACAATATTCTTGCCAATTTCAGGATAGGAAGATTCCATGAACCTAAGCAGATCACTTTGCCATTGCGCCATCTTTTCCACGGGGACGCCATCAGCGTAACCGTTGGTGCCTGCAAACATGGCGATGACCTGATCAGGGAGCGACATTGGGGAGTATTGGGGCTGCTTGAGGATTTCCTGCATGCGTTGACCACGACCCAACTGTTGCTGTGTAGCCTTATCGAGATCAGACGCCATCAAAGCAAAGGCGGCCAATTCACGATAAGCGGCCATATCGAGGCGCAGACGACCGGCAACCTGCTTCATGGCTTTTGTTTGCGCATCGCCACCCACGCGGGAGACAGAGATACCAACGTTGACCGCCGGGCGGATACCAGCGTTGAACAAGTTGGACTCAAGATAAATCTGTCCATCTGTAATTGAAATTACGTTGGTCGGAACGTAGGCAGAAACATCGCCAAGCAGAGTTTCGATAATCGGCAACGCAGTAAGTGAACCGCCCGTGCCTTTGACTTTGACAATTTTGTAATTATCAGCGTCCTTCATTTCCTTGCGAGCTTCCTCGGCTTGATCCTTGGAAATCGGACCGGCGTAAACCTTCTTGTCCACGCCGTCAGATTCAGAAGCTACAGATCCGTTGAAATCTTTTTTCACGAGGACATATTTATTTGCAAGGCGCGCAGCGCGTTCAAGTAGACGCGAATGTAGATAAAACACATCACCAGGATACGCCTCACGTCCAGGCGGGCGGCGCAGAAGCAAAGAAACCTGGCGATAAGCCCAGGCATGCTTGGAAAGATCATCATAGATCACAAGTGCATCACGTCCGGTTTCCATGAACTCTTCACCCATGGCACAACCAGAATAAGGAGCAATATATTGCAAGGCAGCTGATTCGTCAGCGGCGGCTACAACGATGATAGTGTTATCCATCACACCAGCGCGTTCGAGGATGCCAACCGTGCGAGCGATAGCCGCTTTCTTCTGACCAATCGCAACATAGATACAAACTAGATCCTTGCCTTTTTGATTGATGATCGTATCGATCGCGATGGCGGTCTTACCGGTTTGGCGATCGCCAATGATGAGTTCACGCTGGCCACGCCCAACCGGGATCATGGCATCGATGGATTTGATACCGGTCTGGACCGGGCTATCCACATCCTGACGTTGAACCACGCCTGGCGCAATACGTTCGATAGGGCGGTAACCGGTTGTTGCAATCGGCCCTTTGCCATCGATCGGTTCACCCAAAGCATTAACTACACGCCCAATCAGGGCATCGCCAACAGGTACTGAAGCGATGCGTCCCGTTGCACGGACAGTCATGCCTTCGATAATCCCGGCGTAATCACCCATCACGATCACACCCACGCTGTCTTTTTCCAGGTTGAAAGCCGTCCCCATCACACCGTTGGAAAATTGAACAAGTTCCTGCGCCCGCACATTTGCCAGCCCCTCCACGCGCGCAATGCCGTCACCGGCTTCCAGCACAATACCAATGTCGCTGATGCCGATTTCAGGTGAAAATCCCTCAATCTGTTTCTGCAAATCACCTGTGATTTGCTTGATCAAATCCGTCATTTCGTTCGCCTCCACGGGATTTGTCATTGCTCCCGGCAATGACTTAAAGTTTGTCTTACGTACAAGAACCCGGATAAGTGTCTTATCCGGGCGTATGTGTAATTGGTTACAAACGCCGCAATGATACCTGAAAGCATCACAGTTGTCTAGTTACAAATATCATTGCACTCCATTTGATTATCATGCGTATTTTTTTGACATCAGGATAAGAGAAATCTAACTTACCTCTTGAAATCTTTGGGTATTGTTATATACTCGATATTTGAATTTTCATTCACAAGGAGCAACAATGAACGCAATCAAGGAGTCTGGCAGCGACCAACCTCCCAGTCGTCGCATGAAACGATATTGGAAGGTGGCAGTCCTGGCCAACATCAAAGATGAAAGCCAGCCAAAACCGGAGGGAGTTCCACCAGACGCATTCGCCGATTTTGATCACGTAGAAACAATCGAACATATTCGCTCCGCCATCGAGAGCGACGGCCACGAAACGACATTTCTTATGGCCGATGAAACACTTCCCGAAAAACTCAGAGAATATAAACCGGATATTTGCTTCAACATCGCCGAGGGTCTCGGCGGTGATGCGCGCGAGGCACAGATTCCAGCATTGCTGGAAATGTTCCAGATCCCCTACACTGGCTCGCGCGTGTTGACCAATGCCATCTCGCTTGACAAGACCCTGACCAAACGCATCTGGCGGGACCGACGTTTGCCGGTGGCGCCGTTTCAGGAGTTTTATCTTGGCGACGAAGCACTGCGCCCCGAGTTGAAATTTCCGCTCTTCGTCAAACCTGCCCGCGAAGGGACAGGCATGGGTGTGGATATGAAAGCCATCGTCAAAGACGAAAAAGAATTGCGCGAACGTGTCTGCTGGGTAATCCATACATA
>Ga0208528_1000045_pt1 | contig 10685 bp, 11 predicted proteins | sample SF_Rice_5C_80N_3_FD_185619 | JGI IMG/M metagenome (GOLD analysis project Ga0208528, IMG submission 185619) | Rice paddy soil microbial communities from Twitchell Island, California, USA - SF_Rice_5C_80N_305 (SPAdes) (version 2) | ecosystem: Environmental > Terrestrial > Soil > Paddy field/soil ... | reverse complement strand
TGTGGACGAAAATAATTTACAGTATATGCGTTGGGGAGCGCTTCTCCATGATATTGGAAAAATCGGTATTCCCGATGCCATTCTTTACAAACAAGACAAACTCATTCCGGGCACGGAACAGGTCGTTATGCGGAAGCATCCGGAAGTTGCCTATGAAATGCTTGCCCCGATCAGTTTTCTGTACCCTGCATTGGATATTCCATACTGCCATCATGAAAAGTGGGATGGCACAGGCTACCCGCGCGGGCTCAAGGGAGAGCAAATACCGCTGGCGGCACGGATATTTGCCATAGTTGATGTATGGGATGCCCTCCGTTCTGATCGACCTTATCGAAAGGGATGGCCTGATGCGGAAATATATAAATACATTAATGATCAGATGGGAAAGCACTTTGACCCACAGGTGGTGGAAGCATTTCTGAAATTAATGCATCAGGAAGCGCCATCGAGCAATCTTGCCCTGCAAAAAAAAGGTTCAATTTTGTCATAGTCAGATACTCCCCATTTTAGCTCACCATGCCAATTCAATAGTAATAATAAAGTTTTTTTTTACATGGAACTGTTTTTAGATTGAAGTAATGGCATCCCTATCATCACAGTCGTGCCTTGCCCCAATTGGCTTTCCACTGAAATTGTTCCACCCTGTCCCTCGATCAAAGCTTTTGCAATCGGCAGACCGAGACCAAATCCCTGATCGTCAAGATTTTCATCGCCGCGATAAAAGCGGTCGAAGACATGCTGTAAAACATCCGGCGCGATTCCTGCACCTTCATCGCGGACAGAGATCAAAACTTGTTGTCCATCTGCTTTGGCTGTGATCGTAATTTTTTCGGTTGTGTATTTGATGGCATTATCGAGCAAGATTAAAAGAATTTGTTTGAGCGCATCGTGATCACCGATGATATTTATATCCTGAACATCTTCGATAATCTCACGCTGACGATCCAACTGCCGCGCCTGACGTGCAACATCGTCAACAATTTCGCGCACGGAAATCGATTCGCGCGTCAAACTCTGACCCGCGTCCGCGCGCGCCAAAATTAAAAGATTATTTACCAATCTGACGAGGCGGTCGCTTTCATCTTCGAGGTCGGTGAGAATGTCATTTTGTTCAGAAGCCGGTAAGGGCGGAGTCCGATGCAAAAGCGCGAGGTTGCCGCGAATCGTTGTAAGCGGAGTCCGCAATTCGTGTGAGACGTCTGCCACAAAATCACGTTGCATATTCAAGGCGCGACTGACGCGTTGATACGCGTCCTGCAATTGAGTCAGCATCGAATTAAAAGTATTTGCCAATTGCCCGATCTCATCATTCGGCCCGGTGTGATTAACTCGTTTTGTAAAATCACTTTCGTTGCCGATGGCTCGCGCGGTTTGCGTAATGTTGTGAATTGGGCGCAAAGTAAATCCCGCGAAAAGCCAGCCAATGCCGAATGCAACCAAAATGGTGATGATGCTTGCGATGATCAACGTGCGACTCAACACGGCCAGCGATTGTTCACGTTCGGAAAGCGAACGCGCAACTTGAACAATAAAGATTACGTTACCGCGAAAGATGATGGGGTTGTTATAGATCAAAAGATGATCGCCGTTTAAATAAGTTGTGTCCCACCAGACTTGTTTGTTTTGCAGAGCCTTCAAGCCATCCGCGCTGAGCGGCAAAGCTTGCGTATCTTCCTGACCCGGAAACGGAATGGCGACCAGATTTCCATTCGCGTCGAGCACGCGCGTGATGACTCGTTCGCGCAAATTGTTGATGGCTTGCTCGCCTGAAAGTGTTCCGATTCCAATGGGCGGATTGAGCGGTCGCGGCGGCGGATTCTGATTCGGGTTTGGATTTAAATATCTGCCCAAAATGGATTGCGCCAGTCCATTGCCATTTTGAATCAATGTACTTTTCAATGCGTTCATCGTTTGCTCGGACTGAATTGTATAAAGCGCAGCACCGAACACGATCAAAGTCAACGCAAGGATCGCACTATAAATCAAAGTGAGTCTTAAACGTATCGACATTATTCCGCCCGCTCCGTTCGCAAAACATAACCGATGCCGCGCACCGTTTGGATTAAACGCGGATGTCCGTCCGCTTCCAGTTTTTTGCGCAGGTAGCCGATATAAACTTCAAGCACATTATCGTCGCCGCCAAAATCATATCCCCAAACATTATTTAAAATTTGCATTCGTTCCAGAACTTGGCGCGGATGGCGCAGGAAAAATTCAAGCAACTCAAATTCGGTTTTAGTGAGATCGATGAATTTCTTATCGATGGAGGCTTCGTGCGTTATGGGATCGAGTCTGATGTTAGAAAATTCAAGCGGCTCTTTCGCTGACTTTGAATCGATCCGCCTCAACAAAGCGTGGACTCGCGCCACGAGTTCGACCGGTGCAAACGGCTTGACGAGATAATCGTCCGCGCCGCTCTCCAATCCCTCGACGCGATTCTCCAGCGCATCGCGCGCGGTTAGCATCAGGATCAAAGTCTGATTCTTTTCCGCGCGCAATTCTTGCACGACGGTTAGACCGTCCATCTTCGGCATCATCCAATCCAAAATAATGACATCCGGCTTGGATGAGTCAACTTGATTTAAAGCTTCTTCGCCATTCGCGGCTGTCACAACTTGCAAGCCTTCATACGTCAAAGTGCGTTGAAGCATTTTGAGAAGTTTTACGTCATCGTCAACGACAAGTACCGTCGGCATCTTTCGTTTCCTTGCTTGATAATATCACACCGATATTTCATGGAATGCGAACTTTAGTCCGCGTGTTGTTTGAAAGGGCGGACTAAAGTCCGCGCTCCAAACAATTGTTCATATCATACAAAACAAAGTTGAGAAAATGCTGTTAAACGGAATTGTATTTTCTGAAATCATGTACACGGATTACACCGATTTCACGGATTTACGCAGAAAAGTTTTTAAATTAAACCCGCGTTCATCCGTGTTGTCCGTCGAATCCGTGTACAAAAAATTCTCTCAACAAATTCTCAATCTTCTCTTGGCGATCTCACAGCTTGAATTTGTAGACTTGATTTGCAAGCCTGAAAAACTTTTTAGCAAATCGGAGAATTCAAAATGAGCTTACCAATGGAACAGACTGCAACAGACATTCCCGCAACTCAAATAAAAATATTTTCCCGCGAAAGAATCCTCGGTTGGGTCGGCTTGGCCGCCATCGTCATCCTCGCCGCGATTTTGCGTTTTGCAAATTTGGATGCCATCGGTTACGCCAATCATTATTACACCGCGGCCGTGACCGCCATGCTTCAATCGTGGCACAACTTTTTCTTTGTGGCCGCCGAACCGGGTGGCTCGGTCAGCGTGGACAAGCCGCCGCTGGGTTTGTGGATTCAAGCCATCTCGGCTTACTTCCTCGGCGTCAGCGGATTCAGCGTGGTGCTTCCGGAAATCCTGGCTGGAATTTTTTCGGTGATGGTTTTGTATCATCTGGTAAAAAGATCGTTTGGCGTTGTCGCCGGTTGGATCGCCGTCCTCGCGCTTGCCATCACGCCAGTTGTCATCGCCACCGACCGCAACAACACGATGGACAGTACGCTTATCTTAACTTTGCTTTTGGCAACATGGGCATTCGTCAAAGCCACTGAGACTCGCAAGTTGAGATTTTTATTATTGGGTGCGTTGCTCGTTGGTCTCGGCTTCAACATCAAAATGCTTGAAGCTTATTTGCCGTTGCCTGCATTTTATACACTTTACTTTTTTGGCGCGCAAGAAAAAATTTGGATCAAGATTCGCAATCTTGCCATCGCGACTGTTTTGTTGCTGGTCATTTCTTTTTCGTGGGCGGTCGCGGTTGATCTCACGCCCGCCAGTCAACGTCCGTACGTTGGCAGCAGCGGCGACAACTCTGAGATGAGTTTGATCTTTGGATATAACGGAGTCAACCGTCTGCTTGGGATGATGGGCAAACGAAACAACCAGACGAATCAATTGCCGAACGGAGGTGCGCCCGCTCAAGGTCCGGGAATGAACGGGGCATTTCCTCCGCCCGCATCCAACGGGACTCAAAACGGTCTGCCGCCAAATCGTCCGCCATTTAATGGACAGGGATTTCCGCCGAACAATCCGCCGCAAGGAGTTCGACCGAATCAAGGCGGCCCCGGCCCGGGCGGATTTAACATCGGTCAGGCTGGCGCGTTGCGATTGTTCATCGCACCGTTGAGCAAGGAAACAAGCTGGCTGTTGCCGTTCGGAATTTTTGCGATGCTGATTTTGTTGTTCACGCGTTTGCGCTGGCCGGTTGAATCGAAACATCGAGCGTTGATTCTGTGGGGCGGATGGCTTGTGACCGCCGGAATCTTTTTCAGCATCGCGGGCTTCTTTCATGAATATTATCTATCGATGATGGCCGCGCCGCTGGCGGCGTTGGTTGGCATCGGCGTGATGGAATTGTGGAAGCTTGGTCAAAAATATTTCTGGCTCGCGGCTGGATTGCTATCCATCGTCGCTGGAAGCACGCTGGCATTTCAATATTGGACGGCGCAATCGTTCACGAAAAATTTATGGTGGTTGTATGTTGCGCTTGGGATATTTGCAATTGGTTTCATTGCATTGATTGCATCGTTCGTTGTGAGCAATCGCAAATTGATCGCGTCACTTGGATTCGCTTTCATTGTGACAGCCATGATGATCACACCCGGCGCATGGTCTGTGCTGACAAATTTGAACACAAGCGCAAATCAATCGCTTCCGGCTGCGTACAGCGGCGGAAATAATTCAGGCCCGGCCAATCGCGGTGGGACACAAGTCAATCAAACTTTGTTGAGCTATCTTCAACAAAACACGCAGGGTATGAAATATTTGATGGCTGTTCCAAGTTCCATGCAAGGCGCGGATTATGTCATCGCAACCGGACGCCCGGTTTTATATCTCGGCGGCTTCAGCGGGCAGGATGCCGTCGAAACGCCAGAGTCGCTCTCGCAATTGGTGAGCAGCGGTCAACTGCGTTACATCTATTGGGGCGGTGGTGGTGGCGGACCAAACGGTGGCTCGATCAATATTTCAAGATGGGTCACATCTTCATGCAAAGCTGTCCGCGGATTTGAAACCACCACGCGCAACGCGGGCGCTCCTGATGGAACCGGCGTCGGCGCAGATGGCAGACTCAATCATCAGTTTATTGCCGCTGGTCCCGGCGGAAATATGCAGGTCACGTTGTATGACTGTGGAAAATGAAGCTATTTGACTAGACCTCTTGCAAAAGTCATTTGAGTTCGAGATTGTAGAGTGAAGCGATCAAATTGAAACGCAGTCCAAAACGCTTGCGTCGGTTACGATAACGCTCACTCAAGATACGAAAGACCTTGACTTTACCAATCACATGTTCAACATAGATGCGCTGATGCGCCAGTTCACGGTTAACAGCCTTCTGTTCAGATGTCAGCGGGTGGTGCTTCGACTTCTTGCTTGGTGTTCGGCTGTGGGTGTGCAGGTCAGCTAAACCTTGGCAGCCTGCATCTGCCAAACACAGTACCTGAGAAGCCATGACCGTCCTGCTCTCTTTGAACAAGCGAAAATCATGGGTGGAGCCGTTGGCAAAAGCTGTGGCAATGATCTGCATAGATTTCTGATGGATGATCACTTGTGCTTTCTGGGTGTGACGCTTCTTTTTGCCACTGTAGTACCATTTTTGCTTTTTTTCGGACGCTCGATGGGTTGCTCACTGGCATCTACCAATATGACTTCGAGGATCGTGTCACTCGGCTGAAGCACCTTTTTGCCCGGCAAGCGGAATTCACCTGAGCGGGCAAGCGCATCTTCCACCTTGTTGATGGTTCGACACACGGTCGCTTCGCTGATGCCATACGAACCAGCAATGTGAAATTGTGTGCGATACTCTCGCCAGTACATCAAAGTCATTAGCAGTTGGTCTGCCCGGCTCAACTTGGAGGGGCGACCGAAGTTTGGTAAGTCTCGTTCGAGAACTGCCAACATCTTCTTGAAGGTCTCGGACTTTACTCCAGTCAGCCGTTTGAAATCTGGTTCTTTCCAATCTTTGATCTCTTCGTATCTCATCTGCCTATTATGGCATACTTATGCAAGAGGTCTAATTATCTTCAATAATCGAACATCGAACTCAGGTTGGCTTACGATGCGATGATTGAAGGCTGGTCGCGCGTCCTCGATATGCGCGACAAGGAAACTGAGGGTCATAGTCAGCGTGTAACGGAGATGGCCCTGCAATTGGCGGAAAAAATGGGGATGAGTGATATGGGGAAATTGGATCTTCGTCGCGGCGCACTTCTGCACGACATTGGCAAAATGGGAATCCCCGATTCTATTCTGCTCAAACCTGGTCGACTGACAGAAGCCGAATGGAAGATTATGCGTCTGCATCCTGTCCATGCTTTTGAAATGCTGGAACCGATCTCATATTTAAGAGAAGCGCTGGATATTCCTTATTGCCATCATGAAAAATGGGACGGTACTGGTTATCCTCGTGGACTTAAGGGAAAACAGATTCCACTCTCTGCACGTATTTTTGCGATTGCAGACGTGTTCGATGCGCTTACTTCCACCCGGCCTTACCGGGCAGCCCGCTCAAAAGAAGACGCATATCAATATATTCGCGAGCAGACAGGCAAACACTTCGATCCGGATGTGGTGAAGGCATTCCTTGAAATGCAGCAGTTTTTATAAAGGCTCGTATATAAAAAGAGTCTGAAAATGCCCAAGCCGTTTGCATGAATTTCATGTATACTTACAGTTAAGTATTTCCTAAATCGCTGTGAACAAAACCTAAACCTTATTGCTTTATCCCGCTGCCAGCATTTACCCTTTGGTTTGATCGGTGGATTCGTCGGCGCGATCATCGTGCTAGGCGTCCATCGTCTGACACCCAAATCTACTCAATAAGGGAGTATAGATGAAACTTATAACACGCAACATTCTTTTGACCCTTGGCCTGATTCTGGCCTTGACTTTGTCAGCTTGCGGCTCAGCCGCCACGCCGACAGCGGCTTCCATTACACAAGCACCGGTCGCAACTGAAGCCCCCACTAGCGCGCCAGCAACTGTTGCCCCGCCTGCCAACCCCAATTTGATTTTGGCAACCACCACTTCCACGCAAGACTCGGGATTGCTCGATGTGTTGATTCCGCTCTTTGAACAGCAGACCGGCTACACGGTCAAGACGGTTGCGGTTGGAACTGGTGCTGCCCTGAAAATGGGACAGGAAGGCAACGCAGATGTTTTGCTCGTCCATGCACCTTCATCCGAGAAAACTTACATGGATGGCGGATTTGGCAAGGAACGTTTCCTCGTCATGCACAATGATTTCATCATCGTTGGTCCTACTGCCGATCCAGCTGGCATCAAGGGCGATACAAGCGCCGTGGACGCCTTTAAAAAGATTGCTGCCAAAAGTGCCACGTTCATTTCGCGCGGCGACGCATCTGGCACCAACACAAAGGAATTGGCATTGTGGAAGAGTGCGGCAATCGATCCTGCTGGAACGAAACCAGCCTGGTATGTTGAGTCTGGTCAAGGCATGGGGACTACATTGACGATTGCATCTGAAAAAGGTGCTTATACATTGACGGATCGCGCCACATATCTTGCAAACAAAGCCAACTTGAAGCTCGACATTCTGGCTGAAAAAGATAACAGCTTGTTAAATGTCTATCATGTCATCACAGTTAATCCTGACAAATGGCCAAAGATCAATTATGACGGCGCACTTGCCTTTGCAAAATGGATCACATCGCCAGATACTCAGGCTGTAATCGGTAAATTTGGCTTGGACAAATTTGGACAGGCATTGTTCATCCCGGACGCGACCAAGACCGATGCAGACCTTGGCCTTTAAACTTTAACGATTTCACTAATGACGGGAAACGAGTAATATTGGACTGTACTCGTTTCCCGTTTTCTTTTTTGTAACATGCCTTTTGACCCTGAAGTATTTCAAATCACGATCCTCTCACTGCAAATTTCCGGCGTGGCGACTGCCATCAGTCTCCTGCTGGGACTGCCGCTTGGAACTCTGTTGGCATTAGGAAAATTTCCTGGACGTTCTCTGCTGCTCAGCCTGGTCAACACTGGCATGGGATTACCGCCCGTAGTTGTCGGCCTGGCAGTGGCCATGGCATTGTGGCGTTCGGGTCCGCTCGGCGACTTCAGCCTTATTTACACTCCTACAGCAATGGTGATCGCTCAGGTGATTATTGCCTTCCCGGTTGTGGCAGGTTTAACTGTTGCAGCTTTGCAGGCTTTGGATCAACGTCTGCAATTGCAGCTGCTCGGTCTGGGTGCATCACGATTGCAAATGATATGGATGTTATGGCGCGAGGCCCGTTTGCCCCTGCTGGCAGCGTTGATGGCCGGGTTTGGCAGCGTCATTTCCGAGATCGGCGCATCCATGATGGTGGGAGGAAATATTCGTTATCAAACACGCGTGTTGACCACCGCCATCGTTTTGGAAACCAGTAAGGGTGACTTCAATAATGCCATTGCGTTAGGAGTTTTATTGCTCATCATTACTTTCCTGGTGAATTGGGCTTTGACATGGATCCAACAAAGGGGTGCAAAGCGATGAACAGGCTGATTGCCATTAACAATCTTCTAGTGTGCCGCGGCGGACGCGAGACGTTGAAGGTTGATTCATTAGACATCACACGTGGTGAGACGTTGGCAGTTGTTGGCCCGAATGGCGCGGGCAAAAGCACATTGTTGCTGGCACTGGCACATTTGCTCAAGCCGGCACAGGGTGAAATCCTTTTCGATAACAAGCCTATTTCAACTTGGAAAGATAAGGAATATCGCCGAAAAATAGCCGTTGTATTTCAAGACCCTCTCCTGATGGATTTGACCGTTGAACAGAACGTAGCTTTGGGATTAAAGTTTCGCGGTGTTGCACAGTTCGAGATCAAGACGCGGGTTAACAAATGGCTGTCATCACTGGGGATTGAGTCGCTGGCGAAACGGCGGGCAAGCCAGTTATCCGGCGGTGAGGCGCAGAGAGTCAGTCTGGCGCGTGCGTTCATTCTGGACCCGGAATTGCTTTTGCTCGATGAGCCGTTCACACCCCTCGATCCGCCCAGCCGTGGTCGCCTACTTGAAGATCTAAAGTCCGTCCTGATCGAAACGAAGATGACTACGATCTTTATCACACACGATTTACAGGAAGCGCTCAAGTTGGCCACACGCATGGCTGTAATCCTGGATGGCCGCATCGAACAAAGTGGTGACCCTCAGAATATCTTCGACAGGCCAATCAATGACCGAGTGGCGCGCTTTTTGGGGAGATAAGTCGCAGAAGTAATCATCTTAAAACTGTTATCCGTATATCTGCACGCCACTCACGTTATTCGGATATATTTATTCCGCGGAAATCATGGGGAAGTGGAGTTGTCACTGTTATTTGATCTCGATCGCATCCTCAGGACATTGCAAAACACACGCACCGCAGGCAATACATTTTTCCTTGTCGTGGAATACAACTACCCGTTTATCATAATCCGGCGTACAAGATTCGGGCAGCACGTAGAGTCAAATCTTGGACGCTGGGCAAGGTAACTCATTTCACGCATTGGTTGATGTTCGAATTTTTATCGACGTAACAGAGTCAGCAAAAAGTATATTTCCAGTGTTGACAAGGTTCGTAAACAAAACAGGAGTGGTTTCAGCGGCCACTCCTGCTCATTTAATGGTAGCCAGCCAAAGTCCGGACTGATGCGGTTTCATATTTTCTAGAACAATCCCCATGTTACATGGAAGACCATATCCGCCCAAAAGTGGACTCCCGATGCGGCGATCAGACCATCCTTCATGTAACGTTCGCCCGCAATTAATCCAATAATTCCGTTCAGGAGAAAAATTTCTACGAGGAGCATCGGGCTTAGGTCAGAGAGCGATGTGGCGTGAGTCAGGACTATGATGGTTCCCAAATGACTCGCAGAAAAAGCCAGTGCGGCGATTACGTTTGCGATCCACAATGCGAGCGTGCGCCCGTTGAAACGTTTGAATAGCCAGTTCAAGATGAAGGCCCATAATCCAAATACAAAACTGCGAAATATAATCTCTTCGCCAATGCCAGCAGCGATGGACGCAAGAATTGAAACAGGAAATGGAGGATGTATCAATCGACCAATTCCGTTGATCGGCGCAAACAAAAGGTCTCCTGCAACGAGCAGAATTCCGCAAACAATTCCAAGTGCAAGCGGAATCAAGAACCATCTGCGCCAATCTCCACCTTCGCTAAAGATGCCGGGCAAATTAAGTTTGCGTGCGAACCAGTAACCAGCAAGACCAAGGAGTCCGTAGGCCACCAAAATAATCCCGGCATTGGCGAGTCCCAAAACCCAATTTGACACACCCAGATCAGGCATGGTCAGACCAGCGGACGAAGCCATTTGTTCGGCAAAAAAAGCATACGTGCTGAAAGCGCAAAGTGCATATAGGATGAGAAGACCGAGGAACGTGAGAAGTTGTTTACGATTGGTCATGCTATCTCCTAAATTGTTTTTTTGACAATCTTGGCCTCCCATCATGGGAGGCCAAGAAAAAAACATTACATTTTTATGTCAGTCGATTTATGCCGAAAGCCAAAGTAAAGCAGGAGCAAGCCACCTGCAATCAAAATGATGGGCCACGCATAGTTGAGACTTGCCGCACTGAAGAACATGAAGATAGCCAGGACTACCATGGCGACGGCGGGGTACTTTGCCCAATCAG
>Ga0208528_1000044_pt1 | contig 10865 bp, 8 predicted proteins | sample SF_Rice_5C_80N_3_FD_185619 | JGI IMG/M metagenome (GOLD analysis project Ga0208528, IMG submission 185619) | Rice paddy soil microbial communities from Twitchell Island, California, USA - SF_Rice_5C_80N_305 (SPAdes) (version 2) | ecosystem: Environmental > Terrestrial > Soil > Paddy field/soil ... | reverse complement strand
GACGAGCGCCGTCGACTCCCCGGCCGCGACGCGCACCGCCTGGCAGACGCGCCGCTCCTTCGCCCATGCCAACCGGTCGACGAGGTCGAGCCCGAGCCAGCGCGCCTGGCTGCGCCGGAACCCCGCGGGATTGAGCTCGAGCTCGTGCGTGTCGAGCACGCGGTGTCGCCGCGCGACGAGGATCGCGTTCCCCTGGCCGGCGAACGCGGAGCGGAGGATGCCGTGGTGCAGATTCGTGACGGCTCGACCGGCCGCCGCCGGCCAGCGGAGCGGCCCGAGCCGCGGCGGCGCCGCGAGCGCCCCGACCGCCGTCATCCCGCTCCAGTCCCCGAGCCGCGCGAGCGCCCACGCCGGAACCTCCTGCAGGCAGACGACATCCGGGTCGTCCGCGGTCGCGAGCCGCACCATCTCCTCGAGGAACCCGTCCCGCTCGGGAGGCGTCGCGTTGCCGTGGAAGACGTTCCAGCTGCGGACGACGAGCGGCACGGAACGTAGCCTACGAGGAGTGCGCGTACTCCTCGCCGATCCTCCCGCCTTCACGCCGACCTACGACCACGAGCTCGCAGCTGCGCTCGCCCGCGCGGGCGCAGAGGTCGAGCTCGTGACCTCGCGGTTCCGCTTCGGCGGCGCGCCCGCGCCGGACGGCTACTCCCGCTCGGAGGCCTTCTACCCGCTCTCGTCACGCCTCTTCGGCCGCTCGCAGCTGCGCCTGCCGCTGAAGGCGGTCGAGCACCCGCTCGGGCTCGCAGCCCTGCGCCGGCGCCGCGGCGACGTGCTCCACCTGCAGTGGCTCGCAGCGCCCGAGCTCGACGCGCGCCTCTTCCGTCCGCATCTGCCGTCGGTGTTCACCGCGCACGACCTGCTGCCGCGCCGCACCGCCGGCAGGACGGATCTCTGGCGCCGCCTGCTCGCGCGCTTCGACCGCGTCGTCGTCCACAGCGAGCGCGGCAGGGAGACGCTCGCGAGCGTCGGCGTCGACCCGGAGCGGCTGCGTGTGATCCCGCATCCCGTCTTCCCGAGCGACCCGGAGCGGCGGGACGACGGCCGCACCGTGCTCGCGTTCGGGGTCATCCGCCCGTACAAGGGCCTGGGCGACGCGATCGAGGCGGTGCGGCAGGCCGGCGGTGCACGCCTGCTCGTCGCGGGCGACCCCGCGGAGCCGATCGAGCCGTACCGCGCCTCCGCCGCCGGCCTCGACGTCGAGTGGCGGCTCGGCTACCTCGGCCAGGACGAGGTCGACCGCGCCTTCGGCGAGGCGACGATCGCCGTCTTTCCGTACCGGCCGGAGCTCGATCAGAGCGGCGCCCTCCTCCGCGCCCTCGGCGCCGGCGTGCCCGCGGTCGCCTATGACGTCGGCGGCGTCGCCGAGCCGGTGCGCCGCTTCGAGGCGGGCCGCGTCCTCGAGCCCGGCGACGTCGACGGGCTCGCCGCCGCGATCACGGAGCTGCTCGGCGACGCCGACGCGCTCGCGGCCGCCCGCTCGGGTGCGCGGCGCGCGCGCGACGAGCTGACCTGGGACGCCGCGGCGCAGGCTCACCTCGCCGTCTACGAGGAGATCGCCTGATGTTCCGCCGTGCCCGCTTCGCCGACGTGATCCGCCGCCAGCTCGACCTCTTCGCCGAGGACGAGGCGGCGCTGATCGCAGAATGCCGCGAGAAGGAGCGCGCCTACGACCGCGCCGGCCGCGACGAGGCCGAGGAGGCCTACGGCGACTACGTCGACGCCGTCGAGACCGCGACCGAGGCGCTCGCGGAGATGCGCTACCGCTTCCGCGCGACCCTCGGAGAGCCCGTCGCCGACGAGTACGACGACGAGTTCAACCGCGCCGTGCGCAAGCGCTGGCCCGCGTTCGGGCTGGAGATCGAGAACCGCTGATGGCGCGGATCGAGGACTACGCCCTGCTCGGCGACCTGCAGACGGCGGCGCTCGTCGAGCGCGGCGGCTCGATCGACTGGCTGTGCTTCCCCCGCTTCGACTCGGGCGCCTGCTTCGCGTCGCTCCTCGGCGGGCCCGAGCACGGGCGCTGGCTGCTCGCGCCGGTCGACGGCGGCACGACCTCGCGCCGCTACCTCCACGACACGCTCGTCCTCGAGACCACCTGGCAGACCGAGACGGGGACGGCGCGGGTGCTCGACTTCATGCCGCCGCGCGGCCGGGCTCCCGACATCGTCCGCATCGTCGAGGGCGTCAGCGGCCGGGTGCGGATGCGCTCGGAGCTGACGATCCGCTTCGACTACGGGCACGTCCTCCCCTGGGTGCGCCGGGTGGACGATGCGCGGGTCGCCGTGGCCGGCCCGGATGCGCTCTGCTTCCGGACGCCGGCCGAGACCCGCGGCGAGAACATGCACACGGTCTCCGAGATCTCGGTCGACGAGGGCGAGCGCATTCCCTTCGTGCTCACGTGGTTCCCGTCGCACGAGCCGGTGCCGGCGGCGATCGACCCGGAGCAGGCGCTCGCCGAGACGGAGAGCTTCTGGCGGGAGTGGAGCGACGCCTGCACGGTGCAGCTGCCGGGCGAGTGGTCCGACCTCCTCCGCCGCTCCCTGATCGTGCTCAAGGCGCTCACCTACGCGCCGACCGGCGGCATCGTCGCCGCGCCGACGACGTCGCTGCCCGAGTGGGTCGGCGGCGTGCGCAACTGGGACTACCGCTTCTGCTGGCTCCGCGACGCGACGCTCACCCTGCTCGCGCTCCTCCACGGCGGCCATGCGGAGGAGGCGGCGGCGTGGCGGCACTGGCTGCTCCGGGCGGTGGCGGGCGACCCGGCCGACGTCCAGATCATGTACGGGGTCGGCGGCGAGCGGCGCCTGACCGAGCTCGAGCTGCCGTGGCTGCCCGGCTACGAGGGCTCCGCGCCGGTGCGGGTCGGCAACGCGGCGAGCGACCAGCTCCAGCTCGACGTCTACGGCGAGGTGATGGACGCGCTCTACCAGGCGCGGACAGCGGGACTCGCGCTCGAGCCGGCCGCCTGGCAGATCCAGGTCGCGCTGCTCGAACACCTGGAGGAGGCGTGGCGCGATCCGGACGAGGGGATCTGGGAGATCCGCGGGGAGCGCCGCCACTTCGTCCACTCGAAGGCGATGGCGTGGGTGGCGTTCGACCGCGGCGTGCGGACGGTCGAGTCGCAGGGGCTCGACGGCCCCGCCGAGCGCTGGCGCGCCGTCCGCGACGAGATCCACGCCGAGATCTGCGAGCACGGCTGGAACGAGCAGCTCGGCTCGTTCACGCAGTCGTACGACTCGACCGAGCTCGACGCGAGCCTGCTCCTGCTGCCGCTCGTCGGCTTCCTCCCGACCTCCGACGCGCGCGTCCGGGGCACGATCGAAGCGGTCGAGCGGACGCTGCTCCAGGACGGCTTCGTGCTCCGGTATCGCACCCACGAGACGGGCGTCGACGGATTGCCGCCGGGAGAGGGCGTCTTCCTGCCCTGCTCGTTCTGGCTCGTCGACTGCTACGAGCTGCTGGGCCGCCACGACGACGCACACGCGCTCTTCGAGCGGCTGCTCGGGCTTGCGAACGACCTCGGCCTCCTCTCGGAGGAGTACGACCCCGCGGCCGGGCGCATGCTCGGGAACTTCCCGCAGGCGTTCACGCACCTCGCACTCGTCAACTCGGCGTTCAACGTGGCACCCCACCTGCCGTCGCCGATGACGCGCCGGCACGCGGAGTAGGCGCCGCTCGCCCGGCGAGGCTCGTCTCTAGCGCTCGGCGTCCTCGACCGCGCCTGCGGCGTTGATCAGGGCGAGGTGGCTCAGCCCCTGTGGGAAGTTGCCCAGCAGCTCGCCGGTCGAGGGATCGATCTCTTCGGAGAGGAGCCCGAGGTCGTTCGCGAGCGGCAGGAGCTCCTCCATCGTCTCGCGCGCCTCGTCGACGCGGCCGAGGCGGGCGAGGGCCTCCACGAGCCAGAAGGAGCAGGCGAGGAACGCGCCCTCGCGGCCGACGTGCTCGCTCGTGCGGTAGAGGAGCGCCCCGCCCGCGGAGAGGCGGTCGCGGATCGCGTCGAGCGTGCGTTCGAGCCGCTCCCGCTCCGGGTAGCCCGTCCGCACCGCGCGCAGGACGGCGGCGTCGAGCGACTCGCTCTCGCCCGCCCAGCCCGAGTAGGCGCCGAGCGGCTCCGACCAGCAGTGCTCGTCGATCCAGCCGCGGACGCGCTGCCGCTGCTCCCGCCAGGCGTCCGCGTGCTTGTCGGGCAGCTGGCCGAGCTCGACCAGCCCGAGCGCCCGGTCGAGCGCCGTCCACACGGAGAGCTTCGAGCTCGTGTAGTGGCGGTGCTCGTGCAGCTCCCAGATGCCCGAGTCCGCATCCGTCCAGATCACGGCCACCCGGTCGACGCAGCGGGCGAGCATCTCGGCGGTGGCGTCGTCGAGCGCGTTCCCCTGCGAGACGTAGAGGTCGGCGGTCTCGAGCAGATCGCCCCAGGAGCCGAGCTGGAGCTGTGAGTTGGCGGCGTTGCCGTAGCGCACGGGCTGCGAGCCGCGGTAGCCGCGCAGGTGCGGCAGCTCGTCGCAGCGCTCCGGGACGCCTCCCTCGATGTCGTAGAACGGGCGCAGGTCGGGGGCCGTCTCTCGCACCGCGCCGAGCAGCCAGGCAAAGGAGGATTGCACCTGCTCGGGCAGCCCGAGGCGCATGAGCGCGTCGAGCGTGTAGGCGGAGTCGCGCACCCAGGCGTAGCGGTAGTCGTAGTTCTTGTCGCCGCCGACGACCTCCGGCAGCGACGTCGTCGCGGCGGCCGCGATGCTGCCGCACGGGGCGAAGACCAGGAGCTTGAGCGCGAGGGCGCTGCGGGCCACCTCCTCCTCCCAGGGGCCGTCGTAGGCCCAGACGCCGAGCCAGCGCTCCCAGACTCGGCAGGTCGCCTCGAGGCGCAGCTCGACGTGCTCCCGCAGGGGAGCGGGCAGCGGCTGCTCGTGCGTGCAGGTGAGGGCGAGCAAGGCGGTTGCGCCGGCCTCGATCTCGCACTCGCCCGAGACGGCGTCCTCCTCGAGGCGCGGCTCGCCCGCGTTCCAGGAGTGGATGCCGAGCTGGAGGCCGTCGCTCTCGGCGACGACGATGTCGCCGCGATGGTCGACGGTGGGTCCCTCCCGCCCCCAGTCGAAGCGCGGCTCGACCCGCCATCGCATCCGGACACGGCCCTCGACGCCCTCGATCCTGCGCGCGAGCTCGATCCACGGCAGGAGCCCGCCGTCCTGAAGCGTCAGCGCCTCGGTGACCCGGACGACGCCGCCGTCGACGCGATACGTCGTCTCGAGCACGTTCGTCCGGCCGACGTAGCGGCGCGCCGCCTCGAAGTCGCCGGCGGGGGCGAGCGAGAAGCGTCCGCCCCGCGCCGGGTCGAGGAGCGCCGCGAACGTCGTCGGCGAGTGCAGCTCGGGCAGCGACATGAAGTCGACCGAGCCGTCGCGCGCGACGAGCGCCACGGTGCGCCCGTCGCCGAGGGCGGCGTAGTCGCCGATCGCCGCGTAGCCGTCCGCCCCACGCACGGCACGGGTCATTCCCGCTCCGGGCGCACGGTACGCCCGCGCGGGATGGTGGCGACGAAGCTCAGGTGCGGGCGCTCTCGGCCTCGCGCTCGCCGCTCTCGCCCCGCGTCAGGGCGGCGTCGGCGTCGGCGCCGAGGTCCGACTGGATCTGCTCGAGCGAGCGGTCCTTCGTCTCCGGCACGATCGTCGAGAAGAAGACGAGCGCGCACACCCCGAAGAAGGCGTACAGCCAGAAGGTGCCGCCCTTCGTGAGCACGTCCGTGAGCGTCAGGAACGTGTACGAGATCGCGAAGTTCAGGCCCCAGTTGAACATCGTGCAGACCGCCATCGCGGGGCCGCGCATCTGGATCGGGAAGATCTCCGAGATCATCAGCCAGAAGACCGGGCCGAGACCGACGGCGAAGCCCATGATGTAGATCAGGAGGCAGGCGAGCGCCAGCCACGGCACCGCGCTGCGGATGCCGCCGAACTCGAAGAACGCGCCGAGACCGACGAGCGCAGCCGTCAGCAGCGCCGTGCCCGCGATCAGGAAGAAGCGGCGCCCCAGCTTGTCGAGCAGGAGGATCGCGACGACGGTGAAGACGACGTTCGTCAGGCCGATGTAGACGCTCTGCGTCAGCGCGCCGGTGTTCTGCTGGCCGGCGAACTTCAGGATCGTCGGCGCGTAGTAGATGACCGTGTTGATGCCGACGATCTGCTGGAAGACGGCGAGACCGACGCCGACGAGCAGCATCGTGCGCACGCCCTTCTTCAGGAGGTCGCGGACGCTCCCCTCGCTCGCGGCGACGTCCTTGATCTCCTTCAGCTCGTCGTCGACGGCGTCCTCGTCGCGGTAGCGCCCGAGCACCTCGCGCGCGTCGTCCTCGCGGCCCTGTTCGACGAGCCAGCGCGGCGAGAACGGCATGAAGTACATGCCGATCGCGAGCGCCGCCCCCGGGACGACGGCGAGGCCGAACATCCAGCGCCAGTTGTTCGCGAAGCCCGAGAAGCCCCAGTCGACGATGTACGCGCTGAGGATGCCGAGCGTCACCATCAGCTGGTTGAAGGAGACGACGCCGCCCCGGATCCGCGGCGGGACCAGCTCCGCGATGTACATCGGCGACACGAACGACGCCGTGCCGACGGCGAGACCCAGCCAGAAACGCCCCGCCAGGATCTGCCAGTAGGTCTGCGCGAAGGCGCACCCGAGCGCACCGGTCACGTAGATCGAGCCGGAGACGATCTTCGTCCGCCGGCGGCTGAAGCGGTCGGCGGCGTAGCCGGAGATGAGCGCGCCGGTCATCGCCCCGATCAGGAGGATGGCGACCGTCAGCTGCTGCATCGCGTGCGTCTTCAGGCCGAGATCCTTCGTCATGAAGAGCATCGCGCCGCCGATGACGCCGGTGTCGTAGCCGAACAGGAAGCCGCCGATCGCCGCGATGATCGCCACGCCGAGCAGACGGCGGTTGTCGAGCGCCTCTCTCAGGAAGCCGCGGCCCGTGTTCTCGGACTCCGCCATCGTGTCGTGAGAACGGCGAGGTCCGGGCTCGGGATACGGGTCAGAGCTCGACCGGCAGCTCGCTCTGCTGCTCGGCCTCCTCGTCGCCCGCCGCGCGGCGCGCGTCGCGGACGAGCGCGCCGAGCTGGCGGACGGCGATCTCGACGCCGAAGCCCGAGTCCTCGTCGATCGCGCGTGCGGCGGCGACGGCGCGGGCGGCGCAGCGGTCGAACGGCTCGCGCGTCGCGTCCTCGGCGACGAGATCCGGCAGCTGCTCGTAGAGCTCTGCCGCGGCGCGAAGCCCGTCCGCGAGCTCCGGTGGCGGCCGCTCTTCGCTCCGTACCGCCCGCACGACGCCCGTGGCGAGCACGACGAGGTCGCGCTCCGTCGCGTCGAGGCGCCCCGCGGCACGCGACCAGTCCGACACGGGGCTCCTGCGCCGCCGCCGCCGCGGCGCGCGGCGGACGATCTCGCGCGCGACGTGAAGCGCTTCGCGCAGCCGGCGGTCGTCCAGCCGCTCCGCCGCCGAGAGCGCGTCGCGTGCCGCCTCCTCGTCGCCCTGCTCGACGGCGTCCCCGAGCCGGCGAAGCACGTCGGCGAGCCGCGCGTAGAAGGGGCGGCCGGCCCCCTCGATCAGGCCGATCGGGTCGACGGGGAAGAGGAGCTGGGTGAAGACGACGGCGACGGCCGCACCGACCAGACCGTCGAGGAGCCGCCCCGCCGCGGCGCTGTACCCGCCGTGCAGCGAGAGGACGATCACGCTCCAGATCGCCGCCTGCGCGACCATGAACGTCGACAGACCGGCTGCCGTGGTCAGGGTCAGGGCCAGCAGCACGAGGAGCGCCATCTGCCACGCGCCGCGCCCGAGCGCCACGACGAAGAGGTTCGCGACGACGACCCCGATCAGGATCCCGAGGATGAGCTGCGCCGCCTGGCGGCCCCGCTGCCCCGGCGAGGCGGTCAGCGCGATCAGCGCCGCGATCGGCGCGAACACCGGCGAGGGATGCCCCGGAATCAGTCCGGCGAGGAGCCACGCGATCGCCGCCGCCACGGCGGCCTCGGCGATCCGCCCCGCGGACGGGCGCACCCTGTCCACGGCGACTCCCGGAGCGGCGGCCAGGCGGCCACGCAGCGAGTCGACCTCCATGCCGGGCCCTTTCCCGCTCGGGCGCGTTCCAGTCGGCCAGGAGGCTCGAGGCCCGAAACGGCCCCGGACGGGCGTCTATCGCACATCGAGCCTTCTACCGGCTCGCGCCGCCCAGCCGGCGCTCCTCCTCGCGCGCCTCGGCGGCGCGCAGCGTGTGGTCGGCGACCGCGACGACGCCGTGAGCGACGACGCCGGCGCCGAGGGACGCGTCGGCGCCGCGCAGACGTCGCGCGGCCTCGCGGGTCGCCTCGGCCGCCTCGCGGGCCTCGCCGGGCTCGATCGCGCGCACCGCCGCGGCGGCCGCCCGGACCGCGGTGGGAGCTTCCGCTGGGACGCGCTTCCCGGCCAGCAGCCGCGCCGCTCCGGCGGCGATCGCGTGCGCGTCGAGCACCGAGGCCTCGAGCTCGCGGTAGAGGCGGCCGAGCACCTCGATCCGCCGGCGCAATGGACGCCGCCGGGGCGCAGCGCGGACGACCTCGCGCGCGACCAGGAGCGACTGCGCGAGCTCGTGGTCGTCGACCGCCTCGACCCGGGCGAGGGCCGCACGGCCGAGCGAGTCGTCCCCGGCCTCGAGCGCCGCGGCGACCTCGTCGAGCCCGGACGCGAGTCGAGCCCGCAGGATCTTCGCCTCGTCCCGGACGAGCTCGACCGGGTCGACGGGAAAGAGGATCCGGGCGACGAGGATCGCGACCGCGCCGCCGATCAGCGCGTCCTCGAGCCGCTGCAGCGCGAGATTCGAGCCGGGCTGGTGCAGCGCGAGCACGAGGATCGTCGAGGCGCCTGCCTGGTTGCGCACCATCGGGGTCGCGCCCGCCGCGGTGGCGAGCGCGAGCGCCACGAAGGTGCCGACGACGAGCTGCCACGCCCCGGAGCCGGCGACGGCGAGGAGGCCCGCCCCGAGCACGATCCCGAGGGAGACACCGGTCATCATCTCGATCGCCTGCCGCCCGCGCCGGCCGACGGCGGCGCCGAGCGAGATCATTGCCGCGATCGGCGCGAAGAACGGGCGCCCGTGGTCCGGGAGCTGCAGCGCCAGCTCCCACGAGATTCCGGCTGCGGCGGCCGACTGGGCGATGCGCCCGAGCACCGGCAGGGCTAGGCGGGTGCGGGCCCGGCCGATGCGGTCGGCGAGAGGCACGGCGCATCTTCCCAGGCGCGCGCGGCTTCATGACGCCCTCATCGGGCTTGCCCAGCATGCAAACAGATGACGAGGCTCTCTGCGGACCCCGGACGAGCACTCGCGCCGCGCATCCGGCTCGCCTGGGTCGCCGCCGCCGCGGCAGTCGCGCTGCTGGCCCCGGTCGTCTACTCGTACACGGCGACGATGATCCGGCCGTCCAGCCTGCCGCTCTACGTCCGCAGCGTCGAGTGGCTGCGGACGCACCACGGCAACTGGCTCGTCGACCACGTCGAGCACGTCTACTACGGGATGAAGGCCCCGCATGCGGGCGGCGCGCAACTGACGAAGCTGCCCCTCGTCGGTCTCGCCCGGCCCGCGAAGCGCGCCGCGCCCGGCGAGGGCGCGCCGCCCGCCGCGGCCGCGCCACCCCGCATCGCCCCGGTCTTTCGACATCGGCTTCCCGGCGAGGGCATCTGGCAGCCCACCGGGCCGCCGGTCGACGGCGGGCCGCCGGTGCTCGTGACCACGTTCCGCACCGAGCCGGCCTATCCGCGCATCGTCGCCTACGTCGCCTGGTTCGATCACACCCGCACCGCGCTCGGGTTCTATCCCGGCCGTTACGAGCCCCCGGCCGCCGCCCTGCGCGGCCCGATGTCCGTCCCGCACGACCAGCGCTGGCGTCTCCTCGCCACCTTCAACAGCGGCTTCATCTACATCGACGGCCACAACGGCTCGGCCGTGAACGGCGTCACCGAGGAGCCGCTCACCGACGGCCTCGCGACGCTGGTCGGCTATCGCGACGGCAGGCTCGCCATCCGCACCTGGCACGGCGGCCCGAATCCCGGCTCCGGGGTCGCCTTCGCCCGCCAGAGCCTGCCGCTGATCGTCCGGAACGGGCGGCTCAACCCCGCGCTCGACGACAGCTCGCAGTGGGGCTTCACGCTCGGGAACGCTGTCCGCGTCTGGCGTACGGGCGTCGGCATCGACCGCCGCGGCAACGTCATCTACGCCGCCGCGGACTCCCAGACGGTCACGACTCTCGCCCGGATCCTGCAGCGCGCCGGCGCCGTGCAGGCGATGGAGTTCGACATCAACCCGGAGTGGCCGAGCCTGATCACGTACCGGCACCGGCACGGGCTCGTGCCGACGAAGGTGGTGCCGAACCCGATGCAGCCGGCAACCCGCTATCTCGTCCCGGACGACCGCGATTTCTTCGCCGTCTACCGGCGGCTGCCCGGCCCGGTCACCGTGCCGCTGAAGTAGCGGTCAGGTGCGCTGGAACATCACCTTCGCGGTCTCGAAGTCGGCCGGCGAGGACGAGTGCTCGTGCACGACCTTCCAGCCGCCGTCGCGGCGCTCGAGCACCCACGTCATGCGGCCGTTCATCGAGCGCAGCTCGTCGCCGGCGGCGGAGAGGCCGCGGTAGGTGACGAACGCGTGCGCGACGGCCAGACGGTCGTCGGCGGCGACGCGCACGTCGTCGAAGTCGACGCGGACCTGCTCGTCGCCGAGCGAGCCGAACCAGCCCTCCGCCATCTCGCGCCAGGCGGCGAGCCCGTCGTACGACCAGCGGCCCCAGGTGTCGAAGACGCGCACGTCGTCCGCGTACAGCGCCGTGAAGCCGTCGACGTCCTTGGCGGG
>Ga0208528_1000043_pt1 | contig 10891 bp, 9 predicted proteins | sample SF_Rice_5C_80N_3_FD_185619 | JGI IMG/M metagenome (GOLD analysis project Ga0208528, IMG submission 185619) | Rice paddy soil microbial communities from Twitchell Island, California, USA - SF_Rice_5C_80N_305 (SPAdes) (version 2) | ecosystem: Environmental > Terrestrial > Soil > Paddy field/soil ... | reverse complement strand
CCATTGCAAGCATCTGTTGTTCGCCGCCGGAGAGTGTGCCGCCTTTTTGATCAATGCGCTCCTTCAGGCGTGGGAAGAGTGAAAAGACATGCTCCATGTCATTATCCATGCCCGTCTTGTCTTTTCTTGCATACGCGCCCATTTCAAGGTTCTCTTGCACGGTCATACGCGGAAAGATCAAGCGACCTTCGGGGCTTTGCGCCACGCCTCGCATGGCAACCTCATGGGGCGGAAGTTTTTCCAGCGCTTCACCTTCCAGCAAAATGCTGCCTGAACGAGGGCGATTGATGCCCTGGATCGTGCGTAGAGTAGTGGTCTTGCCTGCACCGTTGGAGCCAATTAGGGACACGATCTCGCCCTTTTCGACTCTGAGTGATATTCCTTTCAAGGCGTGGATATTTCCGTAGTAAGTATGGACATCTTTGAGTTCAAGCATAATATGTTCCTGGCCTTTACTTTGTGACGGTGCCTTTGCCGAGGTAGGCTTCAATAACCCGCTCATTCTTTTGAACATCAGCCGGGTAGCCTTCGGCTATTTTTTCGCCGTAATCCAGAACGGAAACGCGGTCAGAAATGCCCATGACCACACGCATATGGTGCTCAATGAGCAGAATAGTCAAACCGAGTTCCTTGCGTAGATGCTGGATAAAGTTTGTCAGATCGATGGTTTCATTTGGATTCATCCCTGCAGTCGGCTCATCCAGAAGCAGTAGTTTCGGTTCGGTGGCAAGTGCGCGAGCGATTTCGAGTCGACGCTGGAGGCCGTAGGGAAGATTCTTTGCTGTAACATCGGCATCAGAACGGCGTAGTCCTACAAATTCGAGCATGTCCAATGCCTTGGCGTGAGCATTGGCTTCTTCCTTCATAGTTCCAGGATCGCGAATGATCTGTCCTATCAGATTCGAATGTAGGCGGACATGCTCACCGACCAGTACATTTTCAATGGCGCTCATATTGGCAAACAGACGAATGTTTTGGAAAGTGCGGGCAACGCCCAATGCAGTAATCTGGAATGGTTTGAGTTTGGTAATATCGTGACCGTTAAAAGTCATTTCGCCGCTGGTGATTGTATAAATGCCAGTCATACCATTGAAGAAGGTGGTTTTTCCTGCGCCATTTGGGCCGATCAGGCCGGCAATCATGCCTTGTTCAATAACGAAGTCGACATTATTTACGGCAGTCAGGCCACCGAATGTTTTGGTGACTTTATGGGCTTCAAAGAGATTCACGGTTGCTTCTCCTAATTCTCTGTTGCCGGTTTTGCTTTTTCGGCTTCTTCGTCTGGTCGTAATTCCATGCGGCGTTGTTCGTTGGGTAATAGACCCTCAGGTCGGACAGCCATCATAATCACCAGAGTTAAGCCGAACAATAGGTATCGATAAAGGATAGGGTTGGCATTTTGAGCAACAGCGGCCTGCATGGTAGGATTGGATGCCAAAGCCGGCAGAACGGTGTGATTGAGCAGACCTCCGAGGAAGTCTTTGAGAGCCGGGAGAAAGAGACGGTCGGCGGTTATCAATACAAGACCGCCTACGATCACCCCATATATGTTTCCAATGCCGCCCAGAATCACGGTACATAGAATGAGGATCGATGCGCTGAAATCAAATACACTTGGAAAAATCCCGGAAATATAAGCCGCATAAAATGCGCCTGCGAAACCGGAGAAAGTTGCACCCATGGAAAAAGCCAGGAGCTTTGTGCGAACCGGATCAATTCCCATTTGAGATGCGGCAAGTTCATCTTCCCGGATTGCCATCCACGCTCGGCCTAGTCGGCTTTCGCGCAGGCGGTTGATAAGGAAAACAGAAAGCAGGATGATCGCAATGATCAGGAAGTACCATGGGATAGGTTCTGCATTTGTGAACTGCCCAATGATGGGCAATATCGGTCGTCCAATGGGGTTAATGCCCTGTTCTCCGGCTGTCAAGTTTAAGTGATCTGCAATGACGATACATGAAACAGTGGATGATGCACCAAATATTTTTTGGATTCCAGGGATAATCCAGCACGTAAGCGGTTCATGGATTGTGACATCAATTAGGTTTCGGAAGACAACGGGGATGATTTCACCAAACCCAAGTGTTACGATGGCTAAATAGTCACCGCGTAATGGTAGAGTAGGAGCACCTAAGAGAAGGCCAAATATGGCCGCCATTCCAGCTGCAATCCAGATCACCAGCCAGAAATTAAGGAAGATGTTGTGAATTGGGGAAGAAAGGATACCGGTGGTGTATGCACCGATGGCGAAGAATGCCGCATATCCCAGATCAAGCAATCCAGCATATCCAACAACAATGTTGAGTCCCATACCTAGAATAACAAAAATCAAGGCAAAGATAACCTGGGCTATCCAACGCAAGCCAGTAAAACTATCTATGAATGGAAATGCAACGACAATCACGGCCAGCAGGATAAGTCTACCAATACGTTCCTGCTTCTCCGATAATCCATGCAGGGCAGCAGTAACCAGTGTCAATAGAATACCACCGATAACACCCATAAGGTTGGCAGGAATAACTATATTAAGATCCGCTGGTATTTTGCCGATTGCGGGTTCAATAAAGTAATTCTGTATCAAGCTCAGTACAAGGAGTACTGCACCCGAGATTGCAGCAACTGGCAGGGCGCGCATTGCGCTTTTATAGGGCGTGTCTTTTGGCAGGTGACCGCTAATTGATAGGCCAAGTCCCACACCCATCAAAATACCAATTATTCCGACTGACCAGCCTCCAAAGATAAAGGCCAGTAGTCCGCCTATAATGCCAAAGGTAAATCCTGATTTTCGATTCTGTTGCATAGGAGCACCTTTTATGCTTTCTCGCCTACCTGCTCCCCAAACAGACCAGTGGGGCGCAGAAGCAGGATCAGGACCAGGACGGCAAAAACCCAAGCTTCGGTCCAGCGAGCGTTCAAATAACCATCGCTAAAGGATGCAAGGATACCAATCATGAATCCTCCAAACATGGCACCAGTGATATTGCCGATACCACCCAGCACCGCTGCTGTAAACGCGAACAAACCGGCGCGGAACCCCATGAACCACCAAGCCGTACCATTGTATAAGCCCGCCATAAGACCTGCTGCACCTGCAAGGCCACCGCCGATCAGGAATGTAGCGGTAATGACGCGGTCTATGTCAATGCCTAGCATTTTGGCAGCGTCGCGGTTTTGAGCGGTAGCGCGCATGGCCTTTCCAAGAGATGTTCTTTGAATGAAGAGACGTAATCCAATCATTAAGACACCAGCCAATACGATGACCATTAAATCCTTGATGGTAAATCGCAAGCCAACCCCCGCGGATGCCAGCAGGTTAACATTGAATCCAAGCCCTTGGAAAAGTCTGGTGAGAAGATCTGGGAAATCTTTTTGTGAAGCGCCGCCTGTCGTGCCAAAGGAGGGCACAAGCCAGGCTTGTGATGCCCATATTAATCCCAGGTTTTCAATGGTAAAGGACATACCGATAGCGGAGATGAGTGGCGCGAGGCGCGATGCGTTGCGCAGTCGGCGATAGGCGAGCCGTTCGATGGCGGCATTAACCAATGCACAGAAAACTATGGCCACAACAAGAGCGAGTGCTATTCCCCAAACAATGTGAAATGGATCTGTTGTAGTGAGGGTTCCGGTAAGGGAGAGAACTGTTAGGGAAGAAAAAACCCCGAACATATATACATCACCGTGGGCAAAATTGATTAACTCGATGATGCCATAAACCATGGTATATCCGAGGGCGATAATAGCAAGAATAGCGCCGTTGGCGATCCCGACGATGAGAAATTGAATTAATTGTCCCGGGTTAGCTTTGATTTGTTGGGCAATGACAGGGGCATCAAGTCCTGCAATGGGGCCAATCAGGAAAATGATATAAAGTGCAAGGCCTGCGATGAGAACCTGTCTTAGAATGTTTTTAGTCTTCGTTGACATTTTGCTCCTAATAAATTTCTGCCCTAAAGCAGAAAAGGATAGGGGCGGCAATTTTGCCGCCCCTGGACGTGCTAAGAAGCTATTATTTGAAAGTGCCTACGGCAACATAAGCACCATTCTTGGCTTGATAGATGCTCATATCGGTTAAGCTGGTATCACCATTTGCATCGAATGACCAGGTTCCCAAAACGCCATTGAAGTCTTTGATGGCAAACACTGCATCACGGACGGCCTTGCGATTGCTGGGATCACCACCTGAAGCACAGACGTTCTCAATGGCCTGGAGGAGGACGTTCATGGTCTCGTAGCCGTAGATCGCATATGGCTCGGTCAGTTTTCCATATTTGGCATTGTAGTCAGTGAGGAATTTCTGGCCAGCGGCGTTAAGCTTATCGAACGGAAGGCCAGCCACTGAAGCGTAGATACCTTCAGCAATCGAGGCGCCAGCGCCGTCAATCATGGCCTGGGTTTGAATGCCATCTGGGCCCATGAACTTAACCTTGGTGTTATCGCCCATGATGGAGACCTTATCCTTCAGCAATTGGGTGGCATTGCTGTCAATTACCATGCCGACGAAGATGGCATCGGGCGGATTACCGTTGTTGCTGGTGGAGATCTTGGTCATCAAAGCCTTGTAATCGGCGGCCTTGGTGTCAATACCATCGTGACCCAACACGGTCATGCCTAATTCCTTGGCAGTCTTCTCGAACACATCGGCGACACCCTTACCATAGAGTTGCTGGTCATCAAGGATATAAACCGACTTGACACCGAGTTGTGCGGACATGAAGTTGGCATCGACTTTGCCTTGAACATCGTCAGCGGTTACTACACGAGCGTAGTTGCGAATGCCTGCGGGATAGTAGACATCCGGTTCGCCCTGGGCATAACCCTGCTTGGTAAGACCAGGATACGTATTGGCCGGGGAGATCATAACCAATGGACCAGCCTGATCCAAAATCGGAATGGACAACTTGGCAGCGCCGGAGTTGAATGTGCCGAGGTAGGCGATAATGGAAGGATCAGCAGCGGCCTTGTTACCGTTCTCGGTTTCAACAGCCGGGTCCCATTGACCTTGGGCAGCCGAAGCATCATCCCACGCTTCATAGGCCAATGTATATTTGCCACCACAGGCCGTATTGTTAGCCTGTGCAAGGCGAAGTTGTTCAGCATTAACGATGGTTTGTGTCTGGGTAAGTGATGAACCAGTCATCGGTAAGCTGGAGACGATTTTCAGCGTCTTCGCAGTGCTACCGCCGCCACCGCAGGCAGCGAGTACCATGCTGGCAACAATCAGCACGGAAAATAAAACAAACAAGCGTTTAGACATTTCTTACTCCTCCGAATATGTTTGGTGTGTCTGATTTCCGCTTTAGGAATCCTAATCGCGGTATGACAATTCAGCAGACAATGCTCTCCAATGTCCGCACCACCTCCTTTGGGTCAAATTCTAAACATTCTCGCTTATAGCACAAAGCCGCAGAAACTTCCCATTATCTGGTTTAATTTCTGGCGGCTCTAAACACTAAGACTTTTTTCCTATGGTTAATATTAAGGGTTAATGGTAAGGGCAATTTAAGCACCGGTCAAGTGATTCTGTCTAGATTTTCCTTAAAATTTTTACTTTAGCTTTTATACAATAGCTGCTCACGGATCCGCAGGTCTGTGTTACGGATTTTCATTGCAAGGTCTGCTGCCAGATTGTGCATCAAGCGATATCCCAATTGTGGGTATGTCTCGCACAACATAATGAGTTTATCGCGCGGGATGATCAGTAAGCGCGTATCTTTCTGTAAAGCTCGTGCGGACGCAGACCGAAGACCCTCATCCACAAGTGCGACCTCGCCGAACGACTGGCCTCGACGCAATTTTGCAATCTCCGTTTCTTTTTCAGACCCCGATCCGGACTCCGTCATACTGGGCGTAATCGTGATTTCGATCTCTCCCTGCGCAATGACGTATAATTCCTTGCTGCTGCTATTTTCCCTAAAAATAATTTCCCCGGTTTGATACACAACCTCTTGGCACAAATTGGCAACCAGTTCCAACTGGGTTGGCGTCAGCTGATAAAAAATATCACTTTGTTTCAGGAAATTGACCAATGAATTCATTGTTTAGCGGGAGAGTGTAGCACAAAGGGTTGCAAAACGCAACGTAATCACGACAATTAAGGATAAATTCTATTTAACCAGTCCAACGGATTTACCTGAATACCATTAACCCACATCTCGAAATGAAGATGCGGGCCGGTAACGTGCCCGGTTGCACCGATCTGGCCGATCACTTGCCCCGCTTCAACTTGCTGACCGACGGTTACGCCGATTTCTTTTTGGTGAGCATAGATGGTGTAAACTCCCCATCCGTTATCAATGATAGTGGCATTCCCACGTACGGAAAGCAGGTTTGCAAAGACGACTTTACCGGCGGCTGCAGCAAAAATATCGTAAGGGTGCTCGGGCGAACAAACGCCGTAATCTACCCCACCATGAAAATAACTGTAGCTGCCGCCATTATAAGCAACGGAACGCGGAGTCCCGAACCAATCCTCGATGCAGTAAGGCAATCCAACGGGCAGGCTGAATTGACCCTGCCAATATTTAGTGGGAGTTGCATCTGCCATTATTGACGCGAGTTGTTTATCTTCGCTATCCATCACAGTAGGATCTTCAGGAGGCACGGCCAGTACTGTTTGGGGCTGATCTCCTGTAATAACCAGGACCATTTGCTCGAAAGATTGCTTTGTGCCATCCGGTAATGTGGCATCTAATTGCAGCGGATAAACTCCCGTTGGAAGCTCAACATATACACCTTGCAATGCCACCACATGCCCGTCACCTGTAGGGAAGAAATGCAATTGTCGATCTACGAGCGTACCGCTGATGGTTGCACCGCTGGCAGGCTGAACAATGATATCGGCGGTGCCTCCTTGTTTGATTGGCAGAGTGGCGATTTGGGCGCTGACGAAAGCAGATGGCAAGCCGCTGGCAGTCTTGTCTGATGCTGGGCCCTGACCATAAAGCACATCGCCGGGTAAGTCATCCCACGTTCCACTTAAGTTGTTCAAAGTGGTAATTGTCCATGGGTCGGAGTCTTGTTTTACGGCCAGTTCGAGCATGGATTCGCCATTAGCGGGAGTGAAGCGGTTGGTCAAGTCAGATTTATTATCTTGCTTCGGAACGATCATGCTTGCGCCCACATAGAATTCGCTTGGGCTGACAAGTCTGTTTAGTTTCCGCAACAATGAAGTTGAAACCTGCGTGCGTCGAACTAGGCTGTTAAAAGAATCCCCAAAATTTACAACTTCCGTATCAAGGATTCCGGTTATGCCATCCAGACCAGGGATAATCAGTTGCTGGCCTACATCCAGAAAATTTGCGTTGGTCATACTATTGGCCGTCAACAGATCGGCTATTGTTACATTGAATCGCACAGCTATAGATGAAAGCGTATCTCCCGACTGGACAATGTACACTGGTCCAGTAACTGGTGTGGGAGTTTGGGCAGCAACTGGCTTTGCAGTAAGAAGTAAACTAAAAATGAAAATCAGAGTCAAAAAACGTTTAAGCATTTTGGAATTCTACTTTATCGCCGATTTGGTAGTCGTCGAACCGACTGGGATGGATTTCAAGTGTATAACGCGCTGCCTTGGCAGGGAAGTAAGCCGGACGCCACGATTTGGCAATGACTTTGTCCACCACTTCGTTTTCATTATTAATCCAAAACACGGCCAGATCGAATGGAACAAAAAACATGTGAATGGAAGAATCTGCACGCGAGTCACGTTTGATGACCAGCACGATACCTTCATCAACATCAAGCTTTGCGCGGAACATCAGGCCGCGCAGGCGGCACATGAACGAATCACAAAACTTGATGCGAGATGGGTTTTGGATCGCTTGGTTTTGATTTTGTATAAAAATATATAGGGGCATTTTCTAAATGCAGGAATGCTTGGCGTCGGTGTGCAGTGTTAAGCCGATTTTATGTGGTGGCTTTTTTGCCCAAAACTTTTTCAACGCTGTTGAGCAAATCCTGCGGGCTGAACGGCTTCGCAATGTAATCGTCCACTTTTGCGATGTGCAGGCCGAGAACTTTATCGATACTCTGTGCCTTGGCTGTGACGACAATTACGGGGATGTTGCGCGTGGAATCTTCAGCCTTCATTTGCTGGTATACTTCCCAGCCGTCCATGTCTGGCATCATCAAGTCAAGCAGAACGAGATCGGGCAGTTGCTCGCGTACTTCTTTTAGACCCGCTGTTCCGCCAGCTGCCCCCAAAACTTCAAAGCCACGGCGTCCAAGGATGAGACGAATAAGATCGATCATCTCAGGCTCATCTTCGATACACAGAATTCGTTTCATCATTTTGTCATCCACAGCATTACCTACTATTGTTAGTTTACCATATTGCAGAGCACAGGAATAGATGAAGATTATTTCGTGGAATGTGAACGGCATCCGTGCCGCGTTGGGGAAAGGCGCGCTGGGTTGGGCATGGGCGCAGTCGCCGGATGTTCTTTGTTTGCAGGAAGTCAAAGCCCGGCCTGAACAATTGACGCAAGAACAGCATCAGGCGTTGAGTCTGCCTTTTGCGTGGAACCCGGCTCAACGTCCCGGATATAGCGGCGTAGCAACTTTTTTTCGCGAGCAACCCGATGAAATCCAGATGGGATTCGGCGATCCGAAATTTGATGTAGAAGGCCGCCTCATCCGGACCCGTCACCGTGACCTCGTTTTATATAACATCTACTTCCCGAACGGCCAGCGCGGCCATGATCGCGTGGAATATAAATTGGAGTTCTATGCCCGCCTGCTCGATATTTGCGACGCAGCCCACAAAAATGGCGAGCAGATCATCATTACCGGCGATTTCAACACAGCCCACATGCCGATCGATTTGAAAAATCCAAAAGAGAACGAGAAGACCTCCGGCTTTTTGCCCGAGGAGCGCGATTGGGTTCAGAAATTTCTTGACCATGGTTTTGTGGACGCGTACCGCCGCTTGTATCCCGAACGGGAGCAATATTCGTGGTGGACTTACCGTTATTCGGCGCGCGAGCGCGGGATTGGCTGGCGTATCGACTACTTTCTCGTTTCCGAGGCGCTCATATCCCGAGTCACAGATGTGATTATTCATGAAAATATTCAGGGGTCAGATCATTGCCCAGTGGAATTAGTGCTTGTTTAAGTGTAAGCCGAAAGGTTCACCCAGCATCAATTTAAATGCTTCCCACGTCTCAGTGGCGGTTTTTGAATATATTAGAGAATCATATAAATAATTTGGATGTACTATTCGCAAGACGGGTAGGTTGGTATAATCCAAAAGTTCTATCTGGAGGATTCTGTGAATTCTAATCGTAGTCAATCTTATATTATCTACTTCCTGTTGATTGTTGCAATCGGCGCCATGCTTTATGTCGGATTTAAACAAGATAGCACAGCGCAACAGCCGTTAACGATCAATGAAGTAGCCAAAGCCATTCAAAATGGGGAAGTGGCGCGCGTCCAAATCGAACAGGACGACCAGATTCATATTATTTACAAATCTGGCAAGGAAGCCGACTCACACAAAGAGCCCACGACCACACTGGTGGATCAATTGATCAGCTTCGGCGTGACTCCCGCGCAATTATCGACAGATAATGTCATGATTGAGGTCAAGCCTCCTTCACTTCTGTCTGGCTTATTAAGTGTGTTGGGTTATACCATTCCGTTTTTGATCGTTCTGGGATTGATGTGGTTTATTTTCCGCCAGGCGCAGGGAAGCAACAACGCGGCCATGTCCTTTGGCAAGTCGCGTGCGCGCATGTTTAGCGGCGAGCATCCCACCGTCACGTTCGACGATGTGGCCGGTGCTGAGGAGGCGAAGGAGGAACTCAAGGAAGTTGTTGAGTTCCTAAAAGAGCCTCAAAAATTTATCCAACTTGGGGCACGTATTCCAAAGGGCGTTCTGCTGGTTGGCCCTCCTGGAACCGGTAAAACTCTGATGGCCAAAGCTGTCTCAGGTGAAGCTGGTGTGCCTTTCTTCTCCATTTCGGGTTCTGAATTCGTTGAAATGTTTGTGGGTGTTGGCGCCAGCCGTGTGCGTGACCTGTTCGATCAGGCCAAGCGTCACTCGCCTTGCATCGTGTTCGTTGATGAAATCGATGCGGTCGGTCGTCAGCGTGGCGCTGGTCTCGGTGGTTCGCATGATGAGCGCGAGCAAACCCTTAACCAGATGCTAGTTGAGATGGATGGTTTCGACACCGATACCAACGTCATCATTATTGCAGCCACCAACCGTCCCGATATTCTCGATCCTGCGCTTCTGCGCCCGGGTCGTTTCGACCGCCGCGTTACCCTCGACCGTCCCGATGTGAAAGGTCGCGAGGCCATTTTGAAGGTCCACTCCAAGGGCAAGCCACTGGAGCCGAATGTTGATCTCGGATCATTGGCGCGCGGCACACCGGGTTTCGTCGGCGCTGATCTTGAAAACATGGTTAATGAAAGCGCCATTCTTGCGGCTCGTCGCAACAAGAAAGCCATCGGACAGCCTGAACTCGAAGAAGCGATTGAACGTGTCGTAATGGGACCCGAACGAAAGTCCCGTTTGATCTCGGATGAAGAGAAGCGCATCATTGCCTACCATGAAGCGGGTCACGCTGTGGTTAGCAACGCCATCGCTGAAGCTGATCCCGTTCAAAAGGTGACCATTGTTGGCCGCGGACAGGCTGGTGGCGCAACCTGGTATCGTCCGGATGAAGATCGCATTTTGATGTCGCGCAAGAAAATGCTGGCACAACTTGCCATGGCGCTCGGCGGACGCGCTGCCGAAGAATTGATCTTCGATGATATTACCTCCGGCGCATCCAACGATATTGAGCAGGTCACTCGCATTGCGCGTGCCATGGTGACACGCCTCGGCATGTCTACTGAATTGGGCCCGATGGTTTACGGCCAGAAGGAAGAGTTGATTTTCCTCGGGCGC
>Ga0208528_1000042_pt1 | contig 10997 bp, 17 predicted proteins | sample SF_Rice_5C_80N_3_FD_185619 | JGI IMG/M metagenome (GOLD analysis project Ga0208528, IMG submission 185619) | Rice paddy soil microbial communities from Twitchell Island, California, USA - SF_Rice_5C_80N_305 (SPAdes) (version 2) | ecosystem: Environmental > Terrestrial > Soil > Paddy field/soil ... | reverse complement strand
TGTTGTAAGTGACGAGATGACGTTTCATAAAATATATCGGGTTATCATCAAGCAATCCAATAATAATTAACCCAGCCCGCAAAATAAATGATTTGCAGCGCGAACCAGGCCGCCTGTAGAAAAAGATATCCTTCCCGACGTTTGAGTTTTTCGCCGAGCAGGATGAAGATCGGGAAAATAACCACCAGTTCGCGCGACATCGAAACCAACAGCCCGGTTGCCAGTGGCATGACGCACATGATTAGGGCAAATACCCCGTAAGCTTTTACCGGCCATTTCCATAATATGTAAATACTGCATATTAGGAAGAGAATGATCAGGATAAAGTCAATTTTAAAAACATCCAATGATGGCCCCTGTAAATTCTGCAGGGGATTTTGAAAAATACCTGCATCGACTCCGCCCCAGGCTTTGGTTGCATCGAAATATGCAAATAAATGTCCGGACTTAAGATAAAGTGTGTAGAAATGCAATAATAGCGCGAGCGGCGTCAGCGCAAACCATAATATGTTTGGACGGATAGCCTGCAATTTCCAGTGCCTTTGTTCCATATATAGCCATGCAAGCGCGAATGCCAGCACCACGCCCTGTGGACGGGCAAGTATCGCCAGCGCCATGCAGATTCCGGCGAGCAGCCATTTCTCTTGCAAGGCTAAGATAAATGCGGCTAAAGCTAGGAACAGGAAAAGGCTTTCGGGGTAAAAACTTGAGAAGAAGAAACTGGCCGGGAAAACAAACAAAAGTATAAGAGCGCGTTGAGCTGTTGCATGGCGAAACCCCAGTGGGCCGACTATTAACTTATAAAGCAGTGTTGCCGATGCCAGAAAACAAAGGTTTGAAAGTATAAGCCCGACGAGAATGTAATAGCCATTTGGCAAATCCAACCCAAACCATCCCAGACTTTTCACCAGATAGGGATAGAGCGGAAAAAATGCCATGTTGCTGTAGGATGTGCCCCATTGTGCGGGGGCTTGATATCCGCTCTTGATAATTGAGAAATACCAGCCTGAATCCCAATGGGCAAAAATGTCGAGAGGGAAAATACGTGTGAGAAAATAGCCCCGCTTGGTATAGATTTCATAACTTGGGTTGGGCATGTAATTTCCCACTGCGAAATAAGCAACCAATACCCAAATGGATCGCGTAACGACAAACGGAAATAAGATTGACTTCCAAAACCAGTTACGTGGAGCATTGGGGATATTGAAAAATTGCCGGACTTGAATCATGAATCTCCGAAAGCTTGAATAATTTCAGAAAATTATAACAGGAACAACTTAATAAAAAATGTGACAGCAGTTTGAACTGCTGTCACATAATGGTCGGGGCGAGAGGATTTGAACCTCCGACCTCTTGGTACTCGCATTACATCCATAAACCCGTAGCTATTTTGTTCTAACTATCAGGAGCGTGCGAGATGCATTTTGTTTGATTCTTACCAACCAATAGATTTTGAGTTTTGAACTTCAGGTAATCTCAACCAAGGAGGGGCTATGAGAATTTCATTGCCATTTCTTCGTTTTGCAGCTGAATATTGAAGGGAGAATTCTCGGATTGTTGCCCAACCTTGATACATTTCACGTATTTCTGGACAATCATCATAAGTTAATATCCAAGCCGCATCTGGCATTAATTTGAGCTTGCTTGCTAATAATGAATGATATCCATTATCCAAGACATTTAAATATAAAGTCTTACCTTTGCCAAAGTAAGGAGGATCAATAAAGAAAAAAGTTTTATCTGCTTCGAGACTTCCTATAAATTTAATTCCATCAAGATGAGTGACATGAATTCGATTGCTATATTCGATAACTTTCTCGCAGCGCCGACGAAGCTCGGTTTTGTTATACCTAGCTTTTAATTTCCAGGTCCCTAATTGTTGCATGCCGCCAATTGGCCCCCCATTCATTATGATTCCAGAACGATTGCACCGATTAAGATAAAACGCAGAGAAAGCTAGGCGGATGCGAGATTGCTGGTTGGGCATTTTATAAATCTTCCGTTGGCGATGCCATTCAGCCATGCTTACCCGTGTCTTATTCAATTTCTTGATAAAAGGCTCTGGACGTTTCACTAACGTCCACCAAAAATCATAAATCGCGGGATCCAGATCGTTAATATGGATATTGCGCGTTTCTTCAAGATAAAGAAGCGAAAGCGACGCACCTGCTCCGCCTGCATAGGGTTCGGCAAAATCTCGATTACCAAGACCATTTAACTTCAAGGTCTGACTTAGTAATCCAGTCATTGCCGCTTTGCCACCAGGATATCGTAAAGGACTTGATACTTTCATTGCTATGGGCTTTTAGGCTCCTGCTCCAACATCATTCGAAAAACGGATTCAGTTCTAAGCCAGAATTGCAACGTATCGCGCTCCGTCGGTATATCTTGAGAATGAACAAAACCGTGAAGATCTGAGATTGTAAATGGGGCCGATTTATCATACCGCACTGCTTTCTCAACTTTGGCGGCTGCGTCGCTCGGTAAATACAACTTGGCAATTCGAGTAATTTCAGGAACTAATTGCTTTAATGTCGGCTTACCATATGGAACGCTAGCGCCGCTCTTTTCAATCCTCTCAATGATCTTCGTCATTTCACCGGTACGTTCGAGATAATCAATAACGGAAAGTTCGAAGAAAACGCGAAGTAATACTGCACTGGAGTTTGGAAATCCATCACGCTTAAGCTTTACGAGTTCATTTCGAATATCGACGAGGCGCTCATTTCCAAATCTTACCTTAAAATCTTTTGGAAGAACAGTTTTAACAATCTGAAGAGGTTTTGGAGGCTTTGGTGCAGGTTTTGATTTACTTGTTGGCGACGCAATTGATTTGCCCATTATGATATCAGCTGGTACGAATGTACCTTTTTTTTGGGGTAGATCTATTGATGGCCATTTTTCAAAATATTTTCTCATATCATCGTTAGAATTCAAAGATCGCGAATCTTCATTTCCAACAGCGATATCCGTGACCAGTTTTTTTAGGGCTCTTGTAAATTCCTTTTTCGTTGTAGTTCCTCGAAGTCCATTATCCGGATCGGGCTCAATTTTCAAAAAGCCACGACCTACTGACGAGTCAAACACACGCTTCAAGGTTGTATAAATTTTGGCTCGAGGACTTTCGAGCTTTGCTGAGATCTCCTCAGGAAGTTCTAATGAGCGAGCCATTTCGGCTATTGCTCTTGTGGCTCGTGCATTCTGAATATCAGTTATTGTAAAGCCCAGATCACTGCTTAACTGAACATTGTCATATCCCTCCTCTAGTTTTTCAAGAATGAAACTGGCTCGATTTTCGGCCTTCCACGGGCGGACAGGTGTACCGATATGCCGATTAACGATTTGACGGTCTGTAGCTTTGCGAGAAGGGGCAATCGTTACAGGAATTTTTGCAATTGATTGCGGATCTGACATTCTCCGAGAAAGGCGTTCAATCTGTCTGCCCAAATGCCCTTCAAGTAATCCTGGCTCACGCAAAGCTTTTAATGCCGCCAAGCGACGATTACCTTCAATAACTACAAATTCATTATTTTCCTTAACTACTAATAAGGGTTCATTCGGGAAGAATCCACAAAGAGCGATGCTTTCAGCAACATCCAAAGCATTATCATTCTCGAATAGATATTGAATTATTTCTCTTGGAGCCTTGTTAAGAGTCTCGCGGCCAAGCCGTGGATTTTTTGTGTCCAAGTGAAGGCTTGCGACTACTATGAGTTTAGTAGGCCAAATATTTAATGCCATAATATTCCTCCTTAGAGATTGATTGAGATGAGTAGTATGAATAGAGCCAATAAAACTGTTAATAAGAATACTGAAGTTCCGCAGCCTTTGGTTGTGCGGTTATATACCCGATTGTAGGCTGCCCTTTTGGGGTTGGTGAACCAACCCATTCCTCGCGGGGCCTTTAGCCCAAGGCTATGGCGTACAACACGTTTGACCGAAGTGCGAGCGGCAATTCTTTTCTTGATGGACGGAATTCGAAATCCTATTTTAGGCATGTTTCACCCTTTCAATTTACCTAATGCGTTCGGAAGTGTTGTTTCTGTGGAAACGAAGCTTCTAATTATGGCTGTGCGAGTTGTTGTGTTAAAACAAGGAGAGGAATATTGGCCGCCATTTGCCAGGCTTCAACTCCTGATATTTGATATTCGACAATGAAACTATACAACCCTTTTTTTGTCAGGAGTAACCCAGTTAAATTTATTCTTGTGCGATGATAAATAGCTTTGGACAGATCTATTCCCAAAGAGATTGGAGTGGATTGAGTTCCGTTCGGATCAATATAATAAAGTCTCATCGAACCAGTAGCAGGCGAAGTGATATTTTCTCTTGACCACAAAGAAACCATCTCGGCTGGTATGGCGACAGGATGCTCATCATCGGGCTCTCCTAGTACCATGATATTCTCCAATATGTTTAGTAAGCTAACGCTGTTTGTCTGTGCATCAAACGATGCGCTTTGGCAAAGAACTGACCAAATGGGGCGTATCATTTTGAAAGTTTTCCTGTAATCTGCGATGATGATGAATTTATGTTTGCTCTGGTAGGCCAGTTGTTAACTGGTATACCTGGTTGTTGATAATTAATAGATTTAGCAATGGTTTTATATGAAGTCGTAGAATTTGGCGCAACAAATTTCATATCAAGATCAAGGGCCCGAAGTATCTTATTGATCAACTTTAATGTTGGATTTCCTAGGGCGGCTTCAATTCGTGAAATATTTGCTTGTTTGGTCCCTACCAATTCAGCGAGCTCCGTTTGGGATAATCCTTTGTTTATACGAGCGTGAATAATGGCATCACCAAGGGCGAAATGTGTTTTTAGCTCAGCTAATTCGGCTTGATATTCTAGATCGCTTTCTAACTGGGCTATATAATCTAAATGTTTCATGGTTTTCTTTCGTGTTTTAGGAAGTAATCGGACTTGTTTTTTTGGGCTTTGTCTATCTCTGAAGGTGGAACATCATCTTCTTTGCGTATGCCATGAGAAAAGATTATTCTTTCCTGGTAAAAATAGAAATAGAGAATCCTGATTTGCTGCCGTTTGACGCGAATTCGCAGTTCGTAAATTCCTCCACCAAGATGCTCTACATATGGACGTTTTAGATTATTGCCATGTTCTGCAAGTAGATTAATAAGTCGAATGGCGTGTGGGAGTTCCTTTCGTTTCTTTAAATCATCCAAAAACTCCTGAGTAGGACATTTGCCGTTTGATGCTTGGTAATATTCAATAATCCACATTGTGGCTGTCCAAATCATGGATTATAGTGTATATACTATAAAATAACATTTTTGTGACCTTTTGTCAATCAAACAGGTGTGCTATTTGTAATCCTATCCTTTTTGTCGGTTTCAAGCTACCTTTACTAAATCCGAATAACACTTAAGGGGCTTGTTGTCATAATGACCTCACCCAATGTGCCTGGAAACGTCGCTTTTGCGGAAACACGGAAGGAAGCATAGCCAGGCTAGCAATGATCAAATTGCCGATCGCAGCCTGAGAAAACGACTTCATCCAAAAAGAAATAGACAGCAGGATCATTTGCGCCAGCATGGCTGGAAAGAGCAGGTGCGCCGGCCGCAAAACGCGGCGCGGATGCTCGACCCGCTTGAGTAGGAGTCTGAGCATTTCGAGCCGTTCGCGCTCGTCCATGTGATCATAAATTTGCTTCCAATTCATTGATCAATTATTCCTGATTCTTTCGCCGTTCCGGATCGGTGGCGATATAGATTCCAAGCGGCAGGACGATGAAAACCAGGAATGCCATTTCCCAATTTTCGAGAATTCGCGGACCGGCTAAAAACACAACAGCTACAATGACAACAACGATTCCGAATGCAATTGCTTCGCGCCTTGTCAAGGGCATATTTATGCCCCGCGCCAACATCCATTCAGATAAGCTGCATCCAATATTATGGTTTTATCGCAGGTCTGCTGGAGGTGATAGGAAAGGCACGACTTGGTGGCAGCATTTTCGACATGCTTTCCCATGCGCTGAACGATTTTGACTGCATTGGCGAAATCGCCATCTCCTGAAACAATGAGGGCTGTCTCGTAAGTGTTGTGATAAGCCAAATCAAGCAAATCTATGGCAAGGGAAATATCCACCCCTTTTTCAACATAAACGCCATTAGAGCGCGCTTCAAGCCGTCCCAACACAACACTGAAATAGGGTTTACGCTGAAGGGCATTCAAAAATTTTTGTTGTTTGGTGTAACGTTCCGGATCGCGAGTCTGATCGGGGAGAGCTGTGTAGTAATAGACGCGTGTCAATGAGCGGCCATTGATCAACTTAGTTACAAAAGCTTCAAAATCTATGTTGATGCGGTTGAAATCCTGCCCAATACCATGCAAAAGATTAGCGCCGTCGATAAATACTGCAACACGTTCGCTCATGATTGTCCCCTTAAAATAATCACCCAGGATTTACCTGACGCGGCAATCCTGGGGAGTCTATCACCTGCTGTTGTATGGGTAACAACAGGGAATCTGTCAGACATAAGTATAGCCATTTTGTAAAAAATGTCAACTACCATTTGTTCTAATTTCATTTCATCTATCCCGCTTTCTTAGGTTTGAGTGTTTTTACTTCAGATTCTTTCTTTCGCTTTTCGATCTTCATTAATGCGATCTGACGGAGCTCTTCTTGCTCATCTTGGGGGAGTTGGTTTAGTAAATACTGCCAATCGCTGAAAGACGCATCATCTCCGCCTTCAGGGAGTAAACCAGCCTTGCGAAAAACATTTATGGGGGAAATGCTTAATCCATGAGCAATTGCTATTAGCATATTTGGTTCGGGGTTGGACCGTCTTTTATTTACATAATCGCTAATTACTTGGCGATTAAGCCCAGACGCCCGAGCAAAATCAGCTTGAGACCAATTGCGCTTGCTCATTTCTTGAAGAAGCCAGTCTGAAAAATCCATGTTATTAAGTGCTGACATTTTGTCATAAAACATATCATTAGGTCGCTTCGGGTTTGTCGTCACGACTTGACAATTGTTTACAATGGTATTATATTGTCGTCAATAAACGACATAAGGTAGTCAATAAATTACTAGGATAAAACAGGCATGGCAACTGAAAAAGAAAAAACTTTTGTGAATACCAAAATGGATATCGAAACCGTTGAGATGCTGGACGCAATGTGTGAGAGCGACACAGTTGATGGCGAAGTTCCTTCACGCAGCAGCATGATCCGCAAATTCATTCGTCAGGAATTTGCACGGCGGAATGGTCAATTGATTCCGGGGCGAATCGTTGCTCCAGAAACGAGGGTTGCGGCATGAACGCGCAAATAGCTTCCCTGCTCGATTTAATCTTCAATAATCCAAATTACATTCTTCTAGGTGGTGTCTGCTTTATTCAGATCATTGGCTTCTTTTTTCTGCTGGGCCTGGCCAAGGCCGCAGGCAGGGATGCAGTTCATACTTCGATTTGCACTTGCAAAGTTTTTTTTGGAGACGACCCAAATTGCCCATCTTGCCATCCTCGAAAGGCTACTGCGAAATGAGCGGAACCAAAGGTATGACAAGTAAAAAACATAGCCGAAAAATGGAAGTTCTGGGCGCTATCCGCGCTTATCGCAGTCAATTTGGGTATGCGCCCACGCGCGAATATCTGATGAGCGTGCTCAAGTTTCGTTCCACTCAGGTTGTGGATTACTACATAGCCCGCCTCCGGAGTGATGGACTGCTCAAGGATGATGACCAGTTGAGTAAGAGCGTGGAGATTGCGCGTTCGGGTGGAAAGTCACAACAGCGTAATCTGATTTTATTTCCTGATAATCAATCCGACCTGTCAAAAAAATTGAATGCTCGCATCGATGCCGTCGTAGCGAAAGCGCAGGCACGAGAAAGCGCCGGGTACGACGTGATCCGCGATTCACATTTTATTTCTTTGCGAGCGCGCGGATGCAGGATCGGCTAGATTTTTCTGGTGGTGGTCGCTCTTTTTTCATAAACAAAGGATAACAGGAATGCCAGGTACAGTCTTGATCGGGAACGGAATCGGATATGAAGCGGAAATTGCATGTTTTCTAATCCTGGCCGGGTTGCTGGTCTTTGGAATTTACTTTGACCACATTGTAGACAAACTCGGAAATAAGCAGGAAGGTTTTACAAGCTTATTGGTAGTGATCGGTGTGTTTGTCACGATTATTGGTGCTGGATTGTTGAATGTATTCATTTGGTGGAATTCATTTTTCATTGACTTAATCGCGTTCGCAGCCAGCGGAACACCCATGATCGTTGGTTCGATTGTCCGCTATATGGTTGAACGCGAGAGAGTCCGAAAGGCTCTCCATGACACCCAAAAAACGTTGGCCAAATGATGCCGATTGGGCGCGACTGGATGCAATCAAACTGGCACAAGATGTGACAGAGCAAACCGACTGCTTGATTACACAACTAGAGAATAACAAGCCGATCATCCCATTGGAACTTTCAGTACGGCTTGCACGAATTCAAAAAGCCGCGATGCAGATCGAACATAAATTGATCAACGCAGCGCACTAAATCGGAAGGGCACATTAACAATCGAGACAGGAAAGGGAAACCGCATAATGAACGGGATCACTGGCTCGTACATTCGAAACTCTATTTTGATTTTTCGAGCGGTGTAGTGCTGACAGTCAACTGCCAAATAGCGCAGCCTGTCACGCGGCGCACATCCGCGCGCTCGATTTTCCCTGCGCTGATCATGACACACGCCGGAATTTGCCCATTGCAACATAAGAAAGGCGCTGGTCGCAGTTGGTGGGCTGGCTTGATGACAGCGCGGGGAATCTTTTGAAGGCGAGCAGGCGATGCAAGTGGCGGCCTGATTTCCGAAGCCCTGGGGCAGTCGACCCAGGCAGTTAGCCCTCTCTTCTCCTTAGCCAGCCTGTGCCGGTTAAGTGCCGGCGCAGGTATGGGGAGGAAGCCATCATATAAATTTTCTTTTGCTACGGAAGGAGCAAAACATGGAGCAACAAATCGCACTTACGGCAATCAAGGACAACCCATATCAACCACGAACCATCGATGATGCCGAACATATTGAGAAGCTGGCGCGCAGTATCGCTGCGGACAGTCTCTTGCAGAAGCCGACCGCGCGACAGATGCCAGATGGATCGGTGCAACTGGCATTTGGGCATTCACGACGCAAAGCTTTTGAATGGCTGAATGCCAATTACAAACAGGCAGGCCTGGCAGACCGATATAACGGTTACATCTACATGCCGATCGACATTGAAGAACTTACCGATCAAGAGATATATCGCTTTGCTGTGACCGAGAACGTCCAACGTAAGGACCTGGCGCCGACCGAATTAGCAAAGTCCATGAAGCGCTATATGGATGAATTCAAGGCATCCAGCAAAGACGCCGGCGAATTGTTTGGAATGAGTGATGCAACAGTGCGCGGCATGGTCAGATTATTGGAACTTCCGGAGAATGTTCAAACCGCATTGGACTCTGGAACGATCTCACAAGGCACTGCTCGCTTATTTCATTCCATGCAAAAGATCGCGTCTCCGGAAATAATCGAGAAAACACTTAAGCGGATCGACCGGGAAGCGGGCAAATCCATGCCCGAGGCTGTGATCGAAAGAGAGATTGATCATCTCGATAGTACAGTGGAATTATGGAGCGATGGTAATCAAAACGGGAAACCGCGAGCTGGGTGGCGCGGCTGGCCGCTGGATATGAAGCGTTTTCCAAACGATCTATTGCCGCGAATGAGTGAGCAGGGAGCGGCTAAATATGAAAGCCAGCTTGAACATCTTAACAATCCACCGGCCTGCAATGCATGTCCTTTTTACACACAAATACGCGGGACACATTACTGCGGTCTAAAGATTTGTTATGAGCGCAAATATATAGCCTGGGAATTGCATCTGTTGAATCAGGCCAGCAAGAATTTGAATATCCCCATCTATAACAAAGGTGAAGATGGCGGTTATGTGCTTCTGGTTGGTTACGAAAATTCCCATAAAAAAATCTTTGCCGATCATCATGCGGGTTTGCGATTACTTCCAAGAAGCGCGGCGGATCGCTACGCATCACAATGGGGATTTGATGGAGTAAACGGCGATCATCTACTGGTGGTGGCCACCGGCCAGGCGGTCGATAAATTGGACAAAACATCCCGAGGCAGAAGTAAAGGCGGAAAGAAGACCGAAAAAGAAAAAGCCGAGATGCGCATGATGCGGATCTATCGCATTCGCCGCAAGGAATTAATGTGGGAGTTTACTGCTGCAGCTAAATCGATATTTGATGGCGTGCCGATCAAAGCATTGAGAAAACTCAATAACTGGAGGAGCATCGGCATCGATGATCGCATCCCGGATGAATGGCTGGAAGGCAAGAAGGCAACCGCAGAGACAGAAGCTGACTTCGAGCGACGCGAATTGGTGTGGCGATTTATGCAAGACGCTTGCTCGCATTACACGCGGCAATCGATGGCTGCCATTCTCAACACATTGACAAAAGATTATGCGGATGGTTGGGGCGTGAAGATTCCCAAATCCTTGATCAAGAAAGCGGATGAATGGGATGCCGAGATCAAGTCCGTTTCCACAGCAACACCGGAGAAAGGAAAGAAGCAATGACTGATGATTTCCCAGAACTGACCAAATCCGAACTTACAGAACGTGTGCGCTTCATCCTGACCTTCCACAAAGGCAGGGATCACCGGATTAGCCGCTGGCAACTGGTGGAAAACATTTTCGGTCGTGAGGCGGCAGCCAACCGCTCAAATAATAATCTTTTCGACCGGCGCATCCGCGATGTCATCTCAGAATGCCGCGACATTGATCTGATCGTTTCATCGAGCAGTTTAGATGGTTATTGGTTGGCCACAGACATGAATGATATCGAAGTAATCGCGGCTGAATATGTAAGCCGGGCACGTGAGATGGAAGAGCGGGCGCGCAATTTGCGACAGCGCGGCGGTGAGATGTTCGGTCCGCAAATGAATTTGTTCAAAGCGAATTGATATGAATAGTCCACATTGCAC
>Ga0208528_1000041_pt1 | contig 11094 bp, 16 predicted proteins | sample SF_Rice_5C_80N_3_FD_185619 | JGI IMG/M metagenome (GOLD analysis project Ga0208528, IMG submission 185619) | Rice paddy soil microbial communities from Twitchell Island, California, USA - SF_Rice_5C_80N_305 (SPAdes) (version 2) | ecosystem: Environmental > Terrestrial > Soil > Paddy field/soil ... | reverse complement strand
ACCGCCGCCCGTACCGCCGCCGGCTCGGGTGGTGCGGGTGGTTTCGGCGCCTACATCCCACGTGAGGACATGGAGCGGCTTCTTGAAAGCGTCGAGCCCACGTCCCTGATTGGCATGCTCCTTCGGGCGCTCTGGCAGTCGGGCGCCCGCATCGCCGAAATGCTGGCGCTCACTGTGGCCGACGTCCACTATGCGCACGGGACCATCCGTCTGCAGACCCTAAAACGCGGTCGCAACCCGGACGGGACCAAAAAGGCGCCCGTCTTCCGCCTGGTGCCGGTGCAAGCTGACCTGCTCGGTTACTTCGGCATCCGGGTGGGGCTCGATTTTCTCAAGCCTGCCGATCGGTTTTGGCCGTATTCCGAGCGCTGGGCCTACGAACAGATCCGCCGCTCGATGCGCGCGGTGGGTTTCCCGGAGAATCGCTGCCATCCGCACGCGATTCGCCACGGGCACGCGATAGCGGCGCTCATCGCCGGGGTCCAGCTGCAGATCCTTTCACAGAACCTCGGGCACAGCAGCATCACGACGACGGCGGTCTATCTGCAGTTCACGATTGAGGACAGGAAAGCAGCATACAGGGGGGTCTTCTAATGATGAGAGTCTACGTTGCATCTTCGTGGCGAAATTCCTACCAACCCGACGTCGTTCGCCTGCTGCGCGCTTGCGGTCATGATGTCTACGACTTCCGCAATCCAAGCGGCGGCACTGGGTTTGCGTGGTCGCAAATCGATCCGAACTGGCAGGAGTGGACCACGGAGCAATACGCCGAAGCGCTACAACATGACGTGGCGGTTGGCGCCGCCGGCGGAAGTGCGGCAGACGTTCGCGCTGTGCTCGGCGCTCTCGCGGCCTCTCGTCGTCGCGAGCTGACCTATTGGGATGTGATTTTCTGGCGCGCTCTATGACCATGGCGACGTGTGTTTGGTGTCGTCGTGAGCTCGCACCGATCGGCTTTCACCTTGTCCGGCGCTCCGTTGTCGTTGGCCGGCGATTTACGGCGGCATGACGTTTCTGTCCATGTACATGGGTGCGGAGAAGCTACCGCCCAACAACGGCGCCGCGGGCGTGGGAGACGTGTGGACGTGCTTGTCACCGCCCTAAACACATGTCAATTATGATTTTAAGTCTATAGCTAAAAAGTTGTTGAATCCTCGACGTGTGCGAGGCGATGAGCGGCAGAAATCTCCATGTCCGGCAGCTTCTGCCGTAGGATGATGTCCGTACACTCTTGCAGCTTCGCCACGATTTCAGCGTCGGGAACTTCGGGCACCCGACCAGGTGACGTGCAAGCAAGTCGCGGGAACCGTCGCGGGTTTTGCGCAGGCGTTCTTCGCGGCGAATCCTTAGCGGGTTCCCGGCGGCGGTTGGGCCAGATTGCTCGGCCTGTGGGGCTCTCGGGTTCTAGCGGGAAGCGCGCGCCTGGTAGAGCTGTTCGAGTTCGCGTGCCAGGCGCGCGCCGTCCATGACTGGCGAGGCTTCGAACCTTTGCCGCAGGTGTAGCCGCTTGCGCTCAAGAAAATCGACAGATGAAACCAAGCCGACGGCGGCCTCCATGTACTTTTCGGGACTCTCGTCGAAGGCTCGTTGCCACTCGCCCATGTGCTCTAGGATGCTGGCGCTAACGCGGCTCACGTGCGAGCGCCCAAGGCCCGCAATAACCGGAACGCCCATCCAAAGCGCTTCACACGTCGTGGTGGTGCCGTTGTAAGGAAACGTGTCCAGGGCAACGTCGGCACGTCGGTAGAGTTCGAGATGTTCGCGCGTGGTGACCGTCTGTTTGTGCATCTCGATCCGATCGGCGCAAACTCCATCGGCTTCGAAGGCGTCGGCGATGCGCTCGCGGGCCGCCTTGCTCGATAAGCCGCGGGCCTTGATGAGTAGGCGGCTATTCGGCACCGAACCTAGTACGCTGGCCCAAGTCGCCAACACCTCGTCGGTAATCTTGGCCAAGTTGTTGAACGAGCAAAATGTGATGTAACCGTTTGCTCGGACTGGCGTGCTCGCTGCCGGCTCTACGTCGTAGGCTGGTCGGCGCCAAGCCAAAAAGCCGCCGGGTACCCGCAAGACTTGCTCCGTGTGCAAGTGGTCCGTCATGCCGGGTGGGTCGGCGACGTCGTCCGAGATTCGAAAGTCCATTTGCGCAAGCCCGGTGGTGTTGGGGTAGCCGAGATAGGTCATCTGGACGGGCGCCACTCGACGCGCCAGCATGGGTAGGCGGTTGTCGGCGGTGTGGCCGTTCAGGTCGACCAGCACGTCGATCTGGTCGGCCGCGATCTGTGCGGCTAGCTCGTCGTCGGAAAGCTCGCGCACTGGCCGAAAGCGGTTTGCCGCTCGGGCGATCTGGTGCGTGGTCTCGTCGACGATGGCGCCAAGGGAATAGCAGGTCGTCTGAATCCTCGACGTGTGCGAGGCGATGAGCGGCAGAAAAAACGAGCCCACCGAATGTCCGCGAAAGTCCGCCGATAGGTACCCGACGCGCAGACGGTCGCCGGGGGTGCGTCTTGGCTGCTCTCGTAACGGCTGCCGTTCGGCGATGGCGCCATAGTGCCGATGCTCGGCCGAGATTTGCTCGACGTCGATAAGTAGGTTGTTGAGCGCGAAAAGGTAACCCGTGCGCAGTCGCAAATCGTCGGGCCGCAGCTCGACGGCTCGGCGAAAGTGTGAAACCGCCTTACGGGCAAACCCCTGGTCGAGGAGCGCCGAGCCCAGGCCGTTGTGCGCTGCCGGTGACCTGCGCAGCTCAAGCGAGCGGCGGAAAAACCGCACCCCAAGCTCGGGAAGTCCTAGAAAATTGGCGAGTATCCCCGTCTCAATAAAAGCCGCTGCCGACGTGACGTCACGTCGGAGGGCCTCTTCGAAGGCTCCCAGCGCTTGCATAAAAAGGCGCCGCTCAAAGCAGGCAATGCCCAGCACGACGAAATGCGCGGCATCGCCGGGGTACCCGTCGCCGCCGGCAACCTTCACATCGTCGGCGGTAAAGCCCGACGCCTGCTCGTGCTTGGCAATCTCCTTGCGCAGCTCTGCCAAGTCGAGCGCTAGCGAGCCAGCAAAGCACCGGGGCTTGCGCAACCACTGCAACACGCGCGCGGTAGATACATCAACGGTGATCTCAGCCATGACGCCATGATGCGCCTAGCGCTGCTTTATGCAACCCGCTTGACGATAAGCAAAAGCGGGACGACTATTCCGGAATGCTGGGGTTTCGAAAAAGTGACAGTCACGGCGCTGTAACAGTCGCCGAGGGCATTGTTGACGAGCTGGACGCCGAGTTTTCGGGCTGGCGCGACGACCAGAAGGACGCCTTTGCGCAGGTGCTGTGCCGGCTCTTGCCGAAAATCGCCGCCGAGGGCAACGGCCTGGCGGGCTTGCCGCTCGATCGCGTGGCTGCCGTCATCAAGCGCAACTTCTGGCGCTTCCTGCCGCAGCTGGTGTTACGCAAAGGGGACGCAATGGCCGAATTGGGGCGCGCGTTTATGACTCGTGGGGCGCGTATCCGGGACTTCTGCGCACGCACCGCTCAGACCATCCCCGAGCTGCAAAGCCCAGCCAACGACAACGCGGGCGCCGTGGTGCTGCCGCTGCCGGTGGTGCCTCGTGGCTAGCCCGGCCGTCATGGACTCGCGTTGCCGGCAGCGCTCGCACGCATGGGGCGACGATCCGCCGGTACCGGGTAAGACCGTGTGCAAGCGTCGCGGCTGCGGCAAGGTCTTCGGCGTAAATCGCGGCACAAAGACTGCGGCGGCGCCTAAGGCGCTGCCGCTTGTGGCACCTGCGCAGCCGCGAATTGCAGCGGCGCCCGCTGCTCAAGGCGCCGCAGGGGCCGCCGCCGCCGCACTGTCTGACAAGTTCGCGCGCTTTGCCGCCCCGCCGCCCGTGCCCATCGATCTCGACGCTGCCCCGGCCAACGACAACGGAGCGCCGGACAAGGTGAAAGCCGATAAGGCAACGCTGGGCAAGCTCGTCGAAGTCGTGGGGCCGCTGGCGCCGCAGCTCCTCGTGGGCCTGTCTGCAACGATCGTCCGCTGGGCTGGTCGGGTGCCCGAAGTTCCCGACGCTGAAATCGTGGCGAAGCTGCAAGAGTGTACGGACATCATCCTACGGCAGAAGCTGCCGGACATGGAGATCGGCCCATGGTCGGGAATCGCGATTTACGGCGGCATGACGTTTCTGTCCATGTACATGGGTGCGGAGAAGCTACCGCCCAAGCAATTGCCGGCGCAGTTCCGGCCAACGACAACGGCGCAGCCCTCGGCGCCTGTCGCCACGCCCGCAGCTGCCGGGGCTTCTGTCCTGCCGGCGGCGCCGATGCCGCTGGCGAGCCCTCTGGACCCGAGCGACCCGTGGGCCGAGTCTGGAAGTGTCGAGACTGCCGCAACTGGTATCGCGGCAAGCCCACCCGAAACGGTAGATGCTGGGAGTGCAATCTAAAATGGCAACCAAGACGAAACGCCGACAACTGCCAAGCCTGGCGAGAAGCCGAACGAAAGCGCCGCGCACAAGCCAAACCGCAGCCGCCGCGTCCGCCGCGCAAGGTGAAAGCGAAAGCGCCAACGACAACGCCAAAGGCGGCGCCGTTAAGCGCGGCACGCATGAGCAAGCGATTGACTTGATCCTGGCCGATGCGGTCGCCACCGATGAGGGTTCGCGCGTGGTGATGTTGGCCGCGACTCGCAAGGGGAAGACGGGCTTCGACCGTAAGCTCGTTGCCGCGATCCTCGATAAAGGCGTCGCCGAGCGTGCGCTTATCCATGACCAGAAGTATCCGCAGCGGGCGCAGTACGAAGGCGCTCAAGTGCTCGACGTCGCGCAGCTGCGCGAAGCCTACGCGCGGGTGCCGGAAGTCGTCGACCGGGTCGGCGACGCGGAAGATCTGGCGACGCTTGGCCGCGAAGGCGTCGAGAACGGTATCAAAACCCTCGTGGTGCTCGACGAGGGCGACTACGCGCTAAAGCGCAACGACCAAGGCGAGCCCATCGAGCGGGTGTGGCTCGGTCCCAATCTCGCCTGGCTGCAATTGCAGGGCGGTGGCCTCGGCGCAAGCACGCTCATCAACTGGCAACTGCTGCGTAAGGCGCCGTCTTCCTGCGTGGACTCGGCGCAGGTTTTCGTCGTCGGGTGCCTCGGCGGCCGCTCGCTTGCCGGTGCGCTCGATAATCGCGTGATTCCCACCGAAGCCGTCGGCACGGTCAAGACGCTGTCGCCGGGGGAGTTCTGCCTTTTCTTCACCGATCGCGAATGGGACCGAACGGTTTACTACAGCCCCGAGGGCTGATTTGAAGATCTGCCGGCACTAGCTGGCGAAGGGGCCGCAAAGCGGGGCAAGTGCTCAACGCTGGCGGCCCTTTCCTTTTGGAGCCGCAGCATGCGCCGCACTAGGCGCCGCAGTAGTGCGGCGCTTGCGCGTGGGCGCCGCTTCCGACAGCAGCTGTTGACGTTTTCCCGTCGCTGGCACTTCGACAGCGGCTCTCCGTCGCAAGTGGCCGCAGGGTGAACGTTAACCGTTTGCCAGCAGCGCCGCGCGATTGCGGCGCCTAAAGCAACATCTTTTCGAAGGAGATAATCCAAATGCCTGACGTCGTTGCTTCTCTCACTGGTGGCCCAAGTGCCTTCTGGTCCGTAATGAAGCGCTATTGGCTCTTTGCTGTCGTGGGCGTCCTTGCCCTGATCGCGATCCTGGTGCGCTACCGCAACGACATCGCCCAGAAGTTCAATGGCATGCCGGCCTCGGTGAAAACCTGGCTGAAGGTGACGGGCTTCCTCGCTCCTGTCGGCTATGCGCTGCTTTCCGTGGGTGATGCCATGGCGGCGGTCGCTGGTCGCGCGGTGAATGCCTGCGCCGGTGGCCTGCCTTGCGGCGCTGGCTCGGGTCACGGGCCGTGGGCTTGGATTGTCGGAGTACTCCTGACTGCTGCCGGCTCACTGGCTGTCGGGATGTTCTTCGCAGCCGAAGACACTTTGGACCTGGAAGACAGCCAGAACGGCCGCTCTATCGCCTATACCCCGGCAGCGACCGCGCAAGATCGTTCGCTCTTCTTGAACGTGCATCGCGCCTTTGACGATCGCGGTCGGCCGCTCATCGCTACCGCTATCACCATCAAGGTCGTCTGCATGGTGGCCAACACCAACACCGCAGGCAACAGCATTTACCACGACGATCTAGATCGCCTGGTGGAGTCCGTCTCTATCGAGTCGCCCCGTCTGGGTACCCTGCTCGATAAGGTCACCGGCGCCGGTCCGGTGCTCGGCCGTCTGGTTTCGTTTCTCGGCAGCGGCTTCAACAGCAATGGCGACATGGGGATCAAAGCCATGCCGCCGGGCACCGGCAACACCACAGTGACCAAGTATTTCACCTTCCCTCTGGCAACGGGTTTCCTCCGCAATCCGCTCATGACCGGCCAGTACCTCAAGGCTCTCGACAAGACCGAAATCAAGGTTCGCCTGGCTCCGACTACGGCGCTCGCCGCCGTCAACGCCAGCGCGGCTACCATCGCGGCCTCGTCGACTCTCAGTGGCGTGGTCTCCTACGTCGCGTTGCCGGGGAACGCTTGGTTCCGGCCGCGCATGTCCTACTTCCGGCTGGACACTCCGGCCAGCGGTAGCGATGGATTCGTGTTTCGCAACTTCGGCGACAAGGGACCGCGCGCCTCTGTCCCTCTCGACAACGTAACCACGCTCGCGCAGCTCTCGAACCTCAAGGGCCTGCCGGGCAACACGGCGATCGACAACATCATTCGCATTCTCGCGCCACAGATTGGCGTCGATGACGTAACGGGCATGGATCTGTTCGTACAACAGCGAATCAAGAGTCAGCGGCTCGGCAACACCGGGCGGCCTAACTACCTCGATGGCGGAAACGGCAATTATGCCATGGGAGTTGTGGCTGACGGCGGCGGTATGGCTCTCAGTGGCCTGCTTGCGCTGTACCTCATGCAACCTTCCGTGCATGCCGATTCGGGCGCCGTCCGCGTGCAAGCGGCCGGATCCGAAATTCGCATTCGCGAGGAGTTCACGACTCCGCGCACTGGCTCTGATGCGTTCCTCATCCACTCGATCCGCGAAATGAACGACGTAAACGTTCGGGCCATGTCGGCGCTCTACGCCGGCAAAATCCCGCTCGTGCATCAAGCCGCCCGTCGCGCCTAATCGCTCGCCGGCAACTATGGGCAAGCGGGCAACATTCTGGATTGTGGCGGCGGTCGTCGCCGCCTTGATCTGGATTCTCTACCGCAAGTCCGTGGCTCAGTCGCAGGCTGCCGCCGCCGCCGGGCCCGGCGGCCTGATTGGCTCCGTGAACACGGTCTACCAAACGACCGATTCGACGCTCGGGAAGTTCGGGGTAGTGGGTCGGGTGGGTAGCACCATCCTGACCCATCCCCTCGAAAACTACACTTCGGGCAACTGGTCGGCCGCCGCCTGGTCTGCCGGCACCGCTGGCTGGTCGGACGTGTATCACGCGATCTGGTGAGCCATGAGCAAAACGGAAATCGCGGTCATCATCGCTCTTGGGCTCTTCGCCCTTTGGGCCTTCGGTCGCGCGCAAGCCGCCGCCGCCGCCGCCAACGCGAACCAAATCAAAAATGGTCAAATCTCGGCACTCGGCTCCGTCGCAACGGCCGTCGGCTCTCTGTTTCTCTAAGGCGCTCGCATGGACAAAAGCACAAAAACCCTGCTCATCGTCGGCGGCGTCGCAGCTGCGGCGCTTCTCGTGCTGGTCTGGCTGCAATCGAAAGCCGCCGCCGCTTCTTCGGTGGTCGTCTCCTCGGCCTACAGTGGCGCAACCGCGCCCACTTGGATGAACACCGGGAACGGCTACGTGCAAGACACGGGCGGCAACTGGGTGCCCGAGTCCAAGTCGTGGACATCAGCGCCAAGCGCCGCCGATCTGGCCACTGGCGGGCTAACTCGTTTGCCGGGCGCTTCGACCGTGGCTCACATCCTGAATCCTTTCTCCTGGTGACATCATGAAAACATCGACCATTCTGCTGATTGCCGCCGCCGGCCTCGTCGTGATCTACCTGCTGACCCGGCAAAGTACGGCGCTTGTCCGCTCGTCGGGCGGAACGTCCTACGCCGGCACGGGCGGATTCCTCGCGGGCCTCGGCCAGCTGTTTGGCGGTGGCGCCAAGCTCGTGGACTCGGCCTCGACGGCCTGGGGTAGCAGCGGAAGCGATTCAACGACGCTCGACCGAGACGTGATGTGGGAGGGCTAACCCGTGAGCACTGAGCGCGCGTTCATTGGCTGTGATTTGGGACTAGGAGGTGGCGACAACGCGAAGGAGCTGCCCTGTCCGCCGCATGAAATCCTGCTAATTGAGGCAAAGGAAACCTACGCGGGCGGCGAAGGCTACCGCTACGGGAATCTTGAAATCTGGGGACTCGATCCGCGTCTCACGGTCGCGGTGGCGTTCTACCGGACGCCCAACCCGAACCGGACAACCATGTTTGCCGAGACTGCCATCTCTGCCACCATCGCCGCTTATCCGCTGTGCCTCTCGAAAGCCGGCGAGGTCCGCTACGGGCGCCAGCTGCCCACCGATCTGTTTCTTGGCGGCGGTGTCATCGGCTCGGACTACCCGAACAACGACGACGGCTGCGAGCTGGAAACCGCTATGCAGGGGATTCGCTTCAACCTAACTGCCATTCGCACGGGCGCCACCACGCACGACATCGTGTGTGCAATCCAAGCGCGTCCGAACGTATCGCTCGGCTGCAACGCTCTGGCGGAAAAGCTCATCGCGCAGCTCATCGTCAAGGTAGGTCCGGTCGGCAAGTTCTAGGGTTCAATGTGTTCGAAGTACTCAAAAAACACTGGCTGCTTTCGCTCGGCGGGCTCGGGCTCGCGGCGTGGTGGTTCTTCACGGGGGACGATCCGGTCATGCTGTTACAAGCTCTAGTCGGAAGGGGCCGCCGGCTCACCACGCACCATCAAGACGCGAACGGCGACAACATCGAAAATCTTGAGATCTTGATTGGCGAGGCCGTGGGCGCCGTCGGGCGCACCATCAGCGAGGATGCCTACCTGCTGGCCTCCATTTCGGCAAGCGAGCACGGCAACGCGGGCGCCAAGGAAAAGGCCCTCATCCAGCGCATCGTCATGAACTACGCGGACCATCGCGGGGTGTCCATCCTGCAAGCCGCGACCGGCGGCAAGGGCCTCGGCACGCAGCCGGGCCGCTACTGCTCAACCGCCAACGGCATCTTCGAGGACGATCTGCAAATCGCCGAGGCGAACCTGGCTGGCGAGCTGGCCGATGATTCGTCGGGCTCGCTTCACTGGGTCCACAAGACCGGGTTCGCAACGCTCGGCGACTACCAGCGCGTTTGCGCCAAGTGGAAAGCCGAAGGGATTGGCGTTCCCGTAGACGTCGGAGGGGTTTCAAGCTTGCGCATCTTCCTGCCGGAAAGTCAGGCAACCGATGTCTAGTGGACTGGATTGCCAGTACAACAATCCATACGTCCTTGGGACGATCGTCAACATCTTCGAGGGCACGACGGTGCCGAGGACAATGCCGTTATGAAATCACACTGGGGTTTGCTGGCTCTCGCGCTCTTGCTCGGGTGGTGGTACGTCACGCGCAAGAGAGTTGCCGCCGTTCCGGTGGTCGCTGCGCCGATCCCTGATTCTTTGCCGGTGGGTGGTGGGGATACCTACCCGCTCGCGCCTACCCTCTCCCCGACGTCGCTGGTTGATGACGGCTCCATTCCGCCGCCGCCTTTCGACCATCCGGCGATTGGTCCGGTGCACGATCCGTCCTACGATGTCCCATTCGGAACCACCGATCTGGGGGATGGTAGTTCTCTGACCATCGCCGGTTACCAGTTGGGGGATTTCTCTGATGCTGCTCTGGCGGTTCTTTCGTTGCAGTCGCAATGGTTCCTTGCGCGGACTCAGTCCGTGCACGCATACAACGGGCATCCGATCTCGCTCTGGGAAGAGTGGCGCATGAACCGTGGGGATGGCGTAAACGGGCCCGCCGTCGGCTCCCAAGCGGCGTACAAAGAAGCCGTGCGCGCGTCCATTAAGGCGGCGTTCGCTGGCTATGTCGGCAGCGTCGACAGTATGGAATACCCCGTCCCCGACTGGTTCAAGAGCTGGTGATGTCGCAACTCTACGGCAAAGCGCTCGCGAATCAGGTGCCCGGCAGCGTGTCGGGACATCAGGCCCGAACCATGTTTGGCGCTGCGACGGCGGCGCTTGCCGGTGCCTACGAAACGCTCGGGCAATATGACAGCGGGTTCGCTGAATGGTCCGGGCTCGACGCCGGATCCATCGGTGCGGCTCGCTCCTATCTCGACTCCACCAATGCGATGCTCGCCGGGTACTTCTCCGACATGCCGGAAAGCTCGGAACCGCTTTCCGAGCATCAATTGCAGGAGCTGCGCACGGCTGTTTCTTCGTCCAGTGTTGCCGTGAAGACCATTGATGATCTGTTTTCCACCAGCTGGCTTTCCGAGCTGTGCGACGCCGTCATTGCCGCCGCCGGCACGGTGACGGCCTCTATTGCCAACGGGGTTTCGAAAGTTGCGGGGAGCTTCGTCGGTGGGACGTGGTGGCTCTGGCTGCTCGTCGCCGGCGGGCTCGTCTTCTGGTCACGCTACAAGCGGGGCAAGTTGTGACAAAGCTCGATCGCGCTATCTGGCTCGTGGGGCTCGTCGCCCTGGTCGTGGTCGTCGTCTACTGGCCGACGATCGTCATGGCCTGGAAAAACCGCAAAACCATCGCGACCGCTTCCGACGTCGCCGACACTTTCAGCAGCTTGGGGGGCATCAAATGAAAACCGTTCTGTGGTACGTGCTGGGCTCTCTCGTCGGGCTTTACCTGCTCAAGAAGATGCGCGGCGGCCAGTCCTATTTCGGCGGCGTCCAGCAGTCAACGCCGAGTCCTGGGCAGACGTTGGCCATCATCAACGGGATTGCAACGCCCGACAAAGGCTTCTACGGGCCGACAACTCACTTGGTCCCGGCCGATCCGGTGAAGTACCCCGGCTGGTATCGCACCGATGACGGGGGTTGGGTCAATCCCGACACGGGCGGAACGTTCTCGGTGGGAAGCTCGCCGGAAGCTCTCGCCGCGCCTTGGGCTGATGATCA
>Ga0208528_1000040_pt1 | contig 11198 bp, 7 predicted proteins | sample SF_Rice_5C_80N_3_FD_185619 | JGI IMG/M metagenome (GOLD analysis project Ga0208528, IMG submission 185619) | Rice paddy soil microbial communities from Twitchell Island, California, USA - SF_Rice_5C_80N_305 (SPAdes) (version 2) | ecosystem: Environmental > Terrestrial > Soil > Paddy field/soil ... | reverse complement strand
GGATGGCTTCCTCGGCAGTCTTTTGTCTGCCGCAGGGTAACATTTTTTATGAGGCAACGTTCCTTTCCAAAGTAAGATTCTATTTGAGGCAATGCGCAGACTTGCCACCTAATGAAGTACATAGTAAACTTGGCGCATGTTTACCAGACCCGCCTTCCCAATGGTGACAATGACCATGGCCATGCAAATTCGAATGTCCATGTTTTGCCGCGCCGAGTGGAAAGCACGTTAGGTCTGCATACCTGAATAAAAACGGGCTGTCCATTTCGCGGACGGCCTTTTTGTTTGTAAAGACAAAATGAACCGCAAAGAGCGCCAAGGTCGCTAAGTTTTTAAAGATTTTCTTCGCGTTCTTAGCGTACTTCGCGGTAAAAAATCACGGAGGCATTAATGCCCGAAAATATTTTGATCGCAGTCGCCTGGCCTTACGCCAACGCCGAAATCCATGTTGGAAATTTAACCGGCTCTCATTTGCCGGGAGACATTGTCGCGCGCTATCACCGACTCAAAGGTAACAACGTGCTGATGATCACCGGCACGGACTCGCACGGTACGCCGGTCACACTGGCGGCGGATAAACTTGGCAAATCCGTCGAAGAAGTGTACAAGTTTTATCACGAGGGTTTCATCGAATTGTTCCAGAAGATCGGCATTTCGTATGACCTGTACACGACCACGCACAGTCAGAATCATTTCAAGGTTTCGCAAAGCATCTTTTTGGCTTTGCAAAAAAACGGATATTTATTTAAAAAGACAGAGCCGCAATGGTTCTCGCCCGGATTGAATCGATTCCTTCCCGACCGCTACATCGAAGGGACGTGTTACATCTGTGGCACCGAGGGCGCGCGCTCCGACCAATGCGACACATGCGGCAACGTGCTCGACCCGACAAAACTTATCAACCCAAAATCAAAAGTCGAGGGCGATAAGTCATCGCCTGAATTGCGCGACACCGAACATTTTTATATTGACCTTTCCAAGCTCGAACCGGACGTCAAAAAATATTTAACGGATCGCGCCGACCATTTGCGCGATACCGTGCTCGGTGAATCGTTGAGAAAGATCGAAGCCGAAGGACTCAAGCCGCGCGCCATCACACGCGATCTCGATTGGGGCATCCCTGTCCCGGTCAGCGAGGCGGGTTGGGAAACGAAAAAACTTTACGTGTGGTTCGAGGCTGTCATCGGCTACCTCTCCGCCCCCATTGAGTGGGCGCAGGTTTCAGGTCAGAAAGAAGCGTGGCGCGAATGGTGGACGAATCCAAAAGCGAAGCAATTCCACTTCATCGGCAAGGACAACATCTTCTTCCACACGTCGCTGTGGCCCGCCGAGTTGATGGGAGTCGGAAGCGCGTTCATGGAAATTTTTGCGGGCGAGGAAGTCCCGCTGATTCTTCCGTTCGATGTGCCCGCCAATCAATTCATGAATCTCGAAGGTAAAAAGATTAGCGGCTCGCGCAATTGGGCCGTGTGGGGACGCGATGCGTTGACGCGTTACGATGCCGATGTGCTACGTTATTACCTGACGGTCAACATGCCCGAGAACAAGGACAGCGATTGGGACTGGGCCGAGTTTGTGGCGCGCAATAACAACGAACTGGTTGCGACGTGGGGCAACCTTGCGAATCGCGTGCTGTCGTTCTGCTACAAAAATTGGAATGGGCATGTTCCTGATGTGGATGTGAAATCGCTTCGTCCCGCGGACCTGGAACTGCTGGCCGTTATCGAAAACGGATTCAAGGCTGTCGGCTCTGAACTCGAAGCCGTGCATCTGCGCTCAGCGTTAGGCGAAGCGATGAAACTCGCCACCGCCGTAAATGTTTATCTCGATGTCAATGCGCCGTGGTCAGCATTCAAAACTGACAAAGACAGCGCGGCCAAAACGATTTACACCGCGTTGAAAGCCATCGACTCATTGAAGGTGATGTTCTCGCCGTTTCTGCCCTTCACGTCACAGCGACTGCATGAATTCTTCGGCTACGAGACTCCGCTCTTCGGCGAGCAATACACCGAAGATGTGACTGACTCGTTGGGAACACATAAAGTATTGAGATATAAACCTGTCGCGCTGAGCGCAGTCGAAGCGTGGCAACCCAGCAACTTGAAACCGGGCACGAAGTTGAATCAGCCGGGTCCGCTATTTAAGAAGTTGGAACCAAGCGTGGTGGATGAAGAAAGAGCGAGATTAGGAAAGTAACAAAAGGCCCCCGAAGTCTCATAGACTTCGGGGGCCTTACTTATAGTGTGGGTATTGCCACCCTAAAGCCTCTATCATTTGCCGATTCATTTTCAAATGCGCCATTTGTACCAACAAGATTTGCCTTATTCTCTGGTTGTGACCACGATCCCCCCACTAACGTCATCATGTTTAAATTTTTTTGAACAGCCTGATGTACGTCTAAGAGCCATTCCCATACATTACCGCTCATATCCATTACCCCACGTGGGCTTGCGCCCTTTAAATATTTATCAACAGGAGTTGTCCTTCCAATTTGATAGGCGACATTAGCTCGGTTAAATATTTCTCGGATATCGCTTGTAATTTCTCTCGGGCTATCCCAAGGATACCGCTCGTTTGGATATTTTCCTCCTGCAGCAATTTCCCATTCATTACGTGTTGGCAATCTCACCCAAGACTGCTTTTCTATCTCTTTATTCATTTTAGATTCTTCCAAATCGCTCCAGTTCTTCCCAAGCCATCTACAATAAGCGCTTGCTTCGTACCAAGTAATACCAACAACCGGAATATTCTTTCGAGCAATTCCAAAATCGGGGTCATCCCAATATCTTGGAAGGACAGGAGAACCGCGATCTCCGATCATTGATTGCAGCCACTTCCAACCAGCATTACCAGTATGTCGTTTTCCCATTTTTGACTGGGCTTCCTCTTTATCAAGCAACGGAAGATTAGACCAATAATCATGCAGATCTGAACAAACATCTCCTTTATGAGGAGTGCTAAAATATTTCGATTTTAAGAATCTTTTGTAATGACAATTGGTTATCGGATATTTTGATATCCAAAACGGATAACGTGAAAACTGTTGTGTTTCATGCAGATGTCCTGCAGGAAAGTATATAAATTTATACAAGTCATTGGGTAAATCAGAACTAAGTTGAACTTTTTCTCCTAAATTTTCAAATCGTTGAGCCAAAGATTTCTTTATTTTTTCATAGCCATCATCTTCAAAATAATTGACCCACTGCCACATTTTTAAACGGCGAGGCGCTTGGCAATCATCAATTCGCAATGGAATAATAAAAATAGTCCCCTCAGGTTTTTCATCCGCAACATCCAGAACTTTCCTTATTTCTTTCTGAATATAGCCCTCTTTTGTGATTGAAGTATTCGAAAGACATACAATCACCGCATCACTGGCTTCGACGGCTTTCTCAATTTCTAAGTCCCAATCTTGACCCGGTAAAAGTTTTTCTTCATCCAGCCACGGATCAATCCAACCTTCGGCGAGTAACCGTTGATACAACTCGCGGACAACAGGTTTGTCTTGCGAAGCATGGCAGAGAAAAACGCGGAGTTTGCGGGATTCAGGCATATCAATTTCCCAACATCAGATGATGGTCAAATTATACGGCTAATTCCTGAATGTTATAATCCCGAAATCAAAGCACAAAGGTTGACATCATGAAAATCGGAATCGTCGGCGCGATGGATGAAGAGTTGCTCCCCATTCGTCAGCACGCACAAGGCTTGGAAGAAATTCAAAGATCAGGCCGCATGTTTTGGCGCGGAGAAATGTACGGCCATGAAATTTATTTAACGCGCTGCGACCCGGGCAAGGTCAACGCCGCGCTCGCCACCCAACAACTGATCGACCGGTTCGAGGTCAACGCCATTTTCAACATGGGCAGTTCGGGCGCGCTCGCGCCTGAACTCGAGGTCGGCGACCTGGTTGTTGCGACCGAAGCCATTCAACATGATTTCGACATCACCAGTTGGGGCCTGAAGCCCGGCGAGTTGATCTTCGATGTGTTGACCGCGAAAAATACCGGACAATTAAATTTCCGCTCGCAGCAAATTTTCAACTCTGATTCAAAATTATCGCAACTGGCTTTTGATTCCGCCGGTCAGGTTGAACTAATCAAACTGAGTGGCTACACGCCAAAAATTTACACCGGCAGGATTTTGAGCGGCGACCAATTCATCAACGGACGCGATAAAGCCGAATGGCTTTGGAAAACTTTCCACGGCCTCTGCACGGACATGGAAGCGGCCGCCATTTCACAGACCTGTTCGGTCAACAACGTGCCTTTTCTCTGCATCCGCGCCATCTCGGACAAGGCCAATTACTCCGCCACTGTTTCATTCACAGATTTTCTAACTGAAGCCACTGCGAACTATGGAAAGATTTTTGATCTGGTCATCCAAAAAATGGATAACTTTTTATAGCCTGGTGTGATGAATCAAAAAAGCCGCAGAGAAATCTCTGCGGCTTTTCTATTTATGTTATGTCACTCTCCCGAAGGACATCGGGACGATGTGAGGGAGCGAAGCGATCGAAGAGTCTCGGTTGTCATGGTATTAGAGATTCTTCGGCGCTACGCGGCTCAGAATGACACACAAAAGTTTTTTGTATTTACACCTAAGCTTTGATCAGACGCAGAACAAAAACCAACACGACGGCTCCAACCACGGCGGTAATAAACATACCAAGCAAGCCTGGGCCAATTGAAATATGAAGCAGATCAAACAACCAGCTGCCGAGGAAAGATCCAATCACGCCCACAATCAAATCGCCGATCAGACCAAAGCCCTTGCCTTTCATGAGCTTTCCGGCCAGCCATCCAGCCAGAATACCGAGCACGATCAGAATGATAATACTTGACATGATTTATTCTCCTTTTCTATTTTTAAAATTTCTTCACCAAAGTATACAATAAAAAATTGGGAAGAATATGAAGTACAAATTAGTGTCCACCGGGCACGGGCGCTTGCGCCGCGCTGCGTCCGCCCCACTTGCCGGGCCAGCCGGGCAGGAAAGCCGCCAGGATCAAAGCGCCAATAGATGCATAAAAAGTGATGAGATAAGCCGTCTGAAAACCCTGCATGGTTTGGTCACAAGCCAGCTTCAACGTCGCAACGATTTTGGATTTGGCCGCGTTCGCTGCTTGAAGCGGAAGCGATGCCAGAGAAGCATCCGTACCGGGCGGCAAATTATCCTGTGCGGCGACACCAGGCGTTTCACATACACCGAAAGGTGTCGTGATCGTTGCCGCAGAATTTTGCAATTGATCTTGTTGCGCCTTGATATCCGGTGAAAGATATCCGACCAAAATGGTTGCCAGTGCGGCCACCGAAACCGCCTGCACGACAAAACGGGTACTGTTCAACAAAGATGACCCTCGCGGCAAGAGATCAAGATGAATGCTGCTCAATGCTGTGACGAATGATGTTTGCAACGTCAAGCCGACGGCCAGTCCGCGCAGGGCCAACAGAAACACGATATAGCTGATCGGCGTCAGGGCTTGAATGACAGAAAGCTGCCAGGTATTGATGCACAAAATAATAAAACCGACCACCATGATCATGCGCGGACCGATCTTATCGTACAACCGTCCAGCCATCGGAGTGGCAAAGGCCGAGGTGGCGGCCACGCCCAATAAAATGAATCCCGCTTCGAGGGCGGTCCGACCGCGGAAAGATTGCAGATAGACCGGCATCAAAAATTCCGCACCAAACAGCGCAACCGTCGCAACATATCCAACCAGACTTGCGTTCAGAAAAACCGGGTTGGCAAAAAGCCGCAGGTTGACCATCGGTTCTTTCGCCACATACAACTCAATGAAGGTGTGAACCACCAGCACGATGATCCCGCCGCCAAATAGAATCAAAGTTGTGGAACCAGTCCAGCCATAATTTTCTGCAACGGTGGCCGCATACAGCACCAGACCAAAACCTGCAACGGCAGTGACCAGCCCGGCCGGGTCAAAGGTGGGCCGCTTCTCGACTTGATAATCTAGCAGGAAGCGCGAACCAAGGATCACACCTAAAATTCCAATTGGCACGTTGACAAAGAAAATGGCGCGCCACAAATTAACGTCCACCAGCCAACCGCCCAGAATCGGACCGAGCGCCGGAGCAACCACCAAAGCAATACCGAAGATTCCGAAAGCAGTACCCTGCTCCTTGGGCGGAAAGGCGCGATACATTTGCGCGGGTCCGAGTGGTTGCGCAATGCCGCCGCCCAACCCCTGCAAGGCGCGCGCCGCGATCAATAAGCCCAACGAAGGAGCGACTCCGCACAAGAAGGAACCCAACGCAAAGAGTCCCAACCCCAAAAGATACATATTTTTGATTCCAAAGCGGTCTGCCAGAAAACCCGAGACCGGCGTGGAGATTCCAAGCGCCAGCACATAGATGCTCAACACCCATTGAGCATCGGATAGCGTGGCGCCGAACTCGCTGCGCAAAGTCGGAAAGGCGATATTCACAATCGTCGAATCAAGGATAACCATGAATATGCCGAACATCACGGCGATCAACACTTTCCATTTGCGTTCCAAGCCCGCCGGTTTTTCCACTGAAGTAACCTCAGTCTCAGTCGTCATACATCAAATTGCCTTTCTAAAGTAAGTTTGCAGTCGAGCCAAAACCCAATCGTTGTTTACGGATGTGGCCATTTCATTTTTGCTTACCCCAGTGCGGGGAAGGCGAAAATTATACGGCAAAACCATTTTCATAAAGCCTGAGGTCCACAAAATTTATATAAAACTTTTATGCGCAGGTATACTTATTCAAAAGGAACTTCAATGAAAATTCGCGTCCTATCCAGTATTCTGGTTCTCAGCCTGCTTATCATAAGTTGCAATGCAGTTACCGGAATTTTCTCGACCCCATCTCCCATCCCACCCAGCCCGGCTACGCTGACGATTCCGCCCGCCACAACGACATCGCCCAATCAAGGCTCGGACAATTTAGGCGATCCACTTTACCCGAAATTGGGTAACGGCGGTTACGATACGATTCATTACACGATTGATTTAAATGTGGACGTGAAAAAGAATTTCGTCAACGGCACGAGCACCATGGACGCACAAGCGACACAGACTCTCAGCTCATTTAATTTGGATTTTCACGGACTGGACATCAGCAATGTCACCGTCAACGCTTCGCCCGCGGACTTCAAGCGGGCCGCCGATGAATTGACCATTACCCCGGCTGAGACTTTATCGCCAGGCCAGCAGTTTACGGTTGTCGTCGCATACAGCGGAACGCCGCAAGCAGTGAACGACCCAAGCCTTGGAAACAGTCCAGTTGGCTGGTTCGATGACTCATCTGGAATTTTTGTCGCCAGCGAAGTCAACGGCTCGATGGGCTGGTATCCGGTCAATAATTATCCAACCGATAAAGCCACATACACTTTTAAAATCACCGCGCCCAAGCCTTATGTCGTTGCTGCGAACGGACTTTTAAAAAGCACAACCGACAACGGTAACACCAACACATTTCTCTGGGAAGAAAGTGTCCCGATGGCAAGCTATCTAGCGACGCTTGAAATCGGTAATTACAAAATCGTCACACAAAATGGGCCGAACAATTTACCCATCCGAAATTATTTTCCGCCAAGCGTTCTGACTAAAGCAACGGACGCCACCAGCAAAACCAGCGACATGATCGCTTATTACAGCAGCATCTTTGGGCCATATCCGTTCGAGGCTTATGGCATCGTGGTCATTCCGGAAGATTTGGGATTTGCAATGGAAGACCAAACCTTGTCCGTATTTGGACAAGACATGCTGGATGAGATCACTGTCGCGCACGAACTTTCGCATCAATGGTTCGGCGACAGTGTCAGTTTAAAGTCATGGCAGGATATCTGGCTCAACGAAGGTTTTGCAACCTACTCCGAGGCTCTGTGGACTGAACACACAAAGGGAAAAGCTGCCGGTGACAAATATATGCGCGATATTTATGACCAGGCCGCATCAGACAGCGCACCCGGCACCCCCAAGCTCGCGGATCTCTTTGGTGAGTCCGTTTATTATCGCGGCGCATTGGTTTTGTACGCGCTCCGCCTCAAGGTCGGGGATGAAGCGTTCTTCAAAATCCTGCATGAATATTACGCGCGTTATGCGGGCAAGAGCGCCAACTCCGCAGACTTCATCGCCGTCGCACAAGATGTCAGCAGACAAGACTTAAAAAGTTTTTTCGATGATTGGTTATACTCAAACCAAATGCCCGCCCTGTCACAAGCTGGTCAATGACGGGAACAGAAAATTATTTGTGGCGTCTTTCAAGTATCCAACCGAATCGGAGGAACCATGAAATCGCCCGTGTTAAAAATCCTATCCATCGTGATTGCAATCGGAGTTCTGATGACCGCATGTGCGCCCCAACCGCAAGCCAGCATTGCCCAATCCAATGTCCAACGCGAGACAAAACCTTCAACATCCACCGATGACATTTCCAAACTCGTGAACGGAAACAACGCCTTCGCCCTTGACCTTTACCAATCGCTTCGCTCCAAAGACGGCAACTTGATCTATTCACCTTACAGCATTTCCCTCGCCCTGGCCATGACTTATGCTGGTGCGCGCGGTGAAACAGAATCACAAATGGCATCTGCGCTGCATTTTGATTTGCCGCAAGCGCAACTTCATCCGGCGTTCAACGCGCTCGATCTGGCTTTGGCCCAGCATGGACAGGCCCAATCCAAAGATCAGCCTCTGCAATTAAACATCGCCAACGCGGTGTGGGCAGAGAAGACTTACCCATTCCTGCAAAATTATCTAGACTTGATCGCGCTCAACTATGGAGCAGGAATTCGTCTCGCCGATTTCGTCAATCAATATGAACCCGCGCGCAACGAAATCAATAATTGGGTCAGCGACCAGACGAATAAAAAAATAAATAATCTGCTCGCACCGGGAACTTTGAACCCCGACACGCGCATGGTGCTGGTCAATGCCATTTATTTCAAGGCCGACTGGGAAAATCAGTTCGACCCGAATAACACTTCTGATTCTCTATTCCATCTGCTTGATGGTTCCACATCACATGTCAAGATGATGAACGATGAACATCTCACCATCCCTTATACAAAAGGCGATGGCTATCAAGCTATCGAATTGGCCTATGTAGGTGACACCGCCGCAATGGATGTGATCGTTCCTGACGAAGGCAACTTCAAACAATTCGAGTCTGCGTTGAATGCACAGAAATTAAATGAAATCCTTGGCAACATGCAACCGGCCTCGGTTGCACTCGGCCTCCCTAAATTTACTTTCACTCAAGACTTCAGCGTAAGCAGCACACTGAAAACGTTGGGTATGTCTGATGCGTTCGATCCCAATAAAGCTGATTTCTCCGGCATGACGGGCAACCACGATCTTTTCATCAGCGACGTGATTCACAAAGCCTTTGTCGCCGTGGACGAAAAAGGCACCGAAGCCGCCGCGGCAACCGCTGTCATGATGCAAGCCACCAGCATCATGATGACCGATGTCAACCTGACCATTGACCGCCCCTTCATCTTCATCATCCGAGACACAACCAGCGGACAAATTCTATTCGTCGGCCGCGTGCTTAACCCTGCCCAATAATTCAACCAAATATTGTAGGTCGCGTTTGCGAGATCATCGAAGAGGCAACGCGACCTATTTTTTTTACATACAGGTCACAACCCATTAATCCTCCCTTTACACCTCCCAGCTATGATTCGCTCATCGCAAAAGGAGGCTCAATGTTTAAGATAGGAACTGCACTAAAATTATCACTTGCTGTAATATTAATCCTTGCCTGCTCTTGGGTAACTCCTCAGGCGCAATCCAGCCCAATTGTCGCGTCACCGCAGTCAACTGCTCCATCAACAAATAACCAATCGGGCGGCAAGCCAGCCTATTCGGGTAGCACAGCCCCACCGCCATCAAATGACCTTATTGCTGCACGATCCAAGATCAAACATATCGTAATCATTATGCAGGAGAACCGTTCATTTGATACCTACTTCGGTACATACCCCGGAGCCGACGGAATTCCTACCCAAAACGGAAAATTTACCGTTTGCGTCAACGACCCCGCAACCGGAAATTGTATATATCCGTTTCATGATGCAGCGGACAAAAACCTTGGTGGTCCGCATGGACAAAACAACGCCAACGCTGATATCAACGGCGGTCAGATGAACGGCTTCATAAGCCAGGCCGAAAAAGGGAAGGCCGGTTGCGAAGCAACACACAACCCATCCTGCGGCGGCGGTTCGACCGACGTAATGGGTTATCACGACGCGCGCGAAATTCCCAATTATTGGACATATGCGCAGAGCTTTGTTTTGCAGGATCATCTATTCGAGCCGAACGCCTCATGGAGTCTGCCCGCGCATTTGTTCATGGTATCTGAATGGTCAGCCAAGTGCAGCAAAGCTGGTGACCCAATGAGCTGCATCAACGCATTGCAGTCGCCCGGCAACCCGCCGGATTTCCATCCCAATCGTCCAAACGCGGCCAATGTGCTGCCGCCTGATTACGCATGGACAGACTTGACTTATTTGCTTTTCAATAATCAAGTGCCATGGAAATATTACGTTCAGACCGGGACTCAGCCGGACTGCGCCAACGATGCGGCAGACTGCCCGCCCGTTCATCAGGATGCAAAGACGCCTGGAATATGGAATCCGCTACCCTACTTTGATACTGTCAAACAGGATGGTCAGCTTCAAAACATCACAAACGTTACAAATTTTTATGCAGATGCAAAAAATGGCACACTACCTTCGGTCAGTTGGATAACGCCCAGCGGTGCGAACAGCGAGCACCCACCAGCTCTCGTCAGCGATGGACAGGCTTGGACTACAAGTTTGATCAACGCAGTTATGCAGGGCCCTGATTGGGATAGCACAGTCATCCTGCTTTCATGGGACGATTGGGGCGGCTTCTACGATCATGTTGCTCCGCCACATGTGGACAAAAATGGATATGGCTTGCGTGTGCCGGGACTGGTAATTAGTCCATATGCCAGGCAAGGCTACATCGACCATCAAATTCTGAGTCATGATGCATACGTCAAACTCATCGAGGATATTTTCCTAGGCGGTCAACGAATCGATCCTGCAACTGATGGTCGCCCGGATCATCGTCCAACCGTGCGCGAGAACGCACCAATCCTTGGCGACTTACTTAAGGATTTTGATTTCAACCAGACACCACACACGCCGCTCGTCCTATCGGTCAACCCGCCGCCCG
>Ga0208528_1000039_pt1 | contig 11200 bp, 7 predicted proteins | sample SF_Rice_5C_80N_3_FD_185619 | JGI IMG/M metagenome (GOLD analysis project Ga0208528, IMG submission 185619) | Rice paddy soil microbial communities from Twitchell Island, California, USA - SF_Rice_5C_80N_305 (SPAdes) (version 2) | ecosystem: Environmental > Terrestrial > Soil > Paddy field/soil ... | reverse complement strand
CTCGGGACGTCTGGGCTATGTCAATCCGTTTCTCAGCTTGATGGGTATCTGGTCCAAAGATGACCGTGACCGTGCAATGAACGCCTTGGATCGAGTGGGGATTAAAGATAAAGCCAATGCACGCGCGGACGCTCTTTCAGGCGGGCAACAGCAACGTGTGGGTATCGCCCGCACATTGATGCAGGAACCCAGATTTATTTTGGCTGACGAACCGGTCGCATCCCTCGACCCAGTATTGTCTCACTCCATTCTGCAATACCTTGAGCAACTCAATAAGGAAGGCATCACGGTGCTTTGCAGTCTGCACTTCCTTGACTTGGTCCATCGCTATGCCACACGTGTAATTGCTCTCAAGGATGGGGTCAAGGTTTTTGAGGGACTTCCCAAAGAGATCAATCGCACTAAGTTTAAGGAAATCTATGGGGAAGAAGCGCAGGAAGTGCGCGCAACTGCGGTTGAAGAAGGTTAAGAATGTCGGGTAACCTCTCTTCCAATAAGGCGAACCATTCGCCACTTATTGCTGGTTTTCTTTCCCTTCTTATCCCAGGTTTGGGCCAAATCTATGCTCAACAGCGATACCGCGGTGTTTCTGTTTTGTTTAGTACGCTCATGGCCGTCCTGATTGTTATCTGGTACAAGGTGCCAGCTTGGTACTTGGTTCCTGCCATTATCTGGTTGTGGAATGTATGGGATGCGGTTAGCCTTGTACAGGGAAAAACCAGGTCGGCTTTCATCCCCATCTTGATGATCTTGATCATGGGGTATGGTATTGGCTGGCAGATCACGGATATTGATCTTTCTGCTCTCACCAAGAATATGGGACGAGCAGAATCCATCCTCACACCCATGTTTCACCCCGACTTTATATCCCAGGTTGAAATCACAAATACAGGCTGGGCTCCAGTGGAAGTGCCATGCGGGCCCAACCCTCCTCCAGCTACAAACACGATCAACGGCATCCAGATAAATATTTCTCCGAATTGCGGAAAACTGAAGGATGCATTAACCGTACAAGCCAGTGGACTTTGGCCGGATACACCGACACTTATCCAATGGTCAACGCCGATTGGAGATCGCCTCCCGTTGGGAGAAGGTTTTATCACCCCTTTGTATGTAACTAGTGATTCGCATGGGAATCTTAATACAGTCATCCATATCTCGCCCAACGCACTCTCTGCAGCTCCGGACCCAACCCTTCCGCTTGAACATCGAGTTTATTTGACGCAGGCGCACCCGCAGGCGGCCTTTCAGCTTTCAAAGAATGGAGCTTACGTTGTAGATGGAATTGTTCAAACCCTCTTCCTAGCGTTAATGTCAACGACCCTTGGAGCGTTCGGCGCAATTGCTGTTAGTTTCCTGGCTGCCCGCAACTTGATGAGTGGCAACCCACTCACATTATCCATTTATGTTATTACCCGCACGATTCTCAATATTATACGCTCCATTGAGCCGCTAATTATCGCTATTATTTTTGTTGTCATCGTTGGACTGGGGCCGTTTGCTGGGGTAATCGCCATAACGTTGCACACGATTGCAGCACTTGGAAAATTGTACTCAGAGGTGATCGAAGGCATTGACCCGGGTCCGTTGGAGGCCATTCGAGCCACAGGTGGAAATTGGGCACAGATGGTGCGCTACGGGGTCATTCCGCAGATTGTGCCTCCATTTGCTTCCTTTACTCTGTTTCGTTGGGAAATCAACGTGCGTACATCGACCATCATCGGATTCGTTGGCGGTGGCGGCATTGGCTTCTATCTTTATCAATGGATCATTAAAGGCGATTTCCGGGCGGTGAGTTCGTCTTTTATCGCCATTGCTGTTATTGTAATTGTGCTTGATTTAATAAGCGCAAAAATCAGGGCGAGGTTGGTGTAGTTATGAATGCTCGTAACTTTCGTCTTCGCCGCTGGTTTGTCACAGGTTTCTTGACCCTGTTGGCTATCGTTGCTTACGTTGTTGGCTATCGAGTGACTGAGATCGACCCTGTCAAACTTTTTACATCATTACCAAAAAGTCAGAAAATTCTGAGTGACCTCATCCATCCGGATCTATTTACTCGCCAGACCAAAGATACCACGCTCGATGTTGTTTTCCCAGTTCCCTGCGGTTCAGCACAACCCGCGCAGTTGCCCGATACAGGCCCACGTATTGTTCCCAATGTGTCATGTGCCAACTCCGGAGACATCATTACTCTCCAAGGGTACAACATGGCGCCCAATAGTGATGTGAAGATTATGTGGCTTTTGCCAAGCGGTAATAACCTGTTTTCCAAGCTGGCAAAAACTAATGCAGATGGGGAGTTCACTACACAAGTTAATGTGCGCCCAATTGTCGCCATGGACAAGGGCATTCCAAGCCACCTGCAAGCCATGACCGCAGTTCCCATTGGTAATTTGATCGTCAGCAAAACCCTGACCGATGTTCTTGATAATCTTATCGTGACCGTTTTCATGGCTTTGCTGGCCACCACCGCAGGGACGATTGTCGCCGCACCGATCAGTTTCCTGGCAGCTCGCAACATCATGGGACGCAACTGGTTGGGATACACAGTGTACACCGTTGTCCGGGCTATATTGAACATTGTACGCTCTTACGAATCTCTGGTATTGGCGACTGTATTTGCTCTATGGGTGGGTTTTGGCGCTTTTGCCGGAGTACTGGCGTTGACTGTCGTCACGATTGCTTCTCTAGGCAAGCTCTTTTCAGAAGCAGTCGAGAGCATCGACGCTGGTCCCATCGAAGCGATCTCTGCAACGGGTGCGAATCCGGTGGAAGTAGTTCGGTACGCGGTTGTTCCGCAGATCATCCCGGACTTCATATCTTTTATCATCTATCATTGGGATATCAATGTCCGCATCAGCACCATCTTGGGCTTTGTAGGCGGCGGCGGTATCGGCTTTTACTTGAGCCAGCGCATCAACGTTCTGGAATATCAAAAGGCAGGTACAGCCATCTGGGCCATTGTATTGGTCGTCTGGGGCATGGACTTCCTTAGCGCGGAAGTGCGCAAGAGATACACATAATTTAACAAGCGACAGATGGTTGAGACAGGCTTAAGCCTGTCTCTTTTTTTAGAGTAGAATCCTGCGAATGTGGAAAAGGCTTATTACCTTCATCTGGCACTTTATCAAAAGATTAATCGTAGTTGGATTGGCTGTTTTCTTCCTGCCGCGCATCATCACAACCATCTATAGTTGGACGCGCATCTATACCGTCAGCGCTGTACCGGCTGAAAAAGTGGCTATCGTTTTCGGGGCGGGCCTGACGCGTGATGGTTATCCGACCGCCATTTTGCGTGACCGAGTCGAGACGGCGGCCCAGCTTTATTTCGCGGGCAAAGTCCAAAAGTTGTTGATGAGCGGCGATAATAGTTATGTGAATTACAACGAACCGGGTGCGATGCATGATTACGCCATTAGTCTCGGTGTGCCCGAAAGCGTCATTGTTCTCGATTACGCTGGCCGCCGCACATACGACACCTGTTATCGTGCAAAGGCCATCTTTGGCGTGGACTCGGCCATTCTGGTCACACAGGCATTCCATCTGCCGCGCGCGCTCTTCTTGTGCAACGCACTTGGCTTGCGAGCTGCGGGTGTGGAAGCGGACAACATCACTTATCGCAAGTTGTCTCTTGCAGTCTGGAATATTCGCGAACAATTTGCGACGGTTGGTGCGCTGTGGGACGTCTATGTTCAAAGACCTTTGCCCATTCTTGGCAAGCCTGAACCGATTTCTTAAAGCTCAAAAATATTAACCGCGAAGCTCGCTAAGAACGCAAAGAAGAAAAATAAAACTTTGTGTGCCTTCGCAGTAAACACAAGGAGAAAAATGAACCGAGAAGAATCTCTTGCCCTTGTCCATGAATTTGTAAAGAACGAAGGACTTGTTAAACACATGTTGTCCGTTGAAACATGTATGCGTTTCTATGCTGAAAAATTTGGCGAAGATGTCGAAGCTTGGGGACAGCTTGGCCTCATCCATGACTTTGATTGGGAGATTCATCCCACGCTTGACGGACATCCCGTCAAAGGCGCGCCCATTTTGCGCGAACGCGGTATCCCCGAAGATATTATTCAAGATATTTTGAGTCACGGCGTTGACACGGGTGTGCCGCGCAACACTTTACGACGCAAAGCTTTAATGGCTTGCGATGAGATCACCGGACTCGTAACCGCCGTCGCGTTGGTACGTCCTTCCCGTTCACTGCTGGACCTCGAGCCGTCTTCCGTTAAGAAAAAATGGAAGGACAAAGCCTTTGCTGCCGGCACCAACCGCGAAGAGATGGCCGAAGCCGCGCAGGATTTCGGCGTTGAACTTTGGGAACATGTTGGCAATGTCATCACCGCCATGCGCCGTATTGCCCCTGAGTTAGGATTGGTCGGAAATATCCAATAATAAGTTGTCTTGTAATTTTCGAATAACTTAAGAAATTTCACGGGCTAATTATTAGCCCGTGAAATTTATATTGTTCTTTTTATCGATACGAAAATTTTGCTGATCTACGGATAGGAGCCATATCCGGTGGGGTTGGCGTGCGCGAACCAGAAGTGACCGGGCCCGTAATTGGGATCCGTGCCCTGGTCCATGATGGTTGCGAACTGCCCCCAAATGCAATATGCGCCTGCAGGTACTAGATCCGGATTTGCATTGCAATCTCCAACCCACACGATCTTATAGTGCCAGACCGCGCCTGAACCGCCGGGGAATGCGCCATTCCATTCATTGTTTTCCCAGGCGTTGTAAGGTGGATTGGACCAACCTTCAGCATTACCGCGATCCCATTCGGCATTCCACTTCATGAGCAGTTTGTCAGGGGCGTAGACGCCGAGATACGAATTGCAGTAGGCCTCACTGTTTCCCTGTTCCATGCACCAACTCAGACCGGTGCCGTTGAAGATGCGCGCTGTGCGGTTGTAGCCATATTGATCGTATCCGCCACCGGCTGCGGCAGGGACGATCGACACGGCTGTCAAGATCAACGCCAATGCGATTGTAGACATGAAAAGAATTTTGGATTTCATTTTTTCCTTTCTATTTATGTGAAAATCCATCCCGATGGAAAAACACAAATGTGCTGGCCGCCTCCTCTCTGGCCGGAAATTAATATAAACCGGCCTTGTGGCCGGTTTCGCTATTCGCTCCCCGAAGACCTTCCTGCAAAACCATGCAGAAAAGCGACCAATTCAAGTCATCGGTTCACAGCGTCCACTAACAGATGTTGGTTTGCGTAATGACAGGAACTTCTAATATCTTGCCCAGTTCCTGAAATCATTATAGCGATTTTGAGACGGGATTCAAGTAGGCAATTGTCCCATCTCAAACTAGATTTCTCCATGGTATCAGTTTTAAATTTCACTGCCCTTGCCAATGAATCTTCAAAAGTATATAATAAAAATCAGACAAAACTTATCAGGTTTTGTCCCGAAATGGCAAACCCATCGCGAGGTGGGGGCGCAAAGTCATGGACCTGCGACTGAGATGAAAGCAGACCGCCAGACCGCCGAAAATTATTGATCGGCGGTCATTTCTTTTGTAAAGAAGGTGATCAGCAAAAACAAATGCTCTTAAAAAAAACAACTCCATGTTTGCACTATCTGGCCTTTTACTGTTACCGAGCAAACCAAAGGAGAGACTAATCGACACACCCCACAACTTTATTGTCTGCCTAACGATACCCAAGAATTTCACAATTGACTTCCCATAAATTTGATCGCTTCCTCTTGGCGATATTCGAGGAGGCTCGAATGCTACTCAACCCAAAACAAGGAGAGCTCAAAATGAAATCCCGTTTTCTCTTTTTGCGTTTTATATTAACCATTGCCAGTCTGGGTCTTTTGGTCTTTAGTCAACCGGGCGCAATGTATGCTCAGGCCTCAGTCGCGGCGACCCGTGCTCAGGTCGCACCGAACCTGGAATTCGCACCCATGGTCACGCTTGCGCCGGATGACAGTCAAACGCCAACTGGCGGATCATATGCTTGTGTGGATCCCGATGGCAATCCACGATCTTCGGTCTTCCATTGCTATACGCCGGCAGATATTTATGCTGCTTATGGCGTCAACGCATTACATGCCGAGGGCACAACTGGAAAAGGTGAAACCATTGTGATCGTGGACTCGTATGGCAGTCCCACTGCTCAGGCTGACCTTGATCGCTTCAGCGATACCTTTGGACTGCCGCGAACAACCATTCAATTTATTTATCCGGATGGCACTCCAACCTACAACAATAGCGTGAACGGTTCGCCCGCAGGCTGGGCATTCGAAACCAGTCTTGACCTGCAATGGGCTCATGCGATCGCACCTGATGCGAACATTGTGCTTGTCGCGGCCAACCCGGCTGAGACGGAAGGCGTGCAGGGATTCCCCGGCATCTTCAAGGGTGAACAAATGGCGATCACTCAATTCCCAGGCGCGGTGATGAGCCAATCGTTTGCTGTCACAGAACAGTCCTTCCATGGCGCGGCATCCACCCAGGTTTCACTGATGGACAAGGTCTATCAGCAAGCTCTGGCAAACCATGTTACCGTGTTCGGTTCCAGTGGAGATTCAGGCACAGCCAATGGCGATAAGCAGGGTAGGGTCTATCCATACCCGACTGTCAACTGGCCATCTTCCGATCCGTTGGTTACTTCAGCCGGTGGCACCTGGTTACAGTATGGTTGGACATGGAACCCGACTTCGCCGACCGATCCAAGCTTTGTGACTACTCCCGGCTCACAGACGGAAGCAGTCTGGAATGAACCATTCATCGAGGCTTCTGGCGGCGGCGGACGCAGTGTCTTGTTCTCCACGCCCAGTTTCCAATCCGGCATTTCGCAGAGCTTGTTGCAAGGCGCGCGCGGTTTGCCTGATCTTTCATGGAATGCGGCAGTGGATGGCGGCGTGTTGGTGTACACGAGCTTTGGCGGCGCACGCGTAGGTTGGCACATCGTCGGTGGGACCAGCGCGGCTTCACCTCAATTGGCTGGATTGATCGCACTCACCAACCAATTAGCGGACGCAGGCGGCAAGGCGCACGTTGGCTATCTCAATCCATACCTGTACAACCTGCCCGCCTCTGACTTCACGGATATTGTCCCGCAGACCTTCGGCGCAGTCACGCTGGCTGACAACAGCAACTACGGCTCAGGCATCGCCGGTATGGCGGTTACGACAGGCTATGATCTGGCTACCGGCTTCGGCAGCCCGAAAGCTTATAGTTTTGTGCATGACCTGGCGAACGCCCTGCCTTAAGTCTGACTGCTTCACATCCATTACCTGACTTGATCGCAGCTCCACTGTAGATACCTTCAAGTTCTGGTATTGAAAATAATATTTCGAATTACGGCTTTGACCGGGTGAGATTTAAGTTTCACCCGGTCAAAATTTAATTTGACTGGGTCAAATTTTGGTTTGCTCAGGCCAGATCAAAAATAAAAGGCGACCCCGTAAAGGTCGCCTTTTTGGTTATTTCTTTTTCTTTTTTACAGGCCTTGCCTTCGCAGTCTTCTTCTCTTTTGCCGCAGGTTTGGCGGCTTTCTTGGGTGTGGCTTTTTTCGTTGATTTCTTTCCACTTTCCGCTTTCTTCTTTGGCTCCGTTTTTGTCACGGCCACAAACTTATCAACCGACCAACCTACTGCAACAGAAATAGCTTCTTCACCCGGTTTCAATTCCACAACATGATCGCCTTTGGTGGCCGCGCGTTTGCGGATTGCGACCGCATCCAGTCGCGTGGACTTCGGCGCACCTTTGCTTAGATGTATGGTCGCCATATGATTATCTTTTCCAGATGCTATGCCAGCGAGTTTTACTTTGCCAGATAAATCCCAAACGCGCACGCCTTTGCCGTAACGTCCCTGCGCGGGGAATTCTTTTTGGTCAACGCGCTTGGCTTTGCCGTCGTTGGTCAATAGGAATATCTCGCCTTCGGTCGGTAAAATTTCCATGCCGACAACTTCATCTTTATCTTCGAGTTTGATTCCGTTCACGCCTGCCGCGACCAATCCCATCGGGCGGACATCCTCTTCGCTGAAGCGAATCGCCATGCCTTGCGCGGTGCCGAGCAATATCTCTTTCTTGCCATCCGTCAATCCAACCATGACCAATACATCGCCTTCATTCATCCTGACTAATGTAAATGTCTGCGACGATGGGCCGGGCAATTCGGTGATGAGACTCTTCTTGATCATGCCGTAACGTGTGCAGGTGATGGCGCAGGTCTCTTCGGGTAAGTCTGATTTTTTGGCGGGTAATGCAAACACCGCCGCCAGTGAATCGTTTTCGCTCAATGGTGCAACTTTGTAGAACATCGAGCCGTTGGTTAACTTCTCCGCTTCGGGGATGACGTGTGCAGCCACCGCAGCGGCCTTGCCTAACTTGCTGACGAAATAAATTGTGTCGGTTGTGGATGCCTTGACTAAAAATCTCGGCGCATCGTTGCCAGAATGTTTCGGTTGTTTTTCGTCGTGAGTGCGTGCCACGATTCCATCAGCGGTCACGCCGACCCAGATAATTTGATCTGGCAAAAGATCGTTGGCGGTGAGTCCCTTTCCGCCTTTTGCGCCTTCCTTCAAACTGACGATCTGCGTGCGGCGTCTATCGCCGTAAGCTTCCTTCACTTTCAATAATTCTTCAGCCACCACGCCGCGCATGAGCTTGGCAGATTTCAAAAGTGCGGTCAGATCTTTGATGATGCCGCTGACTTCCTTGTATTCAGTCTCGATCTTTTTTCTTTCCAACGCTGCGAGTCTGCGCAGTTGCATATCGAGGATGGCTGTGGCTTGCAACTCCGTCAGCTTGTAGCGCTTCATCAGTTTCGCCCGAGCCGTTTCAACGTCCGACGCGTTGCGAATGATCTGAATCAGTTCATCCAGATTTTTGAGCGCAATTAAATATCCTTCGAGAATATGTGCGCGCGCTTTGGCCTTATCCAGATCAAATTCGGCACGCCGTTTGATGATCGTGATGCGGTGCTCAAGATAAACGCGCAAGGCCTGCTTGAGGGTGAGCGTGCGCGGCTCGCCATCCACCAGCGCCAGCAGGTTGATGCTGAACGTGGTTTGCATGGGCGTGCGTTTATAAAGATCGCGTAGCACAATATTTGGGTCGGCGTTCTTGGTCAGCTCGATGACGATACGCATACCTTGACGATCCGACTCATCGCGCAGATCGGCGAGACCATCGAGATGACCTTCGCGCGCCAATTCTGCGATGCGTTCGATCAATGCGGATTTATTAACTTGATACGGAAGCTCGGTGACGATGATGCGATTCTTGCCGCGCTCCATTTCCTCAACATGAACCTTGGCCTGCACTGTTACGCGTCCACGCCCGGACCCGTAAGCGGACTCGATATTCTCTTCGCCTTTCTCTTCGATGATGACGCCGCCGGTCGGGAAGTCTGGACCCTGCACGAATTTCATTAATTGATCGACGTCAATATCGTCGAGCTTTTCCCAGCGTTCGAGCATGTAAATACAGGCATCCACGATCTCCGACAAATTGTGCGGCGGAATCGAAGTTGCCATGCCGACTGCAATACCGGTTGCGCCATTTACAAGCAAATTTGGAATCGCGGATGGGAGTACGCTCGGTTCTTCGAGTGTGTCATCAAAGTTGGCGAGGAAGTCAACTGTGTTTTTATTTAAGTCAGCGAGAATATCAATGGCCGCGGATGTGAGACGCGCTTCGGTATAACGCATCGCAGCAGGAGGATCGCCGTCTACTGAACCAAAGTTACCCTGTCCATCCACAAGCAGTGTACGCATGGAAAAATCCTGCGCCATGCGCGCCATGGCTTCGTATACTGCTGCGTCGCCGTGCGGATGATATTTACCGAGCACTTCGCCGACGATGCGAGCGGACTTCTTGTACGGTGTATCTGCTCGGATGCCCATGTCATACATTGCATACAAAATACGGCGATGCACAGGCTTGAGTCCATCACGCGCATCGGGCAGTGCGCGCGCCACGATGGTGGACATGGCATAATCGAGATACGCCTGCTGCATTTCCTGATCGATATCTACTTTTCGAACGAGACCTAATTCCATGGAAACTCCAAATATTAAGCCCCTCCCCAACCCTCCCCAAATTCGCAGAATTTGGGGAGGGTGACCAAAGGTCGGGTGGGGCAGTGAAAGTATGTTCTATTTGCGGGCTTATCTTACGGGGAAAGAAAGAATGCGTCAAGTGAAAAGCCCCTTGCCAAAATCCGGCAAGGGGCTTTAATTTTATTTGTTCTCTTTTTAATCCGTGGCAATTGAATCTGTGATTAACGGGATTTCCATCTCTTCCTGTTTCTTGAACTGGCTCATGTACAGGTTGTAGTAGAAGCCTTGTTTGGCAAGTAACTCTTCGTGATTGCCCTGCTCCACAATGTCGCCATGATCCATGACGAGGATCAAGTCCGCATCACGGATGGTGGATAATCGGTGTGCAATAACAAAGCTGGTGCGGTTCTTCATCAGATTGTCCATCGCTTTTTGAATCAAGATTTCAGTGCGGGTATCGACGGAACTGGTGGCTTCGTCGAGGATCAGAATCTTCGGGTCGGCGAGGAAGGCACGGGCGATGGTGAGCAGTTGCATTTGTCCCTGCGAGATGTTGGTGGTCTCTTCGTTGAGCACCATGTTGTAACCGTCTGGCAGAGTATGAACAAAATGGTCCACATGTGCAGCTTGGGCCGCGGCGATGACTTCTTCATCGGTGGCGTTCTGGCGTCCATAACGGATGTTTTCCATGATGGTGCCGTTGTAAAGCCAGGTATCTTGCAAAACCATTCCGAACATACCACGCAGATCGTGACGGGTGAATTCACGAATATCGTGTCCATTGACCAGGATCGCGCCGTCGTTCACGTCGTAGAAGCGCATCAGCAGCTTGACCATGGTGGTTTTTCCAGCGCCGGTCGGGCCGACGATGGCAATCTTATGGCCGGGTTCGGCCTCTGCTGAGAAATCGTTGATGATGGTTTTTTCAGGGCTGTAACCGAAGTGGACGTCCTTAAACTCCACGTGACCTTCCACGTTTTCGAGTTGAATCGGCTGTGCAGCTTCAGCTACTTCTTCTTCCTCTTCGAGGAATTCAAAGACACGTTCCGCCGCGGCAGCAGTCTGCTGGAGGATGTTTGAGATGTTTGCCAGTTGCGTGATTGGCTGGGTGAACGAACGGACATATTGGATGAACGCTTGAATGTCACCAACAGCGATGGTGCCTT
>Ga0208528_1000038_pt1 | contig 11213 bp, 9 predicted proteins | sample SF_Rice_5C_80N_3_FD_185619 | JGI IMG/M metagenome (GOLD analysis project Ga0208528, IMG submission 185619) | Rice paddy soil microbial communities from Twitchell Island, California, USA - SF_Rice_5C_80N_305 (SPAdes) (version 2) | ecosystem: Environmental > Terrestrial > Soil > Paddy field/soil ... | reverse complement strand
CGCCTGCTCGGTCATCAATTTGGTTTGACCGTAAACATTGGTCGGGCCGAGCGGAGATTCTTCCGTCAGCGGTTCCTCGCTGGATCGATAAACAGCCGCAGTTGACGAAAGCACAAATTTCTTCACGCCCGCGCGCACGGCAGTTTCCATCAGACTCAGCGAGTTGGAAAAATTATTGTGAAAGAATCTTCCCGGGTCTTTCATCGATTCGCCCGCTTCGATGAAGGCCGCGAAGTGCATGACCGCGTCGAATTTTTGCGAGGTCAATGCTTCGACTAGTGCGTGCGAATCATCCAGCGCGGCATGGATAAATTTCGCGCCGCTCGGAACTGCTCCGCGATGACCAGTGACCAGCGAATCGTAAACCGTGACGGAATGTCCAGAATTAATTAATGCTTCTGCGGTGGCAGAGCCAATGTATCCCGCGCCGCCGGTGATAAAAATATTCATTATCCTCGTTTCTTTTCTCACCACAAAGGCACGAAGGGCACAGAGATTCTTTTATTCTCACAAAGAAAAAAACTTTGTGTTCTCTGTGTCTCTGTGGTGAATTAAAAAATTGGTGATTGTTTATGCCAATCCGTAACTTGCTGATACGCGTGCGCAGTTTGCAACAATAAATCTTCGCGGAAATGCGGAGCGATCAATTGCAATCCAACCGGCAGATTATTTTTGTCGAATCCGCAGTTGAACGAAATTCCCGGCACGCCCGCCAAATTTGCTGGCAGCGTGAACACATCTTCCAAATACATTGCCAGCGGATCATTAACATGCTCGCCGATTTTGAACGCGGTCTCCGGCGCGGTTGGAGCGGCGATCAAATCCACGTCGCGGAAAGCCGCTTCAAAGTCCCGTTTGATAAGCGTGCGAACTTTTTGCGCTTGTCCATAATATGCATCGTAATACCCGGCAGAGAGCGCATATGTCCCGATCATCACGCGGCGCGTTACCTCCGCACCAAATTTTTGTCCGCGCGTTTTGAAGAATACATCCCACAAATTATCCGCGTCGGCGCGCGGGCCGTAACGCACGCCGTCGAATCGCGCGAGATTCGCAGACGCCTCGGCGGGAGCGATGATGTAATAGACCGGTAGAGCGTACCCGGTGTGCGGCAAACTGATCTCGCGGATCTCCGCGCCGAGTTCTTTCAACTGGTTAATTGCCGCGCGCGTCTTTTCCTCGACTTCAGGCTGGATGCCGCTAATAAAATATTCTTTCGGCACTCCGATTCTTTTTCCGCGCACGGCATCGCCATTAAATTTAATTTGTGGCACCGGCGCATCAACGGACGTCGCATCTTTTTCATCGCGTCCGGCCATCACCAAAAAAATCTGCGCCACATCTTCAGCTGTTCGACCAAACGCGCCGACCGTATCCAGCGAAGAACCGAATGCAATTAAACCAAAACGAGAAACTCGGCCATACGTGGTTTTGAGTCCGGTCACGCCACACAGCGAGGCAGGCTGGCGAACTGAACCGCCAGTGTCCGTGCCGAGCGCGGCAGGAACGTAACGCGCCGCGACCGATGTTGCGCTTCCGCCCGATGAACCGCCCGGCACGCGATTCAAATCCCATGGATTACGTGTGACACCGTACGCAGAATTTTCCGTGGACGAACCCATTGCAAATTCATCCGTGTTGGTTTTGCCAACAATGATCGCGCCCGCCTCAACAAGTTTTTTCACGGATGTTGCTGTGAACGGAGGAACATAGCCTTCTAAAATTTTTGATCCCGCGGTGCAAGGCAATCCTGCAACCGATAAAACATCTTTGATGGCGACAGGGATGCCGAGTAGGGGCGACTGGCCAGTCGCCCCTACAGATTTGCGTTGGCGGTCTGCCTCATTGGCTTGTTTCAACGCGGATTCTTTTGCGAGATGTAAAAAGGCATGAGTCTTTGAATCAGTCGATTCGATTTTATTAAGCGCGGCTTCAACCAATTCGCGGCTGGAAAAATTTCCTTTGGCGAGTCCGGTTTGCATTTCGATGAGAGTGAGGTTTGTTAGGTCAGTCATTATTTATTTCATGTCGTTGCGAGTCTTCGAGAAGCAATCTCATTTTCAAGCTGGAGATTGCTTCGCAAAAAGTGCTCGCAATGACGGATTCCTATTATTCAAATACCGGCGGAATCTTGAATTGATCGTCTTCAGATTGCGGAGCGTTTTTCAAAAGTGCATCCGTTGATAGACTCGGATGAACTTCATCGGTGCGGAGATGCATTTTGTCGAGTCCGCCGCCAAAAGTCGGAGGGACATCTTTTGTGTCCAGCTCATTGAGCTTGGCAACATAATCCAAAATCTTTGAAAGTTGACCGCGATAAAGTTCCTTTTGCTCGTCGGTCAATTCAAGGCGTGCCAGTTTTGCAATATGTTCAACTTCTTCTTTTGTGAGGGACATGGCGAGATTATAACGTAATCCGACTATGGTTTATTTGTCCAACCATCAGCGTACCATTGGATGTACTCTGTAACGTGGGCATGCCAATAAGTCTCACTGTGATCGCCGTTGAACATGTGCCATTCGTGCGGAACTTCGTAATCACTGAGCAGGCTTTCAAATTGTGTGATCGAACCAAGTTCTTTATCCTGATCTCCGGCATCGATCCAAATTCTCGGGAATTGATCCAGGGGAATGGCTTTGATCCAACCTTCAAGATAAGGTGCATCTTCGGTGAAGATGGCGGGGGAATGCATGCCCAACTCACCGAATAGATCGTAATGTTCCAAACCGAGACGTACTGTCCAACCGCCACCGCGTGAAAGTCCGCCTAGAGCGCGGTGAGCGCGGTCAGCGAGAGTGCGGTAATGGCTGTCAATGTAGGGAATTACGACATTTATTACGCGATCTCCAAAACCCGGTCCTGCATCCAGATTCCAATAGCGGTCGTCAGGGAAGACGATGATGAACGGTTGTGATCTGCCGGACAGGATCAAGTTATCTGCCGCAGTAACTGCGCCGAGACGCACCCACTGATCGTCAATGTAAGTTTGTCCGTGGAGAAGATAGAGCACAGGATAACGTTGATCGACCTTGGTATCGTAACAAGGCGGAAGGTAGATCAGAAATAATTGCGGAGGTTTGGTTGTATCGATGGAGCCGCTGTCCACGCGACCGGGCTGACTGAGGCAGGTCAGTGGTGTGGCAGTGGAAATGGGTGTGGGGGTTGGAAAAGCTGTGGCTGTGGATGTTGGCGGAAGTGTTGTCGGCGTTGGAGTCGTTTGAGTTGACGGCGAGCAGGCTGAAAGTCCAAAAAGAAGCGAAAAGATAAAGATGATGCGAAGATGAGTCATTGAGTCCTGTGCTTGACGGTTGGTAATCCTTCGCATTATACTCGTCCCGCTACGGGGTGTAGCACAGCTGGCTAGCGCGCTTGCTTTGGGAGCAAGAGGTCGGCGGTTCGAATCCGCCCACCCCGACAAAAAGGCCGCCGGAAAATCCCCGGCGGCTTTATGCTAAAATGGAGCAGAGGGCTTATGCAAAAATTTGATGGAGTAATTGAAGCAGTTCGTTATAAAAGCGGAAAGATTGACGTAGTGCGCGCTTATGAACGGCGCGGTGCAACTTTTTCAGACCATGTTCTGTTGGATCGTAAGACCCTGCTGGAGCGTTTGAAAAAAGGCAAACGTTTTGTGACCGGCCAACGCAAGGAATTTTTGGCAAGCACGTTTGAAATTGGCAAACCGATCCAGGCGCTGGGCAAGGATGATAAACAGATCGTCGCGACTCGCGCCGATGTTGACCATGATGAACTCGAAGGTGTGCCCGCCTTTTAGCTTCGCGTCCATCTAGAACCAAACCGGACTCCGTTATGAAAGTCATTGACAAAACTCCCCTGCAAAACGACAAAGGCGAGATCGGCCTGGTCGAGCGCATTCAAGGTACATTGAAGTATGGTTTCTCGTGGTATCCAGAACTGGAAGCCCAGAAGCTCATCATCACCCAACTTGACCGCGCTCTCGAAAAGGGTTTTGTCCTCATCCGCAATTTCACTCTGCCTGGTATCGAGATCATCGAACCGATCATCCTGATTGGGCCGCCCGGGTTATACGTTATTTATGTCACACCATTGAGCGGTTTCTACGAGGCCAAAGGTGATCAATGGAACACGGTCAATAATGGGCGTGGAACACCCGCCCCTATAAATTTAATGAGCCGCACGGCACGGTTGGCAAAGGCTTTGCAAGTTTATATCGAACGTCAGGGCGTCAATTTACCGAACTCAATTGAGCCGGTATTGATGGCGTCCAGCCCGGCCATGCACATCGACTCGATGCGGCCTGCGGTGCGCGTGGTGATGAGCGATGCCGTCAAACAATTCGCCGCGTCTATTTTACAGTCCCGCCCAATACTGCAAACAGAATTTATCCATGATCTGGCTGACCGCATTATCAGTCCGCGCCCGAAGGCTGCGCCGCAACCAACTCCCCAAGCACCTGTCCCGTCTCCACAAGCCGCGGCAGATGCTGCTCAACCAGAGGCTTCGCGTGCGCAGGCCATCTTCCATTCATCCGAAGAAGCAACTCCTTTGAATCCGAATGACCTCGGCTTTGCCTTTGATGATGCACCTGCCCCGGCGTCTGTGTCGCAAGAGCGCCGCGAGACAAACCCTGTACAACCATTGCCACCGCCCAATCAAAAGAAACCCCAGCGCATATTTGGCATGACTGTTCCGCAGTTGGCGATCCTGGTTGGCATATTCTTGTGTTGGGTATGCATCATGGCATTAACCATTGGTTATTACATATTTTTCTTAAGATCATAATACTTTGTCAGTCCCTCTCCTATCCATTATTATCCCAGCTCATAACGAAGAAAGCCGCCTGCCCCAGACTCTGGAGCAGGTCTTTGTGTTTCTTGGGCAGCAATCTTACGAATCGGAAGTCCTTGTCATCGAAAACGGAAGTACTGACCGAACCCTCGAAATCGCACAGGAATATGCGCGTCAACACCCAAGTTTGCGTGTGATCCATGAAGAAGGCCGCGGCAAGGGACTGGCTGTTCATCGCGGCATGTTCGAGGCGCGTGGCGAATATCGCATGATGTGTGATGCTGATCTTTCGATGCCGATAAATGAAGTCAATAAATTTATTCCACCCGCGCTTGGAGATTATGATATTGCCATCGCATCACGCGAGGCAAAAGGCGCGGTGCGATATAACGAACCTCATTATCGCCACCTTGGTGGGCGCGGAATCAACCTCATCATTCGCGCTCTGATCCTGCCGGGGTTGGAAGACACACAATGTGGCTTCAAATGTTTTCGCGCCAAAGCGGCCGAGGATCTTTTTAACCATCTGACTTTATTCGGCTGGTCGTTTGATATCGAACTGCTTTTTCTTGCCAAACGTCATAAGTATCGCGTGACCGAAATCCCCATTCATTGGTATTATCGTTCCGAAAGTAAAGTCAATGCCCTGCAGGATGCCATGCGCATGATCGGGGATATCTTCCGCATCCATGTCAACGCGTGGCGGGGGCGATACGATGTGGACCGATCCTGATCTTTCATTCGAAAAAAATCTCTGGCAAGGCGGGCTTCAAACTATTGTTGGATTGGATGAAGCCGGACGCGGCGCACTGGCTGGACCAGTCGCGGTTGGTGCGGTCAGCCTGCCGAATGATCCGCATCTTCTCTCGACTTTGAGCGGGGTACGCGATTCCAAGCAGATGACTCCGCTGGCGCGTGATGCTGCTTCCGTGCGCATCAAGGAAATTGCGCCAATTCATGCGGTTGGATTTTCTTCCGCTGATGAAATCGATTCGCTTGGCATTGTCGCCGCGACTCGTCTGGCTGCGTTGCGTGCGCTCGAGAAAATATCTTTAATTCCCGATTATCTTCTGACTGACTTTCGACTCGAACTCCCCGAACTGGATATTTCACAGACCGCCATTGTTAAAGGCGACGCGCGCTGTTTGAGCATTGCCTGCGCGTCTGTGCTGGCGAAGACAACACGCGATGCTTTGATGCAGGAACTCGATGCGCGGCATCCCGGCTATCAGCTTGGAAAACATAAAGGGTACGGCACGCAGGCTCATCGTCTAGCGTTGAAGCGGCTGGGATATTCATCCGTGCATCGAAAAACATTTACTTTTAAAAAATAATGGATTGCGTTTTCCGCAATCCATTATTTTTTGTTATGAGGCTAGTCTTTCTGCCTTCGTAAAAAGAACTTGGTGACTTCTTCAGAAAAGGCGGGGATCAAAGCCAGGCCGATCACGGCGATCCACTCAGTAGTTGAAAGGAAGTGCGTGTTGAAGATTGGTTGCAGGAATGGAACGGCACAGACGATCAAAAGCAATGCGATTGAAACTCCAACCGCGTATTGCATATATTTGTTGGAGAAGACCCCGATCTGAAAAATTGATGCGCGCTCCGAGCGGACCGTGTAGGCACGGAAGAGTTCGCACAGCGAGAGTGTGACGAAAGCCATCGTCTCCGCAGCTTGAATATCCACACCACGCCAATCGTGGTGGAGCAAATATAAAATTGGGTTCATGCCCGGCGGTACCAGCGCTCCTGCCTGGAGATGCCAGAGCAATCCCAGTCCGAAAGCAGAAAGCACAGCTGTTGTTTGCGTAATGGTTTGAATGGTGATGCCCAAGCCCATGACGCGATTAATGATTGGTTCGCTTTTGGCGCGCGGTTTTCGCGACATAATATCCGGATCGCCTTTTTCCATGGCAAGCGCCAGTGCGGGCGCTCCATCGGTGATGAGGTTGAGCCACAAGAGCTGAATGGCTGTCAGTGGTGGGGGTAGTCCGGCCAATGTGGCGAGAAAGATGACCATAATCTCGGCTACATTTGATGAAAGCAGGAAGAAAACGAATTTGCGGATGTTGGAATAAATAATGCGTCCCTGCTCGACCGCCGCCACGATGCTGGCATAGTTGTCATCGGTCAGCACCATGTCGGCAGTTTCTTTGGCGACATCCGTGCCGGTGATGCCCATTGCCACGCCGATATCTGAGCGTTTGATGGCAGGTGCGTCGTTGACGCCATCACCGGTCATTGCCACGATTTCGTTGTTGGCTTGCAAGGCATTTACGATGCGCATTTTATGTTCCGGCGAAACGCGAGCGAAAACATCCGTCTTCTCGATCTCGCGGAATAATTTTTTATCGCTCATCGCGTCCAGGTCTGCGCCGGTTGCGACTTTGCGTCCGCGTTTGAGCAAGCCGATTTCATTGGCAATGGCACGGGCGGTGTTGGGATAATCACCCGTGATCATGATCGTGCGTATCCCTGCCTGCCGTGCTCTTTCAAGCGCGGGCTTGACCTCCTGCCGCGGCGGGTCGATCATGCCGACTAGTCCAACGAAGACCAGATCTTTTTCAAGTTTTTCCCTGACGATTTTATTTGGATCATCCGGTACATCGCGCACAACGCGGTAGGCCAGTCCGAGCACGCGCAGTGCATCTGCTGTCATCGCATCATTGGCGGCAATGATTTCCTTGCGTTTCCTGGCAGTCAATGGTTTGGAAACATCGCTCATGGTTTGATACCGGGTGCATAAATCCAATACTACATCCGGCGCGCCTTTGACGGCAATCACATCCCAATTGCGGATTTTCTTATCATAAAAGGGCGAAGCGTCTTCGGGTTTTGGATTTCGCACATCGTGGACTGTGATCATGCGTTTGCGTTCAGAGTCGAACGGTATTTCGTTTTCGCGCGGGTAGGCCTGGTTAATATCGATGTGCAGAACGCCTGCCTTCGTGGCTGCAACGATCAACGCCCCTTCAGTTGGGTCGCCGACCACGCGATAAGTTTGCTGCATATCGCTTGCGCCGGTGACTTCAAGTTGAGAATCGTTGTTCAAGACGCCCAGCCAGAGGGCCGTCAGCGCGGCTGGGTAATTGGCAATGTCAACCGGCTTTTGTTCGATTGTGAATTCGCCTTGTGGGATATACCCCGTGCCAGTCACTTCGATGAATTGCCCGTCAGACCATAGGCGGGTTACCGTCATTTCGTTCTGTGTCAATGTGCCGGTTTTATCGGAACAAATCACAGTGGCCGACCCAAGCGTTTCAACGGAAGCCAGCTTGCGGATCAGTGCGTGGCGGCGGATCATCTCACGCATCCCAAGCGCGAGGCTGATCGTCACAACGGCGGGCAATCCTTCTGGCACCGCTGCGATGGCAAGACTGATGGCGATAATGAACACATCTGTTATTTCTTTTAAATTTTCTTTTGCGTACGAGAGGGGATTTATAAAAAGATTGCCGATGTTTGTGTAATTGATCAAAGCCACAACGAACACAATTGCCACTAAAGCTAAAGCGCCGATACTGAGTGTTTGTCCCAATTGGTCGAGGCGACGCTGCAAAGGCGTTTCCTCCGACTTGACATTTTGCAACATACGGGCGATCAAGCCTAATTGGGTATGCATCCCAGTGCTGGTGACGACACCGCGCCCGCGTCCGTATGCGACCAGAGTGCCCATAAACGCGGTATTTCTGCGGTCACCGAGCGGAACGTTTCTTCCCAGGACAGTGGCGGCGTTCTTCTGTACCGGTAGAGACTCGCCTGTGAGCGACGCCTCTTCGATCCGCAAATTGACGGCTTCCAGCAGACGCAAATCTGCGGGAATATAATTACCGGCCTCCAGAAAAACAATATCGCCTGGTACCAGATTGCGTGAAGAGACAATCTCGTGATGACCATCTCGTAAAACTTGTGCGTCGGGCGCAGCCAGACGTTTCAGCGCAGCCAGGGCCTCTTCAGCGCGCCGCTCTTGAACGATTCCCAATATGGTATTCAAAACAACTATTGATAAAATAGCTGAAGCATCCACCCATTCGCCCAATAAAGCTGAAATGGCCGAGGCTATGATCAGCAGAATCACCACAAAACTATTTAATTGATCCCAAAGCATCGCCAGCCAGCCCGGTCGTGGTGCTTCATGAAGTTGGTTATGTCCATAACGATGTAAACGTTGTGCGGCCTCCTCGGATGTCAGACCATCTTCATGCACTTCGAGATCGCGCAGAACCTCATCTGTTCCCAGCGCGTGCCAGTCCTTTTGCTCTATGCTTCCAACATTTCCTATTTTTAATTCAGTCGACATTGAAATCTCCGCTAAAGAAGTGGGTGAAGAAAAAAGACCACCACGAATACTCGTGGTGGTCTTGCCAACGCTTGAAAGCGTATGGACTGCCGATGGCCTTTCGACCAATGATATGACGACAATCCATCCTGCAATTGAAGGAGCGCAGGCGGCTACTCCCCAACCAATTTGAGTGTATTCTGTCGGCAGGCGAATGTCAAGCAAAAAGAGCCGACAGAATTATTAGCTTACTTTGGCTATTCAGGTGCGATCCGTGTGCCAGGTGCAATCTCACTATTTTTCGGGATCACCACCACGCCATCACGGACAAACCAGTTTTCCGCATCAATTTCTGTGTGACGGGGAAATGGCCGGATAAACACACCCTCGCCGATGCGGGCATTCTTGTCCAGAATCGCACCCTCGATATCACAGTTGGGGCCGATGCCAGTTGGAACTGATGAGGGTCGCCTTCCTGGATCGTAATAATCTGCTCCCATCAGAATGCTGTCTTTGATTTGTGTCCCAATCGCGACCTGGCTGCGGACGCCAATGACTGAATGTGTGATCTTGGCCTTTTGGATGCGGCAGCCATTACAAAGGAGAACATCCTTTAATTGACTATTGCTGACAACACTTCCCGGTAAATAGCGGACATGAGTATAGATCGGGAATTTAGGATCATAGAAATTGAACGGCGGAGTGGGCGAAGCCATCTCTAAATTTATGTCATAAAAAGAGCGGATGGTTCCAATATCACGCCAGTATCCATCGAAAGCATAACCGTATACTTTATGTGAATGAACAGCCTCAGGGATGATGTTGATTCCAAAATCATCATGGCTGGGATGATACGTAAGCAGGTCGATCAATACTTTGGTTTTGAAAAGGTAAATGCCCATCGAGCCAAGGAATGGACGTTCAGGATCATCCCGGCTGATGAATTTGTTCTGTGTTTCCCGGTCCTGTGGTTTTTCCACAAAGTCGGAAATGCGGCCATCGGATTCGCACTTCAAAATTCCCAGGCGCGGCACCTCTTCACGCGGAACGGGATGAACGGCCACCGTTATATCGGCATCTGTCTTCCAATGATATTCGGCCATTTCCGCATAATCCATGCGATAAAGATGATCGCCGGCGAGTATCAAAATATGTTCCGCCCCTGTTGATTGGATCTCGAAAAGTTGTTTGCGGACTGCATCTGCCGTGCCCTGATACCAGTCTGCAGATTGAAGTGTCTGCTCGGCAGCCCAGATCTGCACCCAGCCGGGATGGAACGCATCGAAATTATAAGTTTGGGTGATGTGTCGGTGGAGGGAAACTGAATTGAACTGCGTCAGGATCGCGACCCGGTAAATCTCAGAGTTGATGCAATTGCTGATGGGAATGTCGATCAAGCGATATTGACCCGCAATCGGCACGGCGGGTTTCGAGCGCATTTTTGTCAGAGGATACAAGCGGGCGCCGCGTCCACCGCCCATGATCACAGCCAAAATATCGTTTGTTGTTGCAGACATTGAAGGCCTCCGTGTAGGTGATATTTTATTGTCGTTTTAGTTTTATAACGCGGCGTACTTTATTGAAGATATACAAAAAAGGATACGTTAGCAAAAGAACCCCATCTATCAGTAGAAAGATCAAATAGAGTTTCATCCAGCGCTCCTTTCAAAAAAAATAAAACGCGAAACTGCCTGGGGGGCAATCTCGCGCTAAAGGCAAAGCGGGCGAGTGCCCGCGGTGCAAACACTGATCGTACTGGTATAATGCCGAAGGAGGGAATCGAACCCTCAATCCCGAAGGAACACGATTTTGAGTCGTGCGCGTCTGCCAGTTCCGCCACTCCGGCTTGCAGGCAGAGTATAACCAACCCTAACTCTAAGGTCAAGATGAAACTAGGAATTATCGGACTTCCCCAATCAGGCAAGACAACCATCTTCAACGCGCTTACACGCGGCAACACACCGACCACTGCCAGCGCGGGTCGCATTGAAGTTCATACCGCGGTCGTGGATGTACCCGACCCGCGCGTGACCAAGCTTTCGGAAATGTTCAAACCGAAGAAAACCATCTACGCCAAAGTGACTTACGCGGATATTGCCGGACTTGAAACGGGTGCGGCCAAAAGCGGCATTTCGGGGCAACTGCTGAATCAGCTTGCTCAAATGG
>Ga0208528_1000037_pt1 | contig 11236 bp, 5 predicted proteins | sample SF_Rice_5C_80N_3_FD_185619 | JGI IMG/M metagenome (GOLD analysis project Ga0208528, IMG submission 185619) | Rice paddy soil microbial communities from Twitchell Island, California, USA - SF_Rice_5C_80N_305 (SPAdes) (version 2) | ecosystem: Environmental > Terrestrial > Soil > Paddy field/soil ... | reverse complement strand
GACAGAAGTGAGCATGCTGTCGGCCAATGCCAGCAAGGGCACACCAATGATTCCCATAAGGATAATGAAAAAGTAAAGAGAGATAATGCGGTTGGCGCGCATTTCTAAGCTTCCCAATTGGCCGCGGTAGGCAGCATACAAATAGCCGATGGGAATGAGCGGAAAGCTTAACAGCAGCAAGGCGCTGAATCTGGATGACGCTTCGTAATAAATCCCGACTACCGCGAGAACGATCAGGACAGACATCACTAGAATGGTCATCGTAAGAAGCAGGCGCAGGTCCCGCCGCGTGTCTGGTTGGCGGATTGCATGCACGATCAACAAAACCAGACTGCCGAGGATGGCGATCAGAAAGCCGACGAAATAGAGACTTTGAGAGAACAGCTGAAAAGCCTGAGCAATGACTAATATCACCGCGATCCCGTAAGCTGACCAGACCAACCAGGATGGTAACTTGCCCAATGGATGGGGGAACACCCAATGCAAATGTAAATAAACCGGAACGCAAAGCCAGATTGCCATGCGCAGAATGAGCGCACTATCCCAGATGTGATAGCTTGACGTACCGCCTCCAATCCCGAGCCAGATAGCGGTCAAAAAATTGAAGCCGGATAATAATAACCAACGTTCATCCCTGGGACGCAGGGAAAGCAAAGTGATTGTACCGGCCAGCCAAAAGGCATACGCCAGCGGCCATTCTGAAAATAGCTGTGACGTCATCTCATTCGAGTTGCGGCCAGGTACTTTCCACTGAATGGTGATCAATTGGCCATTGCGTTCAACCTTAACAGGTACGATGGTTCCCGGCTTTACATATTGGAAGAAGGATTTGCTTAAATCGTTTTGGAAATCTTTCCAACTCAGTGAACCCGCCTGTATCAGATGGTCGCCTACCATGAGAGTTGGAGCATCTTGATTGACGAATACTCTGTAAATGGTGCCGTCGGTTTCCCATGCAAAGCCGTAAGGATGTTGAAATATCTTTGCATAGGTGTAGATCAATAATATACCCAGGACAATCCACGGCAAAGCGAGCTCCACGAGCCTTTTGAGTTTTTCCTGGTAGCTGTTCATCATGGTGCATCCTCATAACTAAAGAAAGGGATATGAAATTTTTATGTTTTGAACAGGGGTAATATTATTTTGTGATTTTATTTGAAGGTTTGCATGAGTATAGCACGGCTGACCGGGGAAGCCCAGTCAGTTTCAAAAGATCATGATGAATATTTACTTTTCGAAAGAACGGAAAACTTGTTGGATAAGCTATCTTCTTGGAACAGTTGGAGGTTCGGGAGTGATCAATCCCATTTGTTTGGCTTTGGCGAGTGCGGCCGCGCGGGTCTGGACCTCGAGGCGGGCATAGGCCCCCGAAAGCAGGTTGCGCACCGTTGAGTCTGATACTCCCATCTTGTCTGCCAGCTCAGTGGTCTTGTTGTCAGGATAAGCCTCACATAATGAAAGCGCCTCCAACTGACGCGGGCTTAGGAGGCTGCCGCCTTGTGCGATCTGATGTTTTTGGTAAAGCTCGCCCGCGCGTTGGCTGAAGTAAATGCCTCCCTCCGCCACCGAGATAATAACATTTCCCAAATTACGGATCGTGGACTGATCATCTTTGATGATATAACCGTTGGCCCCGGCTTCCATCACTGCGCGGATCAGTCCGCGCTCTGCGAACATACTAATGACAAGTATTTTGAGTTTAGGATAATTTTGGCGCAGTTGAGGAATGATGTGCAGGATCGGGTAGGGGTTGTAATTATCGGGGGAAGTTGGGACACTTATGTCGAGTAGAAGAACATCGGTGGGATGTTTCGACAAGGCCTGATCGAGTTCGTTGGCATACGATATGGTTGCCGCGATCTCGATGTTTGGAATGCCGCTTAAACGAAAGACATAACCGTCTACGATGCTTTGATGGTCGTCCAGTATGGTCACTTGAATTTTATGGGACATAGCCTGTGCTCCCTCTTTACATATATCACATACCATATTGTTTGCCACAAGGTTAGCAGAAAGTGGGTCGCAATGCAAGCCTCAGAATTAAATTCAGTACAAATGCCTATGCTCAAACTGTTGCTTATCGGGTGCATAGGCAATAGAATATTAAAAAATAATTAAGATTGTTTCTTAACAATTTAGCTCGCATTGAACGGGGAAAAAATTCTAATATTTGTACTGATATTAATGGGGAATGCTGATGAAGGGTGGAGCAGGGGGGAAGAAATTATTTGTAGACGAGGATGGCGGGTTTATGAGTGCAATTGAATATTTCTTGAATGAAAAGCTCCCGATACTTATTTTGAGTACGGGAGCTTTTTCTTATCTGCGTTTTTGTTTTCTAATATAAGGAAAACTCTATTTCAACGTGACGTAACGAGATCGAGTTGTGATGCGCCTGCATCGATATTTCTGACGAGTAATCCGCTTCTGCGCATCGGTCGATTTGTTACCCGTTCGGCGCCAGCCAGCGAGATCACCTCAGACATCATGCTGATATCATAGGCATTATTCAATGTGTCTCGTGCATAGAATTTGCATTCTCGTCCACCTTCTGATTTTGCCAGAGCAAGAGCGGCATTCGCGTCCTGTAGAATTTCATCCACGTTGACGTATCCGGCGTGACATAGAATGATCCCAATATCCACCTGTGATCGAAGATCTTTTTCCTGCAAATATTTTCTCAAGCGATCTTGAATGCGATTCCCGATCACGATTGGAATATCCCAATGGGCAACATCTTCAACCATGATCGCGAATTGTGCGCCGTCAAAACGGGCGATGGTATCGGTGGGACGCAAAGTGCTCCTCAATATTTTGGCGGCTTCCTGAAGCAGAGTTTTGGAAAATTCCATGCCTCTTTCCAGTTCGATGGCCTGGAATCGATCGAGGTCGATCAGGAGCATGGTGAAATGACTTAGGTCAATTTGTTTCAAACGCGCCAATCCATAGTCCATCCGGCTGATGAAGAAGGAACGGTTATAGCAGCCGGTTTTTTCGTCGATGGGGGATTCGTGGATGGCTTTTTCGGTTGGTCGCAAACGTTGTACCAGTTCGCTTAGTTGCTCAATGTTGACCGGTTTGAGCAGGACCAGGTCCGGTTCGTCCTCCAGGCTTTGTGCGATATGGGCGTGCCCTGTGATCACAACAACTTTGGTGTTGGCCAAAAGGGTATCCGAGCGTATGAAATGAAGGATCTCGGTACCGGAAACGACCGGCAGGGTCAAGTCCAGTAGGACGATGTCTGGCTTGGACTCTTTGAGTCGCTCGATTGCCGTTTTGCCATGCAGGATGATCTCGGTACGGTACCCAGCTATATCGAGAACGTGACGGAAGAGAGCCACGATATCACGGTCATCATCGATAATTAGAGCATATGGCTTGTCCATGGTCTGGTGCCTTATCTCTCTGAAAATATTTACTTTGGCTGCGAAGGGGGCTTTATTGCTACTGACATTATTTTATCATTAATACGGAGTTATACAATAATTTTGAGAAGCCTCTAATATAGGCGTTTTTTCATCTTGCACGGGGAATCGGGTTAATAAAGTTCTGATAAGCATCAAATTCCCGTCCATTCTGTCTCATGCTATAATCCCACCCCGAAAGGCAAAAAATGCTTTAGAAATTTGCCTGCGCTGCACTCCTTCAGCGGTTTTCCTGGGGTCAGCGTTTTCGAGGATGCCATCAAGCAAAGTATCATCAAAAAATAGTCCCACGAAAGTGATTACATGCTTCAGAAATTTGCCTGTCCTGTACCCTTCCGGGGTCAGTGTTTTCGGGGACGACCCCAATAGGTGTGAAAGGTCTTTATGCTTCAGAAATTTGTCAGTGTCTTCGGGGGCGACCCCAATAAACGAACCGTCGAAAAGTTAGCTCCATTTGTTGACGAGATCAATGCGCTTGAGCCGGAATTCGAGAAGCTCAGCGACGATGCTTTGCGCGCCAAAACGGATGAATTCAAGGCTCAGATCGCCGAAGCAATTGACGGACTTGAAGAAGAAAAAGAAATCCGCGCGACAGAGCAGGGTGTGTTGGAAGAAATCCTACCGGAGGCCTTTTCGCTGGTGCGCGAAGCATCAAAACGGACGATTGGCTTGCGCCACTACGATGTGCAAATGTTGGGCGGGGTCATTTTGCATCGCGGCAGTATCGCCGAGATGCGCACGGGCGAGGGCAAGACGCTGGTTGCCACGCTCCCGATTTATTTAAATGCGTTGACAGGACACGGCGTGCATCTGGTTACGGTCAATGATTATCTGGCGCGGCGTGATGCGCGTTGGATGGCTCCCATTTTGGATTTCCTTGGTTTATCGGTCGGCGTGTTGCAGATGGCTGCCGTCACAGAGAACGGAAAAAAAGCTTTTATTGTTGACTTTGAAAAGGAGTCTGCACACGAGGACCAGCATCATTTGCGGCTGGTGGATCGCGTCGAAGCTTATGCGGCAGATGTCACTTATGGAACCAACTCCGAGTTTGGTTTTGATTATCTGCGCGATAACATGGCCTCACGTCTCAGTGACCGCGTTCAACGCGGACATCATTATGCGATTGTGGATGAAGTAGATAATGTGCTGATCGATGAAGCACGCACGCCGCTCATCATCTCCGGTCCGGCTTCGGGCGATTTGGAGTGGTACGGCAAAATGGCGCAGGTCGTCAAACAGTTAAAGGAAGAAGATTACGAAGTCAACGAGAAGGATCGTGCCGTCAACTTAACTGAAGTCGGTGTCAGCCACGTTGAAGCTCTTTTGGGGCAACCCATTATGGATCCAGACCGACCCGAAGATGTCACGCCCGAACAGGCGCGTCTAACCGGTTATCTCGAACAAGCTTTACGCGCCCAGCATTTGTTCAAACGTAACAAGGAGTATTTGGTGCAGGGCGGCAAGGTTGTGATCGTGGATGATTTCACCGGGCGCCTCATGCCCGGACGCCGCTGGTCGGATGGTTTGCATCAGGCAGTGGAAGCCAAGGAAGGTGTACGTGTCGAACCGGAAAATGTGACCTACGCAACCATTACTCTGCAAAATTATTTTCGCATGTACAAAAAACTGGCGGGTATGACCGGTACCGCGTTAACTGAGTCAGAAGAGTTCAGCAAGATCTACAACCTTGAAGTTTCACCAGTCCCGACTAACCTTGAATACCAGGCGTACGGAAAGAATGCCACGCTGGTGGAAGTCAAAAAGAAAGATGAAGAGAATTACCAATACACGTATTATGCGCGGCGCGATGATCTTGAACAAAAGCCTGCACTCTTCCGCCGCAAGGATTACCCCGATGTAATTTATCGCACAGTGGATACCAAACTGCGCGCCATCGTGACGGAGATTGTACGCTATCACGCACTCGGACGTCCGCTGTTGGTGGGGACGACCTCGGTCGAATCATCGGACCGTTTGTCGGCTCACTTGAAAGCCGACTTGATCCGGCGTCTGATGCAAATCCTGCTCATCCGTCACGGCTGGATGAAAGCCAACAACCGCGAAGAAGACGGACGACTTATCCCCGAACTGCAACCGTTCAACGAACCGATCGAGACCATCACGCCCGATGCGCTCAGAAAATTTGGCACAACATTTGGCATGACCAGCATCAGCCTCGATGATCCATCGAACCTTTCTGCGATTCTCGAAATTCTCAATTTACCGGAAAGCGCCTTGCCCCGATTGAAATCCATATTCCAGGGCGGAGTTCCACACCAGGTTTTGAACGCACGCAAGCACACGGAAGAGTCGCAGATTATCGCGGGCGCAGGCGCATTCGGTGCGGTGACGATTGCCACCAATATGGCCGGCCGTGGTGTCGATATCAAACTCGGCGGCGAGATCGCCGAAGAAGTGCTCTCGGCTGTGCATCGCGTTCTGCGGCGCGCAGGACACGTTGAGCCATCCGAGCTTTCGCTCGAAGAACGCCGTCAGGCATTGATGAAGGTTGATCCCGAACAATATGGTCTCTACGAAGGCGAAGTAAAACTCTTCCTGCAATATTTCGAAGACATGGAACGCGTCCGTGAGTTGGGCGGTTTGCATGTCATCGGCTCTGAGCGTCACGAAGCCCGCCGCATCGATAACCAGTTGCGTGGCCGTGCCGCCCGTCAGGGCGACCCCGGTTCCTCGCGTTTTTATCTATCGCTTCAAGATGACCTCATGCGCCTCTTCGGTGGTGATCAAGTCAGCGGATTGATGGAACGTCTCAAGGTGGATGATGCGCTTCCGCTCGAAGCGCGCCTTGTGAGCGGCATCATCGAGTCATCTCAGGGACGCGTCGAAGGCGCCAACTTCGATGTGCGCAAACATTTGCTCGAATATGATGATGTGCTCAACAAACAGCGCGAACAAATTTATTCCCAGCGTGACCGCGTCTTTACGAAGGAAGATTTGACCGAAGATGTGGCCGAGATGTTGGAAGTCGAAGTCGAGAAGCGTGTCGAACTCGGTTTGACCGACGAAGAAGGTCCGTGGAAATTAATTGCCTGGCTCGAAGGAGTTCAGCCTCCGTTTGAATCTCAAGGCCGCCTCTTCCCGACCTTTGGGCTGGCTCTCATTCTCGACGAGATAAGCAAGTCTGATGATGCCCGCCGCGCCATCCTTGACGTGGTTTCGCATTCCATTGAAGTCGAACAATCTCATACACAACGCGCCATCGAAGCCTTGGTGGATAAAACCGAGGAAAGTCTCGATACACAAATTGCCGAGCGCACCGACGCGTTGGATGCTTTCTTTGAAGGTCTGCGCGATTCAACTGAACCGATTCGCGCTCCGAAGGTTGCAGAAGAAATCAGTAGTCTGATCCGTTTGCCTTTGCGCTTAAACGGCGAGCAATCCCGTTTGCTGGCGGACGATCCGATGGAGTTTAAAGATTGGCTGGAAACCTATGTCGAAGCGCAATTGATTGGGTTGAATGCCAGTCGCGTTGTTGGTGCGGTCGAGCGTAGACTTGGCGAGCCGGTCGGCGGCAAGATCGAGGCGACAAATTGGGACGATGTGGCCGATAAGATTTTATCTGCGACCAAAGATTTAATGCAGCGTCAACATGAACGCATCAAGTCGCAGGTTGAACGCGATATCGATACTTTGTTCCAGCGCGAAAAGGCTGATGATGACACCAGCAAATTGCGCGTGTTGATGTCGCTGGCGCAGGGTGCACGCACGGTTTTCGATCAGCGCACACATCGTCAGGTGCGGCAGGTGTTCAATCGCTTTAGTTATATTTATTATGCGGCGCAATTACTTGAAAACCGAAACGCTGATGATGTGACTGACGCAGTGTTGGAGCATCTTGAAAAGGCCGAGATTGCTTTGCAAACAGCCTGGGGGCAGGGCGAGTATGCCCGCTTGAGTCAGAATGCCACGTATCTGGCGGATTTCGGTCCCGCCGCGAAAGTGTTCGGCGAGGAAAGACAAAATGAAGCGGTGGCCGCTTTGAGCGAGTCCGAGCGTGAGACTTTGATCCAGGCCATTGGTTCATACATCCTGAACGAAGTCAAACGTCAACTGTTGCTCGGTGCGATATCCGAATTGTGGGTTGAGTATTTGACAAAGATCGAGGCGCTGCGCGTCTCGATCGGCTTGGAGGCTTACGCCCAACGTGACCCGCTGGTACAATACAAAGCACAGGCATCCGAGTTGTTCCAGCAATTGGTGGCGGATGTGCGCTCTGCAGTGATCGGACGCGTTTTCTCTTATCAGCCGCGTCGCATCGAAATCACGCCCACGGAAGTGGCCGAAGCGCCGGTTGAGTCCCAGGCTCAGACACAGACGCCGCAAATTGAGAGCGGCAAGAAAAAGCGTAAACGACATTAACAATTTGAACCGCGAAGTGTGTCAGGCTTTTTATTTTCACCTGTATGCCCGGCATCTTTTGCGGTTCGTTTGTAAAAATTACAGGTATGTCAGACCAAACCACCATCACTCTGAAAAACTATCGCGTCCTTCCCAAGGTGGAGCTTCATCGGCATCTGGAGGGGACGCTGCGTTTGGATACCATGCTCGACATTGCGCAACAACATGGCATCACGATACCGGCGGATATTTTGCGTTTGAGCACACTGGTGCAGATGCAGGAAGAAGAGAAATATTCCTTCCAAAACTTTTTATCAAAGTTCAATACGCTGCGGTTGTTCTATCGTTCACCGGATGTGATCCATCGCATTACACGTGAAGCCATCGAGGATGCGGCTAAGGATAATATCCGTTACATGGAGTTGCGCTTTACGCCCGTGGCTTTAAGCCGCGCTGAAAGATTTCCTCTGCACGATGTGATCGACTGGGTCATCGCCAGTTCGCAGGAAGCCGCACAGAAATATGGCGTGATGGTCAGGTTGATTGCTTCTGTCAATCGTCACGAGAGTCATGAATTAGCGGAACAGGTTGCGTGGCTGGCGGCGGAGCACAAGGATGGCGGCCTGGTTGCAATGGATCTGGCGGGCAATGAAGCCGAGTTCAAGTCCGAGCCTTTTTATGGTGTCTTCAAAGAGGCGAAACAGGCTGGTTTGCATGTGACCATCCATGCAGGGGAGTGGGGACCCGCCGCCAATGTAAAGGAAGCCATCGAGGAATTAGGTGCGGAACGCATCGGTCACGGCGTCCGTGTATTGGAAGATGATCGTGTTGCGCAATTTGCCAAAGAGCGCGGCACGGCTTTTGAAGTTTGCATGACCAGCAATTATCAGTCGGGCGTTATTCCGGCGCTTGAGGCGCATCCGCTGGCCGCCATGCTCGAACGTGGACTGAACGTCACCATCAACACCGATGACCCCAGCATTTCGCGCATCACACTCAGCCATGAATATTATGTGGCGCGCGAAAACCTTGGCATCTCGGAGGATGTTCTCAAACAGAGAATCATTGCCGCGGCGCAGGCATCATTTTTATCGGATACTGAAAAAGAGAATTTGGCTGCAAGTTTGAAAAAAGAATTAAAGATGTAAATCCCACCACAAAAACCCCAAGGGTGACAAAGGCGCTCCTTTGAACTCTTCGTGATTTTGTGGTGTGACATAAAACCACAAAAGGAGTTCCCTATGCAAGATTTTTTCAAAGCACGTGACATATTAAAAGTTGGGGACAAAAGCTATACCATCTATCGCCTCGACGCATTGGAGAAAGCGGGTCTCGTGGACTTGAAGCGGCTTCCGTTTTCGATCCGCATCGTGCTCGAAGCTGCCCTCCGTCAATGCAATGACAACGAGATCACGCAGGAAGATGTCAAGAATATCGCGGCATGGACGCCAAAAGGCAATCGTCCCGGCATTCCGCTTTTGCCTGCGCGTGTTGTGATGCAGGATTTTACCGGCGTGCCAGCAGTCGTTGATCTGGCTGCGATGCGCTCGGCAGTTGCACGTCTCGGCGGCGACCCGAAGAAAATCAATCCGCTTGTGCCGGTTGATTTGGTCATCGATCACTCGGTTCAAGTTGATTTCTTCGCCACTGCCGACGCGCTTAATCGCAACACTGAAATTGAATTCCAGCGCAACCGTGAACGTTATGAGTTTTTGAAGTGGGGACAAAAAGCTTTCAGCAACTTCCGTGTTGTCCCGCCCATGACCGGCATTGTGCATCAAGTCAATCTCGAATATCTTGCCGATGTTGTGATGACCAAAAAAGATGGCAATGATGTTTTAGCGTTCCCCGATACTTTAGTTGGAACTGACTCGCACACCACGATGATTAACGGCCTCGGTGTTGTGGGTTGGGGTGTGGGCGGCATCGAAGCCGAAGCGGTCATGCTTGGCCAGCCGATGGATATGCTTCTGCCGGATGTCATTGGTTTCAAACTGTTCGGCAAACTTTCCGAAGGTGTCACAGCAACCGATCTCGTTTTAACCGTCACGCAAATGCTGCGCAAAAAAGGTGTTGTCGATAAATTCGTCGAGTTCTTTGGCCCCGGTCTCCAGACGATGAGTCTCACCGACCGCGCCACGATCGCCAATATGGCTCCCGAATATGGCGCAACCATGGGTTATTTCCCGGTCGATGCAGAAACACTTCGCTATATGAAGTTGACCGGTCGCTCCGATGAAGTTGTTGCGCGGACCGAAGCTTATATGCGCGCGCAGGGACTCTTCCATGATGCATCCACGCCTGAGCCGGAATATACCGATACGCTCGAACTGGACCTCGGAACTGTTGTCCCCTCGTTAGCCGGACCCAAGCGTCCGCAGGATCGCGTGCCGATGTCTGAGTTGAAAGAGACTTTTGAAAAGGCGTTGGTCGCTCCTGTCAAAGATCGCGGCTTTGAATTAAAGTCCGAGGCTTTGAAAACAGAAGCAACTTTCGGCACCAATGGCGGTTCGATGCAGATGAAACATGGCGCGGTTGTGATCGCGGCCATCACATCTTGCACGAACACCAGCAATCCATCCGTGTTGGTCGCGGCGGGATTGGTCGCGAAGAAAGCAGTTGAAAAAGGTTTGACCGTTAAACCTTATGTCAAAACTTCTTTGGCTCCGGGTTCACGCGTGGTCACTGAATATTTAAAGCAAGCCGGTTTGATCGATCCGCTTGCGAAACTTGGATTCAATGTCATCGCTTATGGATGCACCACTTGTATCGGAAATTCGGGGCCGCTCCCGGGCGAGGTAGCGAAAGCCGTTACCGGGTCCGATTTGGTTGCGGCGGCAGTGATCTCGGGCAACCGAAACTTCGAGGGCCGCGTTCATCCGTTGGTCAAGGCAAACTTCCTCGCCAGTCCGCCGCTCGTCGTCGCATATGCGTTGGCCGGAACTGTTGACATCGATCTCAATAACGAAGCGCTTGGCACTGGCTCAGATGGCAAGCCCGTTTATCTGAAAGATTTGTGGCCGAGCCAGCAGGAGATCAACGAAGCTGTGGCTGCCAATGTCAAACGGGAAATGTTCCTGGATAAATATGCCGACGTTTTCAGCGGATCGGATATGTGGAAGGAAATCAAAGTTTCCGAAGGCGACCTTTTCCAATGGAGCGATGATTCAACTTATATCCATCATCCGCCATACTTCCAGACTCTGTCAACAGATGTGCCTTCTGTTGGCGATATCAAGGGTGCGCGCGTACTCGGTATGTTCCGCGATTCGATTACAACCGACCATATTTCACCGGCAGGTAACATTGCAACCGATAGCCCCGCAGGAAAGTATCTGCAGGGACGTGGTGTTCAGCCCAAGGATTTCAACTCGTACGGTTCTCGTCGCGGTAACGACCTTGTGATGGCGCGCGGGACATTTGCGAACATCCGCCTGAAGAATTTGTTGGTC
>Ga0208528_1000036_pt1 | contig 11246 bp, 11 predicted proteins | sample SF_Rice_5C_80N_3_FD_185619 | JGI IMG/M metagenome (GOLD analysis project Ga0208528, IMG submission 185619) | Rice paddy soil microbial communities from Twitchell Island, California, USA - SF_Rice_5C_80N_305 (SPAdes) (version 2) | ecosystem: Environmental > Terrestrial > Soil > Paddy field/soil ... | reverse complement strand
CGGCCGAGCGGAAGTCGACGCGCAGCGCCTCGACCTTCTGTGCCGTGGAGACGGGCATGCCCCGACGGTAGCGCAACAGCTTTCGTTGCGCAACAGATTTCGTTGCGTCACATCTCGGACGTGTCCCGTGTCCGACACCGGGACGCGTCCCGCGCGGGCGGCACCGCGCCGAAAGCGCTGCACCCGCCGCCGAAACGGCCGTCACAGTCCTGTGACGGTGTCAGACACAAAAACGAGAGCGTGACGCGAGCGTCACGTCTCGCCGAGATAGGCCTTGCGCACCTGCTCGTTCTGGGCGAGCGCCTTCGCCCCGTCGGCCAGGGCGACCGTGCCGGTCTCGAGCACGTAGCCGCGGCTCGCGACCTGGAGCGCCATCAGCGCGTTCTGCTCCACGAGCAGGATCGAGGTGCCCTGCTTGTTCACCTCGACGATCGTCTCGAAGATCCGCTCGACGAAGATCGGCGCGAGCCCCATCGAGGGCTCGTCCAGCATCAGCAGCCGTGGCCGGGCCATCAGCGCCCGCCCGATCGCGCACATCTGCTGCTCGCCGCCGGACATCGTCCCGGCGCGCTGGCCGCGACGCTCGGCGAGACGCGGGAAGAGCGTGAAGACGCGATCCATGTCCTCGCGCGTCGCCGCCCGGTCGGTGCGCTGGAACGCGCCCATCTCGAGGTTCTCGGTCACGCTCATCCGCGGGAACAGGCGCCTGCCCTCGGGCGATTGCGCGATCCCGAGCTTGACGACGTCGTGCGCCGGCATCGACGTGATGTCGCGACCCTGGAAGGCGATCGTTCCCCGCCGCGGGTGGTTGAGGCCGTTGATCGAGCGGAGCGTCGTCGACTTGCCGGCGCCGTTCGCGCCGATCAGCGTCACGACCTCCCCCTCGTGCACCTCGAGCGAGATGCCCTTCAGCGCCTGGATCGAGCCGTAGAACGTCTCGATCGCATCGACGCGCAGCAGCGGCTCGCCGGCCGCGGTCGCCGTCACGCGCTCACCGCGCCGGAGCCGAGGTAGGCCTCGATCACGCGCTCGTCCTTCTGGATCTCGACCGGCGTACCCTCGGCGATCTTCTCGCCGTAGTCGAGCACCGTGACCCGGTCGGAGACGCCCATGACCACCCGCATGTCGTGCTCGATCAGCAACACCGCGAGCCCGCGCTCGGCCCGCAGCACCGCGACGAACTCCGTGAACTCGGCCGTCTCCTGCGGGTTCATGCCCGCGGTCGGCTCGTCGAGCAGCAGCAGCTTCGGCTGCGTCGCGAGCGCACGCGCGACCTCGAGCCGGCGCTGGTCGCCGTACGAGAGGTTGCGCCCGACGATCTCGGCCCGCCGGTGCAGGCCGCAGAAGTCGAGCAGCTCACGGGCGCGGTCTCGCGCCGCCGTTTCCTCGCGCCTGACACGCGGCGTGCGCAGGATCGCCTCGAAGAGGTTGCCCTTGAGACGCGTGTGCATGCCGACGAGCACGTTCTCGAGCGCCGTCATGTTCTGGAACAGGCGGATGTTCTGGAAGGTGCGCCCGATCCCCCGCTGCGTGTAGGCGTGCGGCGGCTTCCCCGTCATGTCCTCGCCCGCGAAGAAGACGCGCCCGGCGGTGGGCTTGTAGACGCCGGTGAGCATGTTGAAGAAGGTCGTCTTGCCGGCGCCGTTCGGCCCGATCAGGCTGACGATCGATCCCTCCGGCACGACGAAGTCGACGTCGTGGTTGGCGACGAGGCCGCCGAACTCCTTCCGCAGCGCGTGCGTCTCGAGCAGTACGCCGCTCATGCCGCCGCCTCCGGCAGGCCGCCGCCCTGCTGCACGTCGTAGAGCGGCTCGTCGTGGACGCCCTCGTGCAGCTCGGCGGCGTTCCGCGAGCTCGGGATCAGCCCCTCCGGCCGGAAGAGCATGACGAGCACGATGATCACGCCGTAGATCCCGAACTCGTAGTTCGGCACCTGGATGTTCGAGTGGAAGTGCGCGTTGATCCAGGCGCCGGTGTTCGCGAGGCCCTCCTGGTTCAGGTAGGCGAGGAAGCAGGCCCCGAAGATGACGCCCCAGATGTTCCCCATGCCGCCGAGGATGACCATGCAGAGGATGAAGACCGAGATGTTGAACTTGAAGTCGTCCGGGAAGGTGCCGCTGCGGTAGCTCGCGTAGTAGGCGCCCGCGACGCCGCCGAAGAAGGCGCCGGTCGCGTACGCCCACGTCTTCGTCCGCATCAGCGGAATGCCCATCGCCGCGGCGGCCGTCTCGTCCTCGCGGATCGCGACCCAGGCGCGGCCGAGCCGCGAGTCGCGCAGCCGCGACGAGCAGAAGACGGCGATCAACACGAGCACGAGCGCCGTCCAGAAGAACACCGCGTCGAAGTTGCCCGCGTTGAGGTAGTTCGCCAGCAGATGCAGGTTCGCCTGCGCCCAGTTCCCGAAGCCGGGCCCGTCGACCGGGGTGATGCCGCCGGTGCCGTTCGTGAGGTTGAAGCCGAAGAGGTCGTTCCCGTTCTGCGCGACCTGGGGCATGATCTCCCCGAACCCGAGCGTGACGATCGCGAGGTAGTCGCCGCGCAGGCGCAGGGTCGGCAGCCCGATGATCACGCCGACGATCGCGGTCGCGATCCCGGCCATCGGGAGCACGAGCCAGATCGTGAGGTGGATCCCCGCCCAGCCCGGGAAGAGGCCGACCGCGCCGAGGTTGATGTGCTTGTTCGAGAACTGGTCGGAGGCGAACCAGGCGGCCATGTACGCGCCCATCGCGTAGAACGCGACGTAGCCGAGGTCGAGCAGGCCCGCGTAGCCGACCACGAAGTTGAGGCCGATCGCCATCATCGCGAAGATCGCCATCACGACCATCGTGCTCACGGCCGGGAACGGCCCGAACACCGGCATCTGCGGCATCGAGTCGAGGTAGTACGGGTACGCGACCGCGATCCCGAGCACTGCGAGCCCCGGGATCCACTTGCCGACCGGTCTGCCGCCGACGCGGAGCCGGTCCCAGCTCGGGACGACGAGGACGAGGACGGCGGCGGCGATCGCGAGCGCCGACGAGCTCCAGACGCCGAACAGGGCGATGAGCACCAGTCCGGCGACGAGCGCGACCGTCGCCTTGATCGCGCGGCGGGTCCAGGCGGGCCACGAGCGCCACCGCTGCTGGTCGAGGCCGGCGCCGGAGAGCGCCCGCCACCACGACTCGCCCAGGCGCCGCCGCACCCTCAGCCTCCTTCCGGGCTTCGCTCGCCGAGCAGGCCCTCGGGCCGGAAGACGAGGATCAGGATCAGGATCGAGAAGACGATCGACTGCGTCCAGTCGCTGCCCGGCGTGTGCCAGGTGAGCCCCTCGTTGAACGCCTGGATGAAGCCGATCGCGAGCGCGCCGAGCACGGCGCCCGGGAGGTTGCCGATCCCGCCGAGGACGGCCGCGGTGAACGCGATCAGGCCCAGCTGGAAGCCGGTGTCGTAGCGCACCTGGTTGAAGTAGAGGGCGTAGAGGAGGCCGCCCGCGCCGGCGAGCGCGCCGGCGATCAGGAAGGTGAAGGAGATCGTCCGGTTGACGTTGATCCCCATCATCGCGGCGGCGTCGCGGTCCTGGGCGGTGGCGCGCATCGCCTTCCCCTGACGCGTGCGCTGCACGAGCCAGATCAGCGCCAGCAGCACCGGCAGCGTGATCAGGACGACGATCAGCTTCTCCCAGGTGTACGTGACGCCGGAGATCGAGAAGACGTTCCCGCGCGGGAGCACCTGCGGCACCGAGGTGTACGAGGGCCCCTTCCAGCCGATCGCGACGTCCTGGAGGATGAACGAGACGCCGATCGCGGTGATCAGCGGCGCCAGCCGCGGCGCGTTGCGCAGCGGCCGGTAGGCGATCCGCTCGATCGCGGCGTTGAGCACGCCGCAGGCGAGCATCGCGACGAGCAGCGAGACGATGACGGCGAGCACGAGCGACACCGTCGACGGGTGCGCACCGAGGTGGAAGACGGACAGGATCATCGTCGCCGAGAACATCCCGCCCATCATGAAAACGTCGCCGTGGGCGAAGTTGATCAGCTCGAGGATCCCGTAGACGAGCGTGTAGCCGAGCGCGACGAGCGCGTAGACCGCCCCGAGCGTCAGGCCGATGAAGAAGATCGTGATGAAGTACGCCGGCCCCTGCACGAAGTTGACGACGAGCCAGACGAGCAGAAGCCCGAGCAGCACCGCGGCGAGTGTCGGCATCACGAGCGACGACAGCGAGCGCCGGTAACGAACAGGTGCGTGTGGGTGGGCGGTCGCAGCCAAGGGCGGAGTGCAGAGACGTGCCGCCCGGGGGAGGCGAGCCTCCCCCGGGCGTGGTCGTGCGAGCGTCGGGGCGCTACTTCACGAGGCTCGCCGGCGGGACGAGCGTCTTCACCGGGAGCAGGTTCTTGCCCTTCTGCTTGTAGATCGTGATCGCGCTGCCGCTCGTGTCGCCCTGGTTGTTGATCGAGAACGAGCCGAGGATGCCGTTCCGGATCGACAGGCCGAAGAGCGACTTGGCGACGTTGGCGCGGTTGCCACCGGACTTGGCGACGGCCTTCAGCAGGACCTCCATCGCCTCGGCGCCGTAGGCCGCGTACGGGTTCGGCGTCTCGCCGATCGACTTGCCGAACTTCTTCACGAACGTGGCGCCCTTGCCCTTGAGCGACTTCGGCGGCTGGCCGGCGACGCTGATGAAGGCGCCGTTGCCGACCGAGCCGTTCGCGTTCGGGTCACTGAAGCCGTCGGGCATCTGCAGCTTGATCTTGGGGTTGACCGCCTTGATGTCCTGCATCAGCTTCTGGCCGTTGTTGCAGGCGATGCCGCCGAGGAAGACGGCCTGCGCGCCCGACTTCTTGATCGCGTTCGCGAGCGCCTCGTAGCTGGACTGCTTCGCGTCCCAGCCCTTGAAGCCGACGACCTTCATGCCGAGCTTCTTCGCCGCGTTCGAGTACGTGAGCGCGACGCCGTAGCCGTAGGTCTGCTTGTCGTTGAGGACGTAGACCTTCTTGACCCCGAGCGAGTTCGTGAACATCGCGTCGGCCGGGCCCTGGTACTGGTCGTTGGCGACGACGCGGGCGTAGTTCCGGACTCCGCCCGGGTAGTACTTGTTCGGCTCACCCGGATCGGCGCCCGGGCCGGTCGTCGTGATGCCCGGGCTCGTGTTCGCCGGGCTGACGATGGCGATGGGGCCGGGGTTGGCGCGATCGAGAATCGGGATCTCGATCTTGGCGCACCCGGAGTTGAACGTGCCAACGACGCCGATGACCGAGCGGTTGCTCGCGTACAGGTGGGCGTTCGTCGCGCACTTGCCGGTGTCCCACCCGCCGGTCTGGGCCGTCGAGTCGTCACACGACTGGTAGCCGATCTTGTAGGGACCGGCCTTCCACCCCTGGTCCTGCAGCGCCCAGATGACGGCGCGGTTGATCTGGATCGTCTGGTGCCGGATCGCGCCCTGGAGCGGCAGATCCGACGCGACGATGAAGTCGGGGCTGCCCGAGCCCTTGTAGACCATGGGCGTGCACGACGACGACGGCAACTGGGTCACCGTCGCCGCGCTTCGCGCGGAACCGGCGTAGCCCGCGACGACGACAGCGGCGACAACCGCTGCGCCGGCGAGCACGCCGAAGGTCAGCTTCCTGCTCAACGCATCCTCCTCGATCGATCCACCCGACCCGGTCCGGGATCCGAACCGATGCGCGAGTATCCCGCGCTACGAGCCACATTTCAAGAGCAGGGTCGTACCCGGCGGAAGCAGGGAACGCGGCGCCGGCTCCGGCGGCGTCGCCGCGTACGATGGGCCGCGTCACGCCGAAGTGGCGGAACTGGCAGACGCGCCGGACTCAAAATCCGGTGCCCCGCGAGGGGCGTGTGGGTTCGATCCCCACCTTCGGCATACGGGCGTTCCCTGATGGGGGCGGCGACCGCCGGCGGAGACTCGGGAGCATGAAGGGCGTCGGCCTCGTGCTCGGCGCCGTCGCGGCAACGGTGACCGTCCTCCTCCTCCCGCCTCCCGCGGTGAGCACCTCTGCCGCGACCGGGGAATGCGGGCTCCCGGGGGCGCAGCCGCTCTGGATCGACTACGGCGAAGGCTCCGTGAAGCCGGACGTGCGCGCCGTGCTCTCGCGGCCCGGCGTCGTCGTCGCGGCGAGCGGCACGGTTCTGCCCGCCGCCTATCGCAAGGCGGGCGCCGCGACGGTCTACTTCCAGCTCCACCTGCCGCAACTCGTCGGCACGCCGACCGCGCCCGCGAACGCGGCGTCCGTGCTCCCGGCGGCCGATGCGCTCTACGACCGCGCGGCCGCGAGCACGGCCTGCCCCACACCGTGGATCGCCCTCAACGAGCTGTTCGGGTCGGACGCGCAGATGCCGTGGTCGCCCAACACCGCGGCCTACCGCGCCAACGTCCTGACCCTCGTGCAGGAGCTCGCCGCCCGAGGCGCCCGGCCCGCCCTGCTCGTGCACGGCGACCCGGCCCTCACCGGCGACGCCTCCTCGTGGTGGCCGCAGGCGGCGCAGTCCGCGACGCTCGTCTACGAGGCGTACTACGACGCACCGACGATGAACTCGCTCGGACCGCTGCTCGCGAACCGGCGCATGCGCCTCGGCATGCGCACGCTCGTCGCCGCCTTCGCCCGGGTGGGCGTGCCCTCCGACCGGCTCGGGTTCATGCTCGGCTTCCACTCGGCGATCTCACCCGGCACCGCCGGCCGCCAGGGCCTGCAGCCGACGGAGGCGTGGCTGCGCGTCGTGAAGTGGGAGGCGTTCGCCGCCCGGCAGGTCGCCGTCGAGGAGCGGATCCCGACGATCTGGTCGTGGGGCTGGGCGACCTTCGGGCCGGAGAGCGTCGACCCCGACAAGGCGGTCGCGGCCTGCACCTGGCTCTGGGGGCGCGATCCGTCCCTCTGCGACGCCCCCGCGATGGCCGGGGCCGCGTTCCAGGCCTCCCGGACGGAGGCGTCGATCATCGTGCCGGCCGGCTCGACCTGCATCCTGCCCGGCGCCCGCGTCGCGACCGCGGCCGTCGCTCGGCTGGCACGACTGACCCGGGACCGGCACGCGGCTCTGACCGCGCAGTTCGGGCGGGCCGTCCTCGCCCGGCTCGTGCCGGTGCCGCCTGCGAAGGTGCTCGCCGAGGAGCGCCGGACGATCTCCCGGGCCTTCCACGGCAGGCGAGCCGCCTACGTGCGCGCGCTCGCCCGGCGCGGCGCGACCGTCGCGGTCGCGCGCGGCATCATCGCCGACGAGCTGCGGCGACACGCGATCGCCGGCCGGGGCGCCAACGTCTTCGACTGGATCGCCGCCCACGAGGACGCGGCGGTCGACCAGGCGATCTGTCTGCGCGACGACCTGCCGGGAACCGGTCAGCCGCTCTCGGTCGGCAACGCGCGCGCGGTCGGCACCGTCCCGCTCGGCGCGCTGCTCCCCTTCCTGCTCGCCGACCGCACGCCGCCCGCCGCGCCCGCGGCCCCGACCGCGGCGCGGACCGGCCAGCGGGTCGCCGTCACGTGGCCGAGCGGGCGCGAGGTCGATCTCGCCGGCTACGACGTCTACCGCATCGCCCCGGGAACGGCGCCGCTGAAGCTGAACCCGCTCGGGCCGCTCGGCGTGGCGTCCTTCGTCGACGTCGGCGCGCCTGCCGGCAGCACCTACGTCCTCCGCGCCGTCGACAGCTCGGGAAACGCGAGCCGGCCCTCACCCGCCTCGGCGCCGGCCTGAGCGGTCAAACGGGACAACCCGGCGGCCCCTGCGGCAACTCACTGAGGCAGCACCACGTCGGAATCGCTACGAATGGGAACAGTGGCGAAGACGATCGGAATCCTCACGGGAGGCGGCGACTGCCCCGGGCTGAACGCGGTCATCCGCGCTGTCGTGCGGCGGGCCGACGCGGCCGGCTGGCAGTGCGTCGCGGTGCGCGAGGGCTGGCGCGGCCTCGTCGACGGGCTGTTCGAGGTTCTCGGACCGAAGGAGGTCTCCGGGATCCTGCCGCGCGGCGGCACGATCATCGGCACGAGCCGCACGAACCCGTACAAGCTCGACGGCGGCGTCGAGCGCGTGCTCCGCAACTTCGGCGACCGCGAGCTCGACGCCCTCGTGGCGATCGGCGGCGAGGACACCCTCGGCGTCGCGAGCAAGCTCTTCTCCGAGCACGAGCTTCCGGTCGTCGGCGTGCCGAAGACGATCGACAACGATCTCTCCGGCACCGACTACACCTTCGGCTTCGACACCGCGGTCACGATCGCGACCGAGGCGATCGACCGGCTGCACACGACCGCGGAGTCGCACAACCGGGTCATGGTCGTCGAGGTCATGGGCCGTCACGCCGGCTGGATCGCCGTGATGAGCGGAATCGCGGGCGGCGCCGACGTGATCCTGATCCCGGAGCACCCGATCACCGTCGAGTCCGCCTGCGAGGAGGTGCGGCGGCGCCATGCGCGTGGCAAGAGCTTCTCGATCGTCGTCGTCAGCGAGGGGTACGAGCTCACCTACGAGAGCGGCGAGAGCCAGCTCGTGGGCGGCGAGGCGCGCGCAACCGACCAGTTCGGCCACGTCACCCTCGGCGGCGTCGGCGAGATCCTCGGCCGCGAGATCGAGGCGCGCACCGGCTACGAGACACGCGTCACGGTCCTCGGTCACGTCCAGCGCGGCGGCACGCCGACTCCGCGCGACCGGGTGCTCGCGACCCGCTTCGGCCTGAAGGCCGCCGACCTCGCGCTCGCCGGCGAGTTCGGCCAGATGGCGGCGCTGCGCGGCGACGAGATCGTGGCCGTGCCGCTCGAGGAGGCGACCGCCGAGCTGAAGCTGGTCACGCCCGACTGGTACGACGTCGCCAAGGCGTTCTTCGGCTAGCAGCTAGGCTCGCTCGGTGGACGTGCGGAGCGCCGAGGAGCTGCGCGGGCGGTACCGGGAGCCCTCGGAGCGGGCGTTGCAGAAGGTGCTCGACCGGCTCGACGAGCACTGCCGCCGCTTCGTCGCCCTGTCGCCGTTCTGCGTGCTCGCGACGAGCGGCCCCGACGGGCTTCCGGACGCGACGCCGCGCGGCGGCGACCCCGGCTTCGTCCACGTCGCCGGCGAGCGGACGCTCCTCCTCCCCGACCGGCCGGGCAACAACCGGCTCGACTCGCTCACGAACCTGACCGCGAACGCAGGCGTCGGGCTGCTCTTCCTCGTGCCCGGGGTCGACGAGACGTTGCGCGTCAACGGCGTCGCCGAGCTGCGCGACGACGAGGAACTGCTCGCCCGCTTCGATCTCGAGGGGCGCAGGCCGCGACTCGTGCTCGCCGTCACGGTGCGCGAGGCGTACCTGCACTGCGGCAAGGCGCTGATGCGCGCGCGGCTGTGGGACGAGGGCGCGCAGGTCGCGCGCTCTGCCCTACCGTCGCTCGGCGAGATGCTCCGCGACCAGCTCGGGCCGGCGGCGGCGGAGGCGGAGTCCCAGGAGTCGATGGTCGCGCGCTATCGCGACACGCTGTATTGACCGTCCGGCTCGCCGCCACCGACCTCGACGGGACGCTCCTGCGCAGCGACGGCACGATCTCGGAGCGGACGAAGGCAGCCGCCCGCTCGGCGCTCGCAGCCGGCGTCGAGCTCGTGCTCGTGACGGCGCGCGGGCCGCGCACGGTCGGCGACATCGCCGCAGAGCTCGGCGTGCGCGGCGAGGCGATCTGCTCGAACGGCGCGATCGTCGTCGACCTCGAGACCCGGCGCGTCCGGCGGCTCCGCGAGCTCGAGACGGCAGTCGCCCTCGAGCTCGTCGGGGCGCTCCGGGAGCGGCTGCCGGGGATCCTCTTCGCCGTCGAGCGGGAGGCGTTCGCCCACGAGCCGGGGTTCTCGGCCTGGGACTTCGTCCCGCCCGCGGGCACGCGTGTGGCGCCCGCCGAGGAGCTGCTCGAGCAGCCGCCGACGAAGCTGATCCTCCGCCACGCCGAGCACGAGGTCGAGGCGATCGCGGCGGTGGCACGCGAGCTCGCGGGGCAGCGCGCCTCGGTCTCGGTCTCCGGGGACTGGGTCGTCGAGATCTCGCCGGCGGGCGTGAACAAGGCCGCGGCGCTCGCCGAGCTCTGCGAGGAGCTGGGGATCGAGGCGTCCGAGGTGGTCGCGTTCGGCGACCATCTGAACGACCTGCCGATGCTGACCTGGGCCGGCCGCGGCGTCGCGGTCGCGAACGCGCATCCCGAGGTGATCGAGCTCGCGGACGAGGTGACGGCGAGGAACGACGAGGACGGCGTCGCGCTCGTGCTCGAGCGGCTCGCTACCGGATCCTGACCGCGACGATCGCCGCCGTCCCGGGCGCGACGAGGATCTCGGCGGCCGCGAGGCGCGGGTCGCGGAGCAGGAACTCGCGCACGGGATCGCCGTCGGTCGCGCGGCCGGGCGTGAGGTCGTCCTTGACCAGGAGCGAGCCGGGCTCGGTGAGCGCGAGAATCGCCTCCCAGTCGTAGCCGCCGCCGTCCGCGAAGACGAGCCCGAAGGGGCCGCGGCCGTGGAGCAGCTCGTACGCGTCGCCCTCGAGCGCCTCGACGTTCGGGATGCCGCCGAGCCGCCCGCGCGCCGCGGCAGCCCGCTCCGGGTCGAGCTCGACGGTCACGACCGAGCGCGCCGTCTCGGCCATCGCAGCAGCGGCGACGCCGAAGGCGCTGCCGAGCTCGGCGACGTCGCGCCCGGCGGCGAGGACGCGCAGGAGCGCCTGCACCTCAGGGATCGACGTGCCGCCGCCGGTCACGGCCGCGACGCTACCAGCGCCGCGAGCCGCTCCCGGACCTGCTCGAGCTCCGACACCCGCTCGGCAATCACCTGCCCGCGGACGCCGGCGACCTTGAGCAGCTGGATCGCGTGCGTCTCCTCGCGGATCCGCTCGAGCAGGCGCTCCACCTGCCGGCGGTAGCCGTGGCGCGGGTCGCCACGCAGCGCGAGGGCGGTCATGCCGCCTCCTCCCAGGCCGGCTCGGCTTCGGGCGCCGGCTCGGGCTCGGCCTGCGTCCGAGGCGCGGGCGCGGCGAACAGCGCCGCGACGCCCGCACCCGCGAGCGCGATCGCGGCGAGGACGTAGAAGCCGGTGCTGAAGCCCTGGGAGAGAGCCGCGGCCCGGCCCACGCCCGGATGCGCCTGCACGAAGTCGCTGCTGACGGTGGCCGCGACCGTCGTCACCGCCGCGAGGCCGAGCGACCCGCCGACCTGGCGGCTCGTGTTGATCAGCCCGGAGGCCACGCCGGCGTCGGCCGGGGCGACCCCGCTCATCGCCGCGATCGTCACGGGCACGAAGGAGAGCCCGAGCCCGATCCCGCC
>Ga0208528_1000035_pt1 | contig 11254 bp, 4 predicted proteins | sample SF_Rice_5C_80N_3_FD_185619 | JGI IMG/M metagenome (GOLD analysis project Ga0208528, IMG submission 185619) | Rice paddy soil microbial communities from Twitchell Island, California, USA - SF_Rice_5C_80N_305 (SPAdes) (version 2) | ecosystem: Environmental > Terrestrial > Soil > Paddy field/soil ... | reverse complement strand
TGGAAACTGAAGGCTATGAACCTTCCTATGAACGCAGCAAGTTTCGCACGCAAATTGAAACTGAAGGCGTGATCAATGGTTATCAATCTGCATGGACGAGGAAGGATGGAGCCACCCTTTTCGTGCGTGAAAGTGCGAAGGCCATCCGGGATGCAAACGGCAGGATTTTGTATTACGAAGGCACAGTAGAAGATGTCACGGAGCAGAAAAGGGCTGAGAACGATTTACATAAAAGCCTCGAACGTTACAATCGTACTCTCGATAACATGATGGAGGGCTGCCAGATCATAGACTTTGACTGGCGCTATATTTATATCAACGACGCCGCCGCTCTTCAGGGACGCCACAAGCCCGTTGAGCTACTCATGCACACCATGATGGAAATATATCCAGGCATGGAAGATACCGAATTGTTTACGGTTCTCCAACGCTCCATGCGGGAGCGGCTATCAAGCCAAATAGAAAATGAATTCGTTTATCCAGATGGCACCTCCACCTGGTTTGAACTCAGCATTCAGCCGGTTCCAGAGGGACTTTTTATCCTGTCGGTCGACATCTCGGATCGCAAGCGCGCGGATATGGAGCGTGAACAGAGTGAAAAACGATTCCGGGCCTTGATTGAAAATAGTTCGGATGCCATCACACTGCTCAATGAAAATGGAATCGCGGTATACGACAGCCCGGCCGCTCCCGGTATGCTAGGATATTTTCAAGGAGAACTTGTCGGCCTGAATGTCTTTGACCAGATGCATCCGGACGATTTGTCCAATACGAAAAGCCTGTTCCAAAAACTTGCCACACAACCCGGTTCCCGCCTCAATAGCACCTTTCGCCTAAAACATAAAGATGGTTCATGGCTATGGATCGAGGCAGTTGCGACAAATTTAATGGCTGAGTCCAGTGTCAAGGCCATTGTGGTCAATTACCGCGATGTCACGCAGCGCAAACAGGCGGAAGAGAAAATTCAGAATCAACTGGACCATTTGAGTGCCCTGCGTGATATTGATTCAGTCATTTCATCCAGCTTCGGCATGGATATTAGCCTGAGAACGGTTCTCGCGCATGTTGTTCAACAATTAAGTGTAGATGCTGCTGCAGTGCAGTTGTTGAATCCGGTTCTAAACACACTTTCCTATGTGGCCGGGCGTGGTTTTCGAACCGAAGCCTTCAAGCAGGCAAGACCTTTGCCGGTCGGAACAGGCTATTCGGGCCGTGCAGCCTTGGAGCGTCGTACCGTCCACATCCCAGATCTGGGAACACAGAATGAAAGCGCCCACCTTCCAAAGGCTTTGACAGGCGAAGACTTTGTGTGCTATTTCGGAGTGCCCCTGGTTGCCAAAGGAAAAGTAAACGGTGTGTTGGAAGTATTCCACCGCACTGTTCTCAAGCCAGATGAGGATTGGCTTGGTTTTCTGGATACCTTGGCGGGTCAGGCGGCCATTGCGATAGATAACGCCAGCTTGTTCGAGAATCTACAACATTCCAACAACGAACTTGTTATGGCCTACGATGCAACCATCGAGGGTTGGTCACGCGCTCTGGATCTGCGTGATAAGGAGACTGAAGGTCATACCCAGCGGGTAACCGAGATGACGGTACGCCTTGCCAGATCCTATGGAATGAAGGAGGATGAATTGGTGCAGGTGCATCGCGGCGCCTTATTGCATGACATTGGAAAAATGGGTGTTCCGGATCATATATTGCTCAAGCCTGGGACACTTACGGATGATGAGTGGGTAGCCATGCGGATGCATCCAAAGTTTGCCTATGATATGCTTTCTCCCATCCGCTATCTGCAACAAGCACTTGATATTCCCTACTGTCATCATGAGAAATGGGATGGTACGGGCTACCCTCGTGGATTGAAAGGGGAGCAAATTCCGATTTCAGCGCGTATCTTTGCGGTTGTGGATGTATATGATGCTCTCACCTCCGACCGACCCTACCGGGCAGGCTGGCCCAAGGAAAAAGTCTTGGAACATATTCGATCTTTGTCTGGGACACACTTCGACCCGCAGGTTGTGGAAATTTCCCTTCCGTTTATCGAAGAGAATTATTGAGTTTCGAATTCCGGTAGACCAGATGCTCATGTGCTTCATCGAAGAGCAGCAGGATGATCAAGCCGTTCCAGGTTCAAGTAGATTCTCTTGGGGTCTTACACTGGATCTCATGAAAGAAAAAACAGGTGGATAGTTTGCCATCCCTACGATTTAATTGACTTACTGCGGCAATGCCCAAACGCCGCGCTCTATCACTTGACAAGTTTCTTGTAGGACTCGCCGCACGATGGTCTTCCAGTCTGTGCCGTTTTGCTCCGCGTTTTTGACGCGGATGTGATCTTGATGCCCTCGTAAATCTGCGGGAGCGTTGCTTGATTTCCGTGCTCGATGAGCGCGGTCCATACGATGCCCTGCTGTATATGACCCGCTACTTCGTGTTGAACCACCAACGCACGATCTGGATGCCGCACACTCACTATCTATGCGAATGAGAATTACCTCGGCATCTGCATGACGATAACGTGCTCATGCAAATGTGCGGGTCGGTGAAGTTGGTATATTGATAATCGCCGAGCTTCGTATTGTGCTGGAGTTTGATCAATATTTGACGCGGTTCGCTGTACCAGGGGGATCCCGGCCTTTATACCTAGCGTCGAAATTTATGTCGGGTGAGATAATTTTCTGTCTTGTAATCAACAGAAAGATGGTCTATTGAGAATCAGGCTCCACTTGATGATTACGTTTCTGACTTACGACCCGCACTGTTTGGAGTCTGTGTTTTGACGACTCCCCCCTTTTCGTCTTTGTGTTTGTATATGGCAATGGCCACAGGGACAATGAACAAACCAAGTGCCGTCTTGACCACCCCGCACGGGGATCTGAATGTATAGGCCCGAACATAAATGCGATCGTAGAAACTACAATCACATACCTTTTCTGGATAATGGGCACGATCTGCTGACCGTGTTCCTGATTTGAGAATTGCAAGAACACAACGGGATCAAAGAAGATAACAGACTCCAAAAGAATTACGCTGACGGCAAACTTGACGCATGCATCCGAGTGAGTTTTAGAAAGTGTCTAAAAACTTGAAAAGATAGGGGTGGTTGGGCAAAATTGTTGGATGACCAAATCGCAACAAAATTACCCAACCGACTTGAATGATACAAAATGGTTGAAAATCCAGCCATACTTGGCAGCGGAAGCTTCAACTGGGCGTCCACACGAACATAGCTGGCGCATGATTTTGAACAGCATTTCTACATTTTGCAAAGTGGTTGTGCATGGCAATTGTTACCGAGAGACATTTCACCTTGAAAAACCGTTTATCATTATTTTCGCCTATGGCAACAAATCGGCATGCGGGAACGACTCAATCGTGTGTTACGTGAAAAGGTATGGCAGAAGTTTGTTAAAAAGCGTCAAGGCTGCGCCAGTATTTTGGATAGTCAGTCTGTCAAGACTTCCGAAGGCGGCACAAAACGCGGTTTTGATGCTGGCATGAAGGTGACAGAACGAAAAAGGCATACACTCGTGGGTACATATGCAACCACGATCCATTATCAACAACACTTAAATTGAAATCATCGAAAATACCAATCAATTACAAAGTAACTCGAAAGCTTATAATCTGGAATAGCTTATCTATAACCTTTGATGGGCAAACCAGTAACCAGTATAGGATATCGCTTGCCCATCATAAATACGGAGAATCCGTTACAGGGTACTGACTCATAAATTACGTTTTGGAAATCATGTTCAAGAATTCATCCAGAACTTGTGGATCGAAGTGTTTACCCGATTGCTTGCGGATGTAATTCAGAGCTTGCTCTTTGGACCATGCTGATCGATATGGACGATCAGACGTAAGGGCATCATAAACATCAGTTACTGCAAAGATGCGCGCGGCCAGCGGAATCTGTTCCCCTTTCAACTTTCGCGGATAGCCGGTGCCATCCCATTTTTCATGATGACAATAAGGAATATCCAACGCTGGGTGTAGATAGGTAATAGGTGAGAGCATTTCGTAGGCAAACTGGGGATGCTGATGCATGATAACCCACTCATCATCCGTAAGCTTCCCCGGCTTAAGTAATATGCTGTCTGGCACGCCCATCTTGCCGATATCATGTAATAACGCACCGCGTCGGATGTGGATAAGTTGCTGATCGTTAATGCCCATTTTCTGCGCGAGTTGGAGCGTTATCTCAGTAACTCGAAGTGTGTGACCTTCTGTTTCCCTGTCACGCAAATCGAGCGCATGCGACCAACCTTCGATCGTCTCATCGTAGGCTAATGTCAGATCAAAGTTTGAGCGTTGCAGATCTTGAAAGAGGGAAACATTATCAATGGCGATGGCGGCCTGTCCTGCAAGGGCCTCAAGAAATTGCAACCATTCCGCATTGGGTTTCAATGGAGTGCGAAGAAAGGCCTCCAGCACTCCTCTGACTTTACCCTTGGCAATCAAAGGTACTGCGTGATAGGAAACAAACTGTTCGTCGGTAATGAGCCATTTGCGCTTAACCCGTTCACCCATTGCAGGCAAATTGTCAATGTGAACAATTTGCCTCTCCATGATGGCTTTCCCAGGTAAAACCTCCGCCATCGGCAGAAGAATTGTATCCATCACATGCGTCTGGAAACCTTGTCCGGCCCCAAACTTAAAGATGGGATATTCCGATCCCAATAATAAAATATCCGCTGCATCAATTTTCAGATGATGAATGGCCTTTTCGAGCACAACGCCTAGTGTTGTCTTTAAATCAAAATCACCACTGATAGTTAAGTCAATCGTGCGGAGCGCCGCGAGCAATTCCAAGTGTTTGAGTGTCTGCTCATAAAGACTTGCACGATGAAGCGCATTCGCAGCAATATCAGCAATAGACGCAAGCAGGCGCAACTCCTGGTGTTTAATTTCTGTCCTACGCCCCACCAGTAGTGCACCGATAGCCTGATCCTGGGTTATCAGCGGGATACAGGCAATTGCCTTGATGTCACCGAGTAGATCAGGACGAACAAAACGCGAATCAGTATTTATATCCTTTATTACATACGGCTGGTGACTGGTGATTACATTCCATGTCACTCCCTCACCCTTGGGGATGCGCAACCCCGCGGATTTGGATAACTCTCCACGGCCAAGTTCATAAATGGTATCGTCGCTAGACGGTTCGATGAACGCGAATGCAGCGCCATCAGCTTTAAGAAGCTCCATCAACTGATCTAGCACCTCAGGCAACATCTCTGCACGTGTAACCGCATTTCTCAAGGCATTGCTCATGATTGCTATGGTTTCTAATTCATATTCGCGATGTTTGCGTTCGGTGATGTCCTCCGAAGTCCCTTCGTAGTAAAGAAGATTATGGTGATCATCCCGTACTTCGCGCGAATTTTCTGATATCCATATTGTGCTGCCATCTCTACGAAAGATTTCAGATTCAAACTTCAAAACCATCCCTTGCTCTTTCATAAGTCGTTTGAATTCTTGGCGACGATCAGGGTCTACATAGAAATGGTTGTTTAGGTTGTTGATACTGGCGATTATTTCATTCGGGGAATCGTAACCCAACATATATGCCGCAGCCGGGTTTGCAGTGACGATCTTTCCGTCTGGACTGGTTTGATGAATGCCTTCGATCGCATTCTCGAAGATGCTGCGATACTTTTCTTCTGTCTTGCGCAACGTTTCTTCAGCGCGCTTGCGCTCAGTGACATCGCGCGCGACCCAGATGCAATTCTCTTCATCCATTGGGCTGATGGAGGTCGCAAACCAGATGGGCCGATCTCCAATCAATAAATTGTATTCGATCTGCTCGGTTTGTTTCGTGGACAACACACGGTGGATGGATGTCAGAAATTGTTCAGCCAGTTCAGATGGGAAAACATCGGCAAGTGACTTACCCAGCAACTGCTCTGCTGGCCGGTAAAGCAGGCTGGGATTAGTGGGAGCAATTTTCCGGTAGACTCCGTCCCGATCGATAATCAGGACAACATCATGCATGGCAGCAAAGAGGGCACGTAACTCAGCCTCCGAATTGATCAATTTCTCTTGAACGCTCTTGGATTCGGTGATGTCACGAAAATTAATAACAATAGCCTGCACGCTCGGTTCCAGAAGTAAATTGCTTGCTACTGCTTCCACCCAACGCCATATCCCATTTTTATGGCGGACGCGAAAAACCGCGCTCAGAACTTTCGTCGGTTCTTTGAGTATCTCCGCCAATTTCTCAGCAGCAGATTTCCGATCCTCCGGATGGATCAACTCTAATGCGTTGTGGCCCACTACCTCGTTCAAAGTAAAGCCAAAGATAGCAGTGACCGAATGGCTAACAGAAGAAATGGTACCAGTCGGCCCGATCAGCGCAATGACTTCGGCTGAATTCTCGACGAGGGCCCGAAAATGATTTTCGCTTTCACGCAGTGCCTCTTCGACCCGTTTACGCTCTTGCAATTCCTGTTTAAGTTCTTCCAAGAGACGTATATTTTTCAAAGCAATGGAGGTCTGGGATGCAAACGCTGTGATGGATGGAACATCAACTTCGCTCAAGTCGCTTCCTTCGACCGCCAATATTCCATGTATTTCACTTCCCAGCATGAGCCTGGCACAAATGCTATTTTGATTGCCCAGGACACCGTGTATTTTGCCCGCCAAAGAACGTAAGTTTTCCGGAAGAATTTCCTCATACATCGAAACATTCCCGATGGTAAATGTAGTTTCGCCCGTCTGCAAAGATCTTTCCAAAAAGCTTCCCGGCATAACCGATAGTCGGTAATTCCTCGCAGAAAGACCACTAATTTTCTCAATGGTTTTTAATGCGCCTGACAAATAAGAGGAGTGCGAAAGGACCAGGTGTTTCGGATCATCCGGCAAAGCGAGAAGAACGGTGGCGCGATACCCTAAGCCCGAGAGTTCATTCAGAATAATCTGATAAATTTCTTCAATCGCACGCGCTTGCTGGATGGCGCGTCCTGCCTCGCTGAGTGCTAATAACAGCTTTCGACTACGGTCTGTTTCCTTTAGAGAATTTTGGAGAGCCTGTTCCGCCCGTTGGCTCTCCGTAGCATCACGTAAGATCGCAGTAAAGTATTTCTTTCCTTGAATTTCAATCCGGGAAATTGAGGCTTCAAGAGGAAATTCTTCTCCATTGGCACGCAGCCCATAAACAACACCCAGCATTTCCGGGCTGCGCTTTGTATGGCCGCTTTGATCGAAAAAACGCACATTCACTTCATGTTGTTTACGGAAATGTTGGGGGATTAACATGGTTAGGGGTTTTCCCCTTACTTCGCTGGCAGAAAGCTGGAACATCCTCTCCGCGGCAGGATTACAGATAAAAATGTTTTGCTCTTCATCCACGGCAATAATTGCATCCATGGCAGTCTGAATGATATTTGCCAGTAACATTTGGCTCTGCCCCATGGTGTCTTGTTTTCGAATATCAGATACCTTATTAGACATCTAACGACTCCGGATTATCGCTAATTGTCTTTCCTAAAACAACTTGATCTCGTCCTGCCTTCTTCGCACGATACAGGGCAGCATCTGCAGATCGAAGGAGGGCATCACCGCTTGGACCTTGAGTAGGAAACTCTGCCACTCCCAGTGAAAGGGTTATGGATCCCAACAAACGCCCATGGTGCCTTATTTGCAAATGTTTAGCTTCTGTGCGAATCTTTTCTGCACGCTGCCGCGCGATCTCGATGAAAGCATCTGGCATAATGAGAGCAAATTCCTCCCCTCCATACCGGCAGGCAATATCTTCCGCCCGTATCTGTGAACCCAAAAAAGAGCCTAATTCGCGCAGCACTGCATCTCCTGCTGCGTGTCCATACATATCGTTGAAGTGCTTAAAGTAATCAATGTCCAACATGATCACGCTGAGAGATTTTCCCAGGCGATTGGCCCGGCGGAGTTCTCGCTTGAGGGATTCCTCCATATAACGTCTATTGTATATTCCTGTAAGTGGGTCACGGATCGATTGTTCACGAAGGGTTTCACGTAATTTAAGGTTGGACAGAGCCAACGCCAGGCTGTCTGCAACTGTATGAGCCAGTTGCTGCTTGGCTTCTGTATACCAGCTTGCGGAGGGCAAGCCATCCGTTTCGGACGTATGGCTTAGTTGGAGCACACCGAGAGTCTCACCTTGAGCGATGAGGGGCACACAAATGAAGGCGGTTGGAAAGGGTGGCAGCATGTGCTCACAGAACAAATCTGAATTTTCACTTAGATGACCATCTTCGATTTTGCTCTCAACGTGGTGTATTCGGCCGCGTCTCAGTGCCCGGCAATCGATTGCCTTGAAAAAAGGTTCATCCCCAAGTGGCTGGCCCCAGGTGGCAACAGCCTCAGCAAGATTTTGCGAGGAACCAATAATATACAATGTCCCAGACTCTTTAGAAAATAACCTGTGTGCTTGTTCGGCAATCACGCCATACGCTTCATCTACTGTAGCGCAACTCTGTAGCAGGTCGCTCATCTTGTTGAGCAAAGCAAGTTCGCGCGTCTGCTGTTCCAATTCATCGACCCAGATGGCTTGTTTTCGGTATTCCTTTTTCAACTCCTCTTCGGTCTGTTTTTGCCTGGTGATATCCAGGCCAATTCCTACGAGACCCTTAATATTTCCCTTACCGTCACGGAGTGGCACTTTCGTGGTGGAGTTCCAGGCTGGATTACCCTGTCCATCAAGCGCAGGTTCTTCGCGATTCAAAATGGATGTTCCCAAAAGTACCGCCTTATCATCGGCCCAAAACTGCGTTGCCAGCCCCGGAGGATACATGTCAAAGTCGGTTTTACCAATGACATCCTCCATGCTCTTTCCCCCGGAAGCATGCCAATCTGCATCATTGGAAATCAGCTTTCGTCCCTGCACATCCTTGACGTAAATGCGGTCAGGCAGGTTATCGATCAAGGTTCTGAGTAGGTTTCGTTCCTCTCTCAGTGCTGCCTCCACCTCCTTGCGAGCTGTAATGTCCACCAGGGTGCCCTCGTAATACAGCAGATTGCCTGCACTGTCTCGGACGGCGAGGGCGTTCTCCGAAATCCACATCTGGCTGCCATCCTTGCGAACCACTTCGGATTCAAAACCTGAAACGACATCCTTTTCCCCCAGCAACCGTTTGAATTCTCCGCGGCGTTCGGGGTCTACATAAAACTGGTGGGCCAAATCGATGGCGCTGGCAATCAGCTCTTCAGGGGAATGGTAGCCGAACATGCGCGCCAGTGCTGGATTGGCAGTCATGAATCTTCCTTGTGGCGTTGTCTGGAAAATACCCTCCACTGAATTTTCATAGATGCTACGATATTTTTCCTCGGCCTGGCGCAGTGCCTTTTCTACCTGACCAAGGTGAACCAACCAGTAGACCATTGCAAAAAGAAGGAAACTACCCATAATGGCAGGAAGGAACAAATCCTGCCAACGATTGGGATCGCCTATAGTCAGTGCAAACGCTACCAGCCCCAGGACCATTAAGGTCATCAGCGGTATGGCCAACCAGGCAGGTACAGTCCTGGGAAGAAATAATTTCATCTTTCTTTTCATCACCGCGTCACCTTTAAAGAAATTCTATATCAAATTCAGATTGGAGATATTTCATTTATGTAACCTTACCTAATTGTAGGTGTGATTTTCCAATGATCTTTATGTGGGCAAATTGATCGGCCAATAAAATATCAAGTCAAGGTTGGAATTCAAGAGATCAACACCGCACATCATCATCAAAAAGGAGCAATGTTACTTTGTATCTTTCCTAACAATCGCGATGTCATCTTTTATAGGTGTAAAATCTGCCCATGGATTTCTCACCAAAGGAACTGCGTCAAGTTGTCGTCTTTAAAAATGCGACCGATGATGATCTGGCTTTAATCGCACAAAACTGCATATCCCGTTCGGTGGAAGATGGTGAATTTTTCTTCTTTCAGGGTGATCCGGCAAATTATTTATATGTACTGATCAGCGGCCAAGTCAAGCTCATGCAATCCAACCCAAATGGACAACAGGTCAATTTGCGCACGATCTATCCCTGGCAAATGTTCGGCTAGTTCGGAGCTGTTTGATCCTAAACCTGCAGTTGCATCTGTCTCCGAATTAAAATCAATAGGCAAAACAAATAAAGGAGGACGATTTACCCTCCCTGGTAACTCAATTTACGTTGCAGGGGCTAAAGCATGTCTTTGCGTTTAACATCACCAACCAGGATCATCATCAGGTATCCGCCAAGGTGAACAGCCTGATAACCGTTGTAACGGGCAATGTCCATGCGTTCGATGAAGGTCTCGTAATCGGGGCAGCGATTTAGGTCGTCCGGGTGAGGCGTCTTGCCCCACACGCTGCCCGAATACTGGATAACACTTGCACCGCACTGTGCTGAACGCAGTGCGAAAGGCGAATGTACGATCAGGCAGGTTGACGATCATGCTTGTATCTGTGAAGCGCAACAACAGATTGTTTTCTTCGATGAGAAGGCCGGTCAGGATGCGGCCAGCAATCGCGCTGTGCAGACTTGGAGTCTTTTTCTTCCTGAACCGGAAAGGGTTCTTCATCGTCGAAGCACCTTCTCCATTTTCTGCTTGAGGGCATCCGACTTCCGATATAGACCTTTCACAAATTCAGGGAAGCCCACCAGCTCGCGCATATTATTGAGGGCGTGCTGGATGCTCTTGCGAAGTTCCTGATCGAAATTGCCGGATTGCGCATCCAGGCGCAAGGTCTCTTCGATGAGATTCCAATCCTCGCCGCTCCTGAACACAACCACCACGCTCTCCTTGCGGATCAGCGAAATGATCGTGGCCAGGTATGCACGCGTCTCGAGCAGGAACTCCAACCATGATATTGCGAGCCCGATCGGAATGCCCGTCGGGATCCTGTGAATCCTGATCGGCTTCGTATTTAGGAAAGCCTGGTTGGATGTGCGCAGTTTATCGAGCAGGATCTCAAGCGTCATGGCGCCGGGTCCCAATTCGTCCAGCACCGTTTCCACCTTGTCGAACTCGTGCCAGTCGCCCCCTTCCGCATATTCGGATTTTTCAAGCCCGATCTTTTCCGGATAAAGATATTCCCGATTGATCAACAGTCTACGGAGCATTTGCTCCGCCTCGTTTGCTGGATAACCGGCGGGGTTCCGGATGCAAACTTCCAGGTGATCCTTGAAGTTGCCTTGATCGCGGTGCAGGTAGTGAATCATTAAATTTGTCATGCTGACATACCTCCGGTACTCGTTTTTTGGAGTACGTGTTTTAGTTTTGGGCATGCAATTCT
>Ga0208528_1000034_pt1 | contig 11278 bp, 2 predicted proteins | sample SF_Rice_5C_80N_3_FD_185619 | JGI IMG/M metagenome (GOLD analysis project Ga0208528, IMG submission 185619) | Rice paddy soil microbial communities from Twitchell Island, California, USA - SF_Rice_5C_80N_305 (SPAdes) (version 2) | ecosystem: Environmental > Terrestrial > Soil > Paddy field/soil ... | reverse complement strand
CGGAGATTCCACCAACCATAACAGTAATATTTGACGTAGCACCATAGACCATGATCCCGGCATAACCGCTATACCCGCCATTACCCAATGCAGCTGTGCCAGTCGCATTGGTGCCTATGTAATTGCCCTGAATCAAATTGCCCGTAGATGCTATATTGCTATTGTTTTCAAGATCAATACCATTGTTGTTATTTCCCGATATCAGGTTGCGGGCTCCGGCCACTGACCCACCAATGGTAGTGTTCGAAGCGCCGCCATCGAGGGCAATACCATTCGCATTAGCAATCGTTGCAGAACCGGATGCGTTTGTACCAATGTAGTTGCCTTGAACCAAATTGCCCGTTGACCCCACACCATAAATAACCAAGCCGTAACCGTCATTGCCTGAGATCAGGTTGTGTGCCGAGGTAGTCGTTCCACCAATCACATTATTGGGTGAGGCGCTAACGTAGATTCCCACCCACAAGTTGCCTTGGTCTACAGTTCCGGTCACATCAGTACCAATGTAATTGCCCTCGATGTGATTGTTCCCATTGGTAGACATGTAGATCCCGACATTATTGAATCTGTAAATGGCCAGGCCTCGTATTGTGCTTGACCCAGCAGTTACATTCAAGCCATTGGCGCCCGTACCTGCTGAAGAACCGTTCAATTGAATGATTGGGGTACCGGAATACCCCGGTTGGGTCGTGCCATTGATGACGATAGCTTCTGTGATGGTCGGCAGGGCGCTGCCTGGCTGGATGATATAAGGCCCTGAACCGGAGATGTTGAATGTGATCGTATCCACACCTGCACTGGCGTTGGCCTGCTGAATGGCCGCCCGCAAGGTGCATACGCCCTGGCTGGTGCTGCACACACCATCACTAGTTCTCTTATCTGCACCATCGCCGGTTGAGTTGACCACAAAGGTAGTGCCTGTCGCCAATGGAAGCGGGTTAACAGAAGAAAGGTGGAAACTAACCGGGACCGACATGGAAATACTATCCTGCGGTTGACCAATTAAGGGAACCACATTTGGTCGAGAGACAACCTGCAGGTTGTTCGTAGGATTTCCGGCTTTATGCGTTGGTTCCCCATCCAGGATCAAAGTCGGTGGTGCAACCGGCTGGTGATCCAGTGCATCAGCCTGTACTTCATTATCTGTGGCACCCTGTCCATGCTGGTAAACATTATTGGCATTCCCAACAATCAGGTTGTGGGCTTGCCCTTGACCGCCAATCGAGTTGCCGGAGGCTTCTTCTATGCGTATACCAATATCATTACCCAGAGTGGCCTGACCGTTGGTATCAACACCAATGATATTGCCCTGCACGTGATTACCTTTGGCATTCTTTCCGTAAATATATAAACCAGTTTTGTTGCCGGAAATCAAGTTGCGTGTTTCATCCTGGCTCCCGCCGATGCTATTGCCCGATGTATTCTCGATCAGAATACCAATACTGTTACCTCGCGCAAGGATTCCACTGGCGTCGGTTCCAATATAGTTGCCTTCGATTTGGTTCCCGCCTCTTCCCTCCAGATGGATACCGCTGTAGCTGAACTGATTGATCACGAGTCCGCGTAGTGCACTACCACCAGACGCGATGTGCAAACCATCTGTTTGCTCTCCAGCCAGGGAACCATCCAAAACAACGAGTGGTGTACCGGCAAAGCCCGGCTGGGTCGTTCCATCGATAACCAACGGGTCGTCTACGACTGGCAGGGCTAGGAAGGGCTGAATGGTAAAAGGACCAGTGCCTGGCAGGTTGAAGCTGATGGTATCGCGACCGGGATTTGCATTGGCTTGCTCAATGGCAGCGCGCAGTGTGCAGGTGCCTGTTCCATTATCGCAAATGCCATCTTTGAGGTCGCTATCTGATCCATCGCTAGTGGAGTTGACCACGAACGAGTCATGCCCTTGTGCCAGACGGGATGGTTCAGTGAATGCTGGAACAACTGTGAAAGATGAGGAGAGATTGGATTCGAGGGTTGGCGTATCTGTAGAAACCGGCGTCCATGTTTCGGTCGGTGAGGGAGCGACTTGCAACCGACTCTGCGGTTGAAGCGCCGAAAGTATTTGGGCCTTGTTTGGCTCAGGTGCTAGAGGTGCAGAGATCAGCGCGTTGTTGGAAAAGCCTGGCTGGTATAAACCACCGATGGGCGTTCCGGACGTGGAAGTCGGTGTATCGGAAGGCAATGGTGTATCGGTTGGTGTGAACACAGGCGTATCCGTTGGTGTCAAACTGGCACCGGACGTGGCGGTCTCAGTTGCGGTTCCTGCGGGGGTGGAAGTGGCCGTGGGTGTATTAGTTGGCGTTGGGCTGGGAGAGGGTGCGGCTTGCTGCGGCCATACCATATTTTCCACAGCTTGTATGCGATCACCAACCGGATCATACGTGTAATGATAAGATGCCAGCGAACCTGAAGTGGCAGAGTGTACCAGGTCGATCAACTGTCCGGCATCGTCATATGTGTAACTCGTGTCAACGCCGTTCGGGCGGGAAATACCGGTCAACTGTCCCGTTGCCCGATATTGATACGTCACCGCCGCGGGCAGTCCGCTGCCTGAAACCTGCTGGAGGTGGTGCACAGCATCATACTGGTAACTAATCACACGGTTGTCGGGATATGTTAGGGAGGTACGATTTCCAACAGCATCATAGTTATAGCCAACGTGAGCAGAGAACGGATCAGCGATGGAGGTTGGGCGGTCGAGCGCATCGTAGGTCCAGCTTGTGGTGCCAAGACCGTCGGTCATGGATGTGCGGCGACCGAGGGCATCATAGACGAAGTCCACATTTGGATCCGGTGCCGGATAACCAATGTGAGTCAAGCGATTCAAATCATCATAAGTATAGGAGGTAGTTTTCCCATTTGCATCCAGCAAAGAGACACGGTTTCCCAAAGAGTCATACTCATAAGTAGTGGTGTGATTGAGTGCGTCGCTCTCTGTCTTCAGCCTTCCCAACATGTCATAAGTAAAGTTGGTTGGATGGCTGTTTCCATCAAGGATGCTCAATCGGTTTCCACCAGTGTCATAGGTGTATTCCGTGCGCACATTAGTCTGCGCGTCCGGCTGCGCCCCAGCACGATAATTCTCCACTACAGCTGTTAGACGGTTAAGACCGTCATATTCGTAATTGGTTGTGATGTTGTTGGCATCTGTCATGGAAACGCGATTACCTATAGCGTTATATTGGAAGGAAGTGGTATGGGTCAGGGGGTCTGTCGTGCTGGTTTTCCGGCCCAACGCGTCATCAACAAAATTCGTTGTCTTTCCCATCTCGTCAACTACATAGTCCACTGCGCCGTTGCCTAAATAGGATGTATCTGTGCGCAGGTTATCAGTTGATGAGGGTGGGTTTCCACGGACAGGAAGCGCCGGATCGTCTATGGTCTGCCCTACCAAATTGCGCACGACTGTCATCGGCCGGTTCAAAGCATCGTAATAGGTTCGGGTAATCACATCCTTCGTATCGGTTACCGCAATCTGGTTTCCGGCCCCGTCGTAGAAAAATGAGGTGATGATGTTATAGGCATCTTGGTAGTTTTGAGGTTCGCCAGTCAACTCATTGCGGGTACTGGTCAACAAGCGACCCAGTGCATCATAGGTGCTGGTCGACACTCGCCCCGCGGTGTCAGTCGCGGTAAGCTGGCGACCCAGCGCATCGTAACTGTAGTCTGTTATTATGTTGAATTGATTCTGGTCGTTCTGGGGGCGGCCCGCGTCATAATTAACGATTTGCGTTATCAACTGCCCTAATAAATCGTAATCATATTTTGTAACACGACTCAGTGGATCTGTGCTCGTGCTCCTGTGCCCATTCGAGTCATAGGCAATATCCGTGCGCAAATTCTGCTCGGGCCCACCAGGCGCGGGCGGTGTGGTCACATAGATATCCTGTCCCACCAGATTCTGCACGATTGTGAAGGGCCGGTTCACCTCATCATAATATGTGCGGGTGACGATCCCGCGCGGATCCTGACTGGCAATAGCGTTCCCAGCCTGGTCGTAGTATGTATCCGTTCGAATGTTGACGCTGGTCGCGCCGGTAAAACGGGCCGGGGGCGTGGAATCGCTGATGGCTTGTCCGCTTAAGTTCTGCACCACTGTGATTGGGCGGTTAAGAGCATCGTAATAGGTGCGGGTAATTGTCCCGACCGGATCGATAGTCGCGATGACATTCCCATTCGCATCATAAGCGGTGTCCGTCCGGATATTCTGGTCGGTACTGCCTCTTGCGGGCGGGGTTGGATCTGAGACGCCCTGACCCACAAGGTTCTGCACCACTGTGATTGGGCGGTTGAGAGCATCGTAATAGGTGCGGGTGATGACGCCCATTGTGTCAGTGCTGGCAATTGCATTGCCGTTGACATCGTAAACGGTATCGGTACGAACGTTTTGGTCGGGCGATGCCGGGTTGTATATAGGAGGTGCGGATTCTTCTATGGCTTGTCCGCTCAGATTCCGGGCGATGGTAACAGGGCGGTCATCCGCATCGTAATAGGTGCGGGTGATGATGCCGCCCACATCGATGCTAGCTATCGCCAGCCCATTGGTGGCATAAACCGTATCCGTGCGTACGTTCTGATCGACTGCGCCGCTGCCCCGAGCCGGAGGAGTGGCTGCATCGATGGTCTGACCAGTCAGGTTTTGAACAACCGTGATAGGAAGATTTGCCAGATCGTAATAAGTGCGGGTAATGACACCATAGGTATCGATCACCGCGATGCGATTGCCACGGGCATCGTACTGGTATTGGGTGATCAGGTTGTAGGTATTTTGATCGTTTTGTGGACGGTTCGGGTCATAGTTGCGCGTCGTGCGGATCAGTCTCCCGGCTGCATCATATTCATTATGTGTTACCACCCCTGCTTCGTCCGTGGCATCCGCCAGGTTACCTGCAGTATCGTAGGTGTAGCTGGTCATGAGAGGAGTAGTAGTCCCGTAGGCGCGGGTCACGGAAGCAATCTGGCCAGACGGGACATATGTATAGAAGGTCTGGTTGCCCAGGGCGTCCGTCTCTAATTTAACCTTCCCGGCAGGCTGGCTATCAGTGTTACCTGGCGCATAGTATTCATAATCGGTACCTACATAAGTAACACCGCCGTCAAAACTCAATGGGGATTCAACACGCGTAGGCAGGTTCGGAAAATTGGAATCTGCATAGAAATACTTGGTTTCGTATTTCAGGGGATCGACAATGTTGGTGGGGTTGTTGTAGGATCCATAAGTAATATCAGTTTGGCCGTGCAGTGCATCCGTGACCTGCGTCAGGTTTGCTCCATCCGCACTCCACGCCAGGGAGGTGACATTGCCGGAGGGATCGGTAATTTTGCCAGGCCGGAAGTTGAAATCGTATTCCTTGCTACTCGGCTCACCGAAAGCATCGGTCTGGCTGACCAATGTGTGGCGCTCGTCGTAGGCAAAAATCTTGGAATGACCTAACGCGTCGGTCGCGGTCGTGGTGTTATTGGCGTTATAGGTGAGCTGAACGACCAAATTGCCATTGCCATCATATTGGTGCCAGGCCCGGCCCTGGCTATCGTAATCGGTGCTTTCGATGGTTGTACCGTCCGGCGCAACCACACGAGTGAGCAGGTGATTTTGGTATTGGTAAGTCCAGGTCTGCTGCAGGACATCCACAGCCGAGTCCAGATCCCCTGTAATGGAATCGTAGTGATACGATACGCTGTGGCCGCTGGGCTGTGCCTGCACAGATTGAATACGCCCCTGCCCATCATATCCCAAGGTTAGGGAAACACTGCCGCCGTCTGCCTGAATGCTTTGCAAGCGCCCGTTGGCATCATATGCATAGTTCTGCTGATTTCCATGCGGATCCGTGTAGGCCAGTAAGTGGCCGTTTTGATCGAAGAGATAGATTTCCTGCGTACTTGCTGTCATCGTATATGTGGCAGGCGGGCCGGGGTTTGCCACCAGAGTAGCAACGAGTCCTGGTTGGGCTCGGTAGGTCCCATCTCCCATGTCATAGAAAGGATACAGATTGTTCGTGTGTACTTTGAATAATACTTCTCCCGCCACTCCTCCCGTGTCGGCGGGAAAGATCAGGCGGGCATCCTGATTATCCGTCCAGCCGAGTGACAACGGTGTATCCATCTGGCCGCCCTGCGAGGTATAGTTTCGCTGGAAGGAAAGAGTACCAGATGTGGTCGGGATCGAAAGGTCCGTGACTGAATACCCGTAACTTCCGATCTGTGGATTGATGGGTTTTCCCACAGAGGTATCCACCTTCGCGACAAAACAGCAGTCGTTGCCTGGGTCGACAAGGGAACTCAGTGGAGCGACCGGGATGTTGGTGGACATCTCGACCAACATCATGTCCCAGTAACCTTGATATGTCTCATAGGCGTTCCTTGTGGGAAAGTCTGCCGAAGTGGTCCCCCTCACCATCAAGAATAGATTGTCTTGCCCATCTACGAAAGCATAGTTGGCAGGGTAATCCGTGCCGCTACCTCCCAGATAGGTGCTGTATAAGATTTGATCCTGATGTGGGTCAATTTTGGTAATGAATAGATCTGCCGCTGGATCTCCGGTTGAATCAAAGGCAGTGAGACCAGTGATGGGAAAGTCCAACGAGTCAGTTACCCCGACCAAGTCAATATTTCCGGCACTGTCCAAGGCAATGGCATCCCCTTCATCGTTAGTACTACCGCCCAGACGTTTGGTGTACAGGGATCCGCCATTCGAATCCAATTCAACTATAAAAGCATCGTCGTCCGCTGTAGTTTTTGGATTTGGAAAATCGGTTGAGGTGGTAGCACCGGCAATAAAAACATCGTTGTTGGGGTCAACGGCAAGCGAGAGACCCATGTCATTGTTATTCCCGCCCAGGAAATTGGAATAGGCCAGGCCCCCAGACGATGTCATCTTGACGATAAATCCATCATCACAACCCGAGCAGCCAGAACTTCCATTGTTAAGTGAACCCCCAAGGGTCGCGGGAAAATCTCCTGAATACGTTAGGCCGGTGATGTAAAAGGAACCATCCGACCCCAGGGCTGCACCTTCCGGACCTTCATCACTGGCGCCCCCTAAATATGAGAAGTATGCCTCTTCCGCTGCGTTGGAATTTATTTTAGCCACGAACACGTCGCTCGAGCCGCTGAGGGTTGAATCGTAAACCGTTCCGCCTTTTGGCATATCGTTTGAATACGTGTCGCCGGTGGCGTAGATGTAGCCGCTTTGATCGATATCGATACTCACAACTCGTTCAAAGTCGGAACCTCCAAAATACGAAGCATATAATAACTGGGTACCGGTTGGATCAAGTTTTGCCAGGAAGCCATCCACAGCGGTGAGGACATAGCTCCCACCGGAGGAGACAAGGCGGCATCCATCTGTAAATTGGGTATCGATCGCGTCTGGGGTTAATGGGAAATTTTGACTGGGATCTACAATAGATCCGCCCAGGTACGCGTTCCCGGAACTGTCCACCTTGATTGAAGCGAGTTGGCCTGTTGCAGAGTAATAGGTATTATTATAAAGGCAGGCATCGGAAAGATTGAAATAATCAACGTAATCGAATTGGTTGGTATTGATGTTCAGTTTGGCCACAAAGGGGCGGTTAGGAAAATAGTCGGGATATACCTCGCCAAAGCTGGTGGTAAATGCAGGAAAATCAGAAGAAGTAGTTATTCCCGTAAAATAAACATCATTGCCTACTACAGCCAGGCTACTTCCCTGATCGTTGGCATAATAGTTTCCGTAAGGGGAATTTATTGGGATTCCTCCTCCAATGTACGTGGAATAGAGTAAAACATCGCTGGGAGAAAAGGCCGGAGAACTTTGGGACGTTCCGCTCTGGTTGCTGGTGTTTGTGGAGCCCAGGGCCGGTAGAATGCTACCTGGTTGAGCAAATGAAACCGGAAAATAATTGGGCAGATTGTTTTCCGAGGCTTGACCCTGTGGGATCGGGATGATCAATTCGTTGTTTTGCACCTGGGGCAAGGCTTTCTGACCATTGACTCTAAAATCATGCATGGAAATGGAACCGAGCTTGGTGGCGATGACCAGAGTATCATTCTCAAGACTGAGCTTGGTGGAGCCCTGAATGCGGATGTGGATGCTATGATCCGAGCCTAAATTGCCTTGCAAAAGATTCGCGTTCGTAACGATGAACTGCCAGCTAAGTTGTCCGTCAGTGCCTGTAATTTCCAAATCCATGCCTGGATAAACACCGATGTATCGAATCCCCTGGTAAACGGGCACATCGGCACGAGAATGATCCTGTCCTCCAAAAAAGGAATAGTGGGTTGCTATTTTTCCGATAGGAGCAATTTCAGGATGTGCATTCGAACCTGGTATGTCCATTTTAAGATTTACTGCTTTTTGAGGTGTTGTTCCCATTAGGGATTTAGATGGTTTTGGCGCTGCTCCTACCTGTTTTGAAGGCGGGATAGGCTGTGCAGACTCCAATAAGTTCAGCCAGATCGCGTCATCCGAGAAATAAACCGTGGTGTTTCCGCTCTGAACCTGGAAGCGAGCCTGCTGGTCGAACTGGCCAACGTTCTCGACAAAGATGAGTGGTGCGTTCTTTCCTGATGCCGAAGCTTGTGTCATGGCGTTAGCCGAAGATAAGGATTGGTTATTGGATTGTAGGGCAGGATTCGGCTGGTTGCTTTTGCCTGGATTATCCCCTGTCCGGGCGCTTGGACGTGTAAATACGGGTGGCTGGTAATTACCAGATTGTTGATCAGGCGCATTGGATTGTGGTGTAGGCACAGATGTGGACTGATTTACAGGTGCGCAGCTGGATAACAATAGTGAAACAAACAATAGTACCGAAAGTATCCTGTTTACCAGTGCCTGATTAATCAAAGGCAAAAGTTGTTTTGATGAATAGTTATACATTGAAGCCTCCCGTTTGCATTTTCATTTTTTGATGTTGACGGCGGATATTCAGTATTTCTCGGATTTCCTCACTTGCAATTATCAGATTAATGCTTGTCAGTCAGGTTGCTATTGCTGGCTATCAACCAACAATGTTCGAAATGGGGTATCGGACGAAGTCAGAGTATTAAACAAGACCACTATCAGGATGAAAATCCGAATGGCGACTTGCGTGCCTTGCTGAATGATCAACATTCTGCCTCCCAATTGCATGCATTATTTTTTTTCTTGCTTAAGTTGTTGGTTTATGCTGGTATCTCTGGTAATACTCCCCCGGCTTAGGGGCGAAAGGAACTTGTTCTCCTAATAAAGTCCAAATCCTACTTCGCTTAACCTTAAAACCACTATTTATTGCATATTACCATTAGTCACGAATCGACAACAACGGGTTTGCTGTTTTGTAAGGTTGAAACGCAGATGGATTGCCGAAATAATTGTCCTTAGATGTATGTGATGAGCCCATCTTATTGCCGCCAGATTTTTGGGTCACCGTTGGGATAATCACGGCAGTGGTTGGAGCAACCGCGGGCAGTGCAAGCATAGGCTGCAACGTGGGAATTGCCGATGGAATCTGTGTAGCCGTTGGCATCGATGCAGCCGTAAGAGCAAGCTGGGCTTTGCCATCGCAGTCGCCTGCAACTCGGATAGCGATGGGGTGGGCATACCTTGTGGCCACAGGCGACCAAAACCATAGCAACGACGACCAATAGGGTGGCCAGGAAAGTTGTAGAACATTTCATGTTTTTCGCCTCGTGAAAGTTTTGATTGCATGCAGCTGTCCCGCATACTATTTGATCTTGTCGACCAAATAGCCATCCTACTGGGAGTCGAACCCAGTGTACCCTCCTCACCTATTTCCGATACAGAAATGTTGAACCTACTGAGAAGCAGAGATCTTCTTGGAGTTTGCCAGGTAAACCCTCGCGCGTGTTGTCTAGGGTGCTAGATGGCTTAATTAGTTGTTCAATCAACATCAGGTTGAAGAATGGCCTTCCAATCGGCTCATCGGGAAAGGAAGTCGCGCTGGAGCGATACACTCTTATCAAGAAGGAATTCTTTGCAGGACCAACCCATGAAATCCTGGTATCTGCAATTCAAGGCTTAACCAACTGGCCAAATGGCTTCTTGAATTTTATAGATTATTATGCCAAACACAACAGCGCTACGCATCATCGTGGCACAACATCCATGGGAGTCCTTTATTTTCAATGAATAACTGACAAATGGCAGAGCAAAGAATTCGACTTCGTTCAAAAAGCGTTTGAGCAGTAATGTTTAGACCGGATAGCCACTGTAGTCCCAAGCTGATCTTCAAATATTCGGGCCGTGTTGAGGTATTTAGCCAGAATGATAAGAATCATAAATATTGTGGATGCTCAGCGGCTGCAAAAATTCTCAAAGTCACCCCACCACTATCAGAAAATTAATCAAATATGGACAATTGCGGGAATATCGCCAATTCAAAAAGTTCTTGGATACTGCTTCAAAACCTCGGCGCATCAGAAACTACTTACTCCTCTCCGAGGAGGAGATCCATTAATTGAAAGACAGATGGGATCAGGCGCTTCCTATAAAGCAGGCCGAATCAGCATTAGGAATCTCTAAGGACATCTTATTGATATGGCGAGGCTTGAGATAATCATGCCTGAGCGAGGTTCTGCAGTTGACGGAAATCAGGTTTGGCTATTTTCTCAATCATCCGTCTCCGAATTCTCAAGTCGGATTAATGAAGGTTTGCCGATAAGAAGTTCGGAAAAAATAAGCCTGAAGACCGCATCACAGATGTTGAGTCCTTTGAGAATAAATAGCGCTGAGATTCTGGATCTTGCCAACCAGAAAATCCTCGAGTCGGAGTTCGTAGAAGGAACAAGGGAGGTGAAATACTTGCTCTTTGATCAAAAAAAACATTATTGCTTTCCGAGATCGGCTTCTCGCAAGAAATGGATGGTTGAGAAGAGAAGAGGCAGCTTGTTTGTTGGGTGTGAAAGATAATTAAAATGAAATCCCATTGAACCTTCAAAAAATGCGTCAACTCGACACCATTATCTTCGAAATTCGAAATCGTCTCCAACATAAAATCGCTCCTCGGGTTGAGGAGCGATTTTATTAGAAACAGAAATTATTATTTTGAAAATCCCGCAAACATTGTATCGTCTGGAGATAATGATAAAGGATCAATTGCCCGGCGTGGGTAGGTTGCGATCCACAAAGTCCACGGTGCAGTTGTTCGTGTCCTGGTTGGCAGGAGAACGTTCGAGCGAGTGACCGGTCGCCACAAGAGCATGGGCCGTCACTCCCGGGTAGGAACCGCTGCCGTAGGTCACCACATCCACAGGAACGTCCGAACCGTTCAACAGCAGGACTTCGTCGCCAGTGTTGCTGAGT
>Ga0208528_1000033_pt1 | contig 11296 bp, 12 predicted proteins | sample SF_Rice_5C_80N_3_FD_185619 | JGI IMG/M metagenome (GOLD analysis project Ga0208528, IMG submission 185619) | Rice paddy soil microbial communities from Twitchell Island, California, USA - SF_Rice_5C_80N_305 (SPAdes) (version 2) | ecosystem: Environmental > Terrestrial > Soil > Paddy field/soil ... | reverse complement strand
ATTCAGCACGAATGGCATCTCAACGTGATCGATCTTTATCGCGATTCACGTTGGGATCATTTTGCGCGGCAGAACACGCGCGCCCTTCCCGTGCAAGACCCAAATTTATGTTGTTACATTCATAAAGTCCAGCCGATGCAAAAAGCGTTGAGCGGATTGCGTGCGTGGATCAGCGGCATTCGACGCGATCAAACATCTGAACGCGCACACGCGCAAATTTTGGAATTACAGGATGACGGACTCTTAAAAGTAAATCCGCTTCTCAACTGGACCCGAAGCGACGTGCAGGCCTACATGGCGGATCATCATCTGCCAACGCATCCGCTTTATGAACGCGGCTATCGAAGCATCGGGTGCGCGCCATGCACAATTGCCATTGGCATCAACGATGATGAACGCTCCGGACGTTGGGCCGGACGCGGCAAAACCGAATGCGGACTCCACACTGAAATGTTCAAACATAAAGAACTGGCTGAAGTGAAAGATCAGTTCGTGATGAAACCTGAGGAAGCTTAATGAGATCAGAAAGACAGCAAGCCTGGGTTGACACGCACACCATCAAACCTGAATGGATGGTTTTAGCGCGCCAGGTGATGAATGAAATTCGCGGCGGCAAACCCGTGATGGATGCGCTGCGCAAGCACCCGCTTGAAGACGGCGGCTATTTGGGAAAATATGTTTTGGTCGCCGTTTATCATCAGATGGTTAAAGCGGGCGAACTGCGCGCTGATCCGCGTTTGCTTGAACGCCTGCGGATGAAACCCGTCCGCACACTTTCGGGCGTGACAACCGTGACAGTTTTGACCAAGCCTTATCCATGTCCGGGTAAATGTATCTTCTGCCCCACTGATGTTCGGATGCCGAAATCCTATCTGCCCGATGAGCCGGGTGCGATGCGCGCATTGGAACATGACTTCGATCCATACACACAAGTCAGATCACGCATCCAAGCTCTTGAAAATTTAGGTCATCCAAGTGACAAGATCGAATTGCTGATTCTCGGCGGAACATGGAGTTCGTATCGCCGCGATTATCAGGAATGGTTTGTACAAAGATGTCTCGACGCGATGAACGAAAAGGATTCGTCTGATCTGCAAACCGCGCAGGACTGGAATGAAACAGGCTCTCATCGAAATGTCGGCCTCGTCATCGAGACTCGTCCCGATGAGATCACGCCCGATGAAATCCGCTGGTTGCGTTACCTCGGCGTGACCAAGGTCCAGATGGGGGCGCAAAGTTTGGATGACCGCATTCTTGAAATGAACAAACGCGGACACGATGTCGAATGCACGCGTAAAGCCGTGTCATTGCTGCGCGCGGCGGGATTCAAAATTGTTTTGCACTGGATGCCCAATCTGCACGGCGCGACTCCCGAATCAGACCGCGAAGATTTCGCGCGGTTGTGGCAGGGATTTTGTCCCGACGAAATCAAAATCTATCCAAATCAATTATTGGCAAATGCCGAGCTTTATGAATATTGGCAGCGTGGAGAGTTTCATCCATATACAACTGAACAGTTGATCGACCTGATCGCTGATGTCAAACCAACCATTCCACGATATTGCCGAGTCAACCGCGTGATCCGCGATATTCCATCCACAAATGTTGTCGACGGGAATCGCCGCACAAGTCTGCGGCAGGACATTTTCAAAGAAATGGATCGACGCGGTACGCATTGCGAATGTGTGCGGTGTCGTGAAGTGCGCGGTAAAACCGTAGACCCCGCCCTACTTAAATTGGATGACCTTGTTTATCAAGCCGATAAAGCCGAGGAGCATTTCATCTCTTACATCACGCCTGATGATAAACTGGCGGGCTTCATTCGATTATCTTTGCCTTTCAAAGATTCTCCGGCAACTAATCTGACCGATCTCGATGGCGCGGCATTGATCCGTGAAGTGCATGTCTATGGACAGTCGCTTCCTGTCGGCGCAGAGAAGGAAGGCGCGGCACAACATGCAGGGCTTGGAACACGTCTGCTTGAAGAGGCGGACGTAATCGCAAAAGCTCACAGCTTTAAAACCATGGCTGTTATCTCAGCAATTGGCACGCGGCAATATTATCTCGATCGCGGCTTTGAGCGCGGCGAATTGTATTTGGTAAAAAGTCTGATCCCATAGGTTGTTTCATGGGAATAGAAAGACTACCTCTATAAAGGGCAGGAACTCTCTTGCAAACCATCCTGGCTCTCTTCTGGCTTTTTCTGAAAGTGAATCTACTCAGCACATCGGGCATCGCATCGGTGGGACTTTTGCATCAGGAAGCGGTGGGAACGCTTGTTACTGAATCACAGTTTGTTCAGGCAGTATCGTTCTCCAGCGTCTTGCCGGGTAGTGATGCTTTGCAATTGGCGATGTTCATTGGATTCCGTGTGGCGGGTTTATCAGGCGCCATGGCAGCATTGCTGGGTTCCATTTTGCCTCCCACCGTTTTGATGCTCGGTGTTGTTACGATTCTGCACCGTCTACGCCGTGAGGCATGGGTGAGTCGATTCATCGAGGGGTTGACGCCTGCAATCGCGGTATTGATGATCTATGTGGCCTTCAAATTGATGCTTGGCGGAAATGGCGGCACGCTCAACTGGGAAATGTTGGTGGTGGGAGCTGTCAGCCTAGCCGCCTTCATTTTTGACGCGCCGCCGCCTCTCGTCCTGATTGCTGCGGGGTTGATCGGAATCTTCATCTTCCCATGAATCATCCGCGCCTTGAAACCGAAACGGTTGAATCCATCCAGCCATCCCGGCTGTCAATTTGGTTTAGACTCTTCTGGATGTTCTTGAAGATCAACCTTCTGACTTCGTCCGGCCCAGCCTCCGTTGGATTGTTGTACAAGGATGCGGTTGGCAATATTATGACCGAGGCGCAATTTGTTGAGGCCGTTGGATTTTCGAACGTACTACCGGGAAGTGAGGCGTTGAAACTGGCAATGTTCGTGGGTTTCGCCGCGAGCGGATTCCCCGGTACGGCCATTGCTTTGCTGGGTTCAATTCTGCCGCCAACCGTCAGTATGCTGGTGGTTGCATTGGCCATTCAAAATTTTCAAAACGAGCCGTGGATGAATGGGTTTATACATGGCATGGTTCCAGCCGTTGCCATGTTGATCTCGGTCGCAGCATGGAAATTGTTCCGTGGTGGCAAAAACATTCGCAAGCGTTCTCTGTTGATCGCCGCCCTTAGTTTGATCGCATTGGTACTGAACGCGCCGACACCGCTGGTGTTATTGGGCGCAGGCATATTCGGTATATTCTTATTTCGGTAAATATTATGAAATCTGAACTTCTGCTCGCCACTAATGGATACGAAAGCACCTGGCCTTCAATTGAATATGGTGCCTGGGTTGCCGCATCAACCGGAATGCCGATTACTTTACTCGGTATCGCCGAACATTTGCCCGGTACGCCGCCTAACCACAAATATCCGCTCGAAGAAATTTTGGCACGCGCAATTAAGTTGTTCGAGCAGAAGGGCGTGACATACACTTCGGAAATTCAGAATGGCGATGCGGAAAAGATCATTCCGCTAAAAGCGAAGGAAAAGGATTGCATTACCGTCATTGGCCCGCTTGGACGCTCGCCTTTGCGGCGCTTTATTATGCGGCGTTCCATTCGACACTTCATGGAGGAAATTGCCACGCCGATTCTTTATGTTCCAAAAGTCCGCCTGCCTTTAAAGAAAATGCTGGTCTGCATTGGCGGACTCGGTTATGAAGTCACCGCTGAACATCTTGGAATACGTGTGGGCATAATGAGCAAGGCCGATATGACCCTGTTGCATGTGGTTGCGCCAGTGGATCTGGATTATCCAATTGCCCGCATGGAGCGCGAACAATGGCAGAACCTGGTCCATACCGAAACGCCAGCCGGACGAAGTTTACGTCAAGCTCTTGAAACCGCGCAAGCCGCAGGGCTGAATGTTAGTATCAAAGCGCGTCAGGGAAATGTGATCGAAGAAATTCTGGCCGAGATCAAAGAAGGGAATTACGATCTGGTCTGCATGGGGTCACAATACAGCGGGCATTCTTTACGTCACATGTATATGCCAAACGTTACCGATGAAGTGGCTGAAAACGCGCAATGCCCAATCCTGACAGCGCGCTATAGTCCTGAATAAATAAAGGCAGGTTCATAACCTGCCTTTATGATAAGTATCATCCAAGCTAACCGGGGGTATATTTCTTTTCCCACTCCGCAACCGCAGCCCTGATCACCGCCAAAATTTCGGCATCGGGCACATCAGAGATGGCCTCATATCTATCCTTGTCGATCATCACGATGACGCCGCCTTGCAAAGACTCGATCAATCGAATTTTGCGACTCTCCAGCGGCGTGCCGATTAAATGCGATTGCAGAATCGCATCGATTTGCCCGACCATGGTGGTTGGCGCCGCCGCTTCCTTCGACGGGGCAACGGGCGCGGCCACAACCGGCGTTGACTGCGGCTGGGAAACGGGAGCCGCCACGGGCGGAGTCGGCGGCGTACTCGAAGATGGAATCGGCTTTGAAAGCGACGGCAGGTGCGCTGCAATTGGACGTGAAGCTGTCGGCGATGCGGTCACTGGCTTTTGAGCCGCACTGCCGTCTATCCACGGACGCATGGTCACCATCAGGTCGATCAGACGTTTGCGTTGTTCAGGCGCAAGTTGTGATGTATCCACGCGCTGACCATCCAGATCGAGGCAAGGCTGGTTATATTCGTCAATGCTGAGTTTGAGCAGGCTGTTATCAACCGGCGTAACAACTGCCGCAGCTTGTGCCGCCGAAGCCTGCGTCTCCGCTGCCTGAATTGCACGTGTGGCTTCATCCCTGGCTTGATTGATTTCGAATTCCGCCTTCTGTTCGGCCTGCTTGATTTTTTTGGCCGTGCGATTATTGGAATCAAAAAAACCAATGACCCATCCAAGGATCAATGCAATGAGTGGAATGATGATCGGGGTAAAGTTAAGATTTTCCATGGCTTACTCCGTCTGACACTTTGGACAAACGTGTGTGCCGCGCTGCCCGACGAACAATTTTATTATGGTCGTTCCGCACACCGGGCAAGGCTCGCCATCGCGACCATAAACGCGGAACTGGTTTTGAAACTCACCGCCTCGATAAACCCAATCGATGCTGGCACCGTTACGGCGGATGCCTTCCTGAAGCACCGACCGAATCGCCTTGTGTAATTTCTCGGCTTGTTTGGCAGTCACCGAATCCGATAATTTCAACGGATGCAGTTTCGCAATGTGCAGACTCTCATCGGTGTAAATATTGCCGAGGCCCGCGAGAAAAGTCTGATCGAGAAGCAACGGCTTAAGCTGACGGTGGCGCGCCTGCAAAGCATCGAACAACCAGCGCGGAGTGAAATCTTTGCCAAGTGGTTCCGGGCCGAGTTTACCCAGAACTTCATCCATATTTTCTGTTAACCAGACACGACCAAACTTACGCGTGTCATTGAAAGCCAGATATTGATCTTCTGACAGACTCAATATTAATCTATCATGCTTCTCTGCTTTAATTTTACCTTCTTTGAGAAACAAATCTCCGCTCATGCGAAGATGTATAAGCAGATTGTAAGTTGTGAGTCGAATAGTCAGAAACTTGGCACGCCGCCCCACGCTTTGAATAACTTGACCTTTGATCTGCTCCTTGAATTTCTTTGCAGATGGCATCGCCAGCGTACGCACCCAACGAACATCCGCCTCGAGAATGGTTTTCCCAACGAGGTCAGGACTCAACTTGCGGGCAATGGTTTCAACTTCAGGAAGTTCAGGCATGGGCGTGTGTCAAGTATCAAGTGCCAAGTGTAAAATTAACCTGACACGTGATACCTGATACCTAAAGACTTTCTATTCGTTAAACATTTCTCCCACACTGCGACCTTCATGAGCGCGCTTGATCACTTCGCCTAACAGCGGAGATACAGACAAAATCGTGATTCGATCTGTCAGATGTTTCATATTTTCAGCCGAGATCGGAACTGAGTCAGTGGTGATGATATGCTTTATTGGCAAAGCCGCCAGACGTTCCGCGGCATTGCGGGAAAGAATCGGATGAACGAATGCTAGATAGACATCGCGCGCGCCCTTCGATTTCACGAGGTTCACCGCCTGCGAGATCGAGCCGCCTGTATCGACCTCATCATCCACGATCAACACATCGCGATTGTCCACTTCACCGATCAGGGTCAGAGCTTCGGCTTTTGCATCGTTGCCGGAACGGCGTTTTTCGATAAAAGCCACTGGCATATCCATGTCAGCCGCATAGTTGCGCGCCTTTTTGGCAAAACCAAGATCAGTCGCAACCACCACCGGATTGACGAGTTGATTCCGAATCGTTGCATTGATATGCTCGATGATCAAATGTGACGCCGTCAATACATCGCCGGGGATGGAGAAAAAGCCCTGAATCTGACCGGCGTGCGGGTCGAGGGTCATGTAGCGATCCGCGCCTGCGACTTCGATCATATCTGCCACCAAACGGCCCGTGATCGGTACGCGCGGCTGATCTTTTTTATCCGAACGCCCGTATGCGAGATATGGGACGACCGCGGTAATGCGCGCCGCCGAATCAAGGCGCAAAGTTTGAATTGTTATTAGTAGTTCCATCAAATTTCTATGGACAGGTGAAGCAGTATGTTGGATGAGATATACATCCTGTCCACGCACACTCTGCCTGAGTTTAATAAACAGGTTTTCATTGGGAAACTCGACCATTTCATAATCGCATACCGGGGCCTTCAAATAATCTGCGATCTTCTTTGCAAGTTCGGGAGAACCTGTTCCCGAAAATAATTTGACATCCCCATAAACTTTCATTTCATGCTGGTGCGTGTGGTGACTCATCTTTTCTCCCGGCGCGCGTTCCACTCCGAACGCAAAACGCTCATAAAATGCACATCGACATAATTGCCGTGTTTGTAAACAGCCTGACGCATCGTGCCATCCAAAACAAACCCCGCCTTTTCATAAGCTTTTATTGCGCGAAGATTCGTTGAATGCACGCGCAGAAAAATGCTGTTCAAATTCAAAGTTTCAAAGCCATGTTGCAAAATCAATTTGACTGTCTCGGTGCCATAACTTTTGTTCCACACCGATTTATCGCCGATCATGATTCCAAATTCGGCAATGCTATTTATCCATTCAATATGAAAGAGGCCGCAATTACCGATCAACCGCCAGCCATCATTTTCTTTTATATCGATTGCCATCGGTCTCTCAGCCTGTTCGCCTTTGGCTACATTTTCAAACCAACTCTCTTCATCAGCAAACGACCTTGGCAAGTTGATCAATAATCCCTCGGTCACTTCAGGATCATTGATCCACTCATAAAATTTTGGAATGTCAGTTTTTTCAACCGCGCGGAAACGGATGCGTTCGCCGTAGATCATTTCGACCTTCCATTCATCAACATCTTGACCGCTTCCCACGGCGACAAACTTCTCTTATAAACCAGCTTCATCACTTCATCATATTTTGATTCAGGGACATTCTGACGGAATTGATTCATCAACTCTTCCTGAAGGAACGCTTCGATCTCGGACTCGAGGCGGGCACGTTCACGAGCAGCCCAATCTCCGCTGACGCGTAAATGCTCCGCGTGAGTTGCGATCTTTTCCGCCAACTCGGGAATGCCCGTGCCGTCCAGCGAGATCGTACGCTGGATGGGCGGAATCCAAAGCGCCGCGTCCACTGCTTCTGACGCGACGCTCATATATTTTCCGTGATGTGAAAAAATATGTTGGGTTGGGTGCGCCAACTCCAACATGGACTTCAAAGCCTTTTCGGTATTTTCGACTCCGGGGCGGTCGGCTTTGTTGACCACCAGAATATCTGCAATTTCAAGGATGCCAGCTTTGATAGCTTGAATATCATCGCCGAGGCCGGGCGCTTCAACTACCAGCGTGGTGTGGGCCAATCGTGCGATGTCCACTTCACTTTGTCCGGCCCCGACCGTTTCGATCATCACGATCTCAAAGCCTGCCGCGTCGAAGGCCTGCACCATGCCTGCCGTGGCTTGCGCCAATCCGCCGAGCGAGCCGCGCGTTGCCATCGAGCGGATGAAGACTCCAGCATCGCCGCTCAAATCTTTCATGCGGACGCGGTCACCCAACACCGCCCCACCCGTGAACGGACTCGACGGATCGACCGCGACAATAGCCACGCGCTTATTTTGTTTTCGATAATATAAAGCCAGTTGATTCACCAGCGACGATTTGCCGGTGCCCGGCGAACCCGTCACGCCGATGAGATGAGCCTTGCCCGTGTTTGGAAAAAGCGTCGCCAACGCGGCGCGGCCATCCTGCGTGTCATTCTCAATCTGAGTCAACACACGCGCCAACGCGAGACGATCACCATTAAGAACAGAATCTGCTAACGACATACTTGCTTACTTCACCGCTTCTTTTATATCCTTGATGATGTCTTCCGTCGAAGCACCGGGGCCGTAAACACCAGTCACGCCCATTTGTTTTAATTGCGGCACATCTTCATCTGGCACGATGCCGCCGATGAAAACTTTGACCTTGCTTTGCCCGTTGGCTTTCAACAATTCAAGGATGCGCGGCGCAAGCGCCATGTGTGCGCCCGAGAGAATGGATAACCCGACAATGTCCACATCTTCCTGCAAAGCCGCTTCGGCAATCATTTCCGGGGTTTGGCGCAGGCCGGTGTAAATGACTTCCATACCGGCATCACGTAACGCGCGCGCCACAACTTTCGCACCGCGATCGTGTCCGTCGAGGCCGGGTTTCGCCACCAGCACACGGATCTTTTTATCTGTCATTTTTCCTCCGCGAGGGATTTCTGTTGGGATTATACTATGCCACACTTCGCCTACTCTAAATGTTTTGTATTTACAATTTTGATAAAGCATCAAAAATTGATGATCGAATCAAGGAGATTTTATGCAGCCCGATTTGACTGAAAAAATTATGGAGTTGATCCGCCGCACTTCTTCGAGTCTGCCGCCGGATGTAGAAAAACGTTTACGCGAGGCAGTCGAAAAAGAAGAACCCGGTTCGGCGGCGCGCGGCGCGTTCGAAACGATTTTGAAAAATGTCGAGCTGGCGCGCACTGATTCCACGCCAATTTGTCAGGATACCGGCACGCCGATCTTTTATGTGCATTATCCAGAAGGCTGGTCGACGCGAAAATTGCGCGAGCAGATTCGCGGCGCATTGGCGGAAGCCACTAAAAAAAGTTATATGCGTCCGAATGCTGTCGATGCGATTTACGATAAGAACAGCGGCAACAATCTCGGCGGCGAAGATTTTCCGACAATCCATTTTGAAGAAATTGACGCTGACCAACCTTTGACCATCGAACTCATGCTCAAAGGCGGCGGATGCGAAAATGTTGGGCGGCAATATTCACTGCCCGATAACTCTCTCGGCGCGGGACGCGATCTGGCCGGGGTCAGAAAAGTCGCCCTCGACGCGGTGCAAAAGGCACAAGGTCAAGGTTGCGCACCGGGCATTTTAGGAATCGCAATCGGCGGCGACCGAGGCTCATCCTATGCAAAATCCAAGGAAGTTTTGTTGAGTCAAATGGGCACGCGCAATTCCGATCCCGAACTCGCAAAACTCGAAGAGCGATTAACCAGCGAAGCGAATCAAATGGGCATCGGCCCGATGGGCTTCGGCGGCAAGACAACCGTGCTTGATACAAAGATCACCGGAATGCATCGCTTGCCTGCATCTTATTTTGTGTCCGTTTCATATATGTGCTGGGCCTATCGCCGCCGCAAGATGACGGTGAAGGGCAATGAGGTTGAATACAATTAACATGTAGGGGCGAGCGGCGCTCGCCCTGGGCGGACAACCGTCCGCCCCTACAGGAGATTGAATATGCGCGAAATTAGTTTACCCATTAGCGATGAAACCATTCGCAGTTTGCATGTCGGCGAACCCGTTACGTTGACCGGAACGATGATCACCGGACGCGACGCGGCTCACAAATGGATGATCGAAACTTTCATCAAAAAGACTCGTGAGCCAAAAGGCGACGATCTGCAAGTTTATGAAGAACTGAAAAAAATATTGAACGGCTCAGTCATTTATCATTGCGGCCCCGTCGTCAGCGGCCTCGATACGAAGCAATATAAATTTGTCGCCGCCGGGCCGACCACATCCATCCGCGAAGAACCGTATCAAGCCGACGTGATGAAACATTTCAACGTCAAAGGCGTGATCGGCAAAGGCGGCATGGGGCCGAAAACATCAAAGGGCTGTCAGGAAACGCCCGGCGTTTATTTCCACGCCATCGGCGGCGCGGCTTCGTTCATCGCCCAGCGCGTCACAAAAGTTCTCGGCGTTTATAAAATGGAATTCGGCGTGCCCGAGGCGATGTGGGTCATCGAGGTAAAAGATTTCCCGGTCGTGGTCACGATGGACGCGCACGGCGCGAGTCAACATACAGCGATCGACGAAGGCTCGAAAAAAGTTTTGGATGACTTGCTGGCCAAGCCGTATTAAATAATTTCTGGGCGACACTCACACGGTCGCCCAGTGTTTTTTAAATCGCATCTTACCGGACTTCGAGCGGCTCCCGTTACATCGTCATTCTCAGCCCCCCGACTTCGGTGTATACTCGCCGCATCTCTTTTACCAGGAGCGAACTTATGAAACGTGCAGTCAGCATCAGCATTGGTTCTTCAAAACGCAATAAGGCAGTTGAAGTAACTTTACTTGGAGAGAAAGTCAGCATCGAACGCATTGGCACCGATGGAGACATGGAAGCCGCCGCGCTCAAATATAAAGAAATGGATGGCACCGTGGATGCCTTCGGCGTCGGCGGCGCGGACTTGGGTGCGCTGGTCGATGGAAAATGGTATCCGTTTTATTCGGTCCAACCGATGGTGCGCTACGTCAAAAAGACTCCGCTCGTAGATGGCGGCGGACTCAAGAACACACTCGAAAATAAAGCCCCCAAATTTTTAGATGAAAAAATCGGCGATTACATCAATTCACGCGGACGCAAAGTATTTGTGACCGTCGGCGTTGACCGTTGGGGACTCTCCAAATCTTTTGCGGAGGATGGCTACGAAACCACCTTCGGCGATCTGATGTTTGGTCTGGAAATACCGATCGCTATCCACAAGATTAACCAGATCAAAACTTTAGCCAGCATGCTCATGCCCGTCGTTGGACGCCTGCCTTTTGAATGGGTTTATCCCACCGGCGAGAAGCAGGAAAAGCGCACACCCAAATGGGAAAAATTTTATCAATGGGCCACGGTGGTTGCGGGCGATTGTCATTATATAAAACGCAACATGCCTTACGATATGAAAGATAAAGTGATCGTCACCAACACGACCACG
>Ga0208528_1000032_pt1 | contig 11323 bp, 12 predicted proteins | sample SF_Rice_5C_80N_3_FD_185619 | JGI IMG/M metagenome (GOLD analysis project Ga0208528, IMG submission 185619) | Rice paddy soil microbial communities from Twitchell Island, California, USA - SF_Rice_5C_80N_305 (SPAdes) (version 2) | ecosystem: Environmental > Terrestrial > Soil > Paddy field/soil ... | reverse complement strand
GGAAAAGGCGGCCATCCCAACTTCGGCGTGAACCTGGTCAGCGGATACTGGAAGTGCCTGCGCTGTGGCGCAACGGGTGGTTCGTTGAATACCCTTCGAACAAAGTTAGGGCAAGATTGGAAGCCGCCTGTATCGGTGATGCAACCGACACGCCCGCAAAGACCCCCGTCACAAGTGCAATTACTGGATGAAGCCGTGTCGGAGGCGCGCTCGATTGTGCAACATTCCCCTGCCTGGAGTTATCTGGCCTCGCGCGGCGTGCTCCCCTTCACCGCGCTTGTCTACGGCCTTGGGTATGGCATTCCTGTTCCACGAGTTCATCGTGATGTGATCGAAGCCGCCAAACAATCCATGCTGGTAAGGCGCGATGGAACATGGCTGTGGTCCGGCGGTGTGGTGTATGCCGACCCGCCCACTCACTCCACCGTGATGAATGTGCGCTACATCCCCGAAGATCAACTTCCCAAGGGTGCACGTTCCTTCAAGCCCGAGAAGAATCACAAGACTTGGGGAAATCGCATTCAACCGCTTGGCAGCTGGCGCATCCTTCCATCCACACGAACATTGGTTGTGCTGGAAGGTTTGTTCGATTTCCTGATCACCGCACAGAAACTTCACCAGCTTGGACGCGATGCCGACACGATAGCCGTGTGCACCAATGGCGCCAGTCCATCCGCAAAGATGCTCAAGTGGTTCCGCGAGCATAATCAATATGAATACATCCTGCTGCGCGATCCGGACAAGGCGGGAGTCGAATGGGCGCAAAGCGTGTCGGTTTCCATCCGACACGGCGGTGCAAAAGTTCGCACCCTGCGGCCGCCCGATCATCTCGACCCGGATGAAGCCATCCTGAGCGGATGGTGGCCGTCTGCAATCTAATCCAACCCATTCCCAAAACGGGGAGCGAGTGATCGCTCCCCGTTTTCATTTCTCAAGGAGAAAACCATGTCACCCATCACTTCACTCATCATACTGATCGCCCTGCTCATCATAAGTTGGGCGGTCTGGTTCGTGATCGAACTCACTCGCTACATCACATCCGGCGAATATGAAATGGACAAACGTTTGAAAGACATTTGCAAGTAGAGGAAAACATGATCACCATTCAACAAGATACCCTGAAGTCAGCATTAAATTCAGTCACCCGGGCCAGTCTGAAGAATTCACTGGCCGCTCTGTCCCTCGTACGTCTGGACGCCAGGTCGAATGGCACGCTATATCTGTCCTGCTTCAACGGCGAGACTGCTGCACGCGCAATCACATACGCTGCCTGCGATGAAGATATGTCTGTCAGCGTGGATGCCGTTACATTGAAGGATGTGGTTGAAACCCTGGTCAGTGAAATCCATTTGTCTGTGGATCAAAACTCACTGGTCATTCAAAGCACCACCAACCGCACCACACTGCGAATTGTCGATGAAGTTTTTCCGATGATCGGCGATGAAAGTATTTCACCCATCGCCACCATTACCGGAACCACATTTCGCAGCATCTTCCGCATCCTGCCTTTTGCCTCGACAGATAGTACACGTGCATCCCTGCAAGTTCTTCACCTGACCCTCGACCAGGAAAATATCCTCGCCCAGGCAGCCGATGGTTATACCGCAGCTTGCGTGAAGGAGGGCATTGAAGGTCCATCGGAACAAATTTCTGTTTCGCTGCCACTCAGCATTTCACGCTTGTTATCAACCCTGGTGGATGAAGGGGATATCATGCACATCGGCACATCGGGGGAAAGCCGATACATCTTCCACATCAAGAACACAGCAAACGAAAAGGATCTGACGTTGGCCACCGTGACGAGCGCAGAAAACTTTCCATCCGAACAGATCACCAATCTCATCACGAACGCGCGCAATTCAGAAACAGCCCAACTGAATGTGCAACAGTCCAGCCTGCTCCAATCGATCCGCATGGTGAACGCCATGGATTCACAAAGTGCTTTCATCAAGACAGTCAATGGCGCAACGAAAATTGCATCAGCCGAAACAGAGACCGGTCAGGCACGCAACATCCTGGAGGGCACTGCCAGTGGAGCAAACACAAACATATGGCTGTCCACTGCCTTTTTGAAAAGAGCAGTGGAGGCATGCAAGGGAGAACTTCTCATCCGCATTGCAGATGGAAAGAATCCCATGCTGATTGAAGCGGGTAGTCTCACCGCGATCATCATGCCATTGCTCGTGGACGGACAAAAGGATCCCTTCCCCGAGGATGAAGCTATTGCAATCACTCTTCCTGAAATATCAATGGCTTAGATAAACAACGAACACATATGACGAAGACGGCGGACTTCCTGTGCGCCGTCTTTCATTTCTCAAGGAGTACCATGAACGATAACAATTCCGTACTACTTCAAACCCTGCCCACCTATGAACAACCCATCCTTAAAACCATGCCACTGCGCGAACAACCCGCATATCGCATTACTCAGAATGCAAATGCCTGCAACATCACCGAACTCATGGCAGCCGTGATCGGCGGGCAGAAACAGATCGAACTCTCGCAAGCACTGCTGGCGCGATTTGATGGCGACATCCGCCGTCTGTTTCAGGCACATCCATCCGAACTTGCCAGGGTGAAGGGTATCAACCAGGCAACCGCCATTCGCATCAAGGCGGCGCTCAATCTGGGTTTACGTTTGAGTCTGCCGGGTGATGAAAGATCGACAATCAACTCGCCCGCCGATGCCGCCGCACTGGTCCAGGCTGAAATGTCATTGCTCGAAAAGGAACATTTGCGAACGATCCTGCTCGACCGCCGCAACCATGTGTTGGAGATCGTGGAGGTCTATCAAGGTTCGGTCAGTTCCTCCCAAGTGCGGGTTGGGGAGATCTTTCATACCGCGATCAGCCGCAATGCATCCGCCCTGATTGCGATTCACAACCACCCATCCACCGACCCCACACCTTCGCCGGATGATGTGGCTGTGACACGCGCCATTGTTCAGGCAGGGAAGCTGCTTGACATCGATCTGGTGGATCATATCGTAATCGGCGGGCAGCGGTGGGTGTCATTGAAAGAGCGCGGACTGGGTTTCAACTAAGAGGCGAAATGCAGATGCAATTGACATTTGACCCTACATTCGTCTCCCAATCGAAGCAAGCACCCATCATCAAATATCAATCCTGGCTGGATGTAAGTGCCATTGCAAAGGGAGTCGGTTTTATCGCTCCGGTTGAGATAAGCATCACCTTGAACGATGCACTTGCACATCATCAAACGGAAGATGATGACGACTACGACCAGCGCCTCTACGATGCCCTGTGGCTTGCACATCATTATCTCTCGCTCGACCAGCGCACCTCCTTCACCTTCACATTCGATTTCCTGCGAAATGACAAACTCAATGGAAAATTCGCGGAAGCAAGTTTGAGGATGATGGTCCAAGCCCAAAAGAATCTAATCCTGATTGGCCTGCCCCAGGATTTCTATAAAGACTCATAAAAGGAATAACAACATGTCCTATCAATCTGAACATCAACGCATGAAGCCCGTGCTCGATCTTGCACGCAAACTCGATATTGCCACCAATCCCCATCCGTCCGCGATCTTCGAAGCAGGCAGTGGCGGCTTCCAGGTTTGGGCGACATCGCAGGATCATCCAAAAGGTTGGGATGGCATCGTGATGAATCCCGGTGCATTTTCCAAACCCTGTGAGTATGTCGGGAGTGTTCATTGGCAATGGGAGAATGACTCCATTATAGGGTTGGTCATCGAGACGAGTGCTTATGCCCTGGCCGATCAAAAACCTGACGAGTTCTGCAACCTGACAGACATCCCCGAAGGCTTCAATCGCCGCACCATCTTCAATCGCGATTCAGACATCGAATGGCTCAAGCAGAAAGTGGCCTGGTTGTTTGCTCAAGCCAATGTGCCCTTGATGACCTTCGAATACCAACAGGCTGCGCTTTCCAAGCTTGGCCCATACATCCTGACGCACTATGTTTCTGAGACTGATGAATATGTGGTGATTGTCTCACCGGAATTGGACCCGGAGGAATTTTGCAAGCCGGGCTACGAGATTGCCCACACACTTGAAATATGGAATGCTGGCGATTTCCCTGCCGACGTAATCCTGCGACCCGATCATGAATATCAGGAACTTGAAATGGAACCGGATGAAGGCCCGCTTGTGGAGCAGTATGAAAATTCCACAAGATTACATGATGACGACTGGCTCGAGGCCGCATATGAAGATCAAACCTGCGGCTGGGAAGAATAACAACAAAACGGAGACCGCTTCTTGCGGTCTCCGTTCATTTTATGGAGAAACCAAAATGACCACACTCTTTCAAGAAACCATTGAACATCTGTTGAAAGCCCATAACCTGTTGGATGACTTTCAATCCCAGGACTCCTTCCATGTACGCTTCGAGAAGACAGGCTATCAACCGCTGGTGATCGAGCGCCACGGCGAGATGATCAGCGTTGCGCATTACTTCGAACAGAACGGTGACCTGATCGCCGACCCGGATGTGGAACTGCATTATCCCTCCTGGGTGCCGACCGGCATCACCCAAGCTTTTTTCGGCTATCGCGCAAAGTTCATCGAACGGGATGGCAAGACCTTTGTGGACACGCGCTTCCACCAGGAAGTTTCATCCTTCCTTTCCATGTGGGCGCGCAATATCAAAGCCCAGGGCTGGGCGGAGGGTGCGAAAATAGTCGATACCAATCCCTGATATACTTAATCCAATGACGTACAACTATTCCTTTACGCCAGAGATCGTGCGCCATTTGCAGGCCATCGAACGAGCGCGGGCGGAGGTGACCCTGACCATTCTGCCGCCCGCCATTGCAGAAGGTCTGCGCCTGCGTGCGCGTGTGCGCTCCACGCATTTTTCCACCCGCATCGAAGGAAATCGCCTGACCCTGGTGGAGGCCGAGCAAGCTGTGTTGGAGGGGAAGGATTTCCCCGGGCGCGAGCGGGACACGCTGGAAGTTCAACATTATTTCAAAGCGCTGGCGCAGGTCGAAGCCTGGGTGGAGGAACAAAAGCCCATCACAGAGGAACGTATCCGCCAGTTACACGCCCTGGTCTATACGGGGAAATCCAATCATCCAACGCCTTATCGCGATGGACAGAATGTGATCAAGGATAGCGCAGGCGGGATCGTCTATCTTCCCCCGGAGGCCGTGGATGTTCCTGCCATGATGGGCGAGCTTGTGGATTGGATCCAATCCTCTGAAGGAGACCTGCCCGTGCCGGTAATCGCCGGGATGGCTCATTACCAGTTCGTCGTGATCCATCCCTACTTTGATGGCAATGGTAGAACGGCGCGCGCTCTTGCCACCTGGATCCTCTATCGAGGCGGATATGATTTGGGACGTTTCTATGCCCTCGAAGAATTCTATGCACAGGATCTACAGGGATATTACGATGCATTGGTCACCCACCCGAATCACAATTACTACTTTGGACGGGCCGAAGCAGACATCACTCCCTGGCTAGCCTATTTTCTAAAAGGCATGGCGGCGGTGTTTGAGTCGGTCGCAAATGAAATTCACGCGCAGTCCCTGATTCCGGATGAGAGGACCGAAGGGCTGCTACGCAGACTGGATCGCCGCGCCCGCATCGTGTTGGGTTTGTTTTCCCGGCAGGATGTGATCACTGCCAATGATGTCGCGCGGGTGCTTGGACTCTCTGTCCGGCAGTCCCGCGAAGTATTGAATGAGTGGCTGGAGGCAGGCTGGCTCGAAGTCAGCGATGCCGCCCGCAAAACCCGCAAATACCGGTTGTCGGCGGAATATCGGCGGTTTATCGGCTAAATAACGGCGGTTTTACTTACAACAGCCCGGAAGGTAGTGATGCCTTCCGGGCTGTTTGATTCCATTTGGAGGCATATATGCAAAAAACAAAAAAAAACATTAACGCTTATGGAGAAAGCCCGTGTATCTCATGACTAACGTTCGCTTTGCCTACCAATATCGCGATGCCAGCAACTACAAACAACATGGTGAGGCAATCTTCACCAATGAAAATCATCTTCCATTGGAAGAGATCGAAAAACAAATCCGCTCCTTCCTGAAGGATGGTGAATTCTTCATTGCCCGTCAGGTGCATTTGGATGAACGTTTCTTCGATATCCTGTACGATGATGACCATCCCTGGCATGAATTTGTAGGGGTGGAGTCAACCACCGATCCGGCATTCGATCCACAATCCGAACACAAACGTGACATCACCGAATTCCTGTCGGAGTTGGAGAGTGCCCACCGTATCGGTTGGGACGAGATGAATGTGCGCGAAGATCTGGCCCGCCAGTTTGAAAAACAAAAACACATCCTGAAACAAAAGCTTGAGACTGGTATACACTTGGATCAGGCAATGGAGATAAACATGAAAACAGTATTCCAAGTACGCGTCCACCGTGATGGCAGAATCACTCTGCCCCGAAAGCTTTGTGATCGCATCCATATCGAATCCGGGAGTGAGCTGACTCTTCACGATTTGGGAGATGGGGTGATTGTCATGAGTCCAGCGCAATCCCGTCTGTCTCAAATTGCCAACCAACTTGCACAAGAATGGCAGGAAAAAGGAGTGACTCTCGAATCCATGCTTTCCACGTTACGCAAGATTCGCAAGGAAAACCACACTCCAAAGCCTTAACATTTCCCCGTACTGAACTGCGGAACCGGTAATACATCGGTTCCGCAGTTTTCATTTCCAAACCCATCCCACTTCAAAAGGAAAAACCATGAACGATTATATGCTTGAAGAAATGGCCGATGCCATTGCAAGGGAACTCCATATTCAAAATGCCGATGTTCTTCACATCCTCCAACAATACTGGCAGGACAAAATCGCAGCCGTCTGGCAGGTGAACGATGTACTTGAAGCCGCACTGAATTCCGGCACGCCAATCATGAAAGATGACGCGATCGATGTCTTGAAGGATCTCTTCGAAGGTCACGACGCCGAACTGGGCATCACCTGGACAACCCTAGATGTCGCCCTGCAGGAATACCACCTGGATTGGAAGCGCCTGTCCGAAGATCGTTACCCGGATGTGCAAGGTGTATTCCAGGTATGGCGCAAGGGTAACCTGATCGCCCATCAGGTTGGGTTGTTCCCGGACAACATTCACGGAAACCTGCCCAAAGCCATCACGCTCGCCAAATCGCTGGCGGATGAAACGCCGAACGTGACGATCCTGATTGGCTGTGAACCGCGCCATTCGGAGCAGGTCAAGCCGTGGCTGTCGGTCGTGCGCGAGGAGGACTGCATCCATATGGAGGAAAGCGAGGCGATATGCACGCCGTAAAACCCAATCAGCAGGTGCGCATCCTGACGGTTCAGATCGCGGTCGCCGATGAAATGTCCGAACTGTTATCTGAGAACGGCATTTGTTCGGACACCAGTCATATCCTGGACTGGCGGTATCTCACCGAATACCAGCCCACAGTCAAAGCCAGTGATGACCCGGAAGTGGGGAAAGTTTTCGGATTGCTGGATTTCCATCTCACCATCAATACAAAGGAGTAACCATGTTCGCATGGACTGAACCATATGAAGATGAATATATCAAGGAACGTATTGAAGAATTGAGGACTGCGCAAAAGGAGGCAACCGCGAGTGGAAAGATCCTCGTGTCCTCCTATGATCAGTTCTGGCTGCCAGTAATGAATGATTTACCCGATGTGGAATTCCAGGGACAGGACCGTTATACCGCGCCGTATGGAAAATTCGAGTTGGTACCCAACGTTCCCTTTCACGGCGCGTTGTGGTTCTCGCCGTCTCCCGGCGCTGATCTGCCGCCCGTCTTAAAGAACATCAAGGAGTGGCTGCCGGGCAGTGTGACCGTGGATATGAACGCGCGCACCGCCCGCATCCAGGTGGAGGAAACCCTGATCACATTCACCGCCATCAACGTGGGCTTGAACGCACATGAACTCTTGCGGGACGTCAATCAGGAACTGGTGCGGGTCAATGCCGGGGTCTATGTGTATCGCATCGAACCGATGGAGAAACCATCTGCTGTCCATCACTTGTATCCCGATGGAAGGATTCCTGTTCTGACCAATGCTCATACGCGCGCCGATGTCACCGGCTTTGCGGTGTTGCAGGACAGACCCTACCAGCACACGCTGGTGTATGTCGGCATTGCTGCTCACAAGACAAGTGTTGAAAGTCTCTGGGCGTCGTTGATCCGTGGCAAGGGCAGCTGTTCCATGCGCGGCACTTCTGTGCTCGCGGACGGCGAAGTAAAGATGCTGACGCATCCTCTACCGGAGTTCAATGTCATGCAGGCCGGGATCATCTGCCGCAAAGCTTTGCCTGGAAAATGGGAAACCAAAGACGACACGGTTTACGCCCTGATTTTCGAACAGGGCACAGATGTAGTGGAAACAGAATTGCAAGTGCTTGCGCTGAAACGGTTGCAGGAGGCACTGGCATTTCCCATTCCTGATGGCTGGGCTAGGACTCTATGGGAGCATGGACTCGATAAGGGTTTCATCCAGCGACTCGAAACAGGCGGGGATTGCCGCGGCGGTGTCAAGATGGATCTCACCAAGCCCTGGCAGGAGTTGGTGCAGAACCTGCTCGAGCAGGAATTGGTGGGCGTATAAATCATCTTACGCGCCTGCATAAAATTCAGGAGGTATATAATCCTGATCAATAATTTACCTCCAACTAAACAGCTTAACTACGAAAGGGATTATTTATGCCATCAGATGTAAAGTTTGCAAAACGCACACTCGGAAAAACAAATATCGAAGTCACTCCCATAGGATTGGGCATGATGGAATTCTCCGGCGGTGGAGGCTTGATGGGTTCCGCATTTCCCAAGATCGAACAGGAAAATAAAAACGCGGCGGTACAGGCTGGCTTGGATGGCGGGATCAATTGGTTCGACACCGCCGAACTTTATGGCGCCGGTGTATCGGAGGCCTCCCTGGCTGAAGCATTGAAAACTGCGGGCAAAGCAGATGGCGATGTTGTTGTGGCCACAAAATGGTGGCCGCTTTTCCGCACGGCCCGAAACATTCCAAAAACGATCGATGATCGACTGCGTTTCCTGAATGGATACAGCATCGGCCTTTATATGGTGCACCAACCGTTCAGCTTTTCCTCACCGGAAGCCGAAATGGATGCGATGGCAGAACTGGTGAAAGCCGGAAAGATCCGCTCGGTCGGGATCAGTAACTTCAATCCGGAACAGATGCGCCGGGCTCACCGCCAATTGCAAAAGCATGGATTACCGCTGGCCGTAAATCAAGTCCGATACAGCCTGCTCGACCGTTCGATCGAGAAGAACGGTATTCTCGATACTGCCAGGGAATTGGGCGTGACGATCATCGCCTATACCCCATTGGCATCCGGTTTGCTAACGGGCAAGTATCATAAAAACCCGGAACTGCTCGAGAAGAAATCCGCCTTCTGGCGTATGGGACTGCGCCGCGGAATCGAAAAGAGCCGGACGCTCGTTTCCGCACTGGAAGAAATCGCCGGCAGGTACAATGCCACTGCAGCCCAGGTGGCCTTGAACTGGGTGATTAATTCGCAAGGCGACAGTGTTGTTACCATTCCAGGCGTGACCAAAGCCAGCCAGGCAATTGAAAGCGCTGGCACAATGAAATTTAAAATGTCGGGCGATGAACTAGCCCGACTGGATGAACTCTCACGAGTTATCCAATAATTCGACAAAAAAATAATCACATTCAAAACCCCCGCACCATTTTGGTGCGGGGGTTTTCGTTTGCCCAAAAGGAGATTCAAATGCGCCCTCCCGCATTAGAAAGACTCGGATTCTATCCGACAGCCAATACGATCGTTGAGATACTCAAAACCTATTTCAAACCTGCAGAGTCTGGCAGACTGCTCGATCCTTGTGCCGGCGAAGGCACTGCCGCTTCCACCCTGGCGAAAGCCTTGAACTGCCAGAGTTGGGGTGCAGAGCTTTCCCCTGCCCGTGCCGCACTTGCTGCTGAAAAGATGGACCGCAACTTCAACACACCCTGGCAGTCCTGTCATCTGACGGGCGAGTCCATCACCCTTTTATTCCTCAACCCACCATACAGCCATGACCGCCTCGGCGATCAAAAACGTTTGGAATTGGAGTTCCTAAAATCCACCACGCCGAAACTGGTTCGCGGCGGGGCATTGATATACATTGTGCCGCATCAACTATTGCGCGATCTGGATGTTGCATCGCATCTGGCTGGGTATTACGAGAACATCCGCATCTACCGCTATCCTGAAACCGGATTCAATCAGATCATCGTGTTGGCGACTAAGCGCGTAAAGTACAAGATCCCATCGCATGAAGAGGTTTATCAAGTACAGGCGTGGGCAGATGTGGAGCCGCCCATGTTGGTGGAAGTGGAAGAGTCGTTGTATGAACTGCTTCCTGCAACTGACAAAGGATCAGGCGGACAACCCATCCGCTTCTCCCGTCTGGACTGGCAGCCGGAAGAGATCGTGGATGCAACACAGAAGCGCGGATTGCATTCCTCGAAGGATTGGCTTGACTTGCTCAATCCATCGCGTGGCTTGGGTGAGTTGAAGCAGCCGGTTATGCCATTGAAGAAGGGACACATAGCGATGCTCATGGCGTCCGGCATGATGGGAACACTGCGGCTGACCGATGAAGACGGCAAGCCGATGTTGGTCAAAGGTCGGGTGGTGAAGATCACGGAGAAGGTCGAAGAAAACACGGACAAGAAAGGGAATGTGACATCCGAGGTCTTTCGTGACCGTTTCGTTTCCACGGTTGCAATCCTGCGCCAGACCGGGATCGAGATCATTGATACGGTCGAGCCACTCTCCAAGTTCATGCACAAGTATGGAGATCAGATCGGCGCGCACATCCTATCCACCTATCATCCCTTGTATAACTTTGACCCGACGCCGGAAGAAACTGCGATCCTGGACACATTGGGTACAAAACGCAAACCATTGCCTGGACAGGAGAAGGCGGGACTGTTGCCGGCGCAGAGGCATGCCGTAACCGCTATGGCTCGATCAATCCGAAAACAAGGAGTTGGTAATGTCCAAGGCGAAATGGGACTTGGCAAAGCGTCCAGGGTTACTGCAAGGATTTATACACCAATGGGCTATAAACTCATGGGCGATATCCAAGTAGGTGACAGGGTAATCAACCCAGATGGTGGATACGCAAAGGTGATAGGTGTGTATCCGCAAGGCGTAATGGACATTTATCGAGTTACCTTCAGCGACGGGAGTTTCACTGAAGTAACGGAGGATCATCTATGGGCCGTCAATTCACCGTTGAGAAAATGGCGAGACCGCCCTTACCAGATTAAGTCGCTTCGTGAGATTACGTCCAATCCCTTGATTCACCCAACCACCGGTAAC
>Ga0208528_1000031_pt1 | contig 11393 bp, 9 predicted proteins | sample SF_Rice_5C_80N_3_FD_185619 | JGI IMG/M metagenome (GOLD analysis project Ga0208528, IMG submission 185619) | Rice paddy soil microbial communities from Twitchell Island, California, USA - SF_Rice_5C_80N_305 (SPAdes) (version 2) | ecosystem: Environmental > Terrestrial > Soil > Paddy field/soil ... | reverse complement strand
GTGTGCAGACTTCTATGCCATTAATTTGAATCATCTTGATTACGCCGGTGCTGGGCATGATCCCGTTTCCGCAGTTGTTTTTTGTCAGCCCCGTAAGGTGGATTACACCGTTGTCGGCGGAAAGTTCGTTGTCAAGGAAGGTCAACTTGTGACAGTGGATGAGCACCAGTTGATAGAGAAACACAATAAAGCATCAAAGAAATTATTATCATAGCGTCATTGCGAGCCACGCAGTGGCGAAGCAATCTCAACTAATTTGCAAATATGAGATTGCCACGGCGACCAAAGGTCGCCTCGCAATGACAAGATCATGGAGACTACTTTATGCCATCTTCTGCCAAACTAACCCGCACTCTCGTTGACGTTGCCATGGGACGCAAGCCCGCCGACCTCGTGATCCGCAAAGGCAAATGGGTCAGCGTTCAATCGGGCGAGATCATTCCCGATACCGACATCGCAATCGTTGAAGGTCATATTGCCTTCGTCGGCCCCGATGCAGGGCACACTGTCGGCCCGAAGACAAAAGTCATCGAAGCTGCTGGCCGCTTCCTCGTCCCGGGCTTGCTCGACGCGCACATGCACGTTGAGTCCGGCATGGTCACAGTCACAGAATTTGTGCGCACCGTCGCACCGCATGGTACGACCGGCATGTTTGTTGATCCGCATGAGATGGCGAATATCTTCGGTCTCAAAGGTGTCAAGCTAATGGTGGAAGAAGCCGCCAAACAGCCCATCCATGTTTGGGTGGAGATGCCATCTTGTGTCCCGTCCGCTCCGGGCTTTGAAACACCGGGCGCTTCGATCGGTCCAAACGAGGTGGCCGAGGCGATGAACTGGCCGGGCATCATCGGGTTGGGCGAGATGATGAATTTCCCCGGCGTGTTCAACAGTGATGAAAAGATGCACGCCGAAATGGCGGCGACACACGCGGCGCACAAGACTATCGGTGGGCACTACGCTTCGCCAGACCTTGGTCTGCCCTTTCACGGATACGTGGCGGGCGGCGCTGAAGACGATCACGAAGGCACGCATATTGACGATGCCATTGCGCGCGTGCGTCAGGGCATGAAGCCCATGTTGCGTTATGGCTCGGCCTGGCACGATGTGGCTGCGCAAGTTGGTGCGATCACCGAGCGAGGTCTTGACCCGCGCCGCTTCATCCTTTGCACAGACGACTCCCACGCGCAGACGCTGGTGTATGAAGGCCACATGGATCGCGTGTTACGACATGCCATCAGCCAGGGACTTGCGCCGATCAGCGCCATCCAGATGATGACCATTAACACCGCCGAGCATTTCGGCTTGACGCGTGAAATGGGCATGATCGCTCCGGGTCGCTGGGCTGATATTGTGTTGGCCAAGGATTTGAAGAATTTCAGAGCAGAACTGGTCGTTGCCAAAGGTCAGGTCATTGCTGAGAACGGACAATGGAAAGTTGCATTACATGAATTCAAGTATCCGGGCTGGGCGACGAACTCGGTCCACTTAAAAAGGAAACTCGAAGCCAGGGATTTTATCCTGCGTGCTCCTACTGGTCGTGAGTCTTCGCGTACTGTCCCGCTACGACGCACCGGACCTTTACGGCTTCCGGCAGCGGCAGGCGAGGAGAGATGGATCGCAAATGTGATCGGTGTGATCGAGAACCAGGCGCCCACGCGCCATCTGCGTGTCCAGGTAATCAGCCATGATGGCGAGGTCCACGCGGACATTGCGAAGGACATTGCCAAGATCGCGGTCATCCAGCGGCATAAAGGCATGAATGGAATCATGCTTGGGCTGGTCAGCGGTTTCGGCTTCACCGGCAAATGTGCCATTGCTTCCACGGTTGCACATGATAGCCATCACATGATCGTGGTCGGCACGGACGATGTGGATATGGCCATTGCGGCCAACAAGTTGATCGATGTCGATGGCGGGCAGGTGGTGGTGCAAAACGGCAAGGTCATTGGATTGGTTGAATTGGGCATCGCCGGTTTGATGTCCCGCGAAAGAGCCGATATCGTTGCCAGAAAGGCTGAGACCGTGCTGGCCGGTTTCAGGTCATGTGGATGCAAACTCAACAATCCGAACATGCAATTGTCGCTGCTGGCTTTGGGTGTGATCCCTGAACTGCGGATTACTGATAAGGGTCTGGTGGATGTCACGAAATTTCAATTCGTGCCAGTGTTGGAGAAATAATGGCCAACTTTCCTTTCCAACGTTTACAAGCTGACCTGGCTATGCTGATCGGTAAAACAGATGCGGGAGATCGTCTGCCCTCCGAGCCGGAACTGGCGAAGAAGTTGGGCGTCTCACGCGCCACACTGCGCGAGGCCATGCGTACATTCGAAGCACAGGGCTTGATCCGCCGCAGACAGGGGTCGGGGACTTTTGTGGTCGGGCAGGTTTCGGTGATCGATGCTGGCCTCGAAGTGCTTGAAAGTCTTGAGACGATGGCCGAACGCCTTGGGCTGGAAGTCTCGGTCAGCGATTTGAATGTGGATACTTTCGCGGCCGACAAAGAACATGCGGGGAATTTGAAAGTGGCGGTGGGTACGCGCCTGACGCGCGTGCGCCGTGTGATGCGTGAAGAGACTCGACCGGTGGCTTATCTGGTAGACACTCTGCCTGAAGATGTCCTCAAGCCCGAACAATTGCCTGCCCATTTCAAAGGCTCGGTGCTTGACTTTTTATTGAAGCGTGGCGACCCTCTGAGTGTTTCGCGTGCGGCTGTCTCTGCCATTGGCGCTACTGCTGAAGTTGCCAAACCGCTCGAAATACAACGCGGCGATGTGTTGCTGCATTTTTCATCCCAGTTGTTTATTACATCCGGCAAAGTGATAGATTGTTCGCTCAGTTATTTCATTCCCGGATATTTCAATTTTATTGTGAACCGCCGCGTGAACGCCGGTTCATAAATTCGTCAAAGGAGTATTGTAAGTATGACTTTACCTGTGAAAGAAATCAAGGAACGTGTGGAAGGCTCGCGCGAAACGATCATTCAGTTCATGCGTGAGATCGTGGCCATCCCAAGCATGGAAGGCCAGCTCAAGAATGTTGGTGAGCGCATCGCAGCAGAAATGAAGAAGCTGGGCTTCGATGAAGTCCGCTTCGACAAGATGGGCAACATCCTCGGGCGGATCGGGAATGGAAAACGCGTCATTGTCTACGACTCGCACATTGATACCGTTGGCGTGGGCGACCCGGCCACCTGGGGCTGGGATCCGTTTAAAGGCAAAGTTGAAAATGGTATTTTGTATGCGCGCGGCGCATGTGATGAAAAAGGTTCCACGCCGGGCATGATCTATGGTTTGGCCATTGCGCGTGACCTGGGTCTGCTCGAAGGCACCACAGCTTATTATTTTGGCAACATGGAAGAATGGTGTGACGGCATTGCGCCGAACACCTTTGTTGAAGTCGACCCGAAGGTTAAGCCTGATTTTGTTGTGATCGGCGAGCCGACCAAGATGAACGTGTATCGCGGACATAAAGGCCGCGTGGAATTAAAAGTTACATCCACCGGCAAATCGGCACACGCAGCCTCGCATCATCTCGGCGATAGTGCCTTATATAAAATGTTATCGGTCATCTCCGGCATTCGCGATCTGGATGCTCACCTGCACACTGATCCATTCTTAGGCAAAGGCACGGTCATGGTGACGGATGCAAAGATCAGCACTGCGTCCATTAATGCTGTGCCAGATGGTTTTACCATTTTCATTGACCGCCGTGTGACGTTCGGTGAGACCAAGGAAGAGGCCGTTCAGCAAATTAAAGATTTGATCCCCGGTTATTTGCGCGACCAGATCACGGTCGAGGAATTATTCTACGAAGAGCCATCCTACACTGGTTTTGTTTTTCCGGTCGATAAATATTATCCTGCCTGGGCGCTCGAAGAAACTCATCCAATCGTGCAGGCAGGAAAGGAAGCTGTCAAACAATTGTGGAACGAGACACGTCCAACCGGCAAGTGGAGTTTCTCGACCAATGCAACTTATTGGGCGGGCAAGGCCAAGATCCCATCCATCGGCTTTGGTCCCGGTGATGAAGAGTTTGCCCACACCTCGATGGAACAAATTCCGCTGGACGAAGTTGTCGCCGCCACTGAATTTTATGCTCTGTTCCCGAAATTACTGGCTGAAAAGGCCAAGTGATCTAGCCAAAGAAGGATACTTTAGAAGCACCGGAGGCTGTCAATTCGAAAATCGTCTCACAATTGAATAGGAGGTTCGTATGCGTAGTTTTGCTGGTCGTGACATTCTGTCCCTCAAAGGCTTCGAGCGGAATGAGTTCTTCCATGTGTTCGATGTCGCTCAGAAGATGATGGAGCCGATTGCGCACTCGCGTCGCAACGTGGACATGCTCAAAGAGAAGACACTGGTAACAGCCTTCTATCAGCCGTCCACACGGACACGCCTGGCGCACGAGGCGGCCATGCACCGCTTGGGCGGACATGTGACTGGTTTCGCCGATGCCAAGATGACGCGAGCCGGGGACTTCTATCAGGAGTCCATCAAGGACACGGTCAAGATGTTGGAATTCTATGGCGATGTGATCGTTATGCGCCACTTCCAGCAAGGCGCGCCACATGAAGCTGCACGGTGGGCAAGCATTCCCATCATCAACGGTGGCGACGGTTGGGGTGAACATCCCACTCAAATCCTGACCGATCTGTATACGGTGTTGCGCGAGAAGGGCCGCATCGATGGGCTGAAGTGGCTGGCTGTCGGTGATATGCGCATGCGAACCATGCACTCCCTTGGTTATGCCTTGACTCAATTCGATTGCCCGATCACCTTCGTGTCGCCGCCCGATATGAGTCTGACCGATGAGTTCAAGAAGGAACTTAAAGGTTACAGCCTGAACTTCAAGGAAGTTGACCATGTTGAGAAGGCCATCGCTGAAGCAGATGTGATTTTGGTGGAACCGGTGGTTCAGCCTGACTACACAAAGTCACGCGATCAACGCACTGGCGAGTTGAGCCTGACCCCAGCAAACTACAGGATCACGCGTGAATTGCTGGAGACAAAGGCCAAGCCCGATGCGATTTTGCTTCATTCCCTGCCGCGCATGGATGAGGTCCCAACTGATGTTGATATCACGCGTTGGTCACGTTACTGGCAGGAAGCCTTCAATGGCGTTGTCATGCGCATGACTTTGTTGGCGCTGATCCTCGGCGCGATGGAATAGGAGAGATGCTATGACCATTTATGATGATCTTCGCAAACATTATGGCACGGCCAGTGCTGAGCAGAAGTTGATCGTCCTGCGGCGCGAATTGCTCAGACCGATTGTCACCGTTCAAACATCTTCCAAGCTTTTGCAGGATGTTGGCGATGAGATCTGCAATTGCCTGCCGCGGGAGATCGACCCTGACGAATTCAAGAACACCATCAAATGGCTCTCCGACGCAGCTCGTGATCTACAGGATGTGTTGGATGGCCTGACCCTCGACCGGTCACAAGTTCAGGAACAGCACGGATCGGAATAGCGCCTCTCCCCTCGACTTGTGCTTTTGTTCCGTTAAATAAATTTTTACCTACGTTATTGCGAGCCGCCGCTGGTTGATGCGAGCAAAGCGAGTATGTCGAAACCCGGCGGCGAAGCAATCTGCTTTGTAACGCATAAGATTGCTTTGGATAAGGCACTCTCGCAATGACATATGACACTAAAAACTAAAAGACTAGAAAACAAGGAGACTAACTTATGCAAACGAATTTTCGCGGTCGCGATCTCATCGGCGACCTTGACTTCACCAAAGAGGAAGTCGAAACAGTCCTGGAGGTAGCCTGGGACTTGAAGCGCAAACGCGCACTCGGTGAACCACATCCGTATCTGCGCGACAAAGTGCTGGCGATGCTGTTCTTCTTCTCGTCCACGCGTACCCGTGGATCGTTCGAGGCGGGCATGGCTCAACTCGGCGGACACGGCGCATTCATCGACTCGAACACCACGCAAATCTCGCACGGTGATACACCGGTTGAGATCGGCGAAATCTTTGGCCGTTATTTCGATGGCATCGCCATCCGTCACTGCGACTTTGGCGATGGCAATAAATATTTGAATGCGGTTGCCAAGTCCAGCCGCGCGCCGGTACTTAACATGCAATGCGACATTTATCATCCGTTCCAATGCCTCGCGGATTTGATGACCATCATGGAAAAGAAAGGCCGCGACCTGCGCAAGAAAAAGATCGTTGTTTCGTGGGCGTATGCAGCTTCCTATCTCAAACCGATTTCTGTGCCTCAATCCTTGATCCTTCAAATGCCGCGTTTCGGCATGGATGTGACTCTCGCATATCCGCCTGAATTCAAACTTATGCCTGACATCGTTGAGCAGGCCAAGGAACAGGCAAAGATTGCCGGGACAAATTTCGAGATCATCGACAGCAAAGATGGCATGACCGAAGCCTGCAAAGACGCGGATGTAATTTATGCAAAGTCCTGGGGGCCGCTGTTGACTACCAATGACAAAGTCGAAGGCAAGAAGATTCAAGACATGTACAAGAACTGGCTGATGGATGATGCCAAGCTGAAAGCCGCGAAGAAAGATGCGATCTACATGCACCCGTTGCCCGCCGACCGCGACATCGAAGTGACTAGCAGCGTTCTCGATGGTCCGAATTCTGTCGTGTTCGATGAGGCCGAGAATCGTCTGCACGCGCAGAAGGCCGTCATGGCCTTGACGATGAGTTAGGAGATAACATGACAAAACTCGCTGTCATCGCCATTGGTGGCAACTCTCTTATTCTTGATGATAAAAAAATCACGGTTGAGAGTCAGTATCAAGCCGCCAAGCAGACCTGTCTTCACATCGCAGACATGATTGAAGCTGGTTGGGACGTGGCCATCGGTCACGGGAACGGCCCGCAGGTCGGATTCATTCTTCGGCGCTCCGAGATCGCCGCGAAAACTGAAGGCATGCACGAAGTCCCGTTGGATGTATGCGGCGCGGATTCACAAGGCGCGATCGGTTACGCCCTTCAACAAAATTTGCAGAACATTTTGTATCAGCGCGGCATCAAGAAAAAAGTGGTGACCGTCATCACGCAGGTGCTCGTTGATAAAAGTGATCCGGCTTTTCAGAAACCGACCAAGCCTATTGGTGGATTCATGACGAAGGATGACGCGGAACGCCGTCAGCGTGAACAAGGCTGGAGCGTGGTGGAAGATGCAGGTCGCGGTTGGAGGCGTGTGGTCGCGTCGCCGTTGCCGAAAGAAATTGTCGAGCTTGAAACTGTCGAAACACTTTTGGAACGCGGCATCATCACCATCACGGTTGGCGGCGGAGGCATCCCGGTTATCGATTCCGGTGATGGAAATTATGAGGGCACCGCGGCGGTCATCGACAAGGATTATGCATCGTCGTTATTGGCACGTCAGATCAAAGCTGATATGTTCGTTATCTCGACTGCTGTTGAAAAGGTCGCGTTGAATTTTGGAAAGCCTGATCAAAAGTGGCTCGACAAAATGACTCTTACCGAAGCGAAAAAATATTTGGCCGAGGGCACGCATTTTGCAAAAGGTTCGATGGCTCCAAAAATTCAGGCCGCCATCTGGTATCTCGAAGCAATGCCGACCGGCACGGCGCTGATCACCAATCCTGAAAATATTGGACGCGCTCTCAAAGGCGAAACCGGTACCCGGATCATTCAAGGATAATTTGATTTATCTATTGCCCAACAAGTCTTGCAGATTTCCTGCAAGACTTGTTGGCTTGTAATATTCAACCTGCTATAATCGGCCCACATGATTCCTTCCCCACGTATTCTTCTAAGTATAGATTATGAACCCTGGTTTGCCCTCACGCGGCGTTACGATAAATTAACTGATCACGCTCAACGCCGCGATTTGGATGGCGGCTTTGTTTTATCGGCGATCGGTCCGATTCTTGAAATGCTCGGCGATTCAAAGATTAGTTTTTATATCGTTGGCGAAGTCGCTGAATGGTATCCTGAAATTCCGCAGAAGATTGTCGCCGCGGGACACGAGCTTGGTTTGCATTGCCAGTTCCATCGACACTTGCATGATGTCAACGAACTTCAAGCCGACCTGCGCGATTCATTTTCATGGCGTCAAAAATTTCATGTGCGTGGTTTTCGCACGCCGATGATCACCATCAGCGAAGAAGCTTATCCACTTTTGCAAGCCGCAGGGTTTTCTTATAGCTCTTCCATTTACGCGCCTGCCGGAACGGTACTTCAAAAAGATAAACTCTGGGAATTCCCAGTCAGCACGCTTAAATTATTTGGGGCGCAGCAGGAATATCATGCGCCGCGCGAATACTCGCTGAGACTTCTTTTCAGCGGCGAATTTCCATATGGCTCAAGTTTCAGCGTCGGGATTTTCGACGGATTGATCCTGAAAATTTTTGAACGGGAATTGAAGGCTGGTCGGAGTCCCGTTATTTTTTTGCATCCTTATGAATTGATCTCGCCGACGAATTGGCCTGCCCGCCTCTTACCGGACCTGATCCGGCATCCGTTATTGTGGCCTTTTACCTGGAATAAGTCTGGGTTCCTGAAAACTTTGCTTCGCAATTTCCCTGTCTCGCCGCTGGCAACATATTACGAAGAGCTGATCGCTTCGCAGTCATGACGATGAAACCTGAAGTGTCGATTCTTTCATCGAATGAATCGCTGACCTTGCCCGACTCTCTTGCTTCGTCCGTCGGATTTATCGGCCTGGATTCTTGGATGAAGTTCGTTGAGAAAATTTATAACTTTCCTATTTATCGTCTCGTTGCTAAAACGGATGACAACATCTCCGGTCTGCTGGCTTTGACACATGTCAAGCACCCCATCTTTGGAAATTATTTAGCGACCGCGCCTTTCGGCTCTTATGGCGGATTCGCTTTTTCATCCAACGAGTCGCGCGATGCGTTGTTGGATCAGGCTAAAGAGTTGGCAAAAGAATTGGGTGTGGAATATGTCAATGTCCGGTTTGAGGCGGGGGAGATGACTCCGCCTGACGGCTGGATTCAACATCCGAACTACGCCACCTATCGCGCTGACTTATCGTCCGACACCGACGCTTTGCTTTCATCTTATAGTTCCGATCATCGCAACCATGTCCGCAAATCTTTGAAGAAAGGATTCAAAGTTAAGTTCGGTCATCTTGATCTGCTCGACGATGCGTACGAAGCTTTGGCGCGCAGTATGCACGAACTTGGTTCGCCTTATCACGCGAAAAAATATTTGCGCGCGATGGCCGAGTCTTTGGGCGAGACACTTGAGTTCGCTGTGATCTATGGCCCGCGCGGAGAATTGGCGGGTGCGGGTGTGTTCATCTTGCAGGGTAACGTCGCCACGAATCTTCATGCAAATATTCTTCACCAATTTCGCTCGGACTATGCCGGAGAATTTTTATATTGGTCGGTCATCACACGTTATTGCCAAAAAGGATTTCGCGTCTTCGACATGGGCCGTAGTTTGATCGGCTCGGGAAATGAAGTTTTTAAATCAAAGTGGAAACCCAAAAAACAATTACTCGCGTACTGGTATTATTTGTGCAAAGGCACTGAAGTGCCCGAGTTGAATCAGAAGAATCCAAAATTCCAGATCGCCATTTGGACGTGGAAACATTTGCCGACATTTATCGTCCGCCCGCTTGGGCCATTTTTAATTAAAGGTTTGGCTTGATTTTATAAAGGAAGCGTCATGTCGTTTGGTTCGCGAATGAAGAACATGCTGAATAAATTCGTCGCGTGGGAAATTTCGCCGCGTGTGATTCCACTCGCATTGTTCATCGTGACCTTTCTAGCCTACGGACTTTTATTTCGTCAACTTGGTTTTTACTGGGACGATCTCGGCATCACCTGGATTCGCTACAACTTTGACGCGCACGCACTCCAACTTTATTTTGCCAGCAGTCGTCCGCTGTGGGGATTGCTTTATCAATTCACCGGAAACTTTATTCCCGATGTTCCTGTGTATTGGCAGATCTTCGCCATCGTTCTGCGTTGGCTGACTGCCGTTTTGTGTTGGGCGATCTTCCGCGAGCTTTGGCCGAATCGTCGCAACCTGGCTTTGACCATTAGCCTTTTCTTTTTGCTTTATCCCGGATTTAACTTACAGTGGGTCTCTTACGTTTTTAGTCACTTCTACATTGTTCTTGTTTTTTTCCTGTTTTCATACTTGCTGATGTTCTGGTCGTTCCGCCATCCAAAATATTTTTGGCCGTTGACCGTCGCCGCGATGCTGTCGTCAGCATTCAACCTTTGGATGATGGAATATTTTTTCTTCCTCGAGTTGATGCGGCCATTTATCATTCTTGTTTTTGTTCACGAGAATATTTCGTCGGAAGAAAGAAATAATTTCAAGAAATTATTGCCCGCGACATTAATCAAGTGGCTGCCATACCTTGCCATGTGGCTGGCAGATGTTTTTTATCGCATGTTCGTTTTTTCAAACACAGACTACAAAAGTTCGCTGTTGACAGATTTGCGTGCCCAGCCTCTGATGGCAATTTTAGGATTGATCCAAACGATCTTTTCGGACGTTTGGCTGGTCAGCGCAAAAGCATGGGTGCTCGCTTTTCAATTTCCCAACCCGTCCACCGACGGTCCGCTGACAACTTTGTTTTATGCGGCAGTTGTTATTATCGTTGGAATCATCGCCGCAATTTTATTGTGGCATTCCGCCAATCATGAAAAACAAAATATTTCTTCTGCGTGGTGGATCATTGGTTTGGGTTTTGTCACGATGCTTGTGGCAGGCGTCCCATATTGGTTGGCAAAATTTGTTGTGTCGCTTAATTTTCCATCGGATCGTTTTACGATTTCGTTCATGCTCGGCGTTGGAATTTTTCTCGCTGGCTTGCTCGAACTTTTTCCCTCGCGCGTGCGGATGATTTTTGTTGTCGTCCTCGTCGCGCTTGCGGCGGGACGCCAGGCTTTGTTTGCTGATTCATTTCGCCGCGATTGGACCACACAAAAAACTTTATTCTGGCAAATGATTTGGCGCGCGCCGGGGCTTGCTCCGAACACAACTGTGTTGATGAATGAAGGCCCGTTCAATTATTATGCTGATAATTCTTTGGGCGCAGCATTGAATTGGATCTATGCGCCGGACAATCATTCAGCGCAAATTCCTTACGTTTTATTTTATCCAACAACACGGACGCAGCCCGGCGGTTCTTTGCCCGGACTCAAAGCTGGGTTGCCGATTAATTATGATTACGCCATCGGAAAATTTTCCGGCAGCACATCGCAAGTGGTTGCATTTTATTTTCAACCGCCCGGGTGTTTGCGTTTGCTCGATCCTGAAATCGATTCGCAGAATCATTTCATCAGCGATGGAAGCATGATGCGTGATGCGGCGAAGTTGTCATCGTCAGCGTGGATAAATGATCATTTAACGGCGCGCATGCCTAATGTCTATGGCCCCGAACCGGCGTATGGCTGGTGTTACTATT
>Ga0208528_1000030_pt1 | contig 11591 bp, 13 predicted proteins | sample SF_Rice_5C_80N_3_FD_185619 | JGI IMG/M metagenome (GOLD analysis project Ga0208528, IMG submission 185619) | Rice paddy soil microbial communities from Twitchell Island, California, USA - SF_Rice_5C_80N_305 (SPAdes) (version 2) | ecosystem: Environmental > Terrestrial > Soil > Paddy field/soil ... | reverse complement strand
GCATCGTCAATGCGCGCGGGGTCAATGCCCGCGCGTCGGACGGCTTCTCGCATGACGAGCGCAGTCAGTTCAACAGGTTGGAAGGGATGCAACGCGCCGCTTTCCTTGCCAGAGCCAATCGCGGTGCGAACTGCGGAGATGATGAATACGTCTGAATCGGACATGATGTTTTTCCTTATTGATTTTTGGTTGGAGGAATTCTATAATCTGTCTAAGGCATTATACAGTGTAGCATTGTATAAGTCATTATTGGGCGCTTCGATTAAAATCAACGTATGAATGAGCGATCATAAAAAAGCAAAAGAGATAACAATGAATATAAAGCCAAGTCAAAGTCTCTTTAATTGTTTTGGATTGGGAAAAGTTATTGGATATTTGAAAAACTTTTCCACTCAGTCCTCAAGGCCACTTCGGGAATATAATTAGTTCATCAATGATTGGCTTGAAGTAGGGAATGTGATTGCAGATTTTTTGAGATGGTGGCAAGAAATTGTTTGGGGCGATGTTGCAACATGGGTGACGGGGATTGCAACTGTCGCCTTATTCTACATTGCGTTCGTACAAATTCGGGTAGAGCGAGATGCACGTCTCAAACGAGACAAAGAATTAAAAGATAGTATGCAACGCAGCCAGGCCGAGAGCGTATCATGTTGGATAGTTGAAAGTACTTATACCCGACTTCCTACAGCCGAAGGTGTGCCAGCTCCCCTTGCTTGGGTTGCGATACAAAACCAATCCCAGCAGCCGGTTTATCAAGTAATCGTAGGCGTTTATCATACTTGGAAAGATACGCAATATAGTACTGGCCAAAATGTAGCGACACACGCTTGGACGACCCCTGTTGGCGTGGTACCCCCAGGTAGAGGTTATGTTGGTGTGTCGGGCACGCCAGGTATTGGCTTTAGACCAGGTTGGCATGTAGCTGCAATTGCATTTATGGATGCTGCTGGAGTAAATTGGGTTCGATCCCCCTCAGGTGGTCTTACTGAGATCAACGTATCAACACTGGAGTATTTCTCTCTAAAGCCAGGTTTTCATTGGCACGGTGTGCAATCGAAACTGCCTGAGAAGGATACTCCGACCATAGAATAACAGCTAAACTGCTACCTCCAACTAATTTTCTGCGTTGACTACCAGTTTTAATATTCTTGAAATTAGAGGAAAGCAAGAAAAAGGATGCTCTTCTAATGTACACAAAATGCAGTATTTGTGGTCGAACTCTAGGTACTGCCACGGAACTAAATAGCGGATTTTGCGAGAAATGCGATAGAACTGCGGTTAGAATGAGTATGACAATATGGCTAATACTTGCCGCGGTCTGCGCATTTATAGCGATAAGCTTTCCTCCATTCTGGCTTGCCGCGATCGCATGTGTATGGATAGGCCTTCGACATAGATAAAAACCGGGCAAACAAAAACGAACTCATCCAACGAGTTTTGGAAATCCAATTGCAAATTGGCGTCAATTCCATCGGAGTTTTGATATTAGGTACAACATGCTTTCTGCTGAAGGAGATGTTATCTTTATGACTCCCGCCCGCATGTCAAAGATAGAATCAGCCATCCGCGTTGTGATGGCATTTAATGAAGCATTCAATCGTCACGATGTTGAGGGGATGATGAAACTGATGAGCGACGATTGTGTTTTCGAAAACACCAGTCCCGCGCCGGATGGAACAGTTTACAAAGGCAAGGAAGCGGTTACAAAATTTTGGCAGGACTTCTTCCACGAGTCACCACAGGCGCACATTGAGATCGAGGAGATTTTCAGCATGGGTCATCGCTGCATGATGCGCTGGAAATATGATTGGGGCAATGGGCACGTCCGCGGCGTGGATATTTTCAAAGAGCAGGATGGGCTTATTTGCGAGAAGTTGTCTTACGTCAAAGGATAACAATATGTCACTCTGAGCCGCGTAGCGGCGAAGAGTCTCGATTTCAAGGCGAGATTCTTCGCGCCGCCCTTCGGGCGACTCCTCAGAATGACACTTGAAAGGAGATTTTATGGAAACAAAAAGAGTCGCTCCCGCTTCGATCGATGAATATATTGCAGCCTGTCCAAAAGATGTGCAGAAAATGTTGAAGGATTTACGAAAGACGATCAAAGCCGCTGCTCCGGATGCGACGGAAAAAATTAGTTATCAAATTCCCACTTTCTATTTGAAAGGCAATCTGGTCCATTTCGCGGCCTTCAAAGATCACATCAGCTTTTTCCCGACATCCAGCGGGATCACGGCCTTCAAAAAAGAGTTGTCCGTTTATAAAGGCGCAAAAGGCACCGTGCAATTTCCGCTTGACAAACCACTGCCCTTGAAATTGGTCAGCAGGATCGTCAAATTCAGGGTCGCCGAAAATTTAAAAAGGGCAGAAAAGAAGTAGGGCAAAAAAGGTCGGATAAATCAAGAAGCCAATGGAACGATCCATTGGCTTCTTTTATATTTCATTCGGCAAACCCTGTCCACTGGAACACGGCCACTTTGAAAAAGTCCAGTGCCAATGCGTATAAAACGATCAATCCAACCAGCGACGCAATGATTGTCAAGCTAATGGGCGACATCAAAATCCCGAATGCGGCCAGCGCGATCACAACGATGGCGTCACCGAGCGTGCTCAACAAAAGCGTGGCGCTGGGTCGCGACCTCCAAAATGAGCGGCGTTCGCGCACCAGATAGACGTTCGCCTGACCCGTAAAGACCAGCATCACAAAGATCAGCGTCTGCAATTGTTCGAGGCCAAGATGATATACATCGCGTCCCAGATAAAGAATCCCAAACGAGAATAACAACCAGGCGGCGGCCAGCGCCAGCGCGCCGATCACCAAAGGCCTGACCCGCCAACGGTCGGGCGTGTGGGAATATGCCACGCGGTCTGATGCAATGGACATGGTCACGAAATCATTTGCGAACAAAAGCAGAACGACCAAACGCGGCGTGGTGACAAATGCGCCGGTCAGCCACAGCCCGACGCTCAGGAATAGCGCGATCTGAAAGGTCTTGATGATCTTGTTGACTGTGTACGTCAACATGCGCTGATAGATTTGCCGTCCGATCTTGACTGCCGATAACACATCACTCAAACCGGGATTCGTTAAAATTGCGCTGGCGGCGGCACGCGCCACATCGGTCGCATTCGAGACGGCGATTCCAACTTCAGCCTGCTTCAACGCCGGGGCATCGTTCACGCCGTCGCCGGTCATGCCGACCACGTGCCCGCCATTTTGAAAACTCTGAACGATTCTGTATTTATCTTCCGGTAGAACACCGGCCACTACATTGCAGGTCAGATTGTTCTCAGAAAGTTGCTGGTGCAATTCGTCCGCAGCACATGCCTCACCGCCCAGACCAACCTGCGCCGCAATCGCGCGCGCTGTCGCCAATCCATCGCCGGTCACCATGATGACTCGCACCGATAATTCCTTCAAGGCATCGAGCAGGTTTTTTGAATCATCGCGCGGTGGGTCGTAGAGTCCCACCAAGCCGACCAGCTCAAGGTGTCCCTTTTCGCCTGCAGCAATTGCGATGACGCGGTAGCCTTTGTCAGCCAAAGCATTGACATCTTTAACGGGATCCGGCGAACCCGACGCGAGAGCCGAAACCGTCTCGGGGAAACCTTTGACGATCCGCATCTCGCGTCCGTCCACGCGCGCCATAACTTCGGTGCGTTTGGTCAGCGGATCGAACGGAATGAATTTCAAGCGCTCAACATGTCCATTCGCCAGTCCGCGTTCGCGTGCCGCTGTGATGATCGCCAAATCGATCGGGTCTTGTGATGACTCATCGGAACTGATGGCGGCCAGGCGCAACACTTCCGCCTCAGTATGCGGAGCGTATGGGAACACCGCCGATAGCGTGAGTTGGTTCTTTGTGATCGTGCCGGTTTTATCGCTGCACAACACATCCATCGCCGCGGCTTCTTCGATGGCCGTCAGGCGCGTCACCAACACGCCATGCGAAGCCAACTCCTGCGCGCCCAACGCGGATGCCAGTGTAAAAGTGGCCGGCAATGCAACCGGCACGGACGCGACCAATAACATCAACGCGAACGGGATCGAATCTGAAAATGGCAGGGCGTTCATCATGGAGTAAACAAGTACGCCAACCACCAACAAAATATCGAGCGCGATCAAATAACGGACGATGCCAAGGATGGTCGTTTCCAAATGGCTGACTGTTTTGGCGGTGTGAACAAGCTCCGCAGTTTTTCCGTAGAATGTACGCGCGCCGGTGGCAGTGACTTCACCGTCGGCTTCGCCGCGCTGGACGATGCTTCCGGTATAAGCGGTCTTTCCCGCATCCACCTCGACCGGAAGCGATTCGCCGGTTAATGCAGATTGATCGATCGAAAGATGACCTTCCTTCACCACGACATCGGCGGCGACAAAATCCCCCACCCGCAAATGAATCAGATCGCCAGGGACAATCTCTTTCGACGGAACGGTTCGCCACCCCCCATCGCGCCGGACTCGCACTGAAATAGTGAGTCGTTTCTGGAGGAGCGCCAGCGCATTCTGCGCGCGGTTCTCTTGAAAATAGCTGAGGAAAGCATTGAACAACAGCAACAGACTGATAATGGCCGCCTGTGTATACCTGCCGATGATCAATTCGAGGATGATGCTGAATTCCAGCATCCATGGAACCGGCCCCCATAACTTTTTGAGAAAAACGATCAATCTGTGTGGTTTTTCTTCAGTAACGGCATTCGGACCAAATTGTTGAAGGCGAGACTGCGCCTCCGCAGTGGTAAGACCATCAGTCATTGTTAGCTTCCAAGCACTGTGTTCCATAAGTGTCATTGGCAGCGGCGAAGGATTTTGCTACGCACAGATTTGTGCGAACAAGAGAAATTATAAAAATGTTGGAGATAAGCATGGTTCATCCTGAAAAAAAAGAATACAAGCGATTATACCGTTTAAGATTTTTGGTTCTACCGTTTTTTGACAGGAAGGTCAAAACCTCAGCCGCGAATTCTAATTTTTTTTCGTGAACGACGCTTCGAATTAACTAATTCTTGATATACTCAGCCGAATATAAATAAGAGCTTGCATGCAGTATAAGATGATCTGATAAATAAAACATGAACACTCGCTGGCAGCGCTTTCTCGAAAGACACATAAATTTCTATTCACCGCTTTTCGGCGCGGGGATTCGTTCGCGCTACATCGACGAGCGCACGATCCAAGTCGAGATGAAATTAACCAAGCTCAATCGCAACATCGTCGGTGTGCATTTCGGCGGATCGTTGTACGCCATGTGCGACCCATGGTTCATGTTGATTCTGATGAAACTGCTTGGCACAGATTACATTGTATGGGACAAAGCCGCCAGCATTCAATTTCTTCGTCCGGGCAAAAGCAAGGTCACAGCAAAATTTTATATTTCACCGGAACACGAAAATGAAATCCGCGCCGCGGCAGAAGCGGGCAAGGTCGAACCGACGTTTACAGTGGATGTTGTCGATGAACAAAATGAAGTTGTTGCTCGTGTTGAAAAATTATTGTATGTGAGAAAGAAAAGCCAGCGACCAGCCTAAAATAGAACTCCGAGATTTTGAAAATCTCGGAGTTCTTATTTCACTTTGCGATATTCACAAAATCCGCAAACAAGCCGTACGCGGTTTCTTCCGGCCCGCCTTTCATGTTCGGACTTTCCGAAACTGTGATCGAATAAAACGGCAGGACATCCGTTTCAAATGCCAAACCCGTGGACGAGTCCATCATGCCATACAACGGTGATGACGGATCGACAAGCTGCGGTTCGACCCGCGCTGTGATCGTGTCGCCGTTTCGTTGGGCGGACGCAACCAGCTTCCAGCGTTTCCCGTCAACTTTTGCCTGCGCGATCATCTCAGATGTGATGCCGCGGATTCCCGTCGGCTTGACCATTTGCGGCGTGAACGGAGCATCCATCAACACTGTGATCAGCGCCGCGACTTTTATCGCCGCGTCCCAACCATCGACATCATTGGTCGGGTCGGTCTCAGCCACGCCGATGGACTGGCAAAATTTAACAGCCTGGTCAAAAGTCTCACCGCGTTCCATGCGTGACAAAATAATATTTGTGGTGGCGTTGATGATTCCTTTGAAGCCGCGCAATTCCGCCGCTGGAAACGCCTCGCGAAAAACGGAGAAGACCGGCGAGCCGCCCAACACCGTCGACTCGTGGCGGAAAAATTTTCCTTTGGATTTTGCCAACTCCATCAACTCACGATAAGCATGCACGACCGGACCTTTGTTGGCAGTGATGGCGTGCATATTTAAATTCAGCGCGGCGCGGATGTGATCGATGGCTGGCTGTCCCGTTTCAGTATTGACCGGGGAATTCTCGAACATCACATCAGCTCCGGAATTTTGGATCACCGAAAGAGAATCATCCACCTCGAATGTCGAAAGTGACGAGATGGGTCTTCCAATTTTGATGAGAGCCAAAGCCTTTTCGACATCCAAGCCAGCCGGGTTGACGGCAAAGCCGTGTCGTCCGGTGGCGATACCAGTCACAGAAAACGTGATGCCATATTTGGATTTGAGAACATCTTGCTTACGAAGCAAAAGAAGAGCGAGCGAACGCGCCACGTTCCCAAAACCGATGAATGCAAGTTTGTGATGCATGAATTCTCCTTTGCGTCATTGCGAGCGTAGCGAAGCAATCTCCAGTTAAACAGATGAATCTCATCGAGCAATTCAAGCAACAAAGATGGGATTGCTTACTCTCCGAGTACGATGTCGTTGGGAAGAACACCCTCCTCGCAATGACGATTAAATTGGCGGATAAGGAAATGCGCGCCGGTCTTTTGGCGTGCGCGGAAAAACTTTCGAAGCGAGCAATCTATCGGCGCGGGTTTGTAACGCGGAGATCTCATCAGGATTAAGATAAGGCTCAAGCAGGCCGCACAGTTCACGGGTCCGCGCAAGAGGCGAAAGCAATTCATCCGGAATTTTCTGTCCGGCAAAATCCCAGATCACCGTCCGCAATTTATCTTCCTCGTGAAAACAAATTCCATGATCGATCGCCCATAATTTATGGGTGCCAGTCTCGAAAAAAACATGACTGCCTTTGCGGTCGGCATTGTTGACCAGCAGATCAAAAAACACGACCGGTTTCAAACGCTCTTTATCTTCGAGACTGAAATTGAAATAATGATATTCAGGATCGTACTCGATATATTGTTGAAGCGAGCCGGGGCCATACGGACCTTCATCTCGAAGCACTGTGAACGGGACAAAATGAAAGCCGAGCGATTCGCTGACGAGATATGCGGCCACCTCGCGCAGGGCCAGAGAGTTTTCGGGAAAATCCCAAAGCGGCTGTTCACCTTTGGATGGTTTATAAACGGCGGGGAATTTTTTTTCTTCGCGGCAAACATCGACGAGGAAAGTGTAGTTCGAGCCGAACGTGAACTGACCCTTGAGCTTTATTTCGCCGTGTTCCAAAGTTTGTTTGAGGGAATTATTGTCCATCATCGTCAGCAAGTTTTCAAGTTGACATGTTGAAACGTTTCAACGTCGAACTTGCAAACATCAACTAATGTTTATTGCCGTTCTTCTTCGGGCAGAAATGGCCTTCAGGTTCTTCGGGCTGGCCGCACTGCGGACAGATGGCCCGCCCGCGCTGGACGACTTCCGCACCCCAACGCGCCAATTTGCGGACCTGTGTGCGGGTACACCAAAAACGAATCGCGGAGGCATCTTCAGGGTCCTGCTCCTCGGTCAATAATTCGCGCGCAAATAAAACAACGCGGTCGCGCGGCTGGTCGTAACCGAGTCCGATCTCACCAACGCGGAATATCGGGTCGACCGGAGGATGAATACGCATCTGTTCCTCAACGTAATCTGCCGCTGCCTCGTCAAGGTTTGGATTCTGCCGTTCGACTTCCGCTAAAAATTTTTCCACGCCAATGGCCAGCGATTGCAATTGGGCCTTCTCGATGATGACGGTATAAGTCCTCTCGGCTTGATAAGCTTGAATGTAAAAAACGCGCTGGCCGGGCTGACCAATCGCGTCACTGGTTATATGATCACAGGGATCGACATCAGTTTCAAAACGTGGCATAGGTTTCCTTCGTTCGAGGAGTATACCAGAAATCAATATGATGCTTTTTAGATTATTGCGAAGGAAAAAATTGCTTTCCAGTGCCAGCAAAACATAAGCTAAAATAGTTATATTCTAAAAATCGGAGGCAGGGAAATGATAGAAAAAGAAAATTTCTTCTCACAAAAACACAAACAATTGTTGAGTATCGCAACCTGGGCGAATTACATTGCATGGTTCATACTTGTAATTTCATTTCTTATGCCATTAGCGCGATATGTGGAAATCCAAGCCACATACATCTATCAACAAACCATATTCGGCCAGGCACCAAGCCTCATACAAGAATTGAAAGGAAATCCAGCTTATGCCATCAGCGTCATAACAGATATGCTTACCTATTGGCTAAGAGGTATTATTTATTTTTTAATAGCTAAAGGAATTTCTCTGGGACTTAACATGATCGTTGAGACGGATATTAATTATCGAGAAAAAAGCATTCGGGAGGAAAAATAATGAACAACGATTTTTACAAACAAATTTACAACAATCTAGATCTAAAGGAAACAGATGAGTTGCTGGAAATCTGGAAGACAAACGACCACACCGAGTGGGCCGATGAAGCATTTCAAGCAATCAAAGAGATATTAAAGAAACGCAATATAGATATTTCTGAACAGGACGAGCCAATTTACAAGCACGATCAAGATGAAGAAGAATTTGATGAGAATGATTTTAGCGAAGATGAATTAAAAATTATCGACGACAAGAATCCCCCCGATTTCTACGATCCACTTGAAGTGTTGAAGTTAACAAAGTTGATTGATCTTGCATCAACAGCAATAATAGTTTTATACATTATCTTCAACCTGATGAATTTTCAATCAGACAAGAATATAGCTTCCTCATTTTTTACCGGTTACCCACAAAGTTCGGGCACAATACTCATATATATTTCGGCAATTGTTTTAATGGCACTTAATACTGCAATCGGAATAACAATTGTTTATTTCCCGCTAAAAGCCTTGGCTCGAATATTGAAAATACTTATGGAAATGGAATTCAAAAGTCGAAGCGCAAAATAATCGAAAGCATCCGAAGCCCCAATGACTTCGGATGTTTTTTTATTTATCTCCAAATACTACTATAAGGATGTTCGCCGACGATCAATTTATTTTCCGCGAATCTTTGCGGACGATAAATTGAAATATCAACCGTCTTTGATTTGCCATCCAAAATCAACTCGGACATGCAAAGCCCGACCGCCGGAGAAATCTTAAATCCGGTGCCGCTGTGTCCGCAGTCGAGGAAAAAACCATCGGGGCCGATCGCACCAAGCATCGGATGTTGGTCCGGCGTGATGCCGTCGTACCCACCATGAGCGGAGTGCAGACCGCCGTTCTCCATTAACGGAATCCGCTTGCAGATGCGGTCGATGCCGCGTTCGACGAATCCGCTCTTGGCGTGGTCAGTGTCGTTATCCGGCGATTCGCCAAGCGGGTTTCCATCTTCGAGTCCGACCAACGTTAAATTTCCAGCATCGGGACGAAAATACATTTCATTTGAAAAATCAATGACGGTCGGATGCTCGGGGCCGATCTCACGCGGACGCGCGACGAACATTGTGTCGTGACGCCATGTGTCGTACGGGAGATCGAGTCCGGCAAGCTGATTTAATTTTCCAGCCCACGCGCCTGCCGCATTGACAACCATCGGCGCATCGAACCGACCTTGAGTCGTCTCCACACCTTTGACTTTTCCTCCGCTGACAATGATCCCCGTCACCGCACAATCTTGAATAAGCCGCGTGCCTTTTTCTTTTGCGGCATTGATGAATGCGTTCGTCGTTCCGGTTGGATCGGCGTAACCAGATTCAGATTCAAAAGCCGCGAGCTGAATATCATCGATGACAAAAGTCGGCGCGAGACGTTTGACATCGTCAGCTTTGACGAGCGTGACCGGGATTCCAATTTCCTGATGCATCTTCACATTGGCTGACATTTTTTCAACATCATCGCGCGCGACAAATTGCAAAAATCCCGTGCGCTTGAATCCCGCACTGAGCGCAGTCGAAGTGCTGACCATGTCTTTCCAATTGCGAAAATAATTATATGAGACCCACGCCAATTCTGAATCTTGTTTTACGTCATAATGCATTCGGACAAGTCCGCTTGAGCGGCCGGTCGCACCCGCCGCAACAAATTTCTTTTCGAGGATCAAGGCTTTCACGCCGCGCTGTGCCAAATGAAAAGCGAGGCTAGCTCCATGCACTCCCGCGCCGATAATGATGACATCTGCCGTATTGTTAGACATAAATTTTCTCCTTGAAAAAATAAAAATTCCGAAGTCACTGAAACTTCGGAATTTGTTTTCAGTGCAACTTTTACTTTTCGACCATTTTCATTTTTTCTTGAATGCCTGTCATTTCCCTTTTCAATTCCGTGATCGCCTGATTCTCGCTCACCACATATTTATCGATCAATGACATGGTGGTTTCCATAATTTCCTTGACTTGATTCGTCGTGTCATTAACCACTTGGTCAAGCGATATTTTTCTTGATCCTGAAAGAATATCAAGGTATTGCATTTGAAAGGCACTGTCCAGTTCACCAATGACACGAATATATCCCAAAAATGCAGTTTGAAGTTTGACAAGGTCACTGATCGAATCAGATATCTTATCGAGCGGCGCAGTCCAAAATGTAGCCACCAACGTGACCACGCCTCCTGCCCCGCCCAGCAATGCCGACCACAACTCCGTGCCTTTGCCGCCAAAGATAATTTGATACACCCCCACTGCAAGCATGATCAAACCTGCCACAAAAAGAATTGTACTCATGCTTTGGATTCTGTTATGGGTCTTCTCCACCTGCGCCACTGTGCGATGCAATAAATCTACAAGCTCATCGCCGCGACCAACAGAACGCTGGTGAGACAGCAGAGCGTTCATCCGCAGATTCTCAAGCAAAACTTTACGAGGCATGCCCGGCTCGAGAGGCATATATTTATCTTTATCGACAGATGGAACCATGAGTCATTCCTCCTCGCTCAGAACCTTCCCACCAGCAAAATGCACACTTTCTTTTGCTTGTCATCCACCTGATACATCAGGTACCATCCCTGCGTTATTTCCAGTTTCAAAGTTGGGACACTGCCGATGCCGGGAATGACCATATGCCTGGGAGGGCGTGGATCTGTCTGCAATCCATCAATGGCATCCGTGATCTTTTCCCTGATACTGGACGGCAACTTCTTAAGTGGCAACATCACAGAGTTTGGGTCTTTGATAATGCTGTAAAGAACGGCGGCATCAGTGAGCATATTAAGCCTCCGCTCCATTAATATTGGTGATCTTAAGAATTTCTATTCTCTGTTTATCATCATCTCTTTTGAAGAAAATATAATGTCCGGGGATCGCCAGTTTGAATGCATTGGCCTGGTCAGGCATGCCGACCGCCGTTTGCGGGCGAGGGTTCTCCTGCAACGAGTCGATGGCATCACGGATCTCATAGTAATCGTCCGGCGCCTTTTCCTTCAGCCTATTAAGAAAGGCACTGGCGCTCACAC